>Ga0206130_10000003_pt1:260000-619616 | contig 619616 bp, 517 predicted proteins | sample Helgoland_Spring_9_FD_148637 | JGI IMG/M metagenome (GOLD analysis project Ga0206130, IMG submission 148637) | Pelagic subsurface seawater microbial communities from Kabeltonne, Helgoland, North Sea - Helgoland_Spring_Bloom_20160512_1 | ecosystem: Environmental > Aquatic >...
TTTCTTCCCATATAAAAGCAGTTTACAACCCATAGGGCAGTCATCCTGCACGCGGCATGGCTGGATCAGGCTTTCGCCCATTGTCCAATATTCCCTACTGCTGCCTCCCGTAGGAGTCTGGTCCGTGTCTCAGTACCAGTGTGGGGGATCATCCTCTCAGACCCCCTATCCATCGTGGCCTTGGTGAGCCGTTACCTCACCAACTAACTAATGGACCGCATGCCCATCTTCAACCGCCGGAGCTTTAATTACTATAAGATGCCTTAAAGTAAAATTATGGAGTATTAATCCGAATTTCTTCGGGCTATTCTCCAGTTGAAGGTAGGTTGCATACGTGTTACGCACCCGTTCGCCGGTCTCAATAAGTGCAAGCACTTATCTACCCCTCGACTTGCATGTATTAGGCCTGCCGCTAGCGTTCATCCTGAGCCAGGATCAAACTCTTCGTAGTAAAAAATTGTTTGAATAAAATCTCAGGTTCTTTCTCAAATTAAAATTTGAGGGCTCGCTATTTCTATCAATATTTCAAAGAACTTACAATTTATATAAAACTAAATTGATTCGTTTTTTCAGGGCTGCAAAGCTAAAATCATTTTTACTTACAACCTAAAGATTTTTATAAAATTTTCTAAAAAATTTCTCTTTAAAAATCTCTCCCGTTTTAAGGGGCTGCAAAGTTAATTTCATTTTCAATACAACCTAAAATAATTTTAATTTTTTTTAACCTTTTTTCAGGGCTGTTATTAAACTAAAACTACTTACAAAGAACAAGCGTTTTTTGAGTGGATTTGCCGGCTTTTTCAAGCACTACCTCCCTCAAACGCGGCTGCAAATCTAAAACGCTTTTTCGTTACTACAAACCTTTTTAAGTTTATTTCTAGAATAATTCACAATACACTGATAATCAGTACAATAAATTTAAAAATAATCAATCTCGAAATCCACCGCTTATCCTTATACACCATTATCTTTGTGCTATGGCTGTGCATTACATCACCTCAACACCCCAGGTTTTGAAATTATTAAATTCCTTAAAAAAGGGACAAACGTGTGTAATCACAGACCACCATTGCCTCGAACATTGTGTGGCAGCCTTATTTGACCATCCAGAGCGATTCGATCCAAAGATTTTCACCTTCCCTGCCGGTGAAATAAATAAGACCTTGGATACCTTTTCTGAAGCGATAGATTTTTTAGCCCAAAACAACTTATCGCGTCAAGACCAAATAATAAATATAGGTGGTGGTGTAACAACTGACTTAGGTGGATTTGTTGCTGCTTGTTATAAAAGAAGTATTCCGTTTATTAATGTCCCTACATCTTTATTGGCTATGGTAGATGCCGCACATGGCGGAAAAGTTGGTGTCAATCACGGCAAACTAAAAAATTACATCGGTTCCTTTACAACTCCTTCACACACTATCATCTGTCCTGAATTCTTAAACACACTCCCAAAAGAGCACTTATTATCAGGGTTTGCAGAGATGTTAAAACATGGGATAATCTCTAGCAGTCGTTATTGGGATACCCTCAAGTCGTCATCCATTGAAAACCTATCACCATCCAACTGGATGAATCTCATTGAAGAAAGTATTCGTATTAAAACTGAAATAGTTCAAAATGACCCATTAGAAAAAGGCGAGAGGAAAAAACTCAATTACGGCCACACCGTTGGACACGCCATTGAATCACACTTATTGCATTCAGCCAGTCCTGTCCATCATGGTAATGCAGTTGCCGCGGGTATGATCATAGAAGCCCATATTGCAATGTCTGCCGCTGGTTTAAACAAGCAATCTGTTGAAGACATTACGAACCAAATAATAGACCTGTATGGAAAAGTGCCGCTAGAACATGGAGATTTCGGCGCACTTATTGAACTCATGCAAGCAGATAAAAAAAATCATAGTGACAGTTTTCGAATGGCATTGCCTAAAAAGATTGGTGTCTGTGATTATGATGTACCGGTTAATGCAGAACTGATTAATAGGGCTCTACTTTATTATATAAACCTGTAGCATGCGTGTATCCTATCACAACAAATCATACATAAGACCAATTCAAGTACCTGGTTCTAAAAGCATTACCAATAGGTTACTAATCCTTAAGCATTTGTTTTTTGACAACATGCACATTGATAATGCTTCGGATAGCACGGATTCGTTGTCTCTTAGAAAATCCCTGTTTAATCAGAAAGATGGTGTAACCAAGTTTCACGTTGAAGATGGAGGTACAACCTTGCGCTTTTTAATATGTTATCTCGCAAGGACGAATACCGCTTCTTACGTCACCTGTGGATCTAAACTGTTCCAGAGGCCACACGACGACCTTATAACAACATTAAATAACATAGGTTTTGATGTAGAAAAAACGCGAGATGGGTTTACCTTAAATCCGGTTGACTTAGCTAACATCTCTGCCCAATGGGACGTTGACATTTCAAAATCTAGCCAGTTTGCTACGGCATTACTGTTAATTGCGCCATCACTAAACAAACCTATCACGTTGTCGCTTAATGGCCGTCCTGTAAGTATTGGCTATTTTGATCTAACCGTCGGTTTGATGCAAGATTTAGGTTGCTCAATTAAACGCATCGAAAATTCGCTCACCATTCTTCCAATGGAGAAAAACGCAAAAACATTGCTTGCCACTGTTGAGGCAGACTGGAGCACTATTTCTTATTTTGTTGCTATTGCGAGACTATCAAACCACAGCCTAACGATTCAAAACGTTAACGAAAACTCGTTACAGCCAGACGTAAACATATTGGAATTTGCAAAAATGATTGGCATTGATTATGCCTTTAACGATTCTAACCTCATCTTACATCCAACAACTCCCTATACATATCCAAAGGAAATCAGACGTGATTATACCAATTGCCCAGACATTGCTTTAACCGAACGGGTCATATGCAAAGCACTTGGAATTGAAATAACCGCTACTGGAACCGAACATTTAAAATACAAAGAGAGTAACCGTAGTGAGGTTATTGAACAAGAGTTGTCCAAATTTAACCAGGCCACGCCAGAGCTTCATACCCACAACGACCATAGGGTAGCAATGTGCTTAACGGCCTTATCTATTATTAAGCCAATACAATTAGACGACATAAGTGTTGTTTCAAAATCATTTCCCGATTTTTGGCAAGAAGTTTCTAAAATAGGCATCTACTTAATCCCCGACAATGGCTAGTAATCAATTTGGCACGCACTTTTCTGTTACATCTTTTGGCGAATCTCACGGCAAACACATCGGAGTAGTTATTGATGGGTGTCCGTCAAACATCGTTATTGATGAAGCCCATCTGCAACAAGAGCTTTCAAGAAGAAGACCCGGACAGAGTGAGGTAACCACGTCGAGATCAGAGCAAGATATTTTTGAAATCACATCAGGTGTGTTTAATGGCAAAACGACGGGAGCCCCTATTGCGATTTTGATTCCCAACAAGGATGCTCGTTCAAAAGACTATAGCGAACTAGAAGATATTTATCGGCCTTCGCATGCTGATTTTACGTACAAAAAAAAGTACGGACATAGAGACTTTAAAGGAGGCGGTAGGTCATCTGCCAGAATTACAGCTGGCTGGGTGGCTGCAGGTGCGCTTGCAAAGCAAATTCTTGCGAAACATTTTGACATTGAAATTTCGGCGTATGTGAGCCAAATTCATTCCATCAAATGCCCCAAATCCATAGATTATTCTGCAAATGCGATTGAAGACTCGTTAGTGCGTTGCCCAGATGACACCTCTAGCAGAAAAATGATAGAGGCAATAAACGCAGCTAAAGAAGAAGGTGATAGCCTTGGGGGAATTGTGAGTTGCGTCATAAAAAACTGCCCCATTGGTGTTGGAGACCCGGTGTTCAGAAAGCTAAATGCCCAACTAGCCCATGGACAATTTTCCATTAATGCGGTTAAAGGATTTCAAATTGGTAGCGGGTTCAGCTCAATTGTACAGAAAGGAAGTGAACTCAACGACGAATGGACTTATGACGACGGCAATTACACAACAAAAACCAACAACTCTGGCGGTATTCAAGGCGGTATATCCAATGGCATGCCGATTACGTTCGACACCGCATTTAAACCGACATCAACGATATCCAAAGAACAAACCACCACAAATAATCAAGGTGACCTTGTGGATTTAAAGATGCAAGGCAGACACGACCCCTGTGTTGTGCCCAGGGCTGTACCCATCGTTGAAGCGATGGCGGCGCTGACATTAATCGACTTCTTGATTCATCGTTGCCCATAAACATTTCGGCCTCATCGATTAGATAAATTGTTGGAATACTTATTTTCGGCAAATGAAAAAAATTGCGTTGCATTGGCAGGTGGTGATTGCCTTACTTCTGGGTTTAGCCTATTCGTATTTTGCAGTTTACACAAACTCTGAATCCTTCCCAATCAATCAATTTACAAGCGACTACATCTCCCCTTTTGGCAAAATATTCATCAACATCCTAAAGATGATTGCCGTACCACTTGTTCTATTTTCAATTATTGCAGGCATTGTCAACTTAAAGGACGTTAAAAAACTGGGCAGAATTGGCACAAAGACGTTACTTATATATGTAGGCACTACACTTACAGCTGTAACCATTGGTTTACTTGTGGTAAATCTTTGGAAGCCAGGAGCCAATGTGAATCAGGAAACGAGACTGGAGAAACGGATTGAGTACGAGTTATGGCTAGAGTCAAATCCAGATATCAAAAGGTTGGACACCATTTGTGTTTCGTGTAGACCTGAAAACGCATTGCTCGTTGCTGAAATAAAATCAGACTCGACTCGGGACGACCTGAGCGCTGATGTCAAAAAGAAAATGGCCGACGCTGCAAAAAGCAAGGCCGAAGGGCCATTATACCCTCTAGTTGATGCCGTGCCTTCAAACATCTTTTACGCTATGGTCGAAAATAAGATGCTACAAATCATCTTTTTCTCCATATTTTTTGGAATCGTACTGATTCAACTGCCCAAGAAGCAAACAGAATCAATGGTAAACTTGGTAGAAAGTGCTAATGTCGTTTTTGTTCGAATGGTTGAAATTGTAATGATAGCAATGCCCTTTTTCGTTTTCGCACTGATGGCAGGCACCTTGGTCAATATTGCTGGTGAGGACATTACCAAACTATCAGATTTACTTAACTTCTTGCTTCAATACAGCACAGCTGTTGTGATTGGATTGGTAATTATGGCAGGCGTCATTTATCCAATCTTAGTGAAAGTTTTTGGTAACGGGATGGGTTTCAAAGCATTTTTTAAAGGAATAAACAAAGCCCAACTCACTGCATTTAGTACAAGTAGTTCTGTGGCCACGTTACCAGTAACGATGGAGTGTGTTCACGACAATTTAAAAGTTCCTGAAAGTACCACGAGTTTTGTTTTACCCATTGGGGCCACAGTTAATATGGATGGCACAAGTTTGTATCAAGCTGTTGCGGTGGTTGCTTTAGCACAACTGCATATGGTTGATTTATCTATTGCACAACAATTGGTTATAGTCATTACAGCAACACTCGCAAGTATCGGTGCTGCAGCTGTACCAAGCGCCGGTTTAGTTTTGATGATATTGGTTCTTGAAAGTGTTGGGCTAAATCCAGCATGGATTGCATTGATCTTGCCAGTTGACCGAATATTGGACATGTGCAGAACAGTTGTAAATGTAACTGGAGATGCTTCTGTTTCGGTTATCGTAAGCTCGGACGAAGCACAGTAAAGTGTTAAGGATATTGCCTTGATGGCAACCTAAATCTTACTTTTATCTGTCATTGACTTCCAAACTGTCCTACATTGCAAGTGTTGTGTTAAAATAATATGTGACGTCAGCGTTTTGATATTTAAATTGCATATTCGCCGTTTTATTTACGTTCTATGAGAATATTTCTACTTCTTTTTGGCCTATCTTCATTAGGAATCTCCGGTTTCGGACAGCATGTTCAATGCGGCACCGACCAATTTGTTGACGAGCAAATTCAGAACAACAAACAAAAAGCAGAGTCGATTTATTCTGTACCTGACGCTATTTTAAACTACCCAGGTAAAATTCATGGTAAAAAAGCAGTGGTCACAATTCCAGTCGTTTTTCATGTCATTCATGAATACGGGCCGGAAAATATTAGCAAGGCTCAAATTTTGGATCAGATGCGTATCCTAAACGAAGACTTTCGACGCAGAAATGCAGATACGTCAAAAACAAGAGCTATTTTCAAATCAATAGCCGTCGATTGCGAAATTGAATTCAAAATGGCAACCAAAGATCCAAAGGGTAACTGCACTGATGGTATAACACGCACAGAGTCAAACTTGACAAATGGTGGTGACGAAGAAGCTAAAAAAATAATTAAATGGGACCAATCACAATACCTCAATATTTGGGTGGTTAAAACGATTGGTCGAGCTGCAAACATTTTAGGCTATGCGGTATTGCCAACCTCTAACGACAAGTCAGGTGATGGCATCATTTTAAGGGCAGCATACGTGGGGAGTATTGGCACTGGAAGTAAAGAATATGCTGGAAGAACCTTAACACATGAAGTTGGTCATTATCTAGGTCTTTGGCATCCATTCCAGAACGCTCAACACGATGCAAATGGCGACCCTATTCCGGATTGCGGCTCATCTAATTGTCAGCGAAGCGGCGATTGGATCTGTGACACGCCACCCGTTTTAAGTGCTTCTTTTGGTTGCAATACGGCAAGAAATTCATGCACGAATGATGCTCCCGACCTTTTAGATCAAATGGAGAATTTTATGGATTATGCTGATGGTAATTGTGCGAACATGTTTACCAGAGATCAACGAACGCGAATGCTTGGCTACCTGAACAATACGGGAAACTTTGGACGCGCTAGTCATATTTCAGCTGCTACTGCTAACGCCACTGGTATCAACATAACAAATCCTTGCGCACCGAAAGCGGATTTTCATGTGAAAAACTTACAAACCATTATTTGTGAAGGAAATGCCCTTGAATTTATTGACATGTCGTGGAACGGTGACATAGTAGATCGCGTTTGGACATTTGAAGGTGGATCACCAAGTTCGTCGACTTTTCAAAATCCAACGGTAACTTATAATACCCCTGGCACCTATAAAGTTACCTTGAAGGTAACAAATTCACAGGGATCATCGGAAACCACAAAAACGGAGTTTATTGAAGTTCAAGGGTCTGTTGCCGAATTGGCCAGTCCATTTCTAGAGACTTTTCAAAGTCCTTTTTCGGAGTTTACATGGAAAAAAGAAACAAATGATGCTTACGGTTGGGAGCGTCTTGACAAAACAGGATACGACAAATCATTTGGTGTGGTTTGCAATGTGGATGACAATACGCCAATAGGAAGTCAATATTCATTGGTGTCGCCCAACTTTGATTTAAGCCTGCACAAAGACCTAAGCCCTGTATTAAGTTTCCGCACTGCCTATTCTATGCGCCAAACTGGTTCAGCTGGCGAACGTGTTGTCATATATGGTTCTGTCGACTGTGGTGAAACATGGCGTGTACTTAAATCATTAATAGGAATCACAACATTGAGTTCTACCAATAATTTTATTCCGGATTGGACACCAAGCACCAATAGCGATTGGAAACTTCAAGTGGTCAACTTAGATCAGTTTGGTTTTGCATCAAGCACCAACTTAATCTTGCGTTTTGAAGTAACAACCAACGCTGGTAACTCGGTATATATCGATGACATTAATGTAGATCGAAATGTTTTATCAACAAGGAATAAGACTATGGATGCGACTCAGTTCAACCTTGTCCCCAACCCGTCAGAAGGTCAATTTAGGGTAGAACTTAATTCGCAAAACGAAAGAATCAACATTGACGTATTGGACGTACTTGGACAAAAAGTACAAACTTTGAATGCAACGCCGAACGCAAATGGTCGTGTTAACCAGGAGGTTTCTGTTTATCAATCGGGCCTATATTTTGTACGCGTTCATGGAAAAAACATAGATTTCACGAAGAAAATTATAATAACCAAATATTAAAGACAAAGAGGAGAATGGCGAAAAATCTTGTAATTGTTGAGTCCCCTGCAAAGGCAAAAACTATTGAGAAATTTTTAGGTGCTGATTTTACGGTAAAATCTTGTTTTGGGCACATCCGTGACCTAGTTAAAGGTGATAAAGCCATTGATGTAGATGATGGATATACACCACATTACGAAGTACCAGCAGATAAGAAGTCTGTTGTAAACGACCTCAAAAAACTAGCGAAAAAGAGCGACGTTGTTTGGTTAGCATCGGATGAGGATCGAGAAGGAGAAGCCATTAGTTGGCATTTGTCGGAAGTCCTGGGTTTGAATAAGGAGAATACAAAGCGCATCGTGTTTCATGAAATCACGAAACCAGCCATATTAAAAGCCATTGAGTCGCCAAGACAAATAGACGAACACCTTGTTGACGCACAACAAGCACGAAGAATATTAGATCGATTGGTAGGTTTTAAGCTGTCACCAGTACTTTGGAGGAAGGTAAAACCTTCGTTATCTGCTGGTCGGGTACAAAGTGTTGCGGTAAGACTAGTAGTTGAGCGAGAACGCGAAATAGAAGGTTTTGAGTCAAAAAGCACGTTTAAGGTCGTTGCCAAATTCAATCAAAAAGGAAAACGTTTTCAAGCAGATTCGAATACAAAATTTCAATCTGAGGCAGATGCACAAGTATTTTTGGACTCCTGTAAAGGAGCTGTATTTACAGTAGACCGGGTCGATGTAAAACCGGGCACCAAAAAACCTGCCGCACCATTTACGACAAGTACCTTACAGCAAGAAGCAAGTAGAAAACTTGGGTATTCTGTGTCAAGAACCATGTCGTTAGCTCAAAGACTCTATGAAAATGGGCACATCACGTATATGAGAACTGACAGTGTGAACCTTTCGGATCTTGCCGTGTCATCCGCCAAAACAGAAATTGAGAATCAGTATGGGCCAGAATATTCTAACCCAAGAAAATACTCTACCAAATCGGCTGGGGCTCAAGAAGCGCACGAAGCGATTCGACCTACCTATTTTAATATTAACAGTGCGGGGAACAACTACGATGAAGAGAGGTTGTACCAACTCATTTGGCGCCGTGCCATTGCTTCACAAATGAGTGAAGCCAAGCTTGAAAAAACGACAGTCAAGATTAGTAACAATAACAATGAACACCTTTTCACCGCAAATGGTGAAGTATTAAAATTTGAAGGATTCCTCAAGGTGTATTTAGAAGGCACTGATGACGAGGAGCAAGAAACTGCCGGACTTTTGCCACCTCTAGCCAGTGGCGACCAACCGAATTGTGACGAAATTACAGCGACACAGCGTTTTTCTAGACCACCTGCAAGATACACGGAAGCCAGCCTAGTTAGAAAACTAGAAGAACTTGGAATCGGAAGACCAAGTACATATGCCCCAACGATTTCAACTATCCAGAAACGTGGTTATGTTGAAAAAGGAACCGGCGAAGGATTTGAACGTCAGTATAAGGTATTAAAACTTATAGGAGACGATATCAATGTGTCGGACAAAACGGAAATGACTGGAAGCAATAAGAACAAAATGGTACCAAGTGATATTGGTAAAGTTGTTACTGACTTCTTAATCAAACATTTTGACCACATCATGGACTACAATTTCACGGCAAACGTTGAAAAAGAGTTTGATGAAATAGCCAATGGCTTAAAAGAATGGTCTACAATGATTGACAACTTTTACAACCCGTTTGCTAAAACAGTCGATACGGCTTTAGAAACAGCAGAACGAGCTAGTGGAGAACGCATTCTTGGTGAAGATCCAGTAACCGGCAAACAAGTGAGTGTGCGACTTGGAAGATTTGGGCCAATGGTTCAAATAGGTGTTGCAGATGAAGAAGACAAACCAAAATTTGCAAGTTTACAAGCCGGACAAAAAATAGACAATATGAGCCTTGAAGAGGCTTTGGAGTTATTCAAATTTCCAAAGGTAATAGGTACTTATGAAGGAGAAGAACTAGTTGTTGCGCAAGGCAGATTTGGCCCTTATGTTAAGTTTAAAGACATGTTTGTGTCCATTCCTAAAGATGAAGACTTAGGGTCGGTTGATTTAGATCGTGCCGTTGAGCTTATTATCGCGAAACAGAAAGCCGACGCTCCCGTAGCGCATTATGAAGAAATGCCCGTGCAAAAAGGAACAGGGCGATTTGGTCCATTTATCAAATGGAACGATATGTTTATCAATGTCAATAAAAAGTACGATTTCGACAATTTAACTTATGACGACATTGTTGAACTTATCGAAGTTAAGAAACAGAAAGAAATTGACAAGTACATTCATCGATGGGATGATGAAGGAATTTCTGTTCAGAAAGCCCGATGGGGACGTTTTAACATCATACAAGGCAAGATTAAGATAGAACTAGCTAAAACTTTCAATGTCAAAGATTTAACACTAGATGAAGTTAAAAAAATCATTGAAGAAAAAGCACCAAAAAAGAAGTCTAGAGCCAAAAAAAAATAACGTAACTGAATGATTGATAAGAAAGAGATTTCTAGTCTGATTTATTTGCTTGACGATTCTGATGAAGAAGTCATTGAACAAATTGAATCAAAAATTCTCTCGTTTGGTTATGAAGCCATTCCCTTTTTAGAAGAAGCTTCATTAAATGAAGAAGAAGTTCTGAGGCTAAAGCGAATGCAACGCATTATCCGAGAACTTAGGAAAACAGAAATTCTACGTGACCTTACTTTTTGGAAACAACACGATTCTGCTGACTTACTTAAGGGATTGCTGATACTTGAGCGCGTTGAATATCCGCACACAGACCATCAAGAGGTTAACAAGCAACTTGAAAAAATTCGATTAGATGCATGGTTAGAATTCAACTACGACCTCACATCTTTTGAGCAAGTAAAGGTGCTTAATTACATTTTCTTTAAAGTACATCGCTTTAAAGGCAATGCAGAAGAATATCACGACATCCAAAACTCCTGCATAAGTAAGGTGCTTGAAAATCGTTCGGGCAACCCAGTTTCGCTCGGCATTATATATTCTTTAATTGCTCAACGACTTAACATTCCTGTATACGGCGTTAATCTCCCACAACACTTTGTTCTTGGATATAAAAACATCGAAGGACTTCAAATTTTAAAAAGTTTTAATGACGAGAGTAGCTTAACTCATGGCGAAACCAACGAGGTTATGTTTTACATTAACCCATTCACTGAGGGATTGATTCTTAATGCGGATAGTATTAAGTCATTTTTAAAGCAACTTGAGGTAGAACCGCGGCCTGAATACTTCAACGTATGTTCAAATGTTGAGATTCTTAAGCGCGTGCTTCGAAATATGTTGTTCAGTTACGAAAAAGTAAAACAACACGACAAGAGTGAGATTATTCAGAAACTGCTGGGATCACTCTAAAATGGCATTGTGAAAGACGTTTTGAACGTCGTCAACTTCTTCTAAACTTTCAATTAGAATATTCACCTCTTCGCTTTGTTCTCCTTTGAGTTCAACTGTATTAAGTGGAATACGTTCTTTATCGACCGATACGATTTCAATTCCTAACGATTCTAATCCCTTTTGCATATTGCCAAAATCAGTAAAATCGGTCGTAATCAATGTTTCGTCTTCTACCTGTTCTACCTCTTCTAAACCAAAGTCAATCAGCTCCAACTCGAGTTCTTCCATATCGCGGTCGTTAAGTTCAATTTTGAAAATACATTTACGTTCGAAACCAAACTCTTGTGACCCACTAGTGCCGAGCTCGCCCCCTTTTTTTCTAAATACCGCACGTATATCTGCAACCGTTCTATTGATGTTGTCAGTTGCTGTTTCTATCATCATACCCACTCCGTAAGGCCCTTTACCTTCATAAAGTACCTCATCGTAATTGCTACTATCCTTGTCTGACGCTCGCTTAATAGCAGCTTCAACACGGTCTTTAGGCATGTTCTCAGATTTGGCATTTTGGATCGCCATGCGCAAACGAGAATTGTTCGCAGGATCTGGACCACCTTCTTTTACCGCCATGGCAATCTCTTTGCCAATTCTGGTAAAGGTTACTGCCATCTTACCCCATCTTTTTAACTTACGTCCTTTTCGAAATTCAAATGCTCTTCCCATATCTCTTTTGCTAATGCAAATGTTTAATTATTTATGAAAACCCAAGTAGTTTGCTTTGAATAGTTTTCCTTAGTCTTCAAAATAAAAATACAGTCAAATCTACTTAACTACTGGGATACAAACGATTATTTTTGAGGAAACTATGTCAGAAAAATACCAACGTGTTTTAATTGCCTTTCTCGTCTTGGCTGACATCGTATTAGTCTTCTTTAATGGCAGTACGTATGATTCGGGAGACAGCATCTTGCATTACTTACAATCTAAACAAAGTTTTGAGCATCATCGCTATTTCCTTGATGTTTGGGCGAAGCCAATCTTTGTCCTTTTAAGTAGTCCTTTTGCGCAATTCGGCTTTGTAGGTATGAAGCTCTTTAACACCATTTGCATTTTACTGACCATCCATCTCAGTTACAAGATTGTAAAACCTTCCTATCCAAAATATGCCTATTCCATGTACATTATTGGGCTATTTGCAGTACACGTTTTCCTCATCCAGTCTTCGGGGTTGACAGAACCTTTAATTGCACTATTTGTTGCTGCCGGTATCTATTTCGTTCGATTCAACAAAATCCCATTGGCTCTGATGCTACTCTCATTCACGCCATTAATACGCTCTGAAGGATATATTTTCATTGGCGTTTTTGCCCTATATGCCATCATCAAAGGCCACTGGAAAAGCCTGTATTTGTTAACCATTGGCAGCCTTGTTTACAGTATTATTGGATACTTCTATCATCATGACCTCCTGTGGTTGTTTCACCAAAACCCATATCAAGGCATTGAAAAGAAGTATGGCAGTGGGGATTTGTGGCACTTTGTTAACCAGCTTCCCTATTTAGTTGGCTGGCCAACGGCGGTTTTCCTACTACTGGGAATTGTAAAGCAGTTGACAATGCTTGTTAAACAGCGATCGAGCTTAAAAGACACCTCAACATTGGCCCTGGGTTGTTTTATTGCATTACTTGCTGCCCACTCGATTTTCTGGCATTTCGGTTGGTTTCATTCCTTTGGACTTAAACGCGTTTTGCTCGCCGCTACAGCACCTATGCTAATTCTTGCCTTTGACGGTGTACTTTGGATTGTTTCCTCTGCCTCTCGGCTCCACATCAAACGAAGTTTACTTGGCGGTTTGTTACTTATTACTGTCGCGTTTCCGTTTAGTAAAAATAAAGCCGGATTTGAGATGCCAGATGATTTTCAGCTACACCCTTCTCAAGTATTGGTGCAAAACGCCACAGACTGGTACAACAAGGAGTATACAAGAAAACCCAAAGTTAGTTTTGGCAACTTTTATTTTGCAGAAACCTTAGGTGTGGACATTGACGATAATAAAGAATGTCTGTTAGTTGATGCCGTTACCAATAATCTTGTGCCTGTAGGAATGATTGTGTTTTGGGATAATTATTTCTGTGTTACCGACAAGGGGGTTTATGAAACTGCTTTTAGTGACCCTGAATCTTACAAGAAATTAAAGTCGTTTGAGAATAAGCATGCAAACCGAATAGTCGTTTATCAGAAACTACCAGTTCAAAATCTTGGCAAAGATTAATGGTGCAACAATGGTGGCATCCGATTCTATGATGTATTTGGGGGTATCGATTTCAAGTTTCCCCCAAGTAATTTTCTCGTTCGGCACAGCACCAGAGTATGAACCATAACTTGTTGTAGAGTCTGATATTTGACAGAAGTAACTCCAAAATGGCACTTCAGCCCATTCTAAATCTTGATACATCATCGGAACGACACATATGGGAAAATCTCCTGCTATTCCCCCTCCTATCTGAAAGAAACCTACCCCTTTACCTGACGAATTCTCTCTATACCAATCCGTTAAATACATCATGTATTCAATTCCAGATTTCATCGTAGAGGTCTTTAACTCGCCTTTTATGCAATAACTCGTAAAAATATTGCCCATCGTGCTGTCTTCCCACCCAGGAACAATTATGGGTAAGTTCTTTTCTGCTGCAGCAAGCATCCAGCTGTCTTTAGGATCAATTTCGTAGTATTCTTCTAAATCCCCACTGAGTAACATTTGGTACATATATTCATGAGGCAAATACCGTTTTCCTGAATCTTCAGCCTCTTTCCATTGTTTGACTATCTTATCCTGCAATCTGCGAAATGCTTCCTCTTCAGGTATACACGTATCGGTAACCCGATTTAATCCTTGGTCCAAAAGTTTTTGCTCATCTTCGGCCGTTAAGTCACGGTAATTAGGAACGCGTTGATAATGTGAATGCGCTACTAAATTCATAATGTCTTCTTCGAGGTTTGCTCCAGTACAGGAGATTATAGACACTTTATCTTGGCGAATCATTTCAGCCAAAATTTTGCCCAACTCAGCTGTACTCATTGCACCCGCCAATGTAATCATCATTTTACCACCATCGTCTAGATGCTTGATATAGCCATTAGCCGCGTCAACCAATGTTGCTGAATTGAAATGCAGGAAATATTTATCTATAAACGCTGAAATTTGATTCTCCATAATTGTTTTTTAATACCCCAATATTTTCAACATGCTTTTATGGCTCTGTTCCTTCGAAAATATTCGTGTAACCATTTCTCCTTTAGCATTCTTATCTATAACAATGTGTTTGGGGGCTGGAATTAAACAATGCTGAATTCCGCCAAAACCACTCAACGACTCTTGGTATGCTCCTGTATTGAAAAATCCAATGTATAGCGGGTTGTCTTTGTCAAATTCAGGAACGTAAATCGCATTTACATGCTGTTCGGCATTATAATAATCATCACTGTCGCAAGTTAACCCTCCCAACAATATTCTTTCGTATCGCTTATCCCAATGGTTCACTGGCAACATTACAAACCGTTGATTGATGGCCCATGCATCCGGCAAAGTGGTCATAAAGCTACCATCAATCATGTTCCACCTTTCCCTATCGTTCTGTTTCTTTTGATGCACTATGTTGTAGATCGTTCCGCCGCTCTCCCCAACAGTAAAAGAACCAAATTCGGTAAAGATGTTGGGTTCGGAAACTCCAGCCTCATTACAAACTGTTTTAATCTGAGCGATAATTTCTTCCGTCATGTACTCATAATCAAAATCAAAGTTTAATGACCGTTTAATCGGGAAACCACCACCGATGTTGAGCGAATCCAATTCGGGGCATTCCTTTTTTAACGTACAATACACTTTAAGGCACTTTTGAAGTTCATTCCAATAATATGCAGTGTCGTCAATTCCGGTATTGATAAAGAAATGTAACATCTTTAGTTTGGCATTTTCAACTGGTTTTACCTTGTTTAGATAAAATGGCAAAATATCTTTATACCCTATGCCCAATCGACTTGTATAAAACTCAAATTTGGGTTCTTCTTCTGATGCAATTCGAATACCAACGTTAAATGTTGTATTCACCAAACCAGCCAGACGCCCCATTTCTTCCTGGTTATCGATGATCGAATGACAATGTACAAATCCGTCATTCATTAAATCAGCAATCCGATCTATATAGCTGTCTGTTTTATATCCATTGCAAACAATGTGTTGGTCTTTCGATATTTTACCCTCGGCGTGTAAGGCCTTAACTATCTCTAAATCAAATGCTGAGCTCGTCTCTATATGAATATCATTTTGCAATGCTTCCTCCATAACAAATCTAAAATGCGAACTTTTCGTGCAATAACAGTAGTTATACGTTCCTTGGTAATCTACCTTAGCTATAGCTACAGCAAACCATTTTTTTGCACGCTGTATGTTTTCTGAAATTTTGGGTAAATAGGTAAACTTTAAAGGCGTACCATATTGCTTCACAATATCCATTAAAGGTATACCATGAAATTTTAGCTGATGTTGTTCATCTAGCTGAAATTCTTCTTGAGGAAAATCAAAGGTTTGTTCAACTAGGTCGATGTACTTATTTTTCATAAATCCAAGTGCGCTACTTCGAGTCTGTAAATCAAATGTAACTCAGTTACATTTACAAAACATTTACGTTTAATTTTGTGTTATAATTTTCGAATGAATTTTAACGAAGCACTAGCGGCTTTTCAGGCCCAAAACTACCCCTTAGCACTTGATCACCTTTCGAGTGACTCTGCTGTTTTAACAGAAAACGAGATACGTTTAAAAGCGGAGGTGCTACAAAAGTTGAAGCGCTATGAAGACGCCATGAATGTTTGGAATGTAGCTATCGCCAATTTTGGAGAACAAGCCGACTTTTATGCCGATCGAGGTGTTTGCAAATTCCATTTACGCTTTAAGTCGTCGATGGACGATTTAAACAAAGCCATTGAGTTAGATTCAGACAATGGATATCGGTATGCCTGTAGAGCCTACGTTAAGGATAAGATTGGTGATACTGAGGGCGCAATCGCTGATTACACCAAGGCCAACGAACTAGACCCAGGAAACGATATCACGCTTAATAATCTTGGGCTTGCGGAGGAAAAACTTGGTCATACGCAGCGTGCTAGAGCGAACTTTAAACAAGCTGATAGTATTGCTGGAATCGCACATATCACAGACAAATACTTCAAAGAAAGCCCTGAACCTGTTGTTCAACAAAAGACAACAATGGTTACTGAATTAAGGAAAATACTGAGCTCGAAAACAGAGTTTAAAGCCTTTTGGTCTGATGCGTTAAAAATCATGCGAATCAAGAAATAAGCATCTTGTGAGGTGATTGGTTTTTAGTTAAACTTGCCACTCAAAAGATTCTTATGAAATACCCGCAGATAAACAACCAACTTTTTATAGACAACAGAAAACGCTTTGTCGCTCAAATGGAGCCGGGCAGTATTGCTATTTTTCATAGCAACTATCAATATAGCTGGAATGGTGATGCGTTTCATAAATTCAAACAGAATTCTGATTTATTCTACCTATCAGGTATCGACCAAGAAGATTCGGTTTTAGTCCTATTTCCTGATTGCCCCATAAAAGAGTATCAAGAATGTCTCTTCTTATTAGAAACGAATGAGCACATAGCCGTTTGGGAAGGATACAAATACACCCAAAAGCATGCCACAGAAACCTCTGGCATTGACGATGTATACTGGAATCAGGGGTACATGGACAAGCTTCGGAGTGTGATTAATATGGCCGACAACATTTATTTACCGCTAAATGAAAATGATCGTGCTCCTTATAAATCTCCATATAAAAATTTAGATTTTGCCAATGAGATTCAACGTATGTTTCCGTTGCACAATTACAAGCGTGCAGGTAAAATATTACAACGTTTGCGTTCGATTAAACATCCTGTGGAAATTGACATGGTTCGCGAAGCGGTTGCCATTAGCAAAAAGGGGTGGGAACGAATCATGCGGTCTACAAAACCTGGAATTAACGAGTACGACATCGAAGCTGAATTAATCCATGAATTTATAAGCAACCGTGGAAACGGCTTTTCATTTGAGCCTATTGTTGCCAGTGGAGCCAATGCATGCGTATTGCACTACATCGAAAATAAGGGAAAGGTCAATGATGGAGATTTAATATTGGTTGATTGTGGCGTGGACTACGGAAACTTCGCAAGTGACATGACAAGATGTTTACCAGCAAATGGTAGATTCAGCCAGCGGCAAAAAGATGTATATAATGCAACCTTGCGCGTGATGAAAGAAGCGCGTGACCTTCTTACACCAGGCAATTTGTTAATGGAGTACCATGAAGTTGTCGGAAATATTATGGAAAAGGAATTGGTCGATTTAGGTTTGATTACCATGGACGATATCAAAAACCAAGACCCCTCGTGGCCAGCTTACAAAAAGTACTTTATGCACGGCACCTCGCATTTTTTAGGCATTGATGTACACGACAGTGGAATGCGCTACGAACCTATGCAAGCAGGAAATCTGTTTACTTGCGAGCCTGGCATTTATATTGCCGAAGAAGGTATCGGCGTACGTATCGAGAATAACATCATTATTGAAGAGAATGGCTATACCGACCTAATGGATGAAATCAGCATGCCAATAGAGGTAGATGAGATTGAAGACATTATGAACGGATAGTCTCCTCATTTAAGCCGTTCAAAAAGAGAAACTTATACGAATGCCTTTGCCAATTCCAACACTTTTGGCAACCCACTAACGTCAGCACCCCCAGCTTGAGCAAAAAATGGTTGGCCACCGCCGCCACCTTTTACTTCTTTTGCCCACTCACGAATGAGTTGACCCGCATTCCAACCTTTGTCCTTTACTAAGCTGTCGGAGATCATAATCGATAGGCTTGGTTTGTTATTGATGTTAGCTACCAACACAGCAAACAGATTGTCAACTTCATTTCGCAACTGAAATAAAACATCTTTAATACCGGCTGCATTATCTGCCTCAACCTGCTCGATAAGAACATTAACCTCATTATGGGCCGACACCTTACTACGTAAGGTATTTTTGAGTTGTCCCAATTGGGCTTGACCTAGAACTTCGAGTTTCTTGGTATTTTCTTTGTTTTCCTTTAGAAGCGATTGAACCTGCTTCACCAAATCCTTTGGATGTCCAAGAAGTGTTTCCACTTCTTTCAGCACGTCTAGCTTCTTGACGAAATAATCTTCTGCTTCGTCTCCAGTAATGGCTTCAACTCGTCTTACGCCAGCGGCAACACTCGACTCATGCATAAACACAAATCTGCCAATTTCAGACGTATTTGCTACATGAGTTCCACCACATAACTCTTTGCTGAAATCTTCACCAAAGGTGATTACACGAACAACATCTCCATATTTTTCACCAAACAAAGCCGTTACCCCACTATTGATTGCGATGTCGTATGGCACGTTTCGTTTCTCATCCAGCGCAATTGATTCTCCAATTTTGGTATTAACGATGTGTTCAATTTTGTGAAGCTCTTCATCGGTTACCTTCGTAAAATGCGAAAAGTCAAAACGCATTTTTTTAGGGTCAACCAAACTCCCTTTTTGTGCAACATGGTCGCCTAAAACTTCTTTTAAAGCAGCGTGTAGCAAGTGCGTAGCACTGTGGTTTTTTTGCGTGTTATCGCGTTTATTAAGGTTAATATTGGCATGGAATACTTGCTTAGCATTGTCTGGCAATAGATCGACAACGTGAACAATCAAATCATTCTCTTTTTGTGTATCAAGTACTTTGATTTTCTCTTGATTCTCAGACCCAACCAGTACACCCGTATCACCTACTTGCCCACCACTTTCGGCATAAAACGGCGTGATATTAAAAACAATTTGAAATTTCTCTTTCCCCTTGACTGTGAGTGTTCGGTAACGCGTAATTCTAACATTAGCGTCAGTATAGTCGTAGCCTACAAACTCCTCCTTCTCATCGTTAAGTAATACCTGCCAATCTCCAGTTTCTTTGGCTGCGTCGGCTTTAGATCTTGCTTTTTGTTCAGCCAGCGCCTTGTTAAAACCATCCATATCAACGGTCAATCCTTTTTCAGCTGCAATCAGCTGAGTAAGGTCTATAGGAAAGCCAAACGTATCATAGAGTTCGAAAACTTCTTCCCCGTTTATAAGGTTCTCATTGGCGTTTTCAACTGACTTATCGAGCCTATCTAAGCCGGCAAACAGTGTTCTTAAAAATGATATCTCTTCTTGCTCAATTACCTTAGCAACAAAATCCTTCTGCTCTGGCAATTCATTAAACACACCCTCGAATTGTAGAGATAATTTGTCAATGATTTTATACAAGAAAGGCTCTTTAAAATCTAAAAAACTATATCCGTAACGAACCGCTCTTCTCAATATCCTTCTGAGCACATATCCAGCACCCGTATTACTCGGCAATTGGCCGTCGGCAATACAAAAAGCTAATGCACGAATGTGATCGGCAATAACTCTAAAGGCAATGTCGGTTGGTTCATTTTTACCGAATGTCTTCCCACTTATTGACTCTAAGTCTCGGATGGTATCCATAAACAAGTCAGTATCGTAGTTGGAGTGCTGCATATGCACTGCGCGCAACACACGCTCGAGCCCCATTCCTGTGTCCACATGTTTTGCAGGTAACGACTCAAGTGATTTATCTGCCTTGCGATTAAACTCCATAAACACCAAATTCCACAACTCGATTACCTGAGGGTGTTCGGCGTTAACCAATTCTTTTCCACTCAATTTATCAACCTCAGCTTGAGGTCGTAAATCCATATGTATTTCTGAACAAGAACCACATGGACCAGTCTCCCCCATCTCCCAGAAATTGTCTTGCTTATCGCACCTCAAAATCCGATCAGCATCTATATACTTTTTCCAAATGTTTTCCGATTCGATATCAGGACCAACACCATCGGTTTTATCGCCTTCAAAAACAGTAACATAAAGCCGGTTTTTATCAAGCTTATACACCTCTGTCAATAGCTCCCAAGCCCAAGCTATCGTATCTTCTTTAAAGTAATCTCCAAAACTCCAATTACCCAACATTTCAAACATCGTATGGTGGTAGGTATCCACTCCAACCTCCTCTAAATCATTGTGTTTACCCGAAACACGTAAACATTTCTGAGTATCTACAACACGCACATCCTTCGCCTCTTTGTTACCCAAGAAGTAATCTTTGAACTGATTCATTCCTGCATTTGTAAACATAAGCGTAGGGTCGTTTTTAACGACAATAGGTGCCGATGGAACTACCTTATGCCCCTTGTTCTGGAAGAAGCTTAAAAATGCATTACGTACCTCTTTAGATGTCATTTATCGAATAATTTACTTGTTAACTATTTGCTTGAAAATCTAGTCCTTTTTTTATATATATTCGCGGTGCGAAATTAGGGGACAAAAATACGAACCCTAATCATAAAACATGGCAAAAAATCGATATAAATACAACCCCGAAACCCTTAATTACGAGACAGTTAAGACTCCGTTATGGATTCATGGCTTAAAAGTATTTGGGTTTTTGTGTGCTGTTGCGATTTTTTCAACCTTGGTAATTTCTGCTTCTTATTCTTTTTTCGATTCTCCAACGGAACGTAAACTTAGAAAAGAATTGGTAGATCGCGACATCAAAATCGGTGAATTAGAAAATCGGTTGGGTGACTTAAATGAGGCAGTAGTTGCCTTAGAAGAGAAGGATGGCGAAATCTATAGAGAGATATTCGACGCCCCTATGCCAGACGCATTAAAAAATGCAGGTATTGGAGGGGGAAGAAATTACAATTCGCTTGATGACTTAACCTACGGCAAGTCACTCAATAAGCTAAACCAAAAAATCGACTTATTGTCGGCTAAGGTTCGTGTTCAAGAAAGCTCTTACAGCCAATTGATAAAACTGGCAAAAGAAAAATCAAAGCAACTTGCATCAGTGCCCGCCATTATGCCAATTCCAAATAAGGATTTAAAAAGAATGGCTTCGGGTTACGGTTACCGTATAGACCCATTTTACAAAACGCGTAAATTTCATGCAGGAATGGATTTCACCGCACCAACAGGAACTGAAGTTCATGTTTCAGGTGATGGTGTGATAGAGTCAATCGAAATTAAGCGATGGGGTTACGGTCGCAACATTGTGGTTAACCATGGATTTGGTTATAAAACGAGATATGCGCATTTAAGTAAGTTTAAAGTGAAACGTGGTCAGAAAGTAACCCGTGGTCAAGTAATCGGACTTGTGGGAAGCACAGGAAAATCAACAGCACCACACCTTCATTATGAAGTGACATTAAATGGCGCGAAGCAGAATCCTGCTAACTATTATTACAATGATTTGTCAGACGAGCAATATGAGGAGATGATTGAACTATCTAGTCATCCTAATCAGTCTTTTGACTAATGTCTAACAATCCCCTACCCGACAAAATTTATTACTCAATTGCTGAACTATCAGCTCATTTTGGTGTAGCAAACTCCTTACTGCGTTATTGGGAAAAAGAGTTTTCAAAAATCAACCCAAAGCGGAACGCCAAAGGCACACGATTTTATTCAAAACAAGACGTTGAACAGATTCGTTTGGTCTACCATCTTGTAAAAGAAAAAGGCCACACCTTAGAAGGGGCACGCAAAGAATTAAAGACTAGAAAAAAGCAAGTGGCCAACCGAATTGCCGTTAAAGAATCTTTGCTTCAGATTAAAACTCAATTAAAAGCTCTACGAGACCAACTGTAAACCTGAACTAACTTCGGGCTTACATGAAACCAAACCAACTAACTTCTTTGAAGATTGGCGTAGCTGTCATTTTTCTAAACCTCTATTCCATTTGCCACAGTCAGCCTTTCTCTAGCCTCGGCGCCGAATCACACGGACTTTCTAGCATTAGATTTGGGCTTCAAAACGTATGGTCTACCTTCAATAATCCATGCGACATGCATACCGACTCTATGTTAAGCATCGGCCTTTCAGCACATCGTCTGTATGGAATATCTGAATTAAAAAGTGCGACGTTGTCTGCACTTTACACTATCAAACACACCGCGGTAGGTGGATATTACCACTACTATGGATATTCCGTATCCCACAGCAGCCAAATTGGGCTTTCGACTTCGAGAAATCTAACAGCCCGATTTACGTTAGGTGTTGGCGTTCGACTTTCGTCCTTTCAAGTCATTGATGCATCGCGAAATCGTCAGTTTTCTGTTGCTGTTAGCAGCAATCATCAGCTGCAACATAACAAGACGCTTTATTTCTTAATTGAAAATAGGTTGCCAAATAATAGTACGGCTACAACAACCAATTTGTTCGCCGGTATCTCATTCCAGCTAAATACTCAAGTTAAATGGCTTAACCAGCTAAAGGTAAATCCAGCATCAAGAGCCAGCCTTCAATCAGGCATTCGATATCAGTTGTCCAATGAGATCGTTGTACTCTCTGGACTAAACACGATGCCCTCCTCACTGTCTTTTGGTTGTGCGATTAAACTACCAAAAATTAAAATCACCTTAGCCTTCAGTACACATCAAGTTTTAGGCTTCACCCCTACATTGTCAAGCGAATGGCCAAATCTATAATTATTGGCCTTTTCATAACGCTTCATGCAACCGCTTTCGGTCAATTCACACTAGCCGAAAATGAGGAGTCTACTGGATCCAACAACTTAATTACAGAAGCTTTGGAGCACGTCAAACAACACCCTATTAATTTAAATAAGATAGAGACATCCATACTGCATGAATTAGAAATCATTCCAGGAGATGTCATCGACAAAATCATGCAACATGTTAATAATTATGGGCCCATCATTCATGTACTGGAGTTACAACAATGCCATTTAACCGCAACTGAAATTAAACACTTGCTGCCATTTGTCTATGTGCCGCAACACACACAAACCAACAATACAAACAAACGGAAGCACACAATCGTATTCACCTCAACACACCAACTTGCTGACAACAAGAAACCTGCTGGATCAACACAGTATGTGGGTGATGCGATAACAACGACGTTTCGCTATCGAGGGCTGGTAGCCCCTAACTTAAACGTAAGTTTTACAGGAGAAAAAGATGCGGGTGAAGCATATTTTGAATCAAACCAATACACGGTATTCGATTTTAACAGCGGGTGCATTCAAATCAACAATATACGAGGCAATAACTCCTTGATTCTTGGGGATTACACCTGTAATTTTGGCCAAGGACTTACCCTAGGTAGTGGCATGCGCATAGGCAAGTCTTCACGTACTGTTCAAACGAACAAATCAAGTTTTGGATTAAAGCCTTATCGATCGGTAACTGAGTTTGGATTCAATCGAGGTGCCGCTTTGTCAATGGCAAAGAATCGATCTCGTTACCATCTTTGGCTACATCATAATGATGAAGATGCGACCTTCAAACTGGTAAATGGGCAAAAAGAATACAGCAATTTGAGCAGAACTGGATTTCACCGCACCAACACTGAATTAAATAACAAAAACAGTGTTCGGTCGAGTCAAATAGGTCTTAATTACACGCAACAGTTTAATCAGTTAAAAGTGGAGTACACCGGTGTATTCACGAAATACAGTGGCCGTTTTCGCAAATCAGAAAGACTATATCAGCGATTCAACAATTCAGGTCTGTCGTACGGCAAACATGGTATTGCCTATAGATACACCCTCAACAACGGTTACCTATTCGGAGAAACAACGCTTTGCTCAAACCAGAAAATGGGCAATCTTCATGGATTTGTTGTTGGACTTGGAAAACGTATTAGCATGACTGGTCTATTTCGCAACGTCCAACCTGGATTTATATCCAATGGGAGTGCCTCGTTTGTTGAATCTAGCGTTGTCAATAATGAGAGAGGGATCTACGTTGGATTGAGCTACGAACCAACATCACATTCAAGCTTGGCCGTGTATGTCGATCAGTACTGGTTTCCTTGGCTCAAGAGCGCAACAGTTACATCAAGTTTTGGTGTAGACTACTTGGTCCGCTATGAGGCCCGGCTGTCTAAGTCTCTCTCTTGGCATATCCAGATGAAGTACGAAAACAGGCAGAAACAAATAATTATCGATATGCCGATGAAAAGCACTGTCCCAACTGGTTTGTTAAAAGTTCGAGCCCATATCAGTCACGCTGTGTCGAAACATGTCAAATTACAAACACGGTTTGCCAGAAATACCTCCATCCTTGCGCATAGCCGTCTATTTGGTTCGTTGCTGTATCAAGATATTCAGCTCGACCCACTAAAGTGGCCAGTTAAACTCTATATCCGAATTTCAGCTGCCCATATAGAAGATAACGCTGTGCGTATTTACACATACGAGAATGACTTGGCTTATCGGTTTAGCTTACCTTCATTTTCAAAAAGTCAAGTCCGTTCGTACGTTTTAGTGCGATGGAAAGCAAAGAAGCATGTCGACTTCTGGATTAAATACATGTTGACTTATAAAAATGAACTAAAAAATTTCGGAAGTGAATGGGATTCTGTTTCTTCGCCGCACGTATCCAACATTCATTTACAACTAAGGATTAAATTATGAGTGCACCTATTTTAAGTGTAAACATTAACAAGTTCGCGACTATTCGCAATGCGCGTGGAGGCAACAACCCAAACCTTTTACAAGTTGCGAAAGACTGCGAGTCTTTTGGGGCTCAGGGCATAACCGTACACCCTCGACCAGATGAGCGACACATTCGTTATGCAGACACGATTGCATTATGTGATGTTGTGTCCACCGAATACAATGTCGAAGGAAACCCAACTCAAGCGTTTATCGACTTGGTGTTACAAGCCAAGCCAACTCAAGTTACCTTAGTACCTGATAGCCCCGAAACCCTAACTTCTGATGCAGGATGGGATTGTATAACTCAGGCGGCTTATCTTCAAAAAACAATCTCTATTTTTAAGGAAGCGGGTATACGAACGGCCATTTTCATTGACCCCGTTGTTGACCAAATCAAGGCTGCAAAGCAAACGGGAACTGATCGGATAGAGTTATATACAGAAGCCTATGCAAGAGGATTTGCAAACGACAAAAATGCGGCTATTGCCCCATATACGTTAGCTGCCGAAGAAGCGGAGAAACAAGAAATTGGGTTAAATGCTGGTCATGACTTGGATTTAGAAAACCTGAAGTTTTTTAAACAAGAGTTGCCAAATTTGTTGGAAGTAAGTATCGGACACGCATTGGTATGCGATGCCTTGTATCTGGGGCTACACAATACTATTGTAGCCTACCGCAATCAGTTGAAATAACTACCTGTTTCGTAACTGCTGAACGACGTTATTAAGCGTTTCGATTACCTCGTCTAACAGACTAGGAATCATATCAACATTCGTTCTGTTTTTACCCCATTGCTCAAGATCTCTAATCTTTTGCTTAAGTGAGGTAATACCCATCATATCAATAGAAGGCTTAACCTTATGTGCAGCAGCACCTAAATCTTCCAAGTCATCTTCTGACAAAGCCGTTAACATTCGATCAACTGACTCTGGTGCCATCTGGATGAACATATCGACCATTTTATTGACAAACGCCGTATCGCCTGAAGCAAGTGCCTCAAGTTGATGTAAGCTATATAAATTTTCTTCCATTTCTAAAGTAGTTTTTGTGTGCATTAGTAGTTATGTTTAATTATTGGTAAGCGATACAGTTTCTTCCTGCAACATTCTGTAAATCGTGGACTTTCCGATGTTGAGTTTTTTCGCAACGGTTACAACATCTTGATTGTATTTGTCCAAATAGTATTTTACAATTCTATTGGTATACTCTCTGAGTGGCATTTCTGCTTGAAGCAACGTATCAATAGACCCTGAAGAGTTAAATGTGATGTGTTCATCGTCAACCGTCTTGGAATCGGTCATAACACATGACAATTCAACAACTGCTTTTAACTCACGAATATTACCCGGCCATGGGTACTTTAACAATTTGTTTTGTGCTGATGGAGAAACTGTTAGTTTACCTATCTCATTCTCTTTACAATATTCATCGATAAAATGTTTGGCTAAGAGTAAAATATCATTGCTTCTTTCTCTTAAAGCGGGAAGGCTAATGGGTAAACCAAGTAGTCTGTAGTATAAATCCTCTCTAAAGTTTCCTTTGCGTACTTCTTCGGCAAGATCTTTATGTGTTGCCACAAGAATTCTACAATTTAATTTGATTACACCTGACCCACCAACACGTGTGAGTTCTTTTTCTTGCAATACACGCAGCAGTTTCGACTGCATGTTAATATCCATCTCCCCAATCTCATCCAAAAAAATTGTACCGCCAGTAGCTTCTTCAAACTTCCCAATACGTCTTGCTATCGCCCCTGTAAAGGCTCCTTTCTCATGACCAAACATCTCACTTTCCATCAATTCTGACGGTATAGCCGTAATGTTAACAGCCACAAATGGTTTTTTCGCCCTACCACTATTGTAGTGAATTGCCTTCGCTACAACTTCTTTACCCGTTCCAGTTTCACCTGTAATAGACACTGTAATGTTACTGCCGATTGCCTTTTGGATTAGACTAAAAATACGCTTCATTGGCGAACTATTACCAATGATGCTTTTACTGAAGTCGTATTTCTGAACAATCTGATTTTTCAGTTGAGAAATCTCCTCTTTCAGTTCTTCTTTCTCTCTGATGTTTTTGATAACGTTCCAGATACGATCTTTGGTCTCGTCATCTTTTATGATATAGTCATAAGCTCCATCCTTCAAAAGCGATATTGCAGTTCCAATATCCTCTTGACCAGATATAATTACGACAGGTGTTTCGGGGCTGTATTCCTTTATACGCTTTAACACTTCTTCTCCAGAAATATCAGGGAGTGAATAATCAAGCGTTACTAGTGATGGTTGCTCATCAAGACATTTTAGAAAGTCTTTTCCATTGGTGAACTTCTTTACGGTTACGTCTGGATTAAGCGAAAGGTGATATTCAATTACCTCTCCATACCATACGTCATCCTCTACAATAAAGATCTTAAATTCTTCGGCCATAATAGTAGCATGTTGTTTATCAGTTACAAAAATAAGAATTAATTCCCAATTATGGAAATTTTCTACAAAAATATTTCGCATACAATTTGTAGAGACGTTCTCAGTAGGCAAATTAGCACCCGAAAGTCCTGATTATTAGAGCTTTTATAACATGCCTAGAAACCTTCGTTTTTTTTTGCGAATAGGTTCGGTTTTTAACCCTAGTAACCATACTTTTGCCGCAAATTTATAGGCATATAAAAATAATGGCAAACACAGGTAAAATTGCTCAAATCATTGGGCCAGTTGTCGATGTAAGTTTTGAAGGCGAAGGTTCTAGACCTCCACAAATTCTTAACGCACTACATGTAACATTAGAAAACGGAGGAAAACTAATCCTTGAAACACAACAACATCTTGGTGAAAACCGTGTCCGAACTATTGCGATGGAAGCAACGGAAGGACTGGTTAGAGGGATGAAAGTTACTGACACTGGTGCACCAATAAAAATGCCAATCGGTGACGCGATTAAAGGCCGACTATTTAATGTAGTTGGAGAGGCGATTGACGGAATTGAAGAAGTTGACAATACAGGCGGTCGAGCTATTCACGCTGACGCACCTTTATATGAAAACCTCTCTACATCATCTGAAACTTTATTTACAGGTATCAAAGTAATTGACTTGCTTGAGCCTTATGCTAAAGGTGGTAAAATTGGTTTGTTCGGTGGAGCTGGTGTTGGTAAAACTGTTTTGATTCAAGAGCTAATCAACAACATTGCAAAGGCATATGATGGTTTATCCGTATTTGCTGGTGTTGGAGAAAGAACTCGTGAGGGGAATGACTTGATGCGTGAGATGATCGAATCAGGAATTATCAACTACGGTGACGAATTCAAGAAATCCATGGAAGAAGGTGGATGGGACTTGAAAAAAATTGATAAAGAGAAGTTAAAAGAATCTAAAGCAACATTTATTTTCGGTCAGATGAATGAGCCTCCAGGAGCAAGAGCTCGTGTAGCATTGTCTGGTTTGAGTATTGCTGAATACTATCGTGATGGTGACGAAACCTCAGGTGGAAGAGATATTCTTTTCTTCGTTGATAATATTTTCAGATTTACACAAGCGGGATCTGAAGTATCTGCACTATTAGGACGTATGCCTTCTGCGGTAGGATACCAGCCTACATTAGCATCTGAAATGGGTGTGATGCAAGAACGTATTACTTCAACAAATAGAGGATCTATTACATCGGTTCAAGCAGTTTATGTACCTGCCGATGATTTAACTGACCCTGCACCAGCAACAACATTTGCTCACTTAGATGCAACTACGGTATTGTCTCGTCAGATTGCTTCTTTGGGTATTTACCCTGCTGTGGATCCATTGGATTCTACCTCTCGTATTTTGACACCAGAAATTTTAGGAGACGCACATTACAACACTGCTCAACGTGTCAAGCAACTTCTACAACGTTATAAAGAATTACAAGATATCATCGCTATTCTTGGTATGGACGAATTATCTGAAGAAGATAAATTGGCTGTACACCGAGCTAGACGTGTTCAGAGATTCTTATCTCAACCTTTCCATGTTGCAGAACAATTTACAGGCCTTAAAGGTGTGTTGGTTGACATCAACGACACTATTAAAGGTTTCAACATGATTATGGACGGTGAATTAGACAAATATCCTGAAGCAGCGTTTAACCTAAAAGGTGGTATCGAAGATGCTATTGAAGCAGGAGAAAAAATGTTAAAAGAAGTTAACTAATTAGCATGTATTTAGAACTCATAACACCAGACCAAACCTTGTATGAAGGTGAAGTCATTTCAGTTAAGTTTCCTGGCTCAAAAGGCAAGTTTGAAACGTTAAACAATCACGCGGCCATTATTTCTAGTTTAGATAAAGGAACGCTTAGTGTTAAAACTGCTGAAGGCGTAAAAGATTTCGAAGTCAAAGGTGGCATTGTGGAAGTACTGAATAATAAAATTATCGTACTCGCTTAAATCGCCTTTCAGAATATTACAAAAAAAACCCGATGTAAATACATCGGGTTTTTTTGCGTTAAGATTATCCAATTATTTCTGGACAATTACTTTACGAACCTCGTTGTGCCATCTTGATTGAATGGATACGAAGTATATCCCGTTTGGAAGTTCTGTTGCGTCTATGGCAACGAAACCCTGGCTTGCAACCTGTGAAGCGGCAACTTCTTGACCAGCCAAATTAGTAATCCTCACATGCTCAACGTTGGCTCCATTAACATGAATATTAATCTCGTTTTTAGCCGGGTTTGGATAGACAACAATAGAACGTTGCTCAAAAATATGCACAAGTCTTATTTCTGAATACTCGAACTGACCGTCGAAATCAATTTGCTTTACACGGTAATAAATTACCCCATTTGGCACGTTAAGATCTGCGTGGTTATAGTAGTTAACCTCAGTTGAATTACCTGCTCCATTAATGTGCTGACTAACGACTTCAAATAGCTCTCCGTCAAGTGAACGTTCAACCACAAAATAGTCATTGTTTTCCTCAGACGCAGTTGACCAATTTAAGTCAACATCATTAGCACCATCTATGGTTACTTCAAAATCCAACCAAGTAACAGGCACAGGACCATTAAAAGCGATAAAAACCGTAATCGTTTCCTAAATCTTCTTGGTTTGGTCCATCAAACTGTGCCGACTCATAATTATCTGTAGTCAATTCAGTTTCGTCTGGGTATGTATTTAAGTTTGTTTCAATTATGTAACTGTTGAATTCTTTACAAAACTGCACACCATAAATTGCATAATCAGCATAGTTGGTTGTTGTGCTTCCATTTGTATTGTATCCTGAAATAGTATTTATCGTGTTTTTATCAAACTTGATATAATTCACATCTCTATCCGCGGTGATAGTGTATTCACCTTTAGATGAAGAAGTGATGGCAATGTTCGTATTGTGATAGAAATTAATTCCATCGGTCGATTCACTAATAATAGCATAAGCACCAGACTCAATTGCTTTTAAGTAAATAGAATACTCTTCACCATCTTTTATTCTGCCATCTAATTCAACTATCAGATTATCTGCATTGTTGTTATAGGTTGCGAAATTTGTACCAGGCGCACCTAACAAGTTGCTTGGATTGTCTATACTGTATTGGTATTCAACATTATTGATATAACCTTCGTTACACACAAAGTCAACTAAGAATTCGTAAGTACCGTCTGTTCCAGTTAACACACTGTCTATTGGGTCTAATTCGTTGTCGTCCAACACACCATCGTCGTCTTTGTCGTCGTATAAGTAAACCATAACATTTGGCTCGCCATCTTCAGCGTTGTCCAATGTGGTGTCTCTATCGGCGTCAAAAAATACGGTTCCAGCAATACGATTCTTACCATCATTGGTTTCACAAGGTAAGTACCAGTTAAACATTGCACTACCTGTTACATAACTATCTCCGTTTGAGTTTGGAGAAGACATGGTAAGTGTTGCACTTGTCACATTTCCTGGGATATCGTTTAACGACAATGATTGCAAAGTCATTGAACGACCTAGGTCGTAACTATTAATGGTAACCGATTCTGATTCTCCTCCAGCCGTTAATGTAAATGTTGCAATACGCGAATCATTATTCATTTCTGCAATTGGCAACACAGCTGTAATATTTTTAGTATTAATCGTGGCTGGCATGCTGAACGACGTATTGTTCGTATTTTGATACGTGTAATATCTTTCGTCACTTACAGACGTAAAATTGTCGGCGCAGAACTCATCTTTCATGACTACATATGCCGCCATTCCGTGCATCTTGCTTTGGTTGTTCGATACATTCATCGTAACAGAAGATGCAGCTGGAAGCGTTCCTTTATAGTATCCTTTATCAGAAGTACCCGATACATTGTCTAACGCCTTTGCGTCAGAACCAGACCAAGTAACTGTATTTGTTCCGTTAGTAAAGCTACCAGAAGTTGGCTTTCCACCTTTATAAATTCCTTCTACTACGATCTCCTTGATTTCCGAAACAGTTTGTGTTATCAAAATAGTTGTTGAAGACCTATTGTAAGACCCTTTTCCGTATGTGATAATACAAGGGTCATAGTTGTGTGTTTCATCACACTCAGAGTCCTCATTTGAACAATCTTCAGACAACATAACATTAATATCGCCAGATTTAATATGACCATTACCTCCTGCAACAGCTAACCACCCTGAGGCACCAAAACCATCTTGCGTAATGTTTGCACCATCTCCCATCTGGAATGCTGGCCCTGCTCTTGAGATTGTCATATCTCCGTAGCTTGTTGAAGTAATTGTTCCTTCTGTAGTTTCAAAATACACCCAACCTGTATTGCTTCCTACCGTGAAACAATTGCTGTTCTTCGGACTATTCGTTGGAGGAGTTAATGTTCGTCCAGAGAATAATAAGTCCACATCAAATGTTCCGCTCAATCCACTAGCAGAAATATCGTTAGCGATGAATTTAACATCACCATTATTATACGATAACCATTGGTATTTTGTGCTGTCACCTTTTAAGTGATGCGCTGCACCATTCTTATCTTTTAGCCAAATCACGTATGGCTTTCCTGCACAACCTCTAGTATTAGCAACAACTCTTTCACATTCTGGTTGAGGATCTTCACACTCCTCAGTCAACATGATGTTGATGTCTCCGGCTTTAATATGACCGGTACCCCCAGAAACAGCTAACCAACCTGACCCACCGAATCCATCTTGTGTTATGTTTGCGCCGTCACCAACGTGGAATGCTGGTCCTTGACGAGTTATTGCCATAGTTCCATAGTTAGTAGAAGCTATGCTGCCTGTTGTAGTACTATAGTATTTCCAACCTGAAACACTACTTACTGTAAAGCAAGAACTATATTTCGGACTATTTACTGGAGGAGTCGTTGTCACTCCAGAGAACAGTAAGTCTACGTCAAAATTCCCACTTAATCCTGGAGCAGATAAATCTTTTCCAATAAATTGTACGTCACCATTGGTATACATTTTCCACTGATAATCTGTTGAATCCCCACTTAAATGATGTGCAGATCCATTTTTATCTACCAAATAAATAACATAAGGTTTGTTGGAACACCCTCTTGTGTTGCCCACAATTACCTTGCAATCTGGAGTCATGTCACATTTCTCTACGTTGACAACCACCGGTATGTCAGCACACCACTTGTTTGCACCGGAGGTGCAAACCTCAAATATTACTGTATCTAACCCTGTAAAGCCTGGCGCAGGGACATATGTCAATGACGACTCGCAATCAGGTGCTCCACCAGAACAAGTTGATCCATCAACGGTCACTGATGATATAACGATTGTACCATACTGCTCACCAGAAATCAACGGTTGACTACAAGAAATGTGAATATTTGAAAATTGCAGCAATGATGACCCATCTGCCGACATAATTCTTAGGTAGTGGTTTGCTTGCCATTTCTTTGACTGATTTCGAAGAACCGTAAAGCGTTCACCTGCATTAACCAATCCTCTATAAAGTGCGTTACTCGTATCTGAAGCATTTGAATTACCACTAACAACGATTAATACCTTTCTTCCTCCAGGAGCAGTGTAAGTTGTCACGTTGCTATTAGTTTGACTATTATTTATCTTATTCGACGACACATATTGGTAAGTAATTGCATTTGGTTTGTTACCATTACAACAATCAACTCCAGAAGTATAACTGCCAGTTTCTACCATAACAGAACTGCCTGCATTAGATGAAGTACTTGACTGAACCACAACATCTTCTCCGTATATACTATCCAGGTTCACTAAGTCATCAATGCAAATACTTAGCGTGTCATCTGCACATACTTTCGCCTCTAAGCCTGGCAAAATACACCCGCTTAACATCACGTTAAAATCTCCATTGGGAAAGTAACCGGCTCCACCTGTAATATTAAACCAGCCTGATGCACCATATCCATCTTGAGTTATGTTAGCGCCATCTCCGATTTGAGCTGCCGGTCCTTTTCTCGAAACCGTCATTGACCCATAATTCGTTGAAGTAATAGTTCCAGAGGTTGAGTTGAAGTAACCCCATGCTGATGTACTACCAGCCGTAAAACAGTTAGAATATTTCGGACTGTTTGTTGGAGGAGTATTTGTGTGGCCCGTAAAATTTAACTCCACATTAAACGTACCAGACAACCCTGACGCACTTAAACCTTTAGCAATTAACTTAGCATCACCATTATCATATTCGTACCAGTTGTACCTTGATGAATCCCCTTTCAAATAATGTGCGCTTCCATTTTTATCTCTTAACCAGATAACATATGGTTTGTTAGAACAACCCCTAGTATTTCCAACTACTTTTGAGCAAGTTGGCTCATCCGAAATACAGTCATCTTCCATATCAAGGTTAAAATCTCCATATGAGAATTTATCCGATCCACCGGCAATATTTACCCAACCACTAGCGCCATAACCAGCCTGAAAAATGTTTGCATCAACACCTAGCTGAGTAGCTTGACCTTTACGCGAAACAGTCATGTTACCATAATTGGTAGACTTTATTGTTCCTGAGGTAGTTGTAAAATATTCCCAATCAGTAGTTGTAGACACAGTAAAACAAGCACTATATCGTGGGCTACCAGTTGGAGGTGTCGTTGTATTTCCTGAGAAAGTAAAATCTATATCAAAAGAGCCTGTTAGCGTAGATGTACTAAGTCCTGTTGCTTTCAAACGCATGTCTCCATTGGCGTATTCTTCCCAAACGTAGTTGTTTGTATCACCAGACAAGTAGTGATCTCCTCCTGATTTGTCTCTTAAGTAAAAGATAAACGGCTTGCTCACGCATCCCGTGTTGTTTCTAATCTTCTTTGTACAGACTGGATCACCTGAGCTACAGTCTTTGACCATAACTTTAATCGTATCTTTTAGTGTGCTCCCACACAATGAGGCCGTTAAAACATAATCCGTCGTTTCTGTTGGACTAACGGTAATTGATTTTGTTGTTTCACCAGAGCTCCAAGCGTAGGTGGCTGTACACGTTTTTTCATACGTAATGGCATCAATCTTAAACGGCGAACATCCTTTATTAATGATATTAAAATCTCCATTGGTTGTAACGCATATGTCTCGGTATGAACTTCCACATACGTACTTAGATGCAATTAGGGTATAATCAGACCCGTATGCATACATATCCTTTGCACCAAACACTTTAAAATATGCTGTACCAGAAGGTACCTTAATACGTATTTTCAATTTTGTGCCTGACGGCAAATTACACGGAAGCGACCAAACTGCTCCAGTGTATTTCCCAGAGTTTCCTCTGCAGAAATAGGCTCCATTTCCGTCGGGAGCACCTAAGGCATTTGTTGGATTTGAAACCACTCCTTGATAGGCAAGTAAGCTTTCCAAATTTCCTGTTAATTTAAAGTTTTCTTAAGGGGTGAGTGTTGCGGAACTGTCAGAACACACTTCAACGTCATTTCCTAAATCAATGCTGCCACAAGTTTGGGCAGAGACAAAATGAGCAGATAGCAAAACACTAAAAATAACGGCAAGTGTTTTAACACCGTTGTGGTAAAATTTTCTAATCATGCGACTATAATTATAAGTATGCACAAGGCACACTTTGACTTGGTGCTGCCTACAAGTAGCTTACCAAAGAAAATATTATTCACAAACACTTGAATATCAGCGCTTTAAAACTAATGCATTAAAATACACATACGGGAATATTCCCAATAAGTAAACAGCCATTCCAGAATTGGGACGGTTTTTAATACTTTTTAAACCAGCTCTGAATTTTCATTTGGATGACTCCAAAAAGAGCTTCTTTAACGATTCCTTTACTCATTTTTGACGTCCCTTTTGTACGGTCAGTAAATATGATGGGAACCTCCGAAATTGTGAATCCATGCTTAATCGCGGTGAATTTCATTTCGATTTGGAAGGCGTATCCTCTGAAACGGATTTTATCCAAATTTATAGATTGCAACACCTCCGAACTGTAGCAGACAAAACCTGCTGTAGTGTCCATAATTTTCATCCGAGTGATGAATCTAACGTACATGGAGGCAAAATAAGATAATAATACACGACCCATCGGCCAATTTACGACATTCACCAAGTGATCAACGTAACGAGAGCCTACAGCGACGTCACCTTTCCCATTTTGGCACGCGTCCCATAATCTTTCAAGATCTATTGGATTATGTGAAAAATCACAATCCATTTCAAAGATATAATCGTACCCTTTTGCTAAACACCATTTAAACCCGTGAATGTAGGCTGTACCTAGTCCGTTCTTTTCTTGTCTTGATTCAAGAAATACATTGTTAAACTCTTTTTGTAGAGACTGAACACATTGAGCTGTGCCGTCTGGAGAGTTGTCGTCTACAACTAATACATCAACATCGAAGTCTAACCCCATAACGGTCCGAATCATGTCTTCGACATTCTCAATTTCGTTGTAGGTTGGTATAATGACGATGTTTTTCATAATCGCGGTAATAATAAATAAAAAAGAGCAACTACATGTAGTTGCTCTTTATAACGTTTTTGTTATCCGATTAGTTGCTTGATTTTTTGTGATCAGCTAAAAATTTTGCTAACCCAATGTCGGTCAACGGATGATTTAGTAATCCCAAAATTGAGCTTAACGGACATGTGCATACGTCAGCTCCTGCTTCTGCAGCTTTTACAATATGCAATGGGTTACGAATTGAAGCTGCAAGTATTTGGGTTGAAAATCCTTGAATTGCATAGATATTGCTAATCTGCTCGATTAATTCCATGCCATCCCAGCTAATGTCATCAACACGACCGATAAACGGAGATAAGTATGTAGCTCCTGCTTTGGCAGCCATAATGGCTTGACCAGCAGAAAAAACTAACGTACAGTTTGTTTTAATTCCGTTGTCTGTAAAATATCTTATCGCTTTTATTCCTTCCTTGATCATCGGAACTTTAACAACAATTTTATCGTCAATTTGAGCAAGGTTCTCCCCTTCTCTAACCATTCCTTCAAAATCAGTTGAAATTACCTCAGCACTTACATCTCCATCTACTAAGTCACAAATAGCCTTATAATGCGACAATACACTATCAACTCCCGAAATTCCTTCCTTAGCCATCAAACTTGGATTCGTTGTTACTCCGTCGAGTATTCCTAAATCTTGAGCTTCTTCAATTTGTTTTAAGTTAGCGGTATCTACAAAAAATTTCATTTGATATATGTTTTAGATTGCAAAGCAACGTAATTTTTTAATTGGATTATTAAAAAGCGAAGAAAAATACCCCCCATTTTTCCACGTATAAAAAGACATAAAAAAAGGCTGACATCGCACCGCTACAACCACCTTACCCTTGCTGCATTCCTGCCCTGGGGGAGTTCGGAGGGAGCTGGTCGTGTCAGCCGGCGCAAAAGTAACATTCTTCCAGCTTTTGATTCAAAATTTTAGGTAAATTTATTTTTATTCTCAAATCGGTTAGTCGGCTGGAACCCTATATTTGAATTATGAATTCGGAGCAACTAGAATTTAACAAAAACGAAGACAAATATCGACAGTTACTCACCAAATTGAACAGCCAAATAGCGGCCATTCAAAAAGGCGGAGGAGAGAAGTCTGCGGCGAAACAAAAAAGTAAAGGAAAATTGCTTGCCCGCGAACGAATCGACTTTCTGAAAGACGATGATGCTTCGTTTCTAGAAATTGGGGCACATGCCGGTTACGATATGTACCAAGAGCATGGTGGTTGCCCTGCAGGCGGCGTTGTAGGCGGTATAACCAAGATTAAAGGTCGTCAATGCATCATTGTGGCAAACGACGCAACGGTTAAAGCAGGTGCGTGGTTTCCGATTACAGGTAAAAAGAACCTTCGTTTTCAAGAGATTGCAATGGAAAACCACTTGCCAATCATTTACTTGGTTGATAGCGCCGGTGTTTATTTACCAATGCAAGATGAAATATTCGCAGACAAAGAACACTTTGGCCGCATATTCAGAAACAATGCTGTGATGAGCAGCAAGGGCATCATTCAAATCGCTGCTGTTATGGGTAGCTGTGTTGCTGGTGGAGCATACTTGCCAATCATGTCGGATGAGGCATTGATTGTAGATAAAACAGGTTCAATCTTTTTAGCTGGCTCGTACTTAGTAAAGGCAGCAATTGGTGAAGAAATTGACAATGAAACATTGGGTGGTTCTGTGTCGCAAACTGAAATATCTGGTGTGATTGATGATAGATTTCCGAACGACAAAGAATGTTTAGAGCGCATCAAGTTCTTAATGGACAAAATTGGGAGCTTTGAACAAGCTGGTTTTAACCATAGTCCTGAAAAATTTGAAACGCCTAACCAGCAAGACCTTTACGGCATATTGCCTTCCGAACGATCTAAACCGTATGAGTCTGTGACCTTGGTTGAGCAATTGTTAGACAATGGCGAATTTAAACAGTACAAAAAAGACTTCGGCAAAACTATTCTTTGTGGATTTGGGCGAATCAATGGATGGGCAGTTGGTGTAGTGGCTAACAACCGTCAAATAGTAAAAAACAAAAAAGGGGAAATGCAGTTTGGGGGCGTTATTTACAGCGACTCTGCCGACAAAGCCGCGCGGTTTATTATGAACTGTAACCAAAAGAAAATCCCATTGGTGTTTTTACAAGACGTTACCGGCTTTATGGTTGGGTCCAGATCAGAAAATGGAGGAATCATAAAAGATGGAGCAAAAATGGTAAACGCAATGAGCAATAGCACTGTTCCGAAATTTACGGTAGTAGTGGGTAACAGTTATGGCGCTGGCAATTATGCCATGTGTGGCAAAGCCTATGACCCAAGGTTAATCGTTGCTTGGCCAACCGCAAAAATTGCAGTGATGGGCGGCGAGCAAGCAGCTAAAGTTTTACTTCAAATCGAAAAGGCTTCGCTAAAAAAGGCCGGAAAAGAAATTAATGAAGCGGATGAAAAAGCAATGCTCAACAAAATAATTGACCGTTACAATACGCAGACCACGCCCGAATATGCTGCAGCGCGTTTGTGGGTGGATGCCATAATTGACCCAACAGATACCCGCGACTGGATATCATCTGGAATTGAAATGGCCAATAACAATCCAATCGAAAAGTTTAACGTAGGTGTTTTACAAACTTAGTAACCTGTAATTGTTCCGGGGTTTAACTGTCCGCCAGTCTGAAAATTATATGAAAAACCTACAGTAAAACTAGGGCTGTAACGTGTTGTACTGGGATAGTCGTGAGGATCTATCTTCGTGTATTTTTCCAAGTCAAACTTCTCGTCACGTAATAGTTCCCTTTCAATTGACTCGTAAGGACTAATATTCATAATGAAGATCAACGACACATTACCTAAGTTTCGACCATAGCCAATGCCACCTGCCATTTTCTGATTAAATAATCCGATTTTAAACTCTTCCCTATTGGTAACATCACCCAAGGGAACATTAAAAATTAAGCTGTGTTTTTCCTTAATCTTATAAGCCATAAAACCGCTTAGGATAAAACTTAAACCGTTTTCGTTACCATACTCTCCAATGGTGCTGTCGTTTTTGACATAATATTTAGGCGGGCTGCTCGTAAAATAGTTGAACCCAAAACCAATACCGAAAAAGACTCCATTCTTATATCTTTTCAACTCATTATCGAGCTCAAGGTTTTCTATTCTTAAAGATTCAATTTCTTTATTGAGATCTACAGTATCGCGCTGTAAAAGCTCAATCTGGCGATTTAACTCTAACTGCTGCATCTTAAGCTCTAATACCTGAGTACTTGATCGTTCATGCAATAGATGTTGTTGAGGGACTGTGTCGGTAGCCAGAGGTGTTTGAGCACTTGCAATCATGCAAATACCAACAAACAGCAAACTTAACAACAGTCTAAACATTTCAATTTCAAATCAATAGGGTATTACTAATAGCGTGAAACAGAATATAATTATTGTGTCATCCGAAAATAATGACATAAAAAAACCCAGTCCTAATGGACTGGGCTTATCATATTGTAATGTTTTGATTACGCCTCCAATGCTGCTGCTCCACCAACAATTTCTAAGATTTCTCCAGTAATGGCAGCTTGACGCGCTTGGTTGTATTTCAATTTTAATTTCTCAATAAGTTCACCTGCATTTTCAGTGGCTTTGTCCATCGATACCATACGGGCACCGTGTTCGGAAGCTAATGAATCAAGACAAGCTTTAAATAATTGTGTTTTGACCGCTCTAGGAACTAAATCATACAATATCTCTGCTTTTCCTGGCTCAAATATATAATCTGTCGTAGTTGTGTTCGCCCCTTCAGATTCGAATTTCTCCATCTCAACAGGTAACATTTTTTCAACTTTAACGATTTGTGTAGCCGCGTTTTTAAACTGATTGTATATCACACGAACTTCATCAAAATCGCCGCTTTTGAATCTATTGATGATTCCTTCAGCTACTTCGAAAGTGCTTTCTGCAGTGATAGTTGTTAAATGCGCCATGCTATCCGTATTTAAATTGTAGTCGCCTCTTTTATAAGGGTCGTACGCTTTTTTACCGATGAACATGAGTTCAAAGTCTACTCCGTTAGCATCGTAATGCTCTGCGATTAACTTATTAGTTGCTTTTATTACGTTCGAATTAAAAGCACCACACAATCCTCTATCAGAAGAAACAACAACAACTAAAGCTTTTTTAGGTTCCCGATACTGGAAATAACTTTTTAGGTTGTCATCATCTTTAGCACTATCTCCAAGATTCATCAAGATCTCGTTCAGCTTTTCGGCATACGGTCTCATTTTAGTGATAGCCGTTTGTGCTTTACGCAGTTTAGTAGCCGAAACCAATTTCATGGCTTTGGTAATCTGCTGCGTCGATTGTGTTGACGATATTCTATTTCTGACCTCTTTTAAGTTAGGCATAATATGATCGTTTTAAATTATTCAGCGTAGTTTTTAGCAACTTCCGCACCAATCGTTTCTAGTGCTCCAGTAATCTCATCGCTAAGTTTACCAGCATTTAGTTGACTCAACGTATCAGGACTTTTCTTTTCTAGTGTTTCTAAGTATTCGCTTTCAAAAGCTCTTACCTTATTCACTGGTACGTCCTTCAATAAACCTTTAGTTCCAAGATAGATAATCGCTACTTGCTGACCCGCAGATAATGGTGAATACTGACCCTGCTTTAACACTTCCACGTTTCTAGATCCTTTATCAAGAACTGCTTTTGTAGCCGCATCAAGATCAGAACCAAACTTGGCAAACGCTTCAAGCTCGCGATACTGTGCTTGATCAAGTTTCAATGTACCTGAAGTTTTCTTCATTGATTTAATCTGAGCTGAACCCCCAACACGCGATACCGAAATACCTACGTTAATTGCTGGACGTACACCAGAGTTAAACAAATCACTTTCTAAGAATATCTGACCATCTGTAATTGAAATTACGTTGGTAGGAATATAAGCAGATACATCACCCGCTTGTGTCTCAATAATTGGAAGTGCTGTTAACGACCCACCACCTTTTACCAATGGCTTAAGGTTGTCTGGTAAATCATTCATTTGAGAAGCAATCTCATCAGAACCATTCACTTTCGCCGCTCTTTCAAGCAATCTTGAGTGCAAGTAGAATACATCACCAGGGTATGCCTCACGTCCTGGAGGACGTTTAAGAAGCAAAGATACCTCACGGTATGCAACCGCCTGCTTTGACAAATCATCATAGATAATTAAAGCTGGGCGACCTGTATCTCTAAAGAACTCTCCAATAGCTGCACCCGCCATTGGCGCGTAAAACTGCATTGGAGCAGGATCTGCTGCACTTGCAGAAACAACAGTTGTATAAGCCATTGCTCCTTTTTCTTCAAGGGCCTTAACTACTTGCTTTACTGTTGAAGACTTCTGTCCGCAAGCAACGTAAATACAGTAAACTGGCTCTCCTTTGTCGTAAAATTCTTTTTGGTTGATAATAGTGTCAATAGCAACTGCTGTTTTACCAGTTTGTCTATCACCAATAATCAACTCACGCTGACCTCTACCAATTGGAATCATTGCGTCAATCGCTTTAAGTCCAGTTTGTAGTGGCTCTGTTACAGGCTCTCTATAGATAACACCCGGTGCTTTACGCTCCAATGGCATCTCGTATAGATCTCCTGTGATATCACCTTTACCATCAAGTGGCTTACCAAGTGTATCAACAACACGACCCAACATACCTTCTCCCACATTAATGGAAGCAATTCGGTTGGTACGCTTAACCGTGTCACCCTCTTTAATTTCTGAAGATGACCCTAATAATACCGCTCCAACATTGTCTTCTTCAAGGTTCAATACAATTGCATTGATACCATTGTCAAATTCAATTAACTCTCCAGATCTAACGTTAGTTAAACCATGGATACGGGCAATACCGTCACCAACTTGTAATACTGTGCCAATTTCTTCTAATTGAGCAGCAGTTTGAACATTTGATAATTGTTCTTTAATGATCGATGAAACTTCATCTGGTCTGATCTGAGCCATAACCTATTAATTATAAATTAATTGCTTTCTAATTTCTTTTAATTCTTTCGCGATGCTTAGGTCAAGTAGTTTGTCGTCAAACTGGATAACCATACCTCCAATAACAGATGGATCTACAGTGTTTACAATTTGAAGGTCATCTTCTTTAACCAACCCTTTTAAATATCGCTTCACATCCTCTAACGACTTATCGTCCAGTGCAATGGCTGACTTTACAGACACCTTTACCACACCTTTGTTTTGGTCATACATTTGGATGTACACTTTCGCTATGTTAGCAAGTTCCGATTCTCTCTTGCGACCTACCACTAGCGATACAAAGCTTTTTGTTAATGCAGACGCATCAACAAAAACTTTGTCTAACACTTGTGCTTTGTCATTGCCAGAAACAACAGGATTAGAAAGTAAGTCACGTAAGTCTTTACTTTCTGAAGCCAACCCGCTAAACGCCACCATCTCATCGTACACTTTGCTGTCTACTGACTGCGTTTGTGCCAACTCAATGAGGGATTTTGCGTATCGTGTTGCTACTCTACTTGACATATTACGATAATTGAGATTGTTTCAAGTGTTCTTCAACAATTTCAGCTTGCTTGTCTTTGTTAGACAGTTCTGAGCGTAGTACTTTCTCTGCAATATCGATAGATAACGCTGCTACCTGTGTCTTAATATCAGACATGGCTTTAGCCTTTTCTTTTTCGATTTCTTCACGAGCGCTATTGATAATTCTATCGCCCTCAGATGCAGCCGTTTTCTTCGCATCAGCAATAATGCTTTCTTTAGTTTCACGCGCTTCTTTGAGCATTTTTTCACGCTCAACACGTGCTTCAGCCAACAATTTCTCATTGTCTGATTTTAGCTGACCCATTTGTGCCTTTGCTTCTTCCGCCGACTTCAATGACTTATCTATAAAGTCATTTCTTTCTTGTAAGGTGTTCAAAATTGGCTTCCAAGCCAACTTCTTCAACAACACCAACACAATAATGAAGGCAACAGAGGTCCAAATAATAAGACCCAACGGAGCTGCTAATAAATTTAGAAGAATCATAAATGCTTAATTTTAATTCGTTGAAAACAAGAAAAAAACCTGGAGCCGACTATCGGCCCCAGTATAATATTTTTCTAGTTTAACCTAAATAATAACAAGTAAGCAAACGATTACGGCGAAAAGCGCAACACCTTCAATAAGTGCAGCAGCCAAAATCATGTTTGCTCTAATGTCTCCCAACACTTCTGGTTGACGGGCAATAGATTCAAGAGCTGATCCTCCGATTCTACCGATACCGATACCTGCACCAACTGCTGCGATACCAGCTCCTACGCCTGCCCAACCTGGAGCGGCTGAAGCCACTTCTTGTAATAAAACTGTAAGTAATTCCATTTTGAAATAAAAATTTGTATTGTATTAAATAAAAATTTGCTTGTTAATGATGTCCGTCTTCAACCGCTGACCCAAAGTACAATGCCGATAGTAATGTAAATACATAGGCTTGCAAGAAGGCAACTAACAGTTCGATTAAGAACATAAATACCATAAATATCAATGATCCTGCACCAACACCATATCCAGCAACTGCACTACTTTGACCGAAAATAAAAATCAATGCAGTAAAGGCTAATATGATAATGTGTCCTGCTGTGATGTTCGCTGTTAAACGTACCATCAAGACCAAAGGTTTAATAAAAATTTGTAATGCTTCAATTGGCACTAAGATCAACTTAATGGCGAAGGGTACACCTTCAGGTGCAAAGATGTGCTTCCAGTAATGCTTGTTACCATTGATGTTGGTAATAACAAATACAAAAAACGCAAGTACTAAGGTTACACTCATGGACCCCATGACGTTATAACCTCCGATAAAACTCATCAGCCCCAATAGGTTAGCAATCCATATAAAGAAGAATACCGACAATAAGAATGGTGTAAACTTAGCTGCCTTTTCTCTGCTTCCAACAGAAGGAATGATGATTTGCTCATGGGCAAATTCAACTAAAGGCTCTATAAACGCTTGCAATCCTTTTGGCGCTTGTGTATGGCCTCTTTTCTTATAAGCCTTACCAACTGCTATAAAAATCCACAACAATATAATTACCGACAGCAATAGACCAACAACCGTTTTGGTGATGGACATATCCAATGGCTTACTGTTGATTATCGAGCCAGCTTCATCTCTAACAATTCCGTGATCTCCACCCTCTTCTTTGTTGTAAATCACTTCATCAATCATGATGTAGTTGCCATAAGCAAAACCGTGGCCTTCTTCAAGGTGCAAAGCTTCACCGTGATAAAGATGCTTAGAACTAAACACCTTAACTGCTCCATTCCCAATAAGGATAATAGGTAAGTTAATCGTAACGTGCTTTTCGTTTTCCTTGCCTGCATTTAAAGTCAAGAAATGAATTTCGTGGGCGTCAGCAATGTGGTGCATAATCATCTCACCAGCATTGAATTCTTCCTTTTCCGCATGATCGTCATGGGCTTCTTCATGTTCTGTACTTGCAAAAGCAGTCACAAAACAGAAAAACAAGCCAAACAATAAGATTTTCCTTAATCCAAACACTTTTGTAAAGTCCTTATTTTCAGTGGTTTGAAACATCAATAGCTCCTTATTTTTCGGTGCGCAATTTAGTCACTAAATGATATAATTCAAAAGTTGTGAATAATAAATATAAAAATAGAAAATTCACTATCACAATTCTGTCTCTTACCTCATTGACAATCAGGTAAATAACTACGAAAAAAATGCTAAAAATAAATCTCAAGCCGATGCTTCCATACATAAATGTTAAGAAAGATTTTTGACTTGATTTAAGCATGCTTATGGAAAGAAAATGAGTCAATAGATTTAACCCAAAAAAGAACCCTAAGGCCATCCAGCTCCATACCGAAACAGAAAGCCCAAAAGCAACGTGGATTAGCAGCATTAATACTGCTACAACCGCCGCCATTATGATTAATTTACTTAGATAAGATTTCACTGACTACAAATTCAGCCGCAAAGGTGTACTTATTGCATGGATATGCCAATAAAACGATTCAAAATATTAAGAAATGTGACTATTTAGATTTAGTCACTCTAACAATTAGGTATACCATCGAACCAACTACAGCCAAAACCGCCCCCAATAATGTAAACCATGGGGTATCATTATTCACGTATGCATCCAATTTACCCCCAGCGTACACAAGAATTAAAATGGTTGCTACTATTTGAAATGCCAAAGCAGAATATTTGGCATAACCCCTATTGCGTGGTTTATTGTCCAACTGCGCCTTTAGTTTGCTTTGCCGCATCAATGGGTATTGCGGACTTACCCATCTCACATTTACCATTAAACTCTCCTCCCGACTCAACTACAAGTTTATTTGTATGGATATCACCAACAATTCTTGACGTTGATTTTAGATACAGGATTTCAGAAATATTTACGTTACCGGCAACCTTCCCGCTAATATCGGCTGACTTGGCATTTGCATCTCCTTCAATTTTACCTGAAATACCCAGTACCAATTTGGATGATGTTTTTACTGACCCAACCAAGGTTCCGTCAATGCGCACATCTCCATTAGAAGTAATGTTCCCTTCAATTACAGTATCGGATCCAATTACATTAATTGATCCATTTGGTGCTGATGGTGAGTCTTTCTTTTTATTCGATAACATAGTACAAATATGATGATTCTAAAATTTAATATAGTCTGCTGGGTTTACGGCTAATCCATTATGCCACAATTCAAAGTGCAAATGAGGCCCAGAAGTTAACTCTCCTGAATTCCCCATTAAGGCAATTACCTCTCCTACCCTAACTCGATTGCCCTGTTTTTTTAGTAATACAGCGTTGTGCTTATATACTGATATAAAGTTGTCCGTATGCTGAACTACCATTACATGACCTGTTTCTGGCGTCCACGAACTGAGCACAACGGTGCCATCAAGCGTAGCCTTAACAGCAGCATTTGGATACGAGGCAATATCGATTGCCGTATGTTTATTTCTTTGGTTAAACGTATCGGTTATTACACCTTTTAGTGGCGTATAGAATGAGTATACGCGCTTCATAGGCGCTTTATCCTTGTCTGAACTCACACTTGACTCAGCAATTGCCGGGGTTGAATGACCTACATGAGCAGTAGCCGTTGGAAAAAATGACCACGAATTGAATTGTTGAACTGGCTTGGGCTTTATGTCATAAAATGATGTGGCTGAATCGACACCGATCAATATGCGATACAAATTTGAATCTCGTTGGTCGCGTAGCTCCATGCTTCTTTCGATGGAATCTAGTCGATGTTTCATCACGCGAAAATCGCGTGGGTTTATTTCTCCACCACCTGGCATTATATAACGAAGTGGCGTTAGCGGTAATAAGAAGATAGAAATCGCTGTAAAAACAACCATCAAACCACTGAGCAACAACACTACGTTAAGTGGTGTCAATACCATCGAAATACGTTCCTCCAAATTGCGGTCGTTTCGGATAATCAACCGGTAGCGATTACGCAGTTTTTTGGTTAAAAATTCCTTTATTCGAGATACTTTCATTTCAATTGTGGGAACTCCTTGACTAAAAATACCCAGTTATAAAATATTATTGCAGATTCAAAGTTATAACTAATACCAATATTTATTTGAATCGTGACGGTATTTACACCTAAAAAAGTTCTGAGTTTATCCTTGCTTTTGCTCCTCCAAATGACTGCATTTGGGCAGGCAAAGGAGAGTTGGCTGAAAAAGAATTGGCACAATATGAACGCCCGATTTAATGGGTTGTATTTAGCTAAAGTCCAGCTTAATGAAGCTAAAGAATCTTTAAAGACTCAACATGTCGACGATTTTACCAGGATAATTAGTGTATTCCCTTACGGAACAGCTGCACAAAGAACTGCACAAAAACCAAACCTCGACGAGGTGTATAAAAAATGTTCTGGGGTTATCAAAAAGCACCCGAAAAGCAAATGGGTTGATGAAGCGTGGTTTCTTATTGGCCAATCGTACCTATACCAAAACGAATTGTTTACGGCAATCGAGACTTACCAGTATGTTGCCAATCAATTTCCAAACGGTGAAAAAAAATATGATGCCAAACTTGGCATCTTGATGTCTTATATCGCTCAAGAAAAGTATTACGATGCGGAAGCCATCATGAGTGTTATTCAAAAAGAAGGCGAATTTCCTTCTCGATTGCAAAAAGACTTTTCTGTAATCTCCGCAGAGATCTACATCCAGCAAGAGAAATATCTTCAAGCAATTGACGCTTTAGAAGAGGCGCTTAAACTCACTAAAAAAAGAGATGAAAAATCTCGATACAACTTCATTCTTGCGCAGTTATACCTAAAGACGAAGGAGATTGAGAAATCTAAAAATCACTTTATACGAACGATTAAACTAACCCCCCCTTACGTTCTTGCCTTCCAATCAAACCTAGGACTTATAAAAACCATTGGATTAAGTGAAGAAAGCACTTCGCTTAAAACACCCAGGAAATACCTTAAAAAGATGTTGGCCGACGACAAAAACATCGAGTATTACGATCAGATATACTTTGAGTTGGCGAACTTAGAAATTCAGGCTAACAATATTGATGAGGCCATTCGTAACTACGAATTATCTGCGGCATCAAGTGTAAAAAACAAAGATCAAAAAGCCAATAGTTATTTAGCATTGGCAACGATATATTTTGAACGTAAGAACTACGAAAAATCGCAGAAGTACTTTGATAGCACGGCCATGTTCATGTCGAACACAAGGCCAGATTATGAGAACATCAAGGCAAAACAAATTGTACTTACCGATTTGATTGAGAACTTAGTTACAGTATACACACAAGACAGTTTATTAAATTTAGCCAGTCTTCCTCAAGCTAAATTGGACAAAAAAATAGCTGAGCAGGTCGCTAACGAAAAACGAGAAGCTGCTCTGGCAAAAGAACGAGAAGACCAAAACAAACCACTTATCGACGACTTTGACCCTTTTGGACAGCCAAATAAAGTAAACACAACTGCCGTGGTGGGTGGCACCTGGTACTTCTACAATAAATCTGCAGTAGCTAGAGGATCAAACGACTTTAAACGGCAATGGGGAACACGGCCAAAGACCGACTTGTGGCGATACTTAAGCATGCAGGCCAGCCTTAACAAAGTGGACGACACTGATGACCCTGACGATCCGGATGATGATGGAGACGAGGAAGTCTACGATCCAGACCAGGATTCTGACGCACAGGACGTCATTAGCAAAGTATCAGAAGACAAAAAGAAATATTATCGAAATATCCCATTTTCGAAAGAAGCAAAGGCAGCAGCCTATAGCAAAATTGAAATGGCACTGTTTAACACGGGCAAAATTTATTTCGAAGACCTAAAAGAGTTTGTTAAGTCAAAATCATACTTACTACAATCGTTGAACAGATTTCCTGATGGTGTAAACGAGCCAGAAACCTATTTCATTTTAAACAAGATAGAAACGGAATTAGGAAACACGGCGGAGGCTGATAAGTATTCTAAGCTATTAGACGAAAAACACCCCAAAAACCCGTTCAACCTTGTGCTAAACAATCGGGAGCTTGCCGAGCAACTTGGAGGCACCAACGAAGTATCTCAATTATACGAAAAAGCATACGCAGCCTATAAACAAGGAGAATACGAGAAAGCGCTAGAGGTAAAAAGAGAAGCTAGTGAAAAATATGCGGGTAATAGCCTTCAGGCAAAATTTGACTATTTACAAGCGTTAATTATCGGCAAAACGAAAGGGAAAGATGCTTATGTAACGGCGTTACAACGCATAGTTGAGTTGTATCCAGGAACTCGAATTGCGAACCAAGCCAGTTACACAATACAATATTTAAACGAACAAGGAAGTGAGAATGCCAACGAAGCAGAGTCGAAAAAATACAAATTCGCACCAGGTGAAGAGCATTATTTTATTGTGATATATGACGGTGGATCTAAGTCTGAAATTTTAGCCGGTTTTAGTGACTACAACCGCGAAAAGCATAACATAGAAAACATTAAAACCACAACGTATTTGGTAGGCGACAAAAATGTAATTGCGGCCCAAAGTTTTGAAGACAAGGACAAAGCGGAGTCTTATTATCTTGAATTCATCAAAAATGACAAGTTCTTCAAAGCCTTAGGCATTCGTGCTTATGACCTATATATTATCTCTCAAAGTAATTTCCGTACTTTGTTAGTCGACAATAATGCAGATGCATATGCCTTGTTTTTTGTAAGAAACTATATTCAATAGATGGTTACCAAAAAGAAATCTAGAAAAAAAACAAAACGTAACTGGTCGCGCTTTTTGTGGCGTTACTATTTTCTAGGGTTGGGCTTATTTGTCCTTTTTATGTTTACCGTTAGTTGGGGTTGGTGGGGATATATGCCAGATGTAAACGAAGTGGCAAACCCAAACACTACCCTTGCCACAGAAATATACTCTGAAGACGAAGAACTACTTGGTAAACTATATCGGTTAGAAAACCGAACTAACATCGAATACAACGACATCCCGCCTTACATGGTTGAAGCATTGGTGGCTACCGAAGATGCGCGCTTTTATAAACATAGTGGCATTGATGCCAAGGCATTAATACGTGCTGTTGTTAGACTAGGTCGTGATGGTGGTGGCAGTACCATTTCTCAACAACTTGCTAAAAACCTATTTCATGGAGTTGAAACGGATAGAACTGTTAATCGAATTCTTAAAAAGTTTAAAGAATGGATTATCGCCGTTAAGTTAGAACGGCAGTATGCCAAACACGAAATCGTTACCATGTATTTTAATACCGTTAGATGGGGAAACAGCTCGGGAATTAAATCTGCGGCAAAAACATTCTTCAACAAACCTGTTGTATCCCTCAATCCAGAAGAGGCTGCAGTGTTGGTAGGCATGTTACGTGCACCGTCGAAGTACAACCCTTACCGCAATCCAGAAAGTGCTAAGTTGGTGCGTAACGTAGTGCTCAACCAGATGGAGAAATATGAGTACATCACGGAATCTACTTGTGACAGTCTTAAGAACCTCGAATTGGTGCTTGACTACAACTTCTCATCACACAATCGTGGAATGGCGACGTATTTTAGGCAACAAGTGCATCAGTACATGAAGAAATGGTGTAAGGAAAATGGGTTCAACATATATAGCGATGGTTTAAAGGTATATACTACGATCGATAGCAAAATGCAGGAATATGCAGAAGCCGCAGTTGAGTCGCATATGCACACACTTCAAAACCAATTGTATAGAGAGGTTAAGCGAACCAAGCTAAAACCGTGGTGCGACCCTGAAGTTAATTGGCGTGAAGACAAGAACTACATACCAAAACATGTTAAACGCACATGGCAATACAAACAAGCTAAAGAAGATGGGTTATCTGAATCTGAGATAACAGCCAAAATGAATAAACCTGTGCCTATGCGCATTTTTTCGTGGAACGGCACCATTGATACAGTAATGTCACCAATCGACTCTCTAAAGTATTACAAGCAAATATTACATGCTGGTTTTATGGCCATGGATCCACAAACGGGTAACATCAAAGCCTGGGTTGGCGGAATTAACTTCAGCCATTTTCAATATGATCATGTGAATAAGCGTGCCACGCGACAAGTGGGTTCTACCTTTAAGCCTATTGTATACGCCCGTGCAATTGAAGACCAAATCATTCAGCCATGTGAATTAATTTCAAGTGGGCCAGTGACCTTTGAAGGGGAAGACGGAAATACCTGGACACCGAAAAATTCATCAAAACCAAAGGCAGACCCATTACGTATTTACGAAGGTTTGAAACACTCGCACAATACAATGACGGCCCGTGTAATGAAACGCATGGAACCAAATTCGCCGTTAAAGGTGAAAGACTTTAGCGATAAACTGGGAATTGACACGAAGAAATTTATGCCGTATCCTTCCATTTGCTTAGGCACAATGGATATAAGTGTATACGAAATGGTTGGCGCTTATGGTGCGATTGCGAATGGTGGTGTGTGGACTGAACCTATATTCATCACCCGAATTGAAGACAAACATGGCAATGTGTTGGCTGAATTTATACCTAAAACGGAAGAAGCCATGAATAAGCAAACGGCCTACGTGATGTGCAAGATGCTTCAGAAAGTACCTGAAGGCGGTACAGCAACTAGACTGCGAACACGATATGGTATAGGATTTCCTGTAGGAGGAAAAACAGGAACAACCCAGAATAACTCTGATGGTTGGTTTATGGGCATTGCCCCAGAGCTGGTAGGTGGATGCTGGGTAGGCGCTGAAGATAGAACAGTGCATTTTAGATCTACCACATATGGTCAGGGTGCAAACATGGCTTTACCCATTTTTGGTTTGTTTATGAAATCTGTTAACAAAGACAAAAATCTAAAGTTGAGTGACGACGACTTCACAAAACCAGACATAGAATTTACGATTGAAACGAACTGTTCGGAATACAAGCAACCTACAAATAACACTGCAGGTAGTGACGAAATTGACCCGTTTCAGCGCTAAAAATCGGCGTTCTGCCAAGTATCTCTTCGCTTAATCTTCAAGTCTTTTAGCATTGCCGCTTTAACTTTTAGCTCAAAGTTGAATTGTCGGAAAGTACCAACCGGAATCCAATGGAAGTTAAACACCCAGCAATGTAAATCACGTGCAAAATCTATACTCGTGATACTTGGTTGGCCTGTGGCAAAGTTATAGCCAGACCGGAATCCAATCTTCCAATACTCGGTAAGTTTTACGTTTCCGTTAAACATTAAGGTCTGGTCTTTTGTACTTTCAGTGCTTCCAATACTGCGATTAAATGAACTACTAAAGTTCAAACTCAAATCCCAAGGAATACTAAAATCCATAAAGTAATCCATCCCAGAAACAAACTCCCCTTCGTTGGTATTACTTCTGCGCTTTAAAGCGGCTGGGTTTAAACTTGTAGAAAGCTGAATAGACCCAGATCGTAATTCTCCAATTTTGCCATCTTCTATGGAGAACTTGTCGATGGAGGTAAATCCATTTCTACTAGAATCGTATGCGTATTGATATGGATCCAACCGGGTAGAAAAATTGACTCTAATTTTGTTAAACAAGGTGGTGAATGCCGTAACATTAATCTGACTCAAGTTTAAAGAATCGGCCACCAAGTTATATCGGGTACTAAAATTAAAACTCTCTATTAATTTCACCTTTTTAACTCCACCGTTGGATGTATCTTTTGGTGTAATCACTTTCATTTCTAGGTTGTTGTTAACAGAGAAGTCTATCGAACCGTTTCCTGTTCCGCTCGGCCCACTATAAATCCCATTTTCATAAATGGAATACGGTGAGATGGTACCAGATGTATCTGTTTGCACGAATCGAAATCCTCCATTGTTACTCTCTTGATAGTTGGGAGACCAACTCATGCCGATTGTAGGTCTAATAATATGACGAATAGCCTTAACCCTACCTTTAAATGTTTTTGTACCGTAAATTACGGTATTGACGTTAAAACCAGCATTGTATGCAGCTGCCCGCGAAAAGCCTTTAACGTCTTGTTCGATTAGCGTGTCATTTTCCCAAAGCTTTTCGGTCGTTTTAAAGTACCAGAAATCAGTAAAGGATGCGTTAGGAGAAACATTAAAATACTTCAACACATTAAAGCTGGTATTAAAACTGGCGGTATGCCTCACACCGTTTCGTATACTTTCAAGGAATGTTGGATTGAGTTCTAGTGTTCGCTTTCCTGCCTTGTTAAAGATCGAATCCTGATTCACGCTCACATTATTTCTAAACGCAGTGCTATAGTTAAATCCGAAGTTACGTAGCACCTTGTATTTGTCTTTGGGTCCTGACATGTTTTTAAATGGCTGCATTCGCTGAACGTTGACGTTCATTTCTGGCAGCTCCATGTCTAAATCTCCGGTAGATAGATTTTGAGAAATACGACCATTCGTTGTAAGGAAAACCATTCGGTTTGCAAAGCTTTTTGAGTAAGCAACACTTGAGTTAGCCGTGGTTGCTATGATCTCGTTAACATCGGTAGACGCATACTTCTGCTGATTACGTGTGATATATTTAACATCAGCTGAAAAATTACGTCCTGGTTTAGCACGTTGATCTTGCCTATATATCCATTCTACCCTCCAGTTATTTACTTCAGAATACTCTGAGGTTTCTTTTTCTCCTTCGATGTATTTATTGTACTTCACAAGTGCATACCCGTTGTACTTGTATATTCTTTTGTAGTTCGATTTGGCAGAGAATCCAAAACTACCACGTAAGTAAATATCGGCAGACAGCAACATGTCCAACTTTTCATTTATTGGCGTATAAAACCCAAAATCACGAAGTCCATACCCCCATCTATCTTGTTGATCAAAACTACCTACCACAAGACCTTTAGACCTTTTCTTCTGTATTGGAAAAAACCCAAATGGAAGTACTATCGGTGTATTAATCCCGGCAATCACCAAGTTGGCTGGGCCACTTATAACTTGCTTCTCGGGTATTACCTTAAACTTATTGGCTGATATCCAGAAATGCGGATGTTCGGCATTACAGGTCGTATATGTCGCTTCTTTAATGAACATATTGTCGCTAGAATCTTTCAAGATCTTGCCCCCTCTAATCAGTCCACCCTCCTGAGTAGTAACAACACCAGTAGAAATACCTTTCTTGGTTTTAAAGTTATACCACATTTCTTCTGCATTAAAGGGCTTTCCGTCGGTTGTGAAAATTGGTTTCCCAACAATGGTTCCGCTCGAATCGGGTAATCCTTTGGCATGAATTTCATTTGTATTAAAATCTACCTCGATAAAATCCGCCTCCAGTTTCATGTCTTCATACGTCACAATGGCGTTTTTGTACATGTACATCTTTTTTTCTTTGATGGACGTAATTACGGAATCCAATGCTTCAACCATCACCGGAGATTTGATACCATCTTTTCCGGGCTTTAGACCAACAACGGTTGAATCAGACTGCTTCAGGCTATCAGGCACCTGAGCATCACAATGTGCAGTAAAGCATACAAGTACGCTAAACAAAGGGATAACTATGGAAGCTATCCGCCTGAATATCATATACCTACCGTTAAATTTGGTCATAATCAATGAAGGGCTCAAAACTACGTATTTCCAAACTTCATATCACACAATATTTGTTGTGGATAAAGAGTTAATAACTTTGCACCCTGCTTATTAAAAGAATTATGCTAAAGCACATCGCATTATCGACTTCTTTGCTGGTTTTGATGGTCGTTGGAACTTCACATCCGCTAAACCTTCAAAAATTATCGTTGAACACTATTGTGATTGACGCTGGCCATGGTGGGCACGACCCTGGGTGCATATCTTACGGCAAGGATATTTACGAAAAAGATATTTGCCTGAAGATTGCCAAAAAGCTAGGTAATAAAATTACGGATAGCATGCCAGGCACTAATGTCATTTACACACGAACCACGGATAAATTTGTACCGCTGTGGCAACGCGCAGCCATTGCCAATCAAAACAACGCTGACCTTTTCATCTCTGTACATTGCAATGCGCACGCTCAGTCTGCGTTTCACGGAACAGAAACGTATGTAATGGGATTAAGCAAAAGCAAGGGAAATCTTGAAGTAAGCAAAAGAGAGAACAGCTCGATAGTATTGGAGGATGACTACAAAGACAATACAGAGTATGGCGGATTTGATCCTGACTCTGACGAAGGACATATTATTTTAAGCCTTTATCAAAATGCGTATCGCACACAGAGTTTAACCCTTGCATCTACGTTTCAAAAAACCGTTGAGAAAAAACGTATTCGCAAAAATCTTGGTGTGAAGGAAGCTGGCTTTGTCGTTTTATGGAAAACGGCCATGCCAAGCATATTGGTTGAAACCGGGTTTTTAACCAACCCAGACGAGAAACAATACCTCGTTTCAGATGTTGGGCAAAACAAAATCGCTCACTCCATTTACGAATCAGTGGTCGAATACAAAACCAAGTTAGAAAAGTAACCCACATTTTTTGTCATTTATCTTCAAATGATTCACCGAATGAGGTGATTTCATATCTTTGGCATCTAAGTCGAAAGAATAGCATTACATGAAAGTTTCCAACGAAACCAAAGTCGGACTAATTGCAGCATTTGCCATAACCGTATTGATACTCGGTTTTAATTTTCTGAAAGGAGAATCGCTCTTTTCAAAGAATAACACGTATTACGCCGTCTATGACAAAGTAGATGGTTTGTTCAGATCCAACCCTGTGGTTTTTCACGGTGTTTCTGTCGGAACAGTAACTTCTGTAGAAATGGACTACGCTTCACGACAAGTGATCGTTAGCGTTCAGGTGCCAAAAGAACTTGAGATACCTCGCAATACAACATTAAAGATTACAAACAATGATTTACTTGGCAGCAAGGCAATCGAGATCATGATACCTCACGACACACTAGCCTTGCCGGTTTTGGCTGCGACAGGAGACACCCTAATATCAAAAAAGGATGCGGGTATGGCACAAGCTCTAACCAGTGTTTTATCCCCTTTATCCGAAAGCATCAATAACGTTTTAGGCAACGTTGATGCCGCAATATCTGATGTAAGTTTAAACTCAACTTTGCAAGATTTAAGTGAAGCGTTGGCCTCATTCAAAACAACAGCGGTTAAGATGAATAGCTTGCTCGACGGTAAAGATGTGCAAGTAGCCAGCATACTTGGCAATATTGAAGGTATGACAAAGGACCTTAAGGCAAGCACACCAAAAATAAATGAAATCGTTTCAAGCTTAGATGAAACAACTAAGGAAATTGCAGCACTTGACTTAAAAAGCTTAACTACAGAGTTGAATGCCACCATTGCAGAACTGCGCAATACGTTATCCTCTATACAAGCTGGTAAAGGCACACTTGGAAAAATGGCCACTGACGACGCTCTTTGGAATCAGTTAAACAAAACAACACATGATCTAGATTCATTACTTAATGACATCATCATGTACCCTCGACGTTATACGGGAATCACCGAAAAACAACGAAAGAAAGGCGACCTTCAGAAAGAAGTTAAGGAAGGGATTGATTTGCCGGATGGCAAATAATTTTTAATTTTTAATTAAGCATGCTATCTGCGATGGTCATTGAATAGCGCTCCGCATTGAAAGTATTGGGCCCCAACTAAGTCGGCCCACTCCTCGTTAGGTTTTAAGATGTATTTCTCCGACGAAACCTCAGCAATTGCAAAATCACCTATCTGATGCTTATAGATGTTCCTTAGCTATTTGGAAATTGCCCCAAAACATTCCACATTAACAATTAAGAATTAAACATTCTAGCCCGCTAATCGCCGAGTAATCCGCGATATCATTTTCGGGCCTTCATAAATGAAGCAAGAATAGACTTGAACTAAATCGGCTCCTGCGTCAATTTTTTGAATTGCATCGGCCCCAGTTTGAATGCCACCCACACCGATAATTGCAATGTTGCTGTTTTTAGACCTGATATACTTCACAACTTCATCAGACCTATGCTGAACTGGCTTGCCACTTAACCCACCAGCTCCTATTTGACTAACAAGTGATGATTTTGTATTTAAACCGTCTCGCGATATGGTTGTATTCGTCGCAACTATCCCTGCCAATTTGTATTCCTCTACCAATGACAAAATATCATCGATTTGATCGAATGAATTATCTGGAGATATTTTTACAAATAACGGGCGTGCCTCTCCGTAGCGTTCAATTAAGTTGGGCTCAACATCACGCAATGTTTTAAATATAGTTCGCAGCGCATCTTTATCTTGCAGCTCCCGCAAATTGGGTGTGTTGGGTGAACTTACATTCACCACAAAGTAGTCTACAAGGCCATATAACTTCTCAAAGCAAATTCTATAGTCTTCGTGGGCCTGGTCATTTGGCGTTACTTTATTTTTTCCAATATTCCCGCCTATGATTAGTTTACTTCTTGGCTTTGTACGCCTAAAAGCTTCAATAAGGTAAGCTGCGGCGTCTACACCTCCATTATTAAACCCCATACGGTTTATTAGTGCCGTGTCTTCAGGTAATCTAAATAATCTTGGTTTTGGATTTCCTTCTTGCCCAACTGGCGTTACGGTTCCAATTTCTACAGACCCGAATCCCAGAATATCCAGTTCGTGCAAGTATTCTGCATTCTTATCAAATCCTGCCGCAAGGCCTAATTTATTTTTGAAGTTTAATCCATAAACCGTTACCGGTTCATTGTACACCTTGCCCACAATTAATGGTTTAAGTAATCGCAAGACTCCAGTTTTTCGTGACAAATGCAATAATGTCGTCGTCAAATGATGTGCTCTTTCAGCGTCTAACCGAAATAATAAATTCTTGAGTATGGCGTACATTTCGAGGGCGAATATAGGTTGGGATAATGGATAATGATTAATTTCGAAGCTTCAAAAAAAGCGAAATGCAAAACTGGTTAAACGTATCTGATCTTCACGACTTTTCTATTCATAATTTACCCTTTGGTGTTGTAAATCGAGACGGACTTTCGTCGCCTTGTATTGCCATTGGTGATCACATAATTGACTTAAGACGTGCCTCGGAAATTGGCATTTTGGACAGCCTACCCTTTGATCATACCGTTTTTCAAAACCCTTTGCTAAACCCATTTATCGAAACAGGAAAATCGAATTGGAGGGCGTTAAGAAACTTCGTTCAAGAAGCTCTATGCGACACAAAGTCTGCCTTACATCAACACAAAGACGTGTGCTTGGTAAATCGATTAACGGCAACAATGGAGTTACCAATACATATTGGAGATTACACTGATTTTTATAGCAGCATAGAGCACGCGACAAACGTTGGTAAGATGTTTCGTGATCCAGCCAATGCCCTACTACCCAATTGGAAACATATTCCTGTTGGATATCACGGCAGAGCAAGCTCTATAGTAGTGAGTGGAACGGACATCAAACGTCCAAACGGGCAGACCTTGCCACCAGAAGCAACGCAGCCTATTTTTGGGCCTAGCAAAAGAGTTGACTTCGAGCTAGAAATGGCCTTCGTGGTTGGAAAACCAACTACTTTGGGAGATACAATTCCAGTTGCTGATGCAGAAGACCACATATTTGGCATGACCGTTTTTAACGACTGGAGTGCAAGAGATATGCAAAAATGGGAATATGTGCCTTTAGGCCCATTTCTTGCCAAAAACTTTGCCTCTACCGTTTCTCCATGGATAGTTACTATGGAAGCCTTGGAGCCATTTAGATGTGCAAGTGTAAAACAAGAACCTGCCGTTTTACCTTACTTGCAATACGACGGTGACAAGAACTTTGACATCAATCTTGAAGTTGATTTGACCCCAGAATCTAGCGCCGCTACTACCATTTCAAAAAGTAATTTCAAATACATGTACTGGAACATGGCGCAACAATTAGCGCATCATACGGTAAACGGTTGCAACGTTAATGTAGGTGACATGATGGCCAGCGGCACGATAAGTGGTAAAGACGAGAACAGCTATGGTTCGATGTTGGAATTATGCTGGGGAGGCAAAAAAGATATTCCATTAAATAATGGAGACACTAGAAAGTTCATTTTGGATGGCGACACAATTACCATGCGTGCATTTTGTGACGACGGTAAACGCCGCGTTGGGTTTGGCGAAAGCGTTGGTAAGATTATTGGGTAACACAGCCGTTGGCCTTTTTTAACCAAAGGTCATCGTGATGCTTTTTTCCATCCGATTACCTGCCTCTAAAACCATCACACCCTCTTTCTCAAAAATATTACCGTTGTGGTCTTTATGATCTGCAATTCCACACCATGGCTCAATGCAAACGTAACTTGCTTTAGGCTTGGCCCAAATCCCTAAAAAAGGAAAACCCTCAAACTCCACTTTGACTTGATTTTCACCTTCGTTGCTCTTTAGCACAACGCTATTAGAATTCAACTTACTAAAAATTAAGGCGTCTTCATCAAATATGTTTTGTGTTAGCTGAATCCTGTTTTCGTCAAAAACTGGCTTGGTTTTATCTCCTCTAACACCATCTTCAATGATTACAGACTCTTGGTCTTCATTTTGGTCAAACGTTATGTAATGTCCATCAATCGGATTTGCATTAAACGCAGGGTGTGCACCAAAACTAAATGGCAGTGTTTGTGAATCGGTATTAATCACTTCGAACGATTGAATAATTGAGTTCTCTTCCAACCTATATCCGACTCTAAAATCAAAATGGAATGGATACGAAGTGTACGTTTCTGGAGATGATTTTAAAGATAAAACTATTTCTGTTGGGTTCCATTTTACAACGTCAAACGCTGAGTCACGAGCAAACCCATGTTTGCCTAACGAATACGATTCCTCTCCTATCTTGTATGCATCTCCTTTAAGTTGCCCCACCACTGGAAACAACAAAGGCGCGCGTCGTGCCCAAAACTCAGGGTCGCCCTGCCAAAGATACTCTTTGCCGGTTTCGACGCTTTTTATGCTTTGTAGCTCTGCACCAACCAAGGAAATAGCTACGTCTAGTGCACTGTTTTCTATTTTCATATGCTTAATTGAAAATTGATATTTGAGAATTTACAATTGTCACAAATATCTTTGCTTAGTCGTTTTAATAATAGCGATTAACAATCTTTTTAATTCTTTAACCTTCTCGGCATAAGTGTTGTAAATCCGGTTTGACAAGTAGTCAGTCTTCCATAACAACTCTAACCAATAGCCTGTTTCGTTCGCCTCTTTAAGTGCAATTGATAGTTTATGGACAAAATCCTTCTTGCTTTCTGAATGTTCTGCTTCTTTTATAAGCGCTCCTACAGCCGTTCCGGATCTTAATAATTGCTTTGACATTACCCATTCTTTCCTGACATTTAACTGCTTGAATAAATCGACAATCTCTATAGCAAAATACATGCTTTTAGTTTGAATTAAATTATGCTCACCCAAGTGTTGATACTTTTGAATTGTCAAATATCAATTTCTAATTATCAATTGGTTATTGAGAACTCCTCCCGGATGACAACGGTCTCCTAATATCTTTAATTATAGAACCTGCCGACTAAAGGCATCTGACGCCCTACACCAAACGCTAGGTTTGATATTCTAAGAATCGGTGCTGCCTGAAACCGTTTGTACTCATTACGATCAACGAGTTTAATCACTTTTCGTACCAAGGCTTCGTCATAACCCATTGCGACGATTTCCGTCCAGCCCTTTTGTTCCTCAATGTATAACATTAAAATTTTGTCAAGAACCGGATACGGTGGTAACGAATCGCTGTCTTTTTGGTCGTGCCTCAACTCAGCTGATGGGGCTTTGTTTATTATCTCTTCTGGGATAATTTCCCTGTCTCTATTAATGTATCTGGCCATTTCATACACTTGCATTTTATACAAGTCGCCAATGGCAGATAATCCTCCGCACATGTCTCCATAAAGAGTTGCATACCCAACAGCCGTTTCACTTTTATTACTCGTATTAAGCACCATACTCCCGTACTTGTTGCTTAATGCCATCAATAACAATCCACGACTCCGGGCTTGAATATTTTCCTCAGTTACATCAACATCATATCCGTCAAAGTGTGGTGTCAACGTGCCTTCCACTACTTTGACCATATCCTCAATCGAAATTATCTTATATGGACTGTTTAAGTTTTTTGATAAGGTTTCAGCGTCAACAACCGACCCCGTCGAAGAGTATTTTGAAGGCAACAAAACCGCCATTACATTTTCAGGGCCTAAAGCTTCCGCCGCAAGTGCGTGAATAACCGCCGAGTCTATTCCACCCGAAGACCCTAGCAAGGCCTTTTTAAAACCCATTTTACCAAAGTAATCTCTTATCCCCATGACGATTGCGTCATGAATCAATTCAATATCCTCGTCTTTGTAGTCAAGGCTGTTATCTGGGTAGACTTCGTCTTTTGACCAATCTATACACCTATAATCTTCTTGAAAGTAGTTCAACTCCTCGGCAATTTCACCCGTTTGATTGATAAACATTGAGCCACCATCAAACAATATATCGGTGTGTGCACCAATCTGATTTACATATACCAATGGTAGTTGATACTGTTTGGCATTGGCCACCATTCGATTTTTACGATCTTCCACGTGGTTATAACTGTAAGGAGACCCCGACAAATTAATCATGATGTCTGGCTGCAACGCCATTAACTCATCCATTGGAGTGGTCGAATACAGATGTGGTGCATCAAGATTCCACAAGTCTTCACAAATCGTAATAGCCATTTTTACGCCTTTGTATTCAACTAAATTGAAGCTTGTATTTGGCTCAAAGTATCGGTATTCGTCAAAAACGTCGTAGGTAGGAAGTAACGTTTTATGTACTTCTTGAAGTATTTCTCCGTCTGCCATGACAACGGCAGAATTATATAGTTTTTTTCCCTTAGTTAGGCCAGATCTAGTTGGCATGCCTGCAATTATCGCTATGCCATTGGCATAGGCTTTCAACGTATCTAACGCCGTGTAACACCTTTTAACGAAGCTCTGATAGTTCAGCATATCCTTTGGGATATAACCACAAATACTTAATTCGGAGAAAACAATTATATCGGCACCATCGTTTTTGGCTCGATTGATGTGTTCAGCCATTTTATTGACATTGCCATCAAGGTCGCCAATCGTGTAGTTAAGCTGAGAGAGAACAATTTTCATGTAGTTGGGTAGCCGCTAAAAGAAGACACCAATATTTAAACTGGCAAATTTGTTTCTACCCGTAGTGGCGTTATCAGCCACAAACATGTCTACAAAATCGTTGTCCCATCGAAGACCGGCATAAAGTGCTGTATTTCCGGCCAATGCATATTCAACACCTGCACCCATCATAAGCGGCATGCGCATTAGAAAAACTTTGTCGTCGAAGTTGTCGTAATGATAGTCGTCGTTACCTGATTTGTTCACTCGAATATCTGTTGGGTCCTCAAAAGGCACTGTTTTACCCGTTATGTCTGCTTTCGCACTTGTTAAAAAGGATGGCGATGCACCAACTTGCGCCCAATAGGTCCAATAACCGTATTGCTTTGTTTTAAATTTTATCGAAATAGGGAGTTGTATATAACTCATGCGGTAATCAAACTGCACATCACTATGACTTGTTGTACCCATCGAATCTGTATACGCCAAACGATCTGTATGCACGATACTACCAGCCAATTCGGTTAACAGCAACTCAGCACTGATGGAGTAATATTGCTGAAAACTGTAATCACCCATCAAACCATAACTGTATCCGGCACTTGTTCCCAAACGTTCGATATTTTTAGTAACGGGTGTAATCCAAGATACATTTCCCGAAAATTTCATCCCTATGCGAAAACGTTGATCTTGAGCGTTAGCGTTATAAGAAACCCCTAAAAAGAATACCAATAATGCGGTTGTTGCTATTGTTTTCATCTTCATACTTTTGCAATTCTAATGTTACGACAAAAATGGTAAAAAAAACGAGAATATTCTGGTTAATCCAATCCACAATATTGATTCTATGTATAGGTATATCTGGATGCAAAGAATCCAGCAAATATGCCGTTGACATCAGTAATTCGGAAGTAGAAATTAAGATCAACCGGCTTGAGGATGACATTTTTGCCATTCGTAACACGCAAGACTACATCAACCTAGACCAAATTGACTCGGTTTTCATAAAAGATTTCAAACGTGGGATTATGGCCTACGAAACCCGGGATGGATTTGTTCCTGTTGATGTGAGTGCTCAAGGGCTTGTAGAATTCGTCACCTTCCCCGACATGGTTCACCTATACAATTCGGTTGATTCGACTTATCCAGATTTATCTGATATTGAGACTGAACTGAGCAATGCCTTTTCTTACTTCAAGTACTACTTTCCAACAAAACAAATTCCAAAAGTATATTCTGTAGTTACACCGTTTCGCAGCCAGGTAATATCGAGTCAACATGCTATTGGCATTTGTTTGGATATGTATTTAGGCGCGGATTTTTCTCCATACCAAACGCCATTGATGCAATTCCCTCAATTTATTATTAAGCGATTTCGAGAAGACTACATATTACCAAATGTAATGCGTGGATGGGTTGAGACAGAATTTCAAGACACCTCTAAACAGCATAGGTTATTGGATGAAATGATCTATCAAGGGAAAATCCTTCATGCGTTAGATCGCCTTCTTCCAGAAACTGCAGACTCTTTAAAGATTGGGTATGACATGGGTAAAATTGAATGGTGCTTTACAAATGAGCCACAGATTTGGACCCATTTGGTGGATCAAGATCTTTTATACAGCACCAATTACAGGGACTTCTCTGGTGTATTGGTTGAGGCACCCTTCTCTAAAGGGATAAACGTTCCTCAAGATGCCCCAGCAAAAATTGCAGTATGGGCTGGTTGGCAGATTGTTAGGCGGTATATGGACAAACATCCAAAGGTGTCTTTAGAGCAGCTTCTTCAAGACTTTGACAATGATAAAATACTGAGAGAATCTGGATACAAACCTTAGTAAAAACTCAAATACGGTTCAACTTTATTCAACCAGCTAGAATCGAGATTGTGTATTTTGTGTAAATCGCCAACATGGTTAAAAGGCCCATGCATCCTACGATAGGAAACAATTGATTTTGCCTGACGATAACTGATATACGGGTGGCGTCTTAATTCCACAACTGTATTGGCATTGATCTCGAGCAATTCAAGATCCGCAACAAAATCTATATACGGCAAGAGCTGCTTATACGACGAGTCAGAGATACCGTACACCTCTTTTAATTGCTCCACTGTAGCAAATCCGCCTAACGCGTTTCGATACTTCACAATACGCTTCGACAAGGTTTTGCCAATTCCTGGAAGCTTTTTAAGCGTGACCGAATCAGCGTGATTTAGATTGACCACAAGCCGAGCTTGGGGCTTATTCTTCTGTTGCCTCAATTTGACTTTATAGCGTGTAAAATCAAGATAAGGCGCAACAAGATTGTACTCCGTTGTAGAGAGCAACTCCAAATTTCTGAACTGCTCGACACTTCTTACAAATCCGACCTCTTGCTTTTTGCTGAACCACTTACCAATAAATTGGTTAGAGAATCCTTTGCGACGTAATTCCCGCGCTGTGGCGTAATTGATGTCAAATGATTCCAATTTCCATTGACGTGTTTGCTTGGTTTGAGAAACTGGAAGCTCACCGGTGCTATTTGTCGTTGTGTCAATTGCGGTCAAGTGTAATTCAACCTGTGTATTGTGTACCCATGGCCAAAAACGCATACAAATCGATAAGCCCAGTAGAACCAACAAAACAACTATTCCACGCTGTTCGCTAAGACTATAGGAAACCAGACCAAACATTTTATCAAAAAAAAGGCCTTGAATGCGATCATTCAAGGCCGATTCATTATACGTAGCAGATTGCTATCCTAAAGAAAGGTCAGCTACCTCATTTTTTTGATATTCGCCATTGGCCAGTTTTTCTTTAATTGCGCCAAATGCTTTAATTGTTAATTCAACGTCCTCAAGAGAGTGCGCTGCTGTAGGAATTAATCGCAACATGATAATTCCTTTTGGAACCACTGGATAAACAACGATAGAACAGAAAATTCCATAATTTTCTCTAAGATCATGAATCAGATGTAACGCTTCTTCAACAGTACCATTTAAGATTACTGGCGTCACACATGACTTCGTTGTTCCAATATTAAATCCTTCTTTTCGTAAACCACCTTGCAATGCATTAACCACCTTCCATAGATTAGCTTTAATCTCAGGTTGGGTTTGAAGCAATTCCAAACGTTTTAACGCACCAATAACTAACGGCATCGGCACAGATTTTGCAAAAATTTGAGACCGTGTATTGTATCTCAAATAGTCAACTATGTTTTTGTCTCCACTAACGAATGCACCTATGCTTGCCATAGATTTCGCAAAAGTCGAGAAGTATAAATCTATATCTTGCTGAACACCTTGCTCTTCTCCTGCTCCAGCACCTGTTTCTCCAAGTGTACCAAATCCATGCGCATCGTCAACAAAAAGTCTAAAATTGTATTTTTTCTTAAGCTCAATGACACCTTTTAGGTCTCCTTGATTTCCGGACATTCCAAAAACACCTTCTGTTATGACCAAAATCGCCCCGCCTGTTTTCTCTACAAGCTTTGTGGCACGAACCAATTGCTTTTCAAGGTTCTCCATATCGTTGTGTGCGTAAACAAAACGCTTGCCTTGATGCAAACGAACACCATCAATGATACAGGCATGTGATTCAGCATCGTAAACGATAACATCGTGTCTGTCGACCACTGCATCAATAACAGATAACACACCTTGATACCCAAAGTTTAACAACATGGTATCTTCTTTCTGAACAAATTTGCTCAATTCAAGCTCCAATAACTCGTGATTTGTTGTATTACCAGACATCATACGAGCCCCCATTGGGTAAGCCAATCCATAAACCGCAGTTGCATCAGCATCAGCTTTACGTACTTCAGGGTGATTGGCTAATCCGAGGTAGTTATTCAAACTCCAGATTAAGCGTTCTTCACCATTAAACATCATTCGTGGTGCGATCTCACCTTCTAGCTTTGGAAAAGTGTAATATCCCTTAGCTGCATCCGCGTGAAGCGCTAGAGGCCCCATGTTGGAAGTTAGTTTCTCAAAAAGATCCATTAATTATCAGTAAATATTTGTGCAAAAGTACGAAAAAGGGGTAAACTGACGCCTTTGAGACAGAGAAGTTTTTTATTTTAAAATTGGACTGTAATGCCCTAGATACGGGGAATAAATTAATGACAAACACAACTTTATCCGTCCTCTTCGAATAATTACGACACCATCGCGTTAACTCATGTAACAAAAGGGCTGCATTACCGTTTAAATAATTGTAATACCTGATTATATAATTTATCTTTGCCAACTTTTAAAAATGAGCATTCGCCTAATTCTAATAACTTTATTATGCTTCAGCCTGAGCACAGGTTGTGAATACCAAAAGGTATTAAAGAAAGGCACGCTTGATCAGAAATTAGAAACGTCTCGCAAATATTACAACAAAGGGGATTATGCACGCGCTCAGATTATGCTTGAGCAATTAATTGGCAAGTTTCCTAGAGGCACAAATGCAGAAGAAGTTTATTTCTTGTTTTCCTACACGCATTTCGGTATGAATGATTATTCGTTGGCTGGTTATCATTTTCAAAATTTCGCAGAAAGGTACCCGCAGAGTAAGTATCATGAACAAGCTGCTTTTATGATTGCACGATGCGAATTCGAGCAAACATTGGTGGCAGAGTTAGACCAAACAAATACCAAGAAAGCAATTGAAGCGATTCAACTTTTCATCAATCGCTACCCACAGAGTCCGTCTGTAGCCACTGGAAACGAGCTTATTGACTTGCTTCGATCTAGGTTGCACGAAAAAGCATACAGCACTGCAATGTTATATTTCAACATGGAGTCTTACCTTTCAGCGTATACCTCATTTAAAAACGCTATCATTGATTTTCCGGACATTCCAGAAAAAGACAAGGTTGATTTTTACATTGTAAGATCTGCATTCTTATATGCAAAGCAAAGTGTAAAAACAGAACAATCCAGTCGTTACGAAACGGCATTGGAGGAGGCTGAAGAATTTTTAACGAATTATACCAATAACAAATATGTCAAAGACGTAAAGCAAATGAAAGCGGATAGCGCAGAACTTATTGCTTTACTTAAAACGGCATCTAAATAAACATAGAGATATGAATAAGCACATTGACGCACCAAGTTCAACGATTGCAAGAGACACGCGTGAGCTAGACATTCCTACTGGAAATCTTTACGAATCAGTGGTAATTATTGCCAAAAGAGCAAATCAACTTTCTGGTCAATTAAAAGAAGAACTCAATGCCAAGTTGGATGAGTTTGCTTCTGACACGGACAACTTAGAAGAAATCTTTGAGAATAGAGAGCAAATCGAAATCTCTAAGTACTATGAGTCTTTACCAAAGCCTACATTAATGGCTACCGAAGAATTTCTGAACGGTCAGGTTTATTTCAGAAACCCAGCCGATAATGCTGAGTAAGAAGAACATTCTTCTTGGTGTTTGCGGTGGCATTGCAGCATATAAGGTTGCATACATAGTCAGACATTTAATTAAATCTGGGGCCAACGTCAAAGTCATCATGACGGATTCGGCTAAAGCTTTTATTGGCCCACTTACCCTCTCTACATTATCAAAAAATCCGGTATACACAGATTTTTTTGATACGGAATCTGGAGAATGGTCGAATCATGTAGAATTGGCACTTTGGGCTGACATATACTTAATAGCCCCTGCAACAAGCAACACGATTGCAAAAATGGCCAATGGAATATGCGACAATCTTTTACTTGCCACATACTTTTCAGCTAAAAATCCAGTAATAATTGCTCCAGCCATGGATTTAGACATGGCCAGTCATCCTACATTAAAGAGAAATTTAGATACCTTATATACCGATAATGTATCCATAATTCCATTTGAGTCGGGCGAACTTGCCAGCGGATTGGTTGGACCTGGGCGAATGGCTGAACCTGAAATTATCCACAGCTATCTGTCAGATTTTCTAAGTTCATCAAACGACTTCGAAAAAAAAAAGATTTTAGTTAACGCTGGGCCAACACACGAACCAATAGACCCAGTAAGATTCATAGGAAACAGAAGCACTGGTAAGATGGGTGTTGCCCTCGCTAATGAATTAGCCCAACGTGGTGCCGATGTAACCTTGGTTCTTGGCCCCACTTCTCACCAATTCGACTTTCATAAGAATATTTCCGTAATACGTATACAAACTGCACAAGAAATGCGCGATGCTTGTGTCCGTGTATATCCAAGCTGCGATGCTGGAATTTTATCGGCCGCGGTTGCTGATTTTACGCCGCTTTCAAAAACTGACAAAAAGATTAAAAAGTCTTCCAATACTCTTGCACTAGAACTCGTTAAAACTCCAGACACGCTTGCAGAGTTAGGACAGTTAAAGTCCGGGAATCAAGGGCTAATTGGCTTCGCCCTCGAAACCAATGACGCCATTGAAAATGCGACCGGAAAGCTAAAAAGGAAAAACCTAGATTTGATTGTTCTTAATACGTTGGAAGATAAAGGTGCTGGATTTGGACACGATACCAACAAAATTACGACCATCGACAAAACTGGTGAAATATGTACTTTTGACCTTAAGAGCAAAAAACAAGTGGCTAAAGACATCGTAAACACACTAAAAACTATCATCAAATAGTCCATGAAAAAGACTTGCATAGTCATATTAACACTACTTTTTACAAGTATATCAACCTTTGCTCAGGATTTGAACTGCACGGTTGATGTCATCACTACTCAGGTTCAAGTAACCAACAAGCAGATATTTGAGGACCTAAAAAATTCGATTATTCAATTTATGAATAATCGGAAGTGGATTGCTGGAACTGTTGCACCAAATGAGAAAATAAATTGCAACATCGTTTTTGAAATTACCAAATTCGAAATAGACCAAATCCAAGCCAACATAAACATTCAAAGCAGCCGCACCGTTTACAACTCGTCTTACAATACTAAGGTTTTCAGCTACTTAGACAACGCAGTTGTATTTAAGTATGCACAATTTCAATCCTTAGAATTCCAGGAAAATTCATACACTTCTAACTTAACCAGCCTGTTGGGATTTTATGCCAACGTCATTATTGGACTCGACTTCGATACCTACCAATTGAATGGTGGTGATCCATACTTTGCCAAAGCCTTAAACATAAGAGACGTGGCTAATATTGGCACAGGTCAAGCTGGCGGGTGGCAATCTAACGCGGGGAATGGCAGCCGGAACAAATACTTTTTGATTGACAACATACTCGACCCTCGGTTTAAACCATTGCGCTCTGCGCTTTACAGATACCATATAAAGGGTTTAGATGTAATGTCGACCGACATGGAGTCAGCTAGAACTGAAATTTATCAGTGTGTTAAAGACTTAAAATTGGTGTATGACGCTCTACCCAATGCGTATTTACTCAAGCTATTTTTTAATTCGAAGACCGAAGAACTGATACAAGTATTCAACCAGGCCTCTCCTTCGATTAAAACGAAGGTGATTGAGTTGCTGAGCAAAATGGATCCATCAAATCGGAGTCAATACGAAGAGGGAATTCTGAAGACTCAGAATTAAACGACTATCTGCTTCACCAATACTTTCATAAAAAGTATCAATAGTATTCTAATGAATTTTGGATTTAACTTCGTGTAGATTTTAAAACTCATGAAGACAATCTTATTCATTATTACCGCCTTTACATCTATGACTGCTTGTGAATCAACCAAACAGCATAGCGACACGTCCACTCCAGTTGTCCAGACCCTTGAACAAGCTAATCTATCAGACAAATTGAAAGAAAAGGACGTGGTTGTTGTTGACGTAAGAACTCCAGAAGAAGTTGCAGAAGGCTACATCTCTGGTGCCAGCCATTTTATCAATTTCTATGGAGATGATTTTCAAACAAAAATTAAAAGTTTGGATTCAACGAAAACCTACGTGATGTATTGCCGAAGTGGCGGACGAAGCGGCAAGGCAGCGCAGTTTATGATTGATAATGGTTTTAAAAATGTTTTCAATCTAGCTGGTGGGATTTCAAGCTACTCAGGTGAAGTAGCCAAATAGTGCATCTCAAAACCTTTATACAAAAGAACTACCGTGGATTATTGATGTCAACCGGCATCACTTTGTTCGCATACATTTTGGCAAATGCCATCGGTTTTAACGCCGTGTTAATGGCACTCGTTTTGGGTGTTGTATTTGGTAACACAATCAAATTACCTGATTCCTTTAGCCCTGGCATAAAGTTTAGTAGTAGTCTGATTCTTGAAATATCAATAGCCTTGATGGCTTTTGGCATTAATTACGGCAGCCTTGCTAAACTGGGATGGCAATCAGCAGTTGTTGTTGCTGTAAGCATGACTCTTGTACTACTCACCACGAAGTACTTGGCTAAAAAATTAGAGTGCCCCGGCACCACAGGTTGGTTGATCGGTTTTGGTACGGCCATATGCGGTTCAGCCGCGATTGCGGCGTTGGCACCAAAAATTGTTAAAAATAAAACGGATATAGGTTTAGCATTAGCTGTTGTAAATCTATATGGATTAATAGGTATGATTGCCATACCATTTATTACCTCTGAGTGGCTTTCCGACGTTCAAAACAGTGTACTTATTGGCGCGTCTTTACACGCTGTAGGCAATGTTGCCGGTGCTGGTTTTTCGCTTAGTGATTCCATTGGAGAAATGGCTATCACAATTAAACTTGGTCGTGTCGCTTTACTTACACCTGCCTTGTTGCTTTTTGGTGCAAGTCTTCAAAAAAATCCAGACAACAACACTACACGTGCTCAACTTCCTTGGTATTTAATAGCTTTTTTAGTCATCTCAATCGTATTTTCTTTTATTCCTTTGCCCCCGCCTTTGTTGTCCATAATCAAGCAAGTCAGTAACTTCTTATTGGCAATAGCGATGGCTGCTATTGGTCTTAAAGTTGGTCTTAAATCGCTGATGCGTGCTGGAAAAAAGGGACTCATATTTGGAGGCATCATCTTCGCTGTAGAGCTCATAATAATTGCCGGCTTAATGGTCTTTTTGTTTTAGAAAAAAACAATCACTTTATTTTTAGGATTGTAAAGAAAAGCAACCCACAGTTTAAACTCCCTTTCTTCAATAAAATTGGCCTAACGCATCCAATTTACAGCGCTCACAGAGCATTTAGCCCATTGCTTTAGATGAGTAAAAACAGTTGTAAACCTATCAAAACTCACAACCTCCGTTGTTGCATAACACGCTAAGCGTGGCTAACATTGCATATAAGTCAGAAGGTTGTTATGCCTTCTAAGTTACACTGTAAAAAACATGAAGGAGTTATTAATTCTGGGTGCTGGAACTTCGGGGACGATGATGTCGAACTCGTTAAGAAAGGCATTACCTCAAGAGAAGTGGAATATCAGTATCGTTGATGTTGAAGACACCCATTACTACCAACCTGGCTTTTTGTTTTTGCCTTTTGACATTTACACCCCCAAACAGCTGAAAAGAAATATCGACGCGTTTATCCCAAAAGGTGTTCACCTCATTCAAAATAAAATCGACCGTATTGACAAAGACCAAAACACGGTCATATTACAAGACGGTGTAAACATTCGGTACGACATTTTAATCATTGCTACTGGTTGCCATATTGCCCCAGAGGAGATAGAAGGAATGCAAGGACCTCGTTGGCATAAAACGATTTTTGACTTTTACACGTTTGACGGCGCTAAAAACTTAAGAGACAAATTAAGAGATTGGGAAGGTGGCAAGTTAGTCGTTCACATAAGTGAAATGCCTATCAAGTGTCCTGTTGCACCACTGGAATTTGCGTTTTTATGCGACAGCTATTTTTCTAATAAAAATATGCGAGACCAGGTGGAGATAACATACGTTACGCCTATGTCTGGAGCCTTTACAAAACCTGTCGCAACCAAGGAGCTTAGTTACCTGCTTGAGCAGAAAAATATAAAAATTGTTCCCGACTTTAATATCGAGAAAGTAGACACCGACAACAGCAAAATCATTGATTACGGTGGACAGGAAGTAGCCTACGATTTATTGGTGACTGTCCCCACAAATATGGGTGATGAAATGACACTTCGCTCTGGATTCGGAGATGAACTCAATTATGTTCCAACAAACAAATTCACGCTACAATCGAAGGTTAAGGAAAACATTTTTGTAATAGGTGACGCTACTGACCTCCCAGCATCAAAAGCCGGATCTGTTGCACACTTTCAGTCGGATACATTAACCGAAAACATTCAATTGTATATCGCTGGCAAGCCGTTGAAAGAATCTTTTGATGGACACTCCAACTGTTTCATCGAAACGGGCAATGGAAAAGCATTGTTGATTGATTTTAACTACGACCAAGAACCTGTTAAAGGTACTTTCCCAATACCTGGCATTGGACCTTTAAAATTATTAAAAGAATCACGCATAAATCATTTTGGCAAACTCGCATTTAAATGGATATATTGGAATATGCTAATAACAGGCAAACCAATTCCATTTGTTTCGAGTAGAATGAAATTAGCCGGTAAAGAGATAAGCAATAACGACGATTAATCTAGATTAATACATTACAGAAATGAACGAAAAAACATTAGCAGGATACTGCATTCGATGTAACGACCAAGGCTATCTAACTGACCTTGAACAATGGAACAAAGAAGTTGCCAGTGAAATAGCTCAGGAAGAAGGAATCAGTATGACGGACAAACATTGGGAAGTTATTGACTACTTACAAGATCAGTGCAGAAAGGAAGTGGCGATCACCATACGAAAGGTGGGAAAAAGTGGTGTGGTAAATATCAAAGAGTTTTACCAGCTATTCCCTAAAGGTCCTCTTAAAACGGCCAGTAAAATTGCAGGCATTCCAAAACCTGTCAGTTGTATATAGACAACCCAAAATGAACTTAGAGTATTTGAGAACTTAAAAATAGACACATGAGTAACGCTGAAAATAAACCCGTAAAAAAGATGATGTTAATCCTTTCTAAGGCTACCTTAGAAAATGTTTATGCCTGTTTCATATTGGCTAATGGGGCAAGAATGGAGGGCATTGAATCAGAAATATTCTTCACATTCTTTGGGCTTGAAGCAATTCAGAAAGAGAAACTCAAACACCTACATGTAGCAACTGTTGGGAATCCTGCCATGCATATGCCTACCATGTTAGGCGGATTACCAGGTATGGAAGCGCTGGCAACAAAAATGATGAAATCCGAAATGGAGAAATTGGATATCCCTCCGGTTGATGAGTTTTTAGAAATGTTGACTGCCTCTGGATCGAAACTATGGGGTTGTAAGTTGGCAATGGATATGTTTAAGGTAAAAGAAAGCGACTTAATAGACGATATCGATGGCGTATTAACCGTTGGAGACTTCTACGAACGTGCACAAGGTGATGGCACTCACCTACTTTTCATATAAAATAGATTAGAGTCATCCGATAGTAGACTCTAAAATCTGCAAATGTCAATCCGCTAACAAAGCCCGGACTTCGTCAGAATTCCAATCTGCGGCACCTACTTTGTTAATGAGGATTTCCTGATTTTCATTTATCACCATTGTTGTTGGCAAACTGTTGCCTTTTAACTCTGGCAGTCTTCGTGTAAGCTCTTTAAAAATGGGCAAATCCAAATTGCGTTGTGTCATAAAACTAGACACCTCACTAAAATCGTCGGAGGTTATAAATAGAAATACCGCCTTGTCTTTATAGTCGTTATACAACAACTGGAAACTGGGCATTTCGGCGATACATGGAGGACACCATGTCGCCCAAAAATTGATAACAATCTTTTTTCCTTTAAACGAATTGAAATCTACACGTTGGCCTTTGTCATCTTCCAAAGCCCAGTCGTAAGATTCAATCTTAACCCTATTATCAGTGGATTTGACTGACGGACTCGTGGCGATTAACCTTTGAACAAATACTTTTATTGGTCGGCCCGTTTGCGGCACAAGCAATAATACAATCAGTAGACTGAATAATATGTTGGACCAATGTTTACGAGCAAATCGCACGACTAGGATTAATTAAAATACTCTCGCATGCGATCAAAGAAACCTTTCTCTGATTTTGACGGATCAGGTTTAAAATTATCGGAATCATCAAGCTGTTTTAGCGCATTTTTTTCATCCGAGCTTAACTTCGTAGGAGTCCATACGTTGATTTGTATCAACTGGTCACCTCGTCCGCGGCCATTAATATCTGGCACTCCTTTGTTACGTAGCCTAAGTATTTTTCCGGCCTGTGTTCCAGGCTCTACCTTTATACGCACAAGACCTGAAACCGTAGGCACCTCCACATCTCCACCAAGTGCAGCTGTTGGGAAGCTCACATAAAGGTTGTAGATAATATTATTCCCTTCACGTTTTAAATCTTCGTGCTCCTTCTCTTCAATCAGTACAATCAAATCACCAGGTATACCGCCTGGCATCTCATTACCTTTTCCATTGACAGACAATTGCATACCTTCTTCTACACCTGCAGGTATGTTTAATGTTGTTGTAACTTCTTCGGATTTAAGCCCTTGACTATCCGCACCGGCTGGTCGCGACCCTATGGTTTTACCGCTCCCTCCACACGCAGGACAACTCGTTGTACTTTGCATCTGACCTAAGAAGGTATTGGTCACTTGTGTTACTTGACCTCGACCATTACAGGTTTTACAGGTATCGAATTTCACGCCTGGAGCAACAACTTTTTTGGTGTATTTGATTTTCTTCTCTACACCATTTGTTATTTCCTCAAGACTAAGTTTCAACTTAATACGAATGTTGGCTCCGATTGCTTGCCGACTTCGAGTCCTTCCGCCTCCAAAAAAGCTTTCAAAAGGGCTGCTGCCACCTCCGCCGCCACCAAAAATATCTCCAAACTGGCTAAAAATGTCATCCATAGACATTCCGCCACCAAATCCACCGCCACCACCAGCACCGCCAACACCTTGGTGTCCGAAACGGTCGTAACGTGCGCGTTTATCTGAATTGCTTAATATCTCATACGCCTCAGCAGCTTCTTTAAACTTCTCTTCGGCCTCTTTATTGTCTGGATTTTTATCTGGGTGATATTTAATCGCCAGCTTACGGTATGCTTTTTTCATCTCGGCATCTGTAGCCGATTTTGACACACCTAGTATTTCGTAAAAGTCTCTCTTTGCCATAATCTTATTCCCCTACCACAACCTTAGCATATCGGAGCACCTTATCGTTAAGCATATACCCCTTCTCAATCACATCAACAACCTTTCCCTTAAGATCATCACTTGGTGCTGGAATTTTCGTTATTGCTTCATGAACCTCTGGATCAAATGTTTCGCCCTTTGTTTCAAAGTGGGTCATACCTTGTTTGGTCAGCACGTTTAAGAACTTTGATTGAACAAGTTTCACGCCTTCGGTAAATGCCTTAACATCTTCCGTTTTATCCATTGCGTCCATCGTTCTATCAAAATCGTCAACTACCGCTAACAAGTCTGACAAAATATCTTTTCCGGCGGATTTTATAAGTTCACCACGTTCCTTTTGCGTACGTCGTCTGAAATTATCAAACTCAGAGTAAAGTCTGAGATACTTGTCATTAAGTTCGGCAGCCTTTTCTTCCCAACTTATTTCTTTAGTTTCTGATTGTCTTTCTTCAACTTGGTTTTCAACCTGATCAACAACCGCTTCTTCCTTTGCTTTTTCTTCTTTCTTTTTCTTAGCCATTTTTCAAAATGATTAATCACGTTTGAGTTTACAATAAGTCTGCCAACAGACGTTATGTGCCATTGTATTGCACAAACTGTTCAACCGTGCCATATTGACACACAAAAACAGGAGAAATTCTTTAATCTTGCAACATAGGTGTCAGTATAATTGACTGCATTTTACTTTCTATGTCACATAACAAAGTCAACACGGCTGTTTTTGAAGAATTCCCGGTAATGGAAACGCGCCGATTAACCCTACGTACCATTTTACCGAGTGATGCAGAATCTATTTTTGCTATGAGGTCGAATACTGCAGTCAATCGATTTATCGCTCGTGATTCCATGTTTTCGTCAGACAGTGCAGTTACCCTTGTAGAAAAGACCTCTGAAGCATTTAACAGCAAACGTGGCATTGGTTGGGCAGGCGTTTTGCGTGATCAGAAATCCATTATTGGCACCTGTGGATTTAACTCCATAGACTACCCAAACCTTCGTGCTGAAATTGGTGGAGAGATGGCTGCCAATTATTGGGGTAAATACCTGGCGATTGAAGCTACAAGCGCGATTGTACAATTTGGTTTTGACCAAATGAAATTACACAGTATAGAGGCAAAAGTGAATCCAAACAACCGAGGTGCGATTCACCTGTTAAAACAATTGGGATTTAAGCAGGAGGCTTTGTTCAAAGATCGTATCTATTTTAATAATGCTTACCAAGACATGGCAGTTTACACGGTTCTCAAATCAAGCTTTACACCTCACTAATTTAAAACCTTTTCAAGGTCTTCAGTATCAACTTCACGTCCTAAGACTTTACCATCTTGATTAACTAATACATTGTTTGGCAAATAGTAAACTTCCGCTTGTTTTAAAAATACACTATTCCATTTGGCGGTATCTCTTACCTGTGTGGGCCATCCCAAATCATCGTTACGAATTGCCTTTCTCCATCTTAACGAATCAGTATCTAACGCGACACTAATTATCTCAAAATTTCGATTTTTATACTTTGCATATATCGCGTTAAGCTCACTGTTTTTTACACGACATGGCTGGCACCAGGAAGCCCAAAATTCCACTAATATAACTTTGTTGCTTAGCACAGAAGATGTGACAGAATCGTTCAGGTGATAATACTGCCTAAACGCATCAAAGTCGAATGTTTCGTTGTTGTTGGTAGCAGAAAAACTGGAAAAAAGTGTTAGCGCTATAATGAAGCCGAACAACCTCATTAAGCGGTTCGCTCTATGGATGCCCCAATGGCATTAAGCCTTCCTTCGATATTCTGATACCCTCGGTCGATTTGCTCAATATTGTGAATAGTGCTTACACCGTCGGCACTCATTGCGGCAATTAACAACGACACCCCTGCTCTAATATCAGGAGACGTCATCTGTATCCCTTTCAAATTAAGTCTTTTATTTAGCCCCATAACCGTTGCCCGGTGTGGATCGCACAAGATTATTTGAGCACCCATATCAATCAAACTATCGACAAAAAACAACCTACTTTCAAACATCTTTTGATGGATAAGCACATTGCCATTCGCCTGTGTACACATCACCAATATTACACTCAGCAAATCTGGTGTTAAACCAGGCCAAGGTGCATCGGCAATTGTCATCATTGAACCGTCAATAAAACTATCAATGGTATATGTTTCGTTGTCGTACACTCGAATATCATCGTCAATTACATCGAAATTCACACCTAAACGTTTGAATGTTTCCGGTATAATTCCAAGCTCATTAATGTTAACATTCTTGATGGTTATATCTGAATTTGTTATGGTCGCTAATGCAATGAAACTACCCACCTCAATCATATCAGGAAGTAAGCGGTGTGTGCACCCACCAAGAGATTTTACACCTTCAATGGTCAGTAAATTTGAACCAACACCTGAGATTTTTGCCCCCATCGAGTTGAGCATCTTACATAATTGCTGTACGTATGGTTCACACGCGGCGTTGTAGATGGTTGTTGTCCCTTCGGCCATTGTAGCAGCCATTACAATATTAGCCGTTCCAGTAACCGATGCTTCGTGTAAAAGCATGTCTGCACCAACCAGCTTGTCGGTACTTATTTTGTAGAAATTCTCGTCACGTAAAAACTCAAAATCGGCCCCTAAGTTTTCAAATCCAATAAAATGGGTGTCCAGTCGTCGTCTACCAATTTTATCTCCACCTGGGCTTGGAATATATCCTTTACCAAACCTGGCCAATAATGGACCGATTATCATTACAGATCCACGAATACTCTTTGCTTTATTTCTAAAATCAACAGAATCAAGATAGTCTAAATCAATGTTATCAGACGTGAATGAATAGTCTTGATCGTTTAATTGCTTAACCGTTACACCAAGACCTCTTAACAGGTCAATCAGTTTGTTGACGTCTCGAATAGCCGGAATATTTTCTATTATTACCTCTTCTGGTGTCAGCAACACAGCAGAAAGCACCTGAAGAGCCTCATTTTTAGCACCCTGCGGTATTATTTCACCTTTAAGTTTACGCCCACCAGTAATTTTAAACGTTCCCATTAATACCTGCGTTTTTGATTTCTATTTCTGTTTCTGTTTTGGTTGTTGCCGCGGTTCTTATGTCCTCGCTGCTTACTGTTTGACTTAAAGTTCTTAGAACGTGTTCTATTGGCTTCAATGTGGATTTGAAGATCATCTTCAGTAACATTTAATGTCCCTTTCGACAATGTTCTTAAGTGCTCTATAACCGTTGCTTTGTCAAGGTTTTCGTCGTTCCAATTTCTTGAAGAATTGACCATAAACGAAGCGATGTAATTGATAAACGCTTCTTTGATTTCAGGATCTTCCATCTCTGCAGCCTCTTCAACCATTGTTTGCAAATTCCGCCCGTAAAATCTGAACTTAATAAGCTCATCTTTATATGGAATTCGTTCTGGTTTTTGTTCAACCGATTCTCTACTCGGCTTTTCAAACGGGCCATCAACATCTAATTCAAAATCTGAAATGATGAATAAGTGATCCCATAATTTATGTTCGTAGTCTTCTAGCTCTTTAACACCAGGATTCAAGTTTATCATCACTTGAATCATAGTTTCAGCCATCTCGTTGCGCTTTATTCGGTCTGGAATTGTACAAATGTGTTTGACCATTTCTTGAACTGAACGGCCGTATTCTGAAATAGCCATCGGTTCTGCTTGCGTATTATACGCCATGTTATGTTCCATATTGCGAAGTTAAGGTGTGAAGGGCAATTATTAGAGAATTAACAATTAACAATGCACGAATTCCGATAGACAATTTTTAATTGATAGTTGAAAATTGACAATTGATAATGTATGACTGGCAATGTAAGATCAACAATGCACATGAAACAATACGCCAAAAACTAATGGCCAATACGCATACGTTGAACTAATACTTAATACAAATATTCTTCGCTTCGGTAAAAAACTTCAAAGCTTCCCATCCGCCTTCACGGCCAACACCAGAATTTTTCATCCCACCAAAAGGTGTTCTTAAGTCTCGCACCAACCAACAGTTTACCCAAACGATTCCTGCCTTTATCTTATCTGCAAATCGATGTGCTTTTGATATGTCTTGTGTCCAAACGGTTGAAGCCAGTCCATATCCTGTCGAATTTGCTAAAGCAAGTGCTTCCTCCTCCGTATCAAAAGGTTGAATCGTCACTACCGGTCCAAAAATCTCTTCTTGGTTTGTCCTACAATTCTCATCTAGGCCTTCAATAATAGTAGGTCTTAGGTACCATCCATCAGCAAAATCTCCGTCCAACTGAACAGACTCTCCTCCTGTCAAAACTGCACCCCCTTCTTCTTTAGCCAGCTCGATATAACTTTTTACTTTCTCGAAATGTGGTTCGGAAACTATTGCTCCCATGCGGCTGTCATCCTCCATGGGGTTGCCCACTTTAAACTTTGAGACTTTCTCAACAAAGGCGTCCCTAAATTTTTCGTAAATACCTCGTTGAATATATATTCTTGACCCACACAGACATATTTGACCTTGATTCGCAAAAGATGAATTCAACGTTGTTTTTAACGCTTTGTCAAAGTCACAATCATCAAAAATGATGTTTGGATTTTTACCACCTAACTCTAAGCTCAGCTTCTTAAACATTGGAGCAGCTGTGCGCGCAATGTGCGCTCCAGTAGACGTACCGCCAGTGAAGGAAATGATTGGCACATCTGGATGTTCTACAATTGCGTTACCTGCTTCACCGCCTAAGCCATGAACGATATTGAACACACCTTTAGGAAACCCTGCTTCGATGCATAATTCCGACAAAAGGAAAGCGGTCATGGGTGTGACCTCGCTTGGCTTGGCTACAACCGTATTGCCCGCAGCTAAGGCAGGAGCAACCTTCCAACTAAACAGGTATAACGGCAGATTCCAAGGCGACACACAACCTGCCACACCTATTGGGGTGCGCGTGGTAAAGTTTATCAATCCATCTGTGGTTCTATGACTTTCACTTGCAAAGTGTTTGATCGCGGTCCCAAAAAATCCAAAATTATCACGAGCTCTTGGGATATCAACAGATTTAGCCAACCATAATGGTTTGCCATTGTCTCTGCTTTCTGCTTCTGCCAGTCGATCTAAGTTCTTGTCGATTAACTCCGACAGTTTCATAATGATCGCGCTTCTTTGTTCGATGCGCATTGCACTCCATGCCGGAAATGCCAATTTAGCGGCTTCTACTGCGGCATTAACATCCGCTTCGTCTGACCTTGGAATATGGCTATACACCTTCCCTGTCGCAGGTTCGTAATTATCGATATAAGCACCAGAAGCCGGAGCAACTAAGGCCCCATTAATATAGTTTTTGAGCTGAAGCATAGGGCTCAAAATTAAGAAAGAAAAGCGACTAACGCAGATTAAAAACGTGTCATTACGCCCAACTTAAATCCGACAGAATTGAAGTTCTTCTTATCTCCAAGCAGCACAGGTTGTGTTGTCCAGCTCGAATTGACATCGCCATGGATACTTACATTGGTGTTTATTCTATATCCAACACCCAAATGAACTGATGGTTGAATTAAACTCGGGCGAATAGCCGTTTCGTTTTGTTTCATGATTGACGCAAATTGCTCTGGTGCCGAATGACTAAATTTAGGCTTTAGCATAAACGTTGACCTTACACTACCTGTTATTTCAAACCTATTAATCGGTAGGGTATAGCCAATTTCTAGTGGTATTGTCATATAGCTAATGGTAGATTTACCATTGCTTACATCCGGTTTCGCGTTTGAATCCAACACCGTTACCGTTTCGTATCGTTTTTCAATGAGCGATACTACTTTCTCATAATGCAGAAACTCGTTCGTCACCAATGCATAATAACTCCCTATAGTATCTAAAGTAGGTTTGGGAGCAATTGTTGACTCGTAACGATTATTAAAAGAACTTACCCCAACGCCGGTAGATAGTGTAAAACGCCCCAACCGGTATCCTCCACTTAACCCATATGCATTGGTGCTTGTCATTTCGTTAGACAATCCGCCTTCAATTAGATTTGTTTTCGTCTTATTGACCACCTGATTATAGCCTGTTTCCACCACAACATACCAATTAGAAAGTCTTGGATTAACGTTATGTGTCTTTTCAGTCTTGACTTCCTTTTCATTCGATTCTTGGTTTAAACGAACGTTTGTTTTTGGGTTAACATTAAATTCCTTGAATGGCTCATAAGACGGCTTAGTATTGCCTATACTAACCGTTTGATATTGGCCTTGTGCGGCACTCGAAATAGGTTTTTCATCCAAATTCGTCAGTGCACTATTGTTGCTTATTGGGCCTTTTGGCAATAGTGCATTCGCTGATGATTGTTTGGCACTCATACGTTCAGAGATTTCCGCAGGTCCTATAACCGTTTTATCCCTCAAAGACTTTTCTGATGGCTCAATATGTAGGCTTTCCTTGTTTTGGTCTGTGCGTAAAGTGGTTTGGTTCAATTGCCCTGTAACAAGTTCTTGATTATGGTTAACTTCATTTTCATGTTGATCACTGGTTTTAACAGGTGATTCATTAGATGTATGCGATTTTGCCTTACCGGTTTCTTGAGTTGGGAGATTGGTTATTGCTACTTCAGATTTAGTTGCTTGTGGGTTGTTTACATACTTACTTATACCGTAGATGATACTAACACTCATAAGCAATGCCAAAATGATATACAACCAGGCCTTATTCGATTTACCAACTGGATAGACAGCATCAAGCTGCGACGATGCTTCTGCCCATAGGTTTTCGTCTACTGGATACTGTTTCTCAGCTCCAGTCTTGAATAATTCGTCAATATTTTTCAAATCGCTCATTGTGCTAACCTTATTTTCTCCGTTCGATTTCGTTCGTGCGTTATCATTTGCTTTAATTGAGTGCGTGCTTGATTTAAGTGCCATTTCGAATTGCCTTCGCTCATACCTAACATGTCTGCAATCTCCTTATGCTTGTACCCATCCAACACAAACAGGTTAAAAACACTCCTTGAGTTTATCGGCAACTTGGCCAGCATACTCAAAATATCGTCGACATTCAATTTATCTTGACTTACGCTATAACCATTTACCGAATAACTAGGCACATCATCTAATGCAACGGCTTCGTGTCGTCTCTCTGACCTGTACTCGTCTATCAAGTGCCGCACGGCTATGGTTTTTACCCAAGGCAACATGGCTTTGTCATGATTGTATGTTTCTAAACCTTTGAGCACTTTTAGGTAGATGGTATTTAATGCTGCTCCTGCATCGTCGTAATTGGACTTATAACGGATACAGATATTCATTAAAAAGCTAAACAACTCTTCATAGAGCTCGCTCTGAGAACGTCTATCGTTCTTCAAACAGTTTTTAATCAGCTTTTTATCTATGGCCATAAAGTATAAAAACGGGGCTATTGCTAACCCCGCTTATTGTGAGATGGTATTTCTCTATTTACTAATTTTCATGATCTTGGTTTGGACAAAGTTTTCGCCATCAAATATCCGTACAATGTATAATCCATCTACTTCACCTTGCAAGTCGATTACTGACTGCTGACTTCTATCAAAACCTGATTGGGCAATCAACCTTCCTTGTAAATTATAGACAGTTAATGCAGCATCTAGGCTTGCATTTTCTTCTAATTTAACGGTAAATACATTGGTAGTTGGGTTTGGATACAAATTGTAATCTACCGCTTTTATTTTAGGTGTTGATGCAAAATCCTCAATCACTTCTAGTTCAAACCCATCCGCTTTAAGTAACCTACCGGTAGAGTCTAAACCAAGTGAATCGCAGTATGTCGAGGTACAGTTCAACGCAGAGTCTGTAATTGTGAGACACACCAAGTATCTTCCGAATGAATTGTATTTATGTGTAGGGTTCCTTTTCGTGCTGCTTCCACCATCTCCAAAAGACCAATAATAACTATGGGATGATTTGTTGGAAGAGCTATTGATTAGGAATAACTTAAATTTTTGAGACGTATCAACAGCAACTCTAAACGCTGCTTGACAGCCACGACCGCCACGAGCAGAATCAATAGTAACTGTCTGACAAACAGAATCTTGACAACCTGAAACACTGTCTTCTGCAAAAAGGCAAATCGTGTAGGTACCTGGTGTCGTTATAACAATGCGCTCGTGTCTATTGCTAGAAGTATTCCCATTAGGGAAGTACCATTTGAAATTGGTAAACCCTTGAGACCAATTGGTCAATTGCACCACTGTATCGTTGCTCACTTGAGCCGTAAAATATGCACGACATCCAGTATTGTTAGACGTATCAACGCTAATAGAATCGCAATAGTAATCTGAACATTGAAGGTTTGAATCATACATTTCCAAGCAAACTACATAGGTACCTGGCTTTGCATAAGTGTAAGTTGGGTTATGCGTCTTAGTTGTATCGCCATTACCAAAACTCCATCTATAGTCAACCCGTGTTTGTTTATAATTCACGATTCTAAAAGTACCCGTTAGTCGCTGGAAACTACCCACCCAAGTCGCATCGCAGCTTGAGCCAATTGTGACAGACGCACAATAGGTATCGATGCATGTTCGTGAGCTATCAACAATGGTCAAGCACACCCTATATGTTCCTGATTTTGAATATATGTGCTGCGGGTTAGCAGCAGTCGATATTTTGTTGTCACCAAAATCCCACGAATAATAGACTGCTCCATTACTCGCATCTCTAAACTGCACCGTATCTCCAGATATTGTACTCTTAAATTCTGCTTTACAAGTTGATGTTGTATAGGTAATTCGTGTACAGAAAGTATCACGACAAGAGTTGGCTGAATCCCAGACCATACGACATACCGTAAAACTACCAGTTCTATTATACCTATGTGTTACCTGTCCTGAGTTACCACTTGTAGAGTTCCCATCACCGAAAGTCCAGTCGTCACTAGTGTATCTATTGCCTGACGAATCGGCAAAAACAAAAGTGCCGTTGCCATTTGTATAAAATGAGAAGTCGGCCTTACATTGAGCCTGAGCCGTGTTAAAACCTAAAATTCCAACCAACAGGGTTAAAAAGGGTACTATTTTTTTCATTTGAATCAATTTTACAAACCAATACGGCACGTATAGCCAAATGGTTGGTGTGAAATTAAACTTTTTTCTTGTGTCCTATAAATCAGGCGGTTACAATTTATCCATTTCATATGGTTTTGCAATTTCGCCTCGTGTTTAAACTGTTTACCATACCGCTAATTCTGATGTGTACGATGGCATACGGCCAGTCAACAGAGCAAAATGACACTACAGCAGTTGCCGACACCTTCTTACCCTATAAACCCTACTTTATGCATACGGCTGGAATACAGGTTAGAAGCCGATATGCTTATATGCTAGAATATAATTTCAGAGGAATACCACACACCGAGATAAAACTGGAAGGCGGTACCGCCGATCATACGCATTATAATTTAATGGGTTTCTCTACAACCAAGACCACTGGACGATATGCCGGAGTAGGTGTTTCATTTGTTTCGACAAATTATTACAAACCCGTAAAGACTTATCGACTCCAACACGGATTCGTCGCCTCCTTCAGCATGGGCATAGGCACCTTACATTTTATAGGCGAAAAAGAGTTTCCAGGCAATTATTACCCAAGTTTTTCGCGCCAGATCAAAGAAGAAGATGTGCAATACCAATATTCGATTTTTAGATTGGGTTATGAGGTAATTTTAGATCGTGTTATACGTTTCGACATTTACCCTGTTCAATTCACAAACCATTCATTAAACGAGCAAACCTTGCTCGATCATCAATACATACCTGCCATAGGTGTAACCAGAAACGGTTCATTCAATCCAGGTTTTGGGGTTCACATCGTGTTGAATCAAATTAAAAAGAAGAAGAAATGAAGCAAATAATTGTTCTTTCATGTTTTGTTTTATTGATTGGTTGTGCAGACAATCCGGTGGTTGACTGCGATGAGTTTGCAAGTGAACCTAGACTAGATTTCAAAGCCAACTCAAACGATACCTTGGGCATATTTTTTATTAATGAATCTGGAAACGGTGACACTGTATTTGGTTATGGTGGAAACCTGTTTTCTGTGCCGATAGACATGAATAGCGACACCATGTATCTCGAATTAATTGGTGACAGCAGCTTGGGACGGCTCATTTTCGCTTATACTTTAGAACAAAAACTATGTGCGACGCCTGATGAGCTCAAGCAACATTTTCGAACGGCAACATTTACACCGCAGAGCACATACCTCAACATTACCACAGTAATGGAAGGAACAAGCACAGCAATTGACACTTCTTTCGGTTATGCAAGTTTCATTAACCAAACAAGAGTGGCGAGACATTTTGAGGTAGCACTGTAATGGAGACGCGTTATTGTCAATCAACTTTTGAGGATGAAGATTTCCAGGTGTGCAGGGCTTACTATCGTATTTATTGACTCTATGAGGATTGTCGAAACAAAACGTCTAACAATAAGAGAAGCGAATATATCGGATGACGATTTCTTCCTTGATTTAATGAATTCAAACGGGTGGCTCAAGTTTATTGGAGATAGACATATTAGAAAGACAGCAGATGCACGGGCATATATTTTGAGCTTAACAGAGCATTATCGCAATCATGGTTATGGCTTATTTGCGGTTTGCGATCAAAAAACTGCACAACCAATTGGCATCAATGGATTTCTACAAAGGGACTACCTCAAGTTCCCAGATTTAGGCTTCGCATTTTTACCAACAATTGAAGGAAAGGGATATGGGTATGAATCATCTATGGCACTATTGAATTATGCCAAAAATGCCAAATTCTTTAGCCAGGTTCAAGCAATCACTATTGAGGAGAATGAAAGGAGCAAAAAATTATTATCTAAACTAGGTTTTACGTATCAGGAGATTATACAAGCCAAGGACGAGGCTCTATTACTCTATTCAATACAACTGTAGTAACTTGCCTGTGTGAAATCACTACAACAGCGGATTCCATTTTACCTTGTATATAGCAGAATTGTGAGCGCTGGTTTATTCGTTCTACTCTGCTTCATAGACTTCCCTCAGCGCGACATCGTAATTGTTGCACTTATGTTGGCAGGTATTGTTTCAGACTTTTTTGACGGAGTATTGGCTAGAAAATGGGGCGTATCTTCTGAAAAACTACGGATCTGGGATTCGAACGCCTATCAAATATTTTGGTTATCGGCTATTGCGTGTATCTTCTATTTAAATGCTACATTTCTAAAAAGCAATTACGTTGCAATAGTATGGGTTATTGGGCTTGAAGCTTTGACCTACCTCGTTAGTTATGTTCGCTTCAAAAAGCCCATAGCCACACACTCGATTATGGCTAAAATTTGGACGGCTTCGCTCCTATTTTTTCTCATTGACCTAAGTTTAAATCACGACAGTAGTTGGTTCTATTGGATTTGTATTGGTCTTGGCATTCTAAGTCGGTTAGAAATATTGTTAATTATCGTTTCTCTAAAAAAATGGACGACAGACGTCCCGTCATTACTTGATGTCTCTAAGATTAACCGCAATATCCCAATTAAAAAAAACAAATGGTTCAATAGTTAGACCTAACTATGTCTATACAATTATGACATATGGTTGACCGATTAACCACAAAATATATGCCGATTATTGTATCTTGGCCGCTCTAAAAATCTAGAAATGAAATACACGTTTAAACTAGTTGCTATTCTTTTAACTGCTTCGTTATTCACTTTAACGGCTTGTAAAGATGATTCTGATCGTGATACGATCCGTAAAATTTTCAAACAAAAGAAAGAACAACGTAAAAAAGACAACGACAAAAAATACGACTGTCCTAAGCTGAAGTTAAACTTCAAAGACAAGTGCAAAACGAAAACAGGTAAAGTTGGTTACGTGGACAAAAACTGTGATTGTGTAACAAAAAACGATGCGCCTAAGTACGACTGTGAAAAAATCAAAAAGAACGTTGGTGATAAATGTAAAACGACCACTGGCAAAGTTGGAGTCGTAACCAAAGATTGTAAATGTGAAACAAAAGACAACACACCAAAGTATGATTGTGAAAAAATCAAAAAGAATGTCGGTGATAGATGTAAAACGGCAGCTGGCACTTATGGTGTTGTAACAAAAGATTGCAAATGTCAGGGAAGAGATAATACGCCAAAATACGATTGTGAAAAGCTAAAATTAAATGTTGGCGATCGTTGTAAAACTGCCGCTGGAACAGCTGGCGTTGTCACTAAAGACTGTAAGTGTGAAGGCAAAGACAACACACCTAAGTATGATTGCGAAAAGATAAAAATGAACATTGGCGACAAATGCAAAACTGCCACTGGCGCTGTAGGTAAAATCAATAAAGATTGTAAATGTGAGGCAACAAGCAATACACCTACATACGATTGTAAAGACCTGAAAAAGAATATCGGCGACAAATGTGTCACTGCTTCCGGAACATACGGAGTTGTAGACAAAGATTGCAAATGCCAGACTCGGGGTAAATAAGCCAAAAAAAACACTTTAAGGTCCCGGCGTTTACGTCGGGACCTTTTTTTTTACCAAAATTTTTAAGCATGAAAATTCAATTAAGACCTTTAACTGTAGGTGACACCAGCGACTTAGCAACACACGCGAACAATGTAAAAATTGCTCAGAACCTGACAAATCAGTTTCCCCATCCCTATTCTCTCGAAAACGCAAATCAGTTCATCAGTATGATGATGGATAAAACCCCACCCAACGTGCTAGCCATAGAAGTTGATGGTGCTTTAGCAGGTGCAATAGGCATACATCCTCAAGAAGATATATGGTGCGCTGACAGCTTTGATTACAAGACAAATGCACTTAAAAAATGTACGACACAATGGCCCTAAATACTACCACCGCTGCAAGTTGACCACCTAAAGTAACGGTAAAAAAGTATATATGTCCTTTAACCTATATTTGATAACTTTCTACAATGGAGGATAATAATTACAAAGAACTAATAGACTGTTACGGGTTTTTATTCGAACCAGAATTAATATCGGAAATTAAACAGCTAGGGACTTATCGTTCAATTGCCGCTGACACGGTGATCATGGATTATGGCGAAAAAATAGATAGCATGCCCTTACTTTTAAGTGGTGCTATTAAAATCCTTAGACAGGATTCTAATGGTGATGAGCTTGCATTGTACTATCTGGAAAGAGGTGACACATGCTCAATGACGGTTACTTGTTGCCTAGACGAAAAAAATTCGACTATTAGAGCTATTTCGGAAACAGATGTTGTTTTCATTACTATACCTGCGGAAAACAACAAAAGATGGATTCAGAAGTATGATGGCTGGCTTAAATTTGTTTTTGACAACTATACGCACAGGTTTTCTGAACTCTTAAACTCTGTAGACGAATTAGCATTTGAAAATATGCAAGAAAGGATCAAGAAGTACTTAAAAAGTCAGGTTCTTATAAAAAAATCAACACTTTTGGAAATTAGTCATCAAGACATAGCATATGATATGCACTCCTCAAGAGTAGTCATATCCCGGTTGCTTAAAAAATTAGAAAAGGAGAACATTGTTCGATTAAAAAGAAATAAAATAGAAATGTTGGAGCTGTAGTCAGTTTGTAGTAACCATCTTCGCCCTCGTATCTATGACGGCACGGAGTCCACACCGCATTCTAATTCTACCTGGAGCAGGTATGATTGTAGTTGGAACATTTACGTTAGCCATAGCTGCTGCATTTTATTACAATTTTGGTGCTGAAGGTGTTGGCAGAACAGCTGGTATGACTCCAGAACAAATGGAGGAATATATAAATGACACTTGGTTTACAAATCAATATGTAACCTGCTTTACTCGGTTTGGAAGAATATTTTCTGGCGTGGGATTTATACTTTTAGGTTCAGCACTTGTTAAATGGAAAATAGTAAGTTCTTGGCTTGGTTGGTTTACCATTATTTTTGGTCTAGTTGCTATAAGTGTCATACTATTTATTCCGGTAAATTTTGAAACCTACAAACCATTGTTTCATGTAAAAGCACTTTGGTTAGCAGTAATGGGAGTTTATATACTCACCAAAGGAATTCAACTGCCAGAATCATAGCATCTTGCTCTATATTCTAGAATGAAAAAGATAAGAAATAATACTAGACTTTTTCTATTAGCGTCTCTGACTTTGGGTCTTGCTCCTTTCGTGCCAGAACCACATATATGGGGTAAAATCAAGTGGGTTTTAGGTGGTGCCAACGGCATGTCACCGATGGACTGGTTAGACTTTATAATGCAAGGCAGTCCTTTTGTTTTATTGGTAATTTCACTATTGCTTCGTCTTAAGAAATGATTTAGGAATGCTTAGAGATAATAGCCCCTGTTATTATTGCGAATCTACAGGAAGCCTATTTATTTTAAGAGTTGTTAATTGAAAACCAATGATTTAAACCACTCAAATGTTTGACTCTCGGCAGGTTGATATGTTCAGAAGCCAATTGGGTTACAATCTATCCAACCACCGTTTAAAAGCTGCAGCCTTACCCTAAAACTAACCACGTTATCCGGCGAATTACCACAACCTATTGATAGATAATCGTTTGCATCCAATTGTTTTCCGTGGTAGGACCTCATTTTTTATCGAAGAATTTATTAGAAAACTTCTTTGTGAATGAATTTCTTACTTAACCGATAAAGAAGATAAGACTGCTTAAAGCCTAAATAATAAAACAGGGTTCCAGCGTAAAACTAATGAATTTAAATTCAGTTTAATCTGCGTCTTACCCTATATCAACGAATTTATTTTCGGATGAACAATTTGTTCTGTTCTACGTTTTGTTTAATGAAAAGTAAAAAACGTGAAACAATATTTAATAGTAGGCGGATCTTCGGGTATAGGCGCAGCACTTGTTAAGCAGCTCAATGCAAGAGGATATGGCATCACTGCAACGTACAACGAATCTGAGAAGAACGATACTGTTGGAATTAAATACATCCACTACGACGTTCAAGACCCAAACACTCAACTTACTAATCTACCTGAAGTGCTTGATGGTGTGGTGTATTGTCCCGGCCGTATTCACCTCAAACCATTTCATCGTATCAGCACCTCAGACTTTGCTGAAGATTATGAAGTACAAGTTCTTGGTGCAATTGATGTTATCCAGCAAGTCCTGCCTAGGTTAAAGAAATCTAATGACCCAAGTATTGTGTTGTTCTCGACGGTAGCTGTTCAAACAGGGTTTACGTTTCATAGTGCCGTATCTGCCAGCAAAGGTGCCATCGAAGGATTAACACGTGCGTTAGCGGCTGAGTTTGCTCCAAAAATTCGAGTAAACGCTATTGCTCCCTCAATTACTCAAACGAGCCTTACAGACAGACTGCTCAGTACGGAAGATAAAATAGAAGCCAATGCAAAACGACATCCACTCAATAAAATTGGGACTGCCGGTGACGTGGCAAATCTTGCATACTTTTTATTAACAGATAAGTCTTCGTGGATGACTGGACAAGTCATCAAACTTGACGGAGGTATTTCAACACTAAAATAATAACAACAATGTTTTCCATTTTCAAAAAGAAATCCCCCGTAGACAAGCTTCAAAAAAAGTATGATCAACTCATGAAGGAAGCGCACAGTCTTTCAACTGTAAACAGAGCGACAAGTGATCAGAAATATGCATTGGCTGACGAAGTGAACAAAGAAATTGACGCTTTGATACAACAATCTAAATAGTATGGCCACCTATCAATTCAAAAGAAGCCAGCACGTACATGCCACTATCGACGACGTGTGGGACTTTATTTCATCGCCCGCCAATTTGAAGGAAATTACACCCGACCATATGGGTTTTGACATTACCTCTGGCGACTTGCCTGAAAAAATGTATCCCGGGATGATTATCAGTTACAAGGTGAGTCCATTATTAGGTATAAAAATGAACTGGGTGACAGAAATAAAAAATGTCGTTGACAAATCGTTTTTTATAGACGAACAGCGTGTTGGACCTTATGCTATGTGGCATCATCAACACCATATAGAAGCCAGCGGCAATGAAACAATGATGCACGACATTATCACGTATACCCCACCCATGGGATTTTTAGGGAGAGTTGCAAATACATTATTCATAAAAAAGAACTTGAACGAAATCTTTGACTATAGACGTGTGGCACTGGCCAAAAGATTTCCAGGAAATATTGATTAGCACAAATCAATATCTACTAAAACTTTTTCATACTATTTGTTACACCAGGCTTGATTTGGGATAGATTGAGCCTTTTTTTCATCCTTGTGTTTCATGATAAATTTGATTAATTGTAGTAACCTTTGTGCTTAATCGAGAAAATTGACAAAGGATTTAGCAACAATAGCAGAGAAACTAAGGGCGATATTGACTAAACACAATAACGTGTTTCGTGTTACCTCAGAAAAACCAGAAAACTTTGAGGTTAGCGGTACAATTCCGACCATGCAAGGAAAGAAAAAAGTAGATGGCATCTACTTTGCCAGCGTTTTCCTAAACCTAAAGATGTACGCTTTTACTTCTTTCCGCTATACACCCACAAAGAACTAGTGGACCCCTTGCTGAACGACGATACCAGAAAGTTTTTAAAAGGCAAGACCTGTTTCCACGTAAAATTTCTTACGCCTGAAATTGAACAAAATCTACAAGAATTAACAGATCACGCCGTTCACTTATTTCAAGAAAATAATTGGTTAACCAAATGATAAATCTATTTCTACGTGCCAAGCACTGGCAGCTTTTTCTATTGTTTTTTGCTTTCCCTTTTGTCATGCAGTTCATTGCTCTTGGCGGATTCTTAAGCACAATACCTTTCCATATTGACCATGAACCCGAACCTGAATTAATATTGGGATTGGTTCAACAATTATTTAAATGGTTGCCATTTATTATCCTTCCAACTGTTCTTGGGTTTGCTGGATGGCTATGGTCAATTTCGGTGGGTTTGCACAACAAACTACCTGAAGGTCATGGGCTAAATTTAACCTTATTTAAATGGTGCATTATCCTGCCTATCATCATCATAATTGCCATTTTTTATAGTTTGTCCAACATCTTCAGTGAGGTAACTACCCTTATTGAAACGCAAGGTGAAATTGAAGAGGTTCCTACATGGATAGGTCAATTTTTCTTACTCTTTCCTTTGGTATTTTTATCAGTTGGCTGCTCCATTTACACTTACTATCATACCGCCAAAACAATCAAATTAGTTGAAAAAGGGAATACTCAACGTAAGCCAGAATTTATCGGAGAATTTTTCCTCATCTGGTTTTATTTCATAGGTGTTTGGATTTTACAACCAAAAATAAATCGAATGCAAGAAGATGACTATGTAACACCAGAATTAGACGAATCTAAAAACCAGCCAACGAGGTATGACAACTAAATTTGACCCAAAAAAACATTGGGAGAATATTTACACAACGAAGTCGTTAGAAGACGTTAGTTGGTACCAGCCTACACCCGAAATTTCATTAGAATTTATCGGTGCGCTTCAGTTGAATCTGGATGCAGCCATTATTGACGTTGGCGGGGGAGACAGTTTTTTGGTTGACCATTTGTTAAAGGCGGGCTACACCAACATTACGGTTTTAGATATTTCGGCAGCAGCAATCGACCGCGCCAAGAATAGACTAGGTGAACGCGCAAGCCAAGTAAATTGGGTTATTGAGGACATTAACCGCTTTGTACCTACTCAATCGTATGATGTATGGCACGACCGTGCGGCTTTCCACTTCTTAACCCACTCCGAAAACATTAAACGTTACGTCTCGACTGTCAATCAAGCTTTAAATCCATTTGGCTCTTTGATTATAGGAACATTCTCAGAAAATGGCCCGATTAAATGCAGTGGTATTGAAATAACACAATACTCACAGCAAAGTATGGTACGAACGTTCGACGACAATTTCGTTAAAATCGAATGTGCCAATGTGGATCACAATACGCCATTCGACACCGTGCAGAATTTTACTTTTTGCCGGTTTAAAAAACGTTAAGCTTTTGTAATGTTGAATTTTTAATTCTTAATGTTTAATAGGTTGTATTGACTTAAGACTGATAGACCCAGGACATTTAGACTTTACTCCAAAAATCATAAACACCAATTCTCAACTTTCAACTATCAATTAACCAATCCTTGAAGCAATGCCTTTATGCTCACTTCTTTTGAGATAATACCTTCTAATTCGTCGATGGCGACACGTTTCTGCTCCATTGAGTCTCTGAAACGAATGGTTACGGCACCATCTTCTAGGCTCTCGTGATCTACTGTAATGCAGATTGGTGTTCCGATAGCATCTTGTCGACGGTACCGTTTACCAATACTATCCTTCTCTTCGTAATAGCAATTGAAGTCAAGTTTTAGCGTATTCATTATTTTTTGTGACAACTCTGGCAAACCGTCTTTCTTCACCACTGGCAATATCGCACATTGATACGGTGCTAAGGCAGCAGGAAGTCGCAATACCGTTCTAGATTTCCCTTCTCCAAGGTCTTCATTTTGTAGGGCGTTAGACATCAAAACCAAAAACATTCTATCTAAACCAATAGATGTTTCAACTACGTAAGGCACATAACTTTCATTCGACTCATTGTCGAAGTATCGCAGCTTCTTTCCGGTAAACGCTTCGTGTTGTTTAAGGTCAAAATCTGTTCTAGAGTGAATACCTTCAACTTCTTTAAATCCAAATGGAAAATCATATTCAATATCTACTGCGGCATTCGCGTAATGCGCCAGTTTAACGTGGTCGTGGTAACGATACTTTTCAGAATCTATTCCTAAATTCTGGTGCCATTTCAATCGGTGCGCTTTCCAGTAATCATACCACTTCATTTCTGTACCTGGTTGAACAAAGAATTGCATCTCCATCTGTTCAAACTCTTTCATCCGCATGATAAACTGTCGTGCAACAATTTCATTTCTAAAAGCCTTGCCCGTTTGTGCTATTCCAAAAGGAAGCTTCATACGCCCCGTCTTTTGAATATTAAGGTAGTTCACAAATATCCCTTGCGCCGTTTCAGGTCTAAGGTAAATCTGGCTTTCACCATCCGTAGCCCTCATTTGCGTACTGTACATCAAGTTAAACTGACGTACATCTGTCCAATTCTTGCTTCCCGATACCGGACACGCAATACCTAAATCTTCAATAAGTTCTTTGACTTTATGCAATTCGCCGGATTCCAAACCATCACTCAAACGCTGATCAATTTCAGCAATCTTAGCGTTGTTTCTGGCAATATTCGGATTTGTAGCAACAAACTGCGCTTCATCAAAACTATCTCCAAATCGCTTTTTAGCCTTGGTAATTTCTTTTTGATTTTTAACGCGGTATTTTTCTTGATAGTCCTCAATCAATACATCAGCACGGTATCGTTTTTTTGAGTCTTTATTATCAATCATTGGATCGCTAAAACCGTCTACGTGACCACTAGCCTTCCACACCTTTGGATCCATGAAAATGGCCGCATCAACACCTACAATATTGTCGTGTAGTTGCACCATGCTTTTCCACCAGTACTCTCGAATATTTTTCTTAAGCTCTACACCGTTCTGCCCGTAATCGTATACTGCAGATAGGCCATCATATATTTCACTTGATTGAAATACAAATCCATACTCTTTGGCATGGGATATTACGTTCTTGAATTGTTCTTCAGACATTCAAATTTTATTGAAGGAGCAAATTTAATATATAGTGTATTCTATTTGCTTTTATTTCTTTGATTAAGGGTTGCCACCCCTACAACCCGGCTTTCATTTTTTCCTTGATGAAAAAACGCAACAAACGTGTCCGCTTGCCGGCGGAAAGTCTTGCAAAAACTATGTTCACTAACACTTGCCCTTACCTCCCCACATTTTTGGTAGTCCATCGCTACTTAAGTTCTGCATATTTTAGACCTAAGCAGAGGCTAAACGACGTTTGAATTATTGAATGTGTTGCTAGACTCTTGCATCTGGTGACAACCACTAGAGCAAAGCACTAAAACCTTATTGCATTCTTATTAAATTTTAATAAAAATCTATTTTCATGACACCATTTAATCGAATATGTGCCCGTATATAAGAAAATTAGACCTTTTGTATTAAATATGACTTGCACCATAAACACCCATGGCTAAATGTGTAACTATGGCGTGGATTAAAATTATGCCTTATTTATTGAATTATTGTGACGACTTAAGTTGAATCACCTTTGCCATATGAGAACCGAAAACAGTATTATTGATATAGTCTCCCAAGTAGGCAAAACATCATTGACATTAAGTACCCAGTTGTTTCAAAGCTTTAATGGCTTCATTAAGTTGGGCTTCGTTTTATCTATGTGCTGTGCCATTTCTCCAGCGCTGAGCCAAAGTTACTTCACCAATGGCTCTGCAAAATCTACAGGCGGCCAGTGTTACCAATTGACCCCTGCTTCAACTGGAAAAAATGGTTCGGTGTGGTATGCAGAAAAGTTAGACCTCAGCAAGAATTTCGATCTTGAATTCAATTTAAACTTTGGAAATAGAAACCAAGGTGCTGATGGAATTGTTTTCGTTTTACAAACCGTCGGCACTAAAGCACTTGGTGCGCCTGGTGGAGGTTTGGGCTATCAAGGCTTTTCTCCAAGTCTAGGCATCGAATTTGACGATTACAATAATTCCTCCTTAGGTGATTTAGCAAATGACCACATTGGCATATTGAAAAACGGAGAGATCAACCACAATGCTGCAAATAGTTTAGCAGGTCCAGTAAATGCTAACGCATCAGGAGGGAATATAGAAGATGGGAAGGATCATCTAGTAAGAATCAAATGGAATGAGGCAACAAAAACAATTAGCGTGTGGTTTGACTGCAGCCTTAGACTGACTAAATCGTACGACATAGTCAACAACATATTTAAAGGTCAACAGCAAGTTTACTGGGGCTTCACCTCTGCGACCGGAGGAGAGTATAATGCACAAATAGCTTGTCTTAGAAATGATATAATCATTCCTGACTCCATACAAATGTGCAGAGGAGGGGAAGCACAGTTAAATGCAAGAGAAAGTCAAGACAATGTCTACACCTGGTTGCCTACCTATAATTTGAGCAAATCAACGATACGCAACCCAAAGTCATACGCGACAGAAAGTACAATGTACACTGTAACATATAAAGACAAGTGCGGCCTAAAAATTACTGATACGACACACGTCATCGTTAACGATTTACCAGCGGTTTATGATTTGGGAAAAGACACATTGGTATGTAAAGGCCAGATGGTCCCTTTAGCTGTAAAAGGACAATTTGACAAAATATTGTGGGAGAATGGATCAAAATCTGCTAGCAGACAAGTATCAGACGATGGGACATATTGGGTAAAGACATGGAACGGATCAGAATGTTTTTCGTCGGATACCATAAAAATTGAAACACTAAGCCCTCCAAGTATCCATGTAAGTGATGGCAGAACGTTTTGTACAGGAGATTCACTTCTATTGACCGTTCAGGCTAAGCCAAATGGACAGCCAATCGTTTGGTCCGATGGCTTCCCCGCGACAAACCGATATGTGAGCACCACCCAAACGAATACCATTACTGCTCAAAATATGTGCGGTATTGCCTTTGAGGAAATTTCCGTAAAAGAATTGACTATCGAATCATATGATCTTGGACAAGACACAATCCTATGTCAAGGCGACACTATTCCGAAAAAGGTTTTGATCAATGGGCCATATACATATTTATGGAGCACAGGTGAAACCCACAATACGAAGGTTATAAATGAGCCAGGAACTTATTGGTTTAAATCAAGTAGAGAACATTGCTCCAATATTGACTCTATCAATATTCAGGGTCTTACTAAACCAGTGCTTAACTTACCACAAGATTTTCTGCTATGTGACAAAGAGGAATACGTCTTGAATTCTGACATCGACAATGCCGAGGTGATTTGGAATGGAAACCTTCGTGCGAAAAATTTTACGATTAAAGATTATAGTGGCAGTTTAAATGTGGAGGCTAAAAACTTATGTGGTTCAGATTCCGTACAAATAGAAATTGAGCTTAAAGAGTGTGCTTGTGATTTGATCTTCCCAAATGCCGTCTCACCAAATTATGATGGACTTAATGAAACCTTTGGACCAGTGTCCAATTGTGACAAGTTAATCGAATACACTATCGAAATTTATAACCGTTGGGGGCAAAAAGTATATGAATCAGCCGATATAAAACAAAAATGGGACATGACATATCTAAATAAAGTTACACCTGCTGGAACCTATATATACATAGCAAGATACACCGCAATAATATCTGGATTTCACATGAAACAATCGACAAATGGCCAACTAATTGTCTTAAGGTAAGAATAATCAAACGAGGTCATCCTCTTTATTCTATTCTCTATAGTCTAAGCCAACTAATTCCTAAATGCTAGAGGCTAGTGTTTGAAGGATTGAAAGTCTGAAGTTCGGAATGATTGAAGGATTAAAAGAGAGATTCTTCTCTGCGCTCTGAATGACGCTTAGTGTACGTTTTTAACAGCAGGATGTGAGGGATAACTAAGTCTATTCTCTCTGTTCTATTCTCTTTAGTCTCAGTCACCTAATTCCAAAGGAGTGCCTAATTCCTACTTCTTAAAAACCTTCCCATTCACATATTCAAACCTCCCATTGCCAAGGTCTTTCCAAGCAACAACAGCGAGATATAGGTTTTCTGGTGTACAGCCTAAACAGGGAACATACTCAAACCGTTCAACCACTTGTTCGTTGGCTTCAAAGGTTTTCTTTTTACCCATATCACCAAAATGGCCTCCTCTGTTTACGCGGTCATGGTCTCTGCGGTATGGGGTATTCCCAGCCTGAACTTCGTTTAACCCATCTTCCATCCCATATACTTCAAAGTGATAGGTAGCAGAATCTGCTCCACTGTTTTCAACGGCCACAACTACTTCCAGTCTGCCGTTTTCCTTAAGTTTATAATCCAAGCCTAAATGCAAGCCAGGATCTGTGTCAAGCTCTTTTCTTAGCTCAGCCTTTAGATAATTCGCAGCCCTCTCGTGAGAAAAATTAATGATATCATAGGTATGCTCTTTTTTGTTGACCCACAATTGTGGAGAGTGATACGTTACAACCAAGGCCTTCTCTATAGCAAGGGTAGAATTATTAATAAAAACATCATTGTATTTGAAGTGGGTTGGCAACATAAAAATGCTATCACCCATCTCGTCCGCTACTTTGTCCGACACTGGGATACCAAATCTTCCACAGCCACCACAGTGGATACTGTTAAAGAAATGCAAAAAAGGTCTGTACTTGGTATCAACCGATGGCACTGCTAATTCATCCGTTTTTACTGTATTGTCTGTTTTATCCACCGGTGGTGGCTCTTCTTTACAAGCGACAAAAAACAATGCGGAGAGCGCTATAATTAAGACTGATTTTTTCATATCTACGTGCTGATGATGCAATATACTTCGGGTTGTCGGCTGCACCGACATTTCTTGACAGATTTGAGGCAGTTTTGACTAAAAACCGAAAAAAGTATCTAAAATTTGCATAGATGACCCGCGCACCGAAAATTATTGCACTAAGTAAAAGTGACACACATAGTATGACGAAGCCCAATCATGCCTCGGTAACTTTAATTGAAAATTTTGGTATAGAAGGTGACGTCCATGCTGGCAAAACAGTTAAACATCGTTACTTAGTATTGAAGAAAAAAGATGCTCCAAACCTGCGTCAGGTGCATCTTGTCCATAGTGAGTTATTTGATGAATTAGCAACTGAAGGCTTTGCTATAAAACCAGGAATGATTGGTGAGAACGTGACCACTCAAGGCATTGATTTACTCCACCTACCATCAGGCACAATTCTTCACTTGGGCAAAGAAGCTCAGGTGAAAATTACTGGCTTACGCGAACCCTGCAAACAACTAAACGGTGTGCAATCAGGACTGCTAAAAGCTGTCATATCTAGAGATGCAGATGGTAACCTATTTAGAAAAACAGGCGTCATGTCTGTAGTTATTGCAGGAGGTGAAGTTTTTGCTAACGACACGATTCGAGTGGAATACCCACCCGAACCGTTTCTTCCTTTAGTCTGTGTGTAATTATTGTTTTACAAAACGTGAGCGGTATTGCTTTAGCCCCGACTCCAGAACGACAATATAATGGCCGGCAGGCAATTCGCTAATTTCGATAGCGTTAGCACCTTCCACATTCTGAGTTATAACAACCTCACCAGTCAAAGTATAAACAAGGATAGTTTTTATCTGCAATGCAGCATCAAAGTTCAACACGCTTGACGCTGGATTTGGATACAAGTTTATTTGCGGCTGAGCGATGCGTGTGAATCCAAGATCGTCATCCATGGTATAAACGCCATCGTTTGCAATTGCGGCATATAAGATTTTATTCACTGCGATTAGATTCGTTAGAGCGCCCACAGCTGGAAGTGATGAATTTTCTTTTGTTGCCACCCATTTTTTATTAGCCACATCTAGTTGAACCAACACCCGCTTACCTTCACCAAATGACTCGGCGTAAATGTTACCACCGATGCTATATACATCACCAAAATCTCTAAAATTCGATTGACCAGTAAAGCCAGGTAATCCAGTCATGACCTTGTCCCACGAATCACCATCAGTCGACATCTCAATAACCCTAGAAGTAAAAACATCGTCTTTCACCCGCATCATAACGCTACCATCTGAAACGAGGTTACCTAAGGTTGATCCACCCTTCCAAGTCCAGTTTTTTCCGTTGTCGCTAGACACGGCATATCCGCCTTGCAGGTCGGCGTACAGCTTACCTTTGTGATTGATAAAATTATACACATAGTTGGCAACCCCGCCAGCACCAAATCCAATTTTATTGCTGAATGTAGCTTCAGTCCATGTCTTTTTATCTGACGAATAGAAAATCTTTGGCTCTACGTTGCCTCTACTCGATATGGTTCCAATCACATACATATTTCCTGATTTGAAGTAAGCCCCTACATTGCCATTTCCAAATTCAGACCAGAGTCTAGAAACAAACTCATCACCCGATTTAGAGCCAAACAAACCGCTGGTAGTACAGAAATATACCGAGTCATCTACCAATTCAATTTTGTTTACTGTGCTAAATCTTCCTGAATTTTGCGTATTGATTATACTGTCGTAAGACCAAGAACCATTTTTATAGTTGCAGCCATAATATTGGGCTTCAGTATAAAGAGAACCATCTAAATCTAACAGGTTATTTGCACTTGTTATAAAACCAAATGTAGTCGTAGAGTTGTTCGAAACATCTCCTAAACTCGCAAGAATATCTTCTGATTTCCAAAAGGTAAAATCTGCACCTAAATAAGTATTATTCGCTGTCCACGTTGCACCACTATCTTTCGACTCATATAGGACTCCAGTGCTATTCAACAATATTGTTCCATCTCCTCTAATGTTCAGCTTTCTACCATAATACGGTAAGTTTGACATTTTAGCTCCTGTAGCTTCTGTCCATGTTGCTCCGTTGTCATCAGAATATTGTGGATTATAGCCATTCATGCTCGGTGTGCAAACAATCCGATTTCCTATTTTAGCATAATCATACGTTTTGGCTTTTATATCTAAACTAGAAGCTGATGGTTCATCACCTGTTTGGGCCCAGGTCCTACCGCCATCAGTAGAAACGTGAGTCAAGCCTTTTGAAGGGCTCCCGACATTGCAAATAACTGTAGTTTCATCAACATATCTCAGTCCATGAGTTGTTCCATTTAAGCCTGATGAAATCCACTTTTGTTGAGACGCATCGAAATAATGCGGTGGAAACAACGTACCTCCGATTAATACGTCGGTACCATTACTTGTCAAATGGGTTGGTTTCCACAATACCGAACTTCCATCAGTTTCTGATTTCCAACTGGCACCCCAATCTGAAGATACATAAATACGTGCTTTATCGTTTGTGCCAACATACACTACATCATTTGCAACAGTTATACACCGTGGATCAACTTCATCTGGTAAACCATTAGCCATTACCGTCCATGTAGCGCCGCCGTTAAAAGTTCGATATAGATTTTTGTCTTTGGTCACAAAAGCTGTATCACCAGAACCCCACACATAGCCAACATTAGCTTCCATTTTGGGCCCATTGGTTGAGACGAATTGCGCGGTTGCAGTTTTTGCACAACCGATACATAGTAAAATTAGTAAGTGCTTTTTCATTGTCATTCTATTTTGATTCAAAGAACGACCTCACATAGGCGAAAGGCTATACGACAAATGCCGTATATCTATATCAATCTGTTCTTTTGAGCCACCTTAAGGGCCTCCACTTTAGAATGTACATTGAGTTTGCCATATACGTTCTCAATATGTTTGCGAACAGTTTTCGGGCTGATGATTAAATTATTGGCTATCTGATTATAGCTTAAGCCTTGACACAATTGTTCTAAAATTTCCGTCTCACGACTGGTTAAATTGAAATCCTCTGACTGCTCGACATGTATTGGATTGAATCTGAGCAATTTCAGTGTTTGCATCGCTATACTAGATGTCATAGGTGCGCCTCCGTCCATTACTTCTTTTATGCTTTCTAAGACTTTGTCGAATGGCTCGTCTTTCAGCAAGTAACCACTTGCACCCGCTTTTATAGCATTAAAAAGATTACCATCATCATCAAATACTGTCGATATCATTATCTTGATATGTGGGTATTGTTGATTCAATATTGTGGTTGCCTCAATGCCATCCATTACAGGCATTTCAATATCCATAATCACTATATCTACTAATTCTCCAGAAGCCAAGCTATCTAACAATGACTTCCCATTTTGTGCCCAAAACTTAAATTGTATGTCGGTATGAGCAGTTAATTGATCCATCATGTTCTGGCCAAGAAACACATTATCTTCTGCTAGCGCTACTTTTATCATGCTACAATATTGCTTGACATCTTCGAATTAAAACATAAGTCATATGCCCTATTTCTCTAGTTTTACTGAAGTGCCTGTTTTCCCTGATTCAATCGTTAACGTAGCACCCATCTTGCCTGCTCGTTGCTCCATAGAGCGCATTCCAAACCCACTGCCTTTTCCGTTCATGCCTTTCCCATTGTCCACAATTGTTGCATGCAAAGCATATTCCCTAATATCTACAGAAATATCTATTGCAGAGGCTTCTGCATGTTTTACGGCATTTTGCAATGCTTCTTGACAAATGCGAAGGGCATTCACCGCCGTGATAGAATTGAGTTTACCGTCATAACTCGAAGAAAAGTACAGTGTTACCTTTAGGTTTTCACTTTGAGCCTTTTGGACTTCACTGGCAATCTTCATCTCAAAATCTTTAACCGTGATATCCTTGCTTAGCCCCCATATGGCAGATCTTAAATCCGTAATTGTATTCTTTGCAAACTGCTTAACGTCTGGAAGGCTTTGGGTAAAGTTGTCACCTTTGAGTTGCTCTAGCTTAACATTCAAGTACGTCAATTGTGAACCAATATTATCATGGAGTTCACGCGATATCTCAAGCTTTTGTAGTAGCAACTCTTTTTCTTTTGCTTCCCGATTTATTCTCATGCGATGAAATAACAAATAGCCAATAATGCTAGCCATAAATACCCCCAGTGCGATGAGGAAAATCAGAAATTGACTTTGCTGTTTCTTCACTGCTAACTTACTATTGGATTCCGCAAGCTCTCGTTTTGTTTTTTCTGACTCGTACTTTTCTTCAATTTCGTACAGCTTGGCAATTTTATCTTCACTATGCAACGTATCTGTAATTGATACGCGTGCTTTTAGAAACTTTAGTGCAGAATCCCTTTCTCCCATTTTTTCGTTAACAAATGCCAATCGGTCGTAAGTTTTCCATAGTTCACCTTGAACATTATACTGCTTATAAATGGCCGCAGCAGATCTATACGCAGCGTCGCTGTTCTTATACTCCTTTCTTGTTTTGTGAATACTGCCCAAAAGGCCATAACTGGCGGCTATATATTTCTTGTTGCCAAGTTCTAGTCGCAGTTGGAGCGCTTTTTTAGCATAAACAAGCGCGCTATCCGTTGCATTCAGCAGATGAAAATCCGTCCCCATATTGTGTAAACAGAGGCTAATACCATAACTATTGCCTGCACTTTGAAAATAAGGCAAGGCCAAGTTATTATAATAAATCCCAGAATCATGATCGCCTTTCTGACTAATAAATATTCCTATGTTGGCATAAGAACGACCGATATTTAATGAGTCCTTAATTTTTGTCCTAATGGTTAATGATTTACGTGCATAGGCTAGGGCGTCATTAGGTCGTTGTTGGTCTTCAAAAATGAGCGCAATATTGCTATACGCGTTTGCCAAACCTTTTTTATCACCAATAGTCTCATAAATATTGGCTGCCTCAAAAAAATTATGCGAAGCACTCGTCAACTGGTTTAAATTCCAATGCAGTAGACCTATGTTGTTATAAGTTGCAGCTAATGTTTTTTGGTTTTTCTGTCGCTTGGCGTAATTCACTGCTGTTTTGTAAGCAATAAACGCTGAATCGTTATTGCCAATTACATCAAAATATATCCCTAAGTAATTGTACGTCAGACCCAACAGCCCAATATGTTCAGTTTGATGTGAAAGCACCAAAGCCTCATTAATGAGCAAACGGGCCGAATCTGAATCCTTGTAAACAATGTTAAGTGACTCAGCGCCCAATTCGGTTATACGTAGTGAGTCTCTAACTTCAGCTTTTGCGGTGGAGCTGAATACCAAAAAACTAACAATCAGCAAGACGTAGGTTTGAACTATTTTCATTCGTCAGTTGTGCAAGTAACAAATTTTCTAGTATTTTTTTTATCCATCAACATGCAGCGACAAAAAGTCCCATATAAAGAAGTCAGAAAAAAGTTTAGCCCCTATACAACCAATTTTTTAAGTCTAAAAGAAATACGTACTTCGCCAAGGTGTCGTTAACTTCATTTCTAAAAAGTGATTTCCTCAAAAATGCAGGCATGCTGTTTGGCAGTTCTAGCATTACCCAACTCATTGCTTTGGTTGTGGTGGTGCCCGCGTTAACGAGACTTTTCCCCGATCCTGGTGTCCATGGTGACATGACCTTATTTATGTCGTTAATGGTTATTGGTGCCGCATTCTTTACTTTAAAATATGATCAGGCCGTAATGGTGGAAGATGATCGAGACAAAGCCAAGTCACTGGTAAAACTATCAGTGCTCATCAACTTATCATTTTTGTTGGTTACCTATTTGGTTTTGTTTCTTTTTAGAGCCCCGTTTACCAAATACCTAGGTTTTGCAACCACTCCGAGTTGGTTGTATTTAGTACCCTTTACCATTTTTCTTACCGCAATGGTCGACATATTAAATGTGTGGTGGAATCGAGAAAAAAAATATAAAAAACTGAGCTTTAATCGCATAGCGACGTTTGCTGGCAGCTCTGGATATAAACTATTGCATGGGGCTTTAAAGTTTAACGGCCCTAATGGGCTGATTCTGGGACATAGTATTGGTCAATTACTGAGTGTTGTGTTATTTCTACCCAAAAGAATTAAAGCCAACACCTCAGTTGAAATACAACAACTTAAAGACCTCTGGCACAAATACAAATCATTTAGAAACTGGGCTATGCCTGGTAGTTTAATCAATGTTATCGGTGCCCAAATTCCAGTATTTCTTATTTTGTTTTTTTTCGACCGAGAATCAAATGGACATTACGGCAATGCGATGAAACTTACCTATTTACCACTGACTGCAGTGAGCTATGCGATTAGCCAGGTTTTGTTTGAACGTTTGGCTCGAATTAAAAACGACACCACCGAAGCCGTTAAGCTGGGATACAATATCCTATACTTTTTGTTCTTTCTCGCGCTAATCCCTGTTGTGGCAATGGTTGTTTGGGGTGACATCATTACACCGTTTATTTTGGGTGAAGGTTGGGAGATTTCTGGCGTTATGACGCAAATTATGGTATTGTTCTGTTTTGCCATGTACGTTTCAAGCCCTTTTGCTGTGGCATTCGAGGTGTACAACCGTTTAAGATTACAGTTTGTATTTACAAGCCTGTTTGCCATACTCACTGGTGTAGCTCTGGTAATTACATTCCAGTACACCAAAGATATGTATATGGGTTTGATGGTTTTTGCTGTGGTTGGCATATTGGTTAGACTGGGCATGTTGATTGCCTGTCTTCGTTTGATTGGTCACAACCCCATTTTTAAACTTTTAGCCGGTATATTTATTATTGCCATAAGTCTTGTTGTTGGTTTTACTTTGCGTTACTGGATATTTTGAAAAAGCTTCTTAAATATATCTTCATCAAGCTCGACCGTATTGTGTTTAAATCAATTATGGGATTGGCTTATCCTCGTTTTCAAAACTTGTATGAAAACGATGTGTACTATTTTCAATTATTCAAAAGGTACTTCTTCTTTCAAAAAATACTTCGGATTAATGGTTCTGTTCCATGGCCTGTTGATTTTCGTTCACAAATAATCAATTGGAAACTGATAGAGAAGGACAAATCGTCCTACCCTGGCGGCAGTATGGGATGCTACATCAATGCTTCTGGAGGTTTGAAACTAGGGAGCAATGTTATTATTGGCCCGAACACAATTATTGCAACAACAAACCATGCACAAAATGATCATACCAAAATAGGTAAATCTAAAGGTGTTACGATTGGAAATAATGTCTGGATTGGAGCAAATTGCAGTATCGTTCCAGGCGCTCAAATTGGAGATGGCGTAACGATTGGCGCAGGTTGCAACATCAGCGGTGAGGTACCAAACAACGTGGTGGTAAAACGAGCAAACTCAGCGCAAGAAACCTATCCAAAAAAAGGCAATGAGTAGCCTAAAAAAACTATTCAAAAAACTTTTCCGTTTTTAATTATTAATAATACCTTTGCAATCCTTAAAAAATTACAATGGCGAATCACAAAAGCGCACTAAAGAGAATTAGAAGCAACGAGGCGAAAAACGTACGTAACAAGTACCAGCATAAAACAACCCGTACTTGGATTAAAAGACTTCGCGCGGCTACTGATAAAAAGGAAGCTGAAGGTTTATTGAAAGAAACTTTTTCAATGATGGACAAATTGGCTAAAAAGAATATCATTCACAAAAACAAAGTGGCTAACTTAAAAAGTAGCTTAACTAAACACGTTAACGGTTTATAAACACCATTAACTTAAGATACATTTAAAAAAGGCTCTTGGCATTATGTCAAGAGCCTTTTTGTTTTGTGCTATGCCAAACTATATAGCCATTAAAAACCGAGCTGTGGATGAACGTCCACGCGAAAAACTACTTACCCAAGGTAAATCAAGCCTCAGCAACACCGAACTTATTGGGATTTTACTTTCTACCGGAACCAAAAACAAATCTGCCGTTGATTTAGCGCGCGACTTATTGCACTTGGCTAAAAACGATCTTAACCAATTGGTTAAACTATCACTGCATGATTTATGTTCTATTGAGGGTATTGGTCCAGCAAAAGCCATAATGATTATCAGTGCACTTGAACTTGGCACCAGAAGAACTGCACAAGCTGTTATTAAAGCACAAAAAATTACGTCAAGTCAAGATGTTTATGATTTCCTTTCCCACAAAATAGCGGATTTAAGTCATGAGGAGTTTTACATCGTATTGCTCAACCGCGCCAACCACATTATTCGATCTATATGCATTAGCAAGGGTGGATTATCACAAACGATTGTAGACCCCAAACTGGTGTTTAACGCCGCACTCCAACACAAAGCTTCAGCTATCATACTGGCGCACAATCACCCGAGTGGCCAGCTCAAGCCAAGCCAAGCAGATACCCAATTAACGAGTAAACTAACCTCTGCTGGCAAACTGCTCGACATTCAAATTTTAGACCATATCATCGTGACTCAATCCAATCATTTCAGCTTCGCTGATGACGGATTGATGTAACAAATGTTATTTGATTTTAGGCTGGTTAAATCAACTTTTCCGTTAGTCAATTGGACTACTTCTGTAAACAATTACCCATTACATTTGTCTCACTTAAATAGATTTATGCAATCGAAACGTTACGTCCTCATTTTTCTAGCTCTAGTCGCAGTGCTTGTTGGCCTATTTTTTTTAAAAAATCAACCTAAGAAGGGTGACACACCAGGTGATTATCAAGATTTTGCTATCGAGCAAACAGAAGAGGTAACCATGATTTTTATGACGAATCAATCAGGCGACAAACAAATCTATTTAAAAAGACAAGAAGACAATTCGTGGACGATTAATGACAAACATCCTGCATGGCAAAAGAAGGTAAACTTTCTTCTTAACGAGACCATGGCAAAAGTGGAAATTCAAGGACCAGCAGCAAAAGCGGCTGCACCAAATATATTAAAGTACATGAGCATTAATGGGATAAAGGTTGAAGTATATCGCAATAATCAAAAGGAGCCCAGCAAGGTATATCTAGTAGGCAACACCACTCCAAGCCAATTGGGGACCTACTTTAAATTCCCAGGTGAGAACATGCCAATGATCATGCAAATCCCAGGTTTTAATGGTTTTGTGAACTCCCGTTACGAATTGGACGAAGATGAGTGGGTGAGCCCAACAGTGTTTGGCAGTTCAAAATCTGAGATCCAAATGATAGAAGTAACCTACCCAGAGGCGTCTAAAAGCTTTCAGATTGAAACAAAACCTCAGGATAAGTTTGCCATGACGTCTGAAGTTATCTCTGAAGAAAACAAAAATACCGGTGCCATTAAATCGTATATGACCTTGTTCGAGAAACTGAATTACGAAACCTTTGTTTTCACCAAAAGTGATTCTCTTATCGATTCTCTACAAAATACTAGTCCATTTTGCACAATACGTGTCAAAAGTAGCAATAGAGGCCTGGATGAATTGAAGTTTTACTACAAGGAGTCCAATGAAAAAATGCACGGTTTGTACGACAAAGATGGAAATGCTTTGGCCCAAGACCCTTCTCGGTATTACGCATTGTACAACAAAATTGACCGTGTGTTAATTGTGCAGGATTACACATTCAACAAAGTATTAAAAACAGCAGAAGACTTTATAAACAGAACCAACTAAAATGCATTGGATAGACTGGTCCGTTCTTTTTGGTACGTTAATTTTTATAACCGTTTATGGTATCTATAAAACACGTGGAATTAAAAATGAAGCAGGTTATTTAGCGTCTGACAAAAACACCCCTTGGTGGGCCATTGGGCTGTCTATAATGGCAACACAAGCCAGTGCGATTACCTTTCTTTCAACGCCAGGCTTAGGATACCAAACCGGTTTAGAGTTTGTACAGTTTTACTTCGGGTTACCTATTGCGATGATCATCATCGCCTTTGCGTTTGTTCCTTTATACCACAAACTAAAAATTTACACCGCCTACGAATACTTGGAAAAAAGATTCGATGGCAAAACGCGATTATTAACTGCCTCTTTGTTTTTAGTGCAGCGCGGCTTGGCGGCCGGCATTACGATCTATGCCCCTTCAATCATCCTCAGTCAAATACTAGGCTTACCGCTTCACATCAATATTCTCGTGATTGGAATACTGGTTATTTTGTATACGGTTTCGGGAGGCACAAACGCCGTGACACAAACCCACAAACAGCAAATGGCTGTTATTTTTGCTGGATTAATCATTGCTTTTGTTTTCTTATATCAGGGTTTATCGCAGCACCTTACTGGTTCGCAAATTATTGACGTAGCGTCTGTAGGAGGTAGGTTGAAAGCCATCGATTGGAACTTCAACTTGCATGAGAAATATAACGTTTGGTCGGGGTTAATTGCCGGCACTTTTCTTATGCTGTCGTATTTTGGAACAGATCAAAGTCAAGTACAGCGTTACATATCTGGAAAATCAATCAAGGAAATTCGAACCGGGTTATACTTTAATGCCATACTTAAAATACCTATGCAGTTTTTCATCCTGCTTTTGGGTGTTTTTGTATTCGTTTTCTATCAAGTAAACAAACCACCTATTCATTTCGACGAACTCGCCGTCAGCCATGTACAATCTTCTGACTATAGTGAGCAGTTTGACGAACTGACTATGCGTAAGAATGCCCTATTTGAAACACAGAAAGCACTTATGGCTAGTGATTTCGATTCGTATATAGCACAAAAAGAGTTCTATGCGAATGAAAAAAACGCAGTCAATTCGGAGATTAACGCAGTGATTAAGCAATCTGGTTACAACGCACCCGTAGAAAAAGAAAGTGATTTTGTGTTTATCACCTTTGTGCTGGACTTTTTACCTATTGGCTTAATTGGTTTACTGATGGCTGTCATTTTCTCTGCGGCTATGTCGTCAACCGCTGCCGAACTTAATGCCTTGGCAACCACAACAGTTGTTGACTACTACAAAAATTTAACGCCTGAAACAAAACAGAAAAACATTGTTACGGTTAGCAAATGGATGACCGCTGGTTGGGGTCTATTCGCTATAGCTTTTGCCTTGATGGCTCAGTTTCTTGACAGTTTGGTTGAAGCTGTAAATATTCTTGGCTCTTTGTTTTATGGCACTGTTTTAGGTGTATTTTTAGTCGGATTCTATGCAAAACAGATAAAAGGGAATGCGGTATTCATTGCTGCATTAATTTCTGAAACCGTGGTTCTGTTGCTTTATTTCTTCGATAAGCCAATAAGTGAATTTATAGGATATAACATATCCGTTGGCTACTTATGGTACAATTTAATCGCAGCGATTTTGGTCTTTGTCTTATCATACGCTGTTCAGAAAACAAGTCGCAACAAAGGTAAAAGCCCTGTCATAGCTTGACTCTACCTAGGATTTACGCTGGTCATTTCTTATCTTCGTCAACCCTATTGTACTGTAACACGAATGAAACGATTCCTCGGCTTTCTGGTTTTTTCCTTTTTCTGTTTTTCATTCTCTTTTTCTCAAACGACTCAAGACACCATGGACAATCCGTATTGGATTGACATGATGGCTGTCCCTGCGGTAAACTTTTATCAAACACAAAGGGCTTTCGAATTATACTGGACTGGTCGAACAATTGAAAAAGGAAGTGGGTACAAACCATTTAAACGTTGGGAGTACAATATGTCGCAAATTATTGATGCGAATGGGAATATTCCTGCTCCTGGTAGCTTAGAAACAACAGTTGAAAATTATCTTAAAACACGTGCACCAAGTTGGGGCCCGGGTGGCGGAATCGGCATAGGTGGGACTATTGGAAATGGTTCGGCCACTTGTCAAACAACAGGAGACTGGAAAGAAATAGGCCCCGATTATTTACCTGGCAACAGGACAGGTCAGCCAAATGGAATTGGACGAATAAACGCTGTGGCTTTTCATCCATCAGATTCTAACATCATTTATGCTGGTGCTCCTGCTGGGGGTGTTTGGATTACAAAAGATGGTGGACAAACATGGACAACAAACACAGATTCACTTGCAACTTTAGGTGTTTCATCCATTGCGATTGACCCACAATACCCAGATACTATATATTTAGGAACTGGCGATCGCGACGCCAGCGATTCGTATGGCAGAGGAATATTCAAATCGACCGACGGAGGACAAACATGGATTCAATTCAATTCAGGAATGGGCAATGTTACTGTGGGCAAACTCATCATCGACCCAAACAACACCCAAATACTAATTGCAGCTACGTCGAGTGGCATTTACAGAACGACAAATGGCGGATCTAGTTGGACACGAAGAATAACGGGCAACTATAAAGACCTCGTTTTTGATGCAGTAAACACGAACATCATTTTTGCAGCGCGTACCTCAGCACGATTGTACAAAAGCACAGACAATGGTGTAAATTTTAGCCAAGTAACGAATGGTTTACCAACAGGAAAAAGCCGTTTAGCCATAGCCGTAACTCCTGCAGACTCCAACTTCGTATATGTTGTGGTTACCAATCAACGTACTTTCCAAGGGCTATATCTGTCTACCAATCGTGGCACTTCATTTACACAAATGAGCAATAGTCCAAACATCATGGATTATTCGCACCTTGGAACAGGAACAAGTGGACAAGCTTGGTACGATCTTGATATAGCTGCTGATCCATCCGACAAAACAATTGTAAATGTGTGTGGGGTCAACATATTCCAAAGCAAAGACAGTGGCACTACATGGAAAATAAACGCCCATTGGGTTGGAAGTGGTGGCGCACCCGATGTGCATGCAGACAATCACGTAATGGAATACCAACCAAGCACCAATACATTATTTGCGGGCAACGACGGTGGAGTGTATTTCACAAGAGATTTGGGAAAGAACTGGACCGATATAAGCGAAGGCATGGGCATTTCTCAAATCTATCGATTAGGCCAAAGTCAAACGCAAAAAAACTATGTCATAAACGGCTACCAAGACAACGGAACTGGATGGTACGAAAACAGCAAATGGTATACTGTAGTTGGTGGTGATGGAATGGATTGTGTCATTGATCCAACCAACGAAAACTTTGCCTACAGCGCTCTGTATTACGGTGATGTCCGACGTGTAAAAAATGGATACAGCCAAGGCACTATTGCAAAAAACGGCAAAAACGGAATAACTGAAGCAGGCGGTTGGGTAACACCATATGTTTTACGAGAAGGTACGCCGTCTACCATGTTTGTAGGATATAAGAACATTTGGCGCTCCACCAACATCCAAGCGGCAAGTGTTAATAGTGTAACTTGGACTAAAATATCCAACAATGTAGCTGGTTCTAATACCGCTAACATCACTTACGTAGAAAACGCCACGGCCAACTCAAACATCTTATATGTTTCGAGAAGTGGTAACAAATTCTTTAAATCTACGGATGTGAATGCGGCTACCCCAAGCTGGACTGACCTTACATCGAATCTGCCAAATAACTCAAGCGTTTTGTGGATAGAATCTCATCCCAAGTTTCAAAACAGGGTTTGGATTTGTCAATCCAATAAAGTGTATCAATCGAATACTGGTGGCTCTAGTTGGAGTAATATTTCCACAGGTCTTCCAAATATTCCTATTCTGTCGTTGGTATTCGACTCGAGTAGTAAATATCAAGGTATGTATGCCGGAACGTATATGGGTGTGTTTTATAAAGACACCACCATGTCGAGCTGGGTTTGGTTTAACGACAACATGCCAATTAATACCAGAGTTCGGGATATAGAGATCTACCATAGCCCTAACGGAAGAAGTCAAAGTCATGTTATTTGCGCAACCTATGGCCGTGGTAATTGGCGTTCGCCATTGTACGATGAAGACCAAAAAACACCAGTTGCAGGATTTACTGAGGAGTCGGCAAAGACTTGCCAAGGCCAGGCAGTTTCATTTACCGATACGTCCGAAAACTTACCTACCAATTGGCTGTGGCAATTCACACCAAACACGGTGAGTTTTGTTAACGGCACAGATAGTTGTAGTCAAAATCCTCAGGTAGTTTTTAACGCAACCGGCACCTACTCGGTTAAAATGTACGCCGAAAATTGCGTTGGGTACGACTCCACTGAGAAGACTGGTTTTATTGAAGTGTTACAATCGATAAAAGCTTCTCCATGCGAACCTGTTGTAAATAATCCAAACAGTAGTTCAGGTATTGGCATATTTGGATTAAAACTAGACAAGTACACCTATACCTCGAGTGGTACTCGAGATGATGGCACGTATATAGACATGGGGTGCACAGAGGTGCTAGAACTAAAAACCGACACCTTCTACATTACAGAGGTAACCACCGGTAAGAATTATAAAGAATATGTAAGAATATATATCGACTTTAACAACGATGGCGACCTGGATGACTCAGGTGAGTTGGTTTATGATACGTACGAAAAACCAACCCATTCGGATACCATAAAAATTCCAAGTACCGCAGCGACTAATGTCTTATTGCGGATGCGTGTGATGAGTGATTATAATACCTTAAAAGGTCCCTGCGACACGCTCAATTATGGTCAAACTGAAGACTATGGTGTAATTTTCGATGCTAGCATTCCAACGCCACACTTTGGCATAGACACCAATAGAATTTGTGTAAATAGCCAAGTCACCTTATTCGACTCAAGTACTGGTCCAATTTATAAAAGACGTTGGTACATGAGTAAATATGGTTTATTGACCTATAAAACCGATGCGAGTGGTCCGGTCAATTACATTTTGCCCGACACAGGTTGGTGGTATGCCGAGCTGGTATTAAATGATAGCATTGTTGCTAAACGCATTGATTCGATTGTATATGTTGCCCCCTACCCTACAACCAATTTGGCTTTTATTTCTGGATCTACTGTAGCTTGTGAAGGAGAGTCGTTACGGTTGAAAAATACCACGGACAAGAAATTAGGCACTTTTGAATGGTTTCATGATGGCGTTCAAATGACTACACTTGATGATTCTGTCATCACCTTAGGCACGGTATTACAAGCTGATTCTGGCCAATACTATTCTACTATCGAATACAATGGATGTAAGGCGACAAGTAACGTCATAAATATCTCTATCTACCCAGTACCAGATGCCATATTTGGGCTTAATACGGTCGATTCTTGTTTGGGAACAAACAAGTTTGATTTCACCAATAGCTCCACTTTGAATGGAGGAAGCATGAACTATAGTTGGGATTTTGGTGATGGTTCTTCGTCTAGCATCATGAGCCCGACACATACGTATACCGATACCGGTTCGTATAGCGTTAGACTTGCCGTAAATTCACAGAAGAGTTGTACAGACACTGCCTATCTGTCTGTCCATGTATCTCCAAGCCCAAAGGCCAATTTTAACATAAGTGCATCTCCTCAATGTTTGACCGGCAATAACTTTACCTACACCAATGCCTCAAACATATCTGGTGGCGGAATGACTTACACATGGAATTTAGGAAACGGGAATACAGCAAGTTCGAACAACACGTCTCAGTCTTATGCAACAGCAGACACCTTTGACGTTCAACTTATCGCCACATCAAACCAAAATTGTGCAGACACTATCGTTTTAGAAGCCGTTGTTTCTCCAAGTCCTGTGGCTGGGTTTGATGTTGTTTCTACCGACAGTTGTTTTAACAGCAACCGCTTCGATTTTATAAATTCAAGCACAATTGCAACTGGAATTATTTTCTCGAACAATTGGGAATTCGGAAATGGCACCAACTCAAGCAACGTTGACAATTATGCGGTTTCCTATAACAGTACCGGTGGTTTCAGTGTTGAGTTAATTGTTGAAAGCAACTCTGGATGTAAAGACACTGTTTCAAAATTGGTCACCGTATACGGAAGTCCGACAAGTAATTTTACAGTGAACGACACCATTCAGTGCTTCAACGACCATAACATCGCTATAACCGAGTTAAGCACCATTACTGGTGGCTCTATAACCAGCTACAACTGGGACTTTGGCGACGGCAATTCATCGGTGAGCATGTCTCCACCAAATTTCACATTTACGGCAGCAGGCAGTTATGTGATGTCGTTAGCGGTTAATACTGGCCAAAATTGCGCCGACACCTTTAGACAAAGCATTCTAATTAACCCTAGCCCAGAAGTAGCTTTCACTGGTGGAATGGGTTGTATTGGTGATCCAATTCAATTTAACAATACTTCGACGATTTCGTCTGGAACAAACGACAGATATATCTGGAATTTTGGAGACGGTCAAACCTCAACAACCGACCAGCCTAGTCATATTTATGCAAATAGCGGCACCTATGAAGTTAAACTTGTCATCGAAAGTGATCAAGGTTGTATCGACTCATTTATCGACAAAACTGCGGCAATTATCAATGCTAAACCGTCTGCTGACTTTATATCTGAAAAAATTAGCTCGTTTGAAAGCAATACAGAAATGCAATTCACAGAAACGGGAGGAACAGGCATCTCTTGGTCTTGGTATGTAGACAACATGGGTGTTGGCACTGGCCAAACATACACGCACAACTTTACCGATACTGGGACTTTCAATGTGATGTTATGGGTTGAGAATGTGGAAGGCTGTAGAGATAGCGTAGTTAAATCCATATTCATTTTCCCAGATGCGACACTCCACGTTCCTACTTCTTTTTCCCCAAATGCTGATGGCCTTAACGATGTTTTCAAACCACTCGGAGTTCGGTTTGTAAAAGAATATCATATGAGTATTTATAACCGATGGGGTAATCTATTATATGAAACTACCGACCCTTCAAAAGGATGGGATGGCACCTTTGCAGGTAAGACTGTTTTATCGGGTCAATACCTTGTTTTGGTTGAGATTATCGACTACAACAACTTAAAGGCGAAGCATAGGGATATGGTTACGATTTTGAGATAATTGATAATTGATAACGTCTATTTTCGTTGCTTAGGCTTAACAGCTCCATTCCGGCTGAAACTTTGATACTACTTGTTTGTCGTTTAGGGGTTACCTCCCCTATAACCCGCTTTCATTTTTTCCTTGATGAAAAAACGAAACAAAAAAATCAAGACTTCAGAAGTTTTCTTTGAACTCTACGAAAGTCTTTTCTTCCCCGCAGCCAAAGCCGCTGCGCTTTCCTGCCTGCTTAGCACAAGGCCACCACACAAAACCCTTTCTTGTTTTCTACAGAAAACTTCAAAGGTCCTTTTCAATCGTGCATGGAATAATGAGCCATGGCCCACCAAAAATGCGGGGGACGCACTGGCCGGTGTGTTAGGGAGCATATTTTTGGGAAGACTTTTTGTTTCGTTTTTGGTCTCAAAAATGAAAATCGGTTATAGGCTGATAAGCCTAAGCGAAGAGAAGGAATGATATTGGTATAAGAGGGATAACAACCTCTATTATAGGAATAAACAGAAATAAAACAGTGAAGAAATTATACATTTGAAAAATGCTCTCAAGCGCTCCTTTAGCAGAACGTGTTCGACCAAAATCACTGGACGAATACATTGGCCAGAAACACATAATTGGTGAAGGAAAACCATTGTACAATGCCATAAAATCTGGCGCGTTGCCATCAATGATTTTTTGGGGCCCACCGGGAGTAGGCAAAACCACCTTGGCGCATATCATCTCACAAGAACTAAAACGTCCTTTCTATGTATTGAGTGCAACCGAAAGTGGCGTAAAACAGGTCCGGGAAGTCATAGAAAAAGCGCACAAGTCCCAATTCATGGGTACACAAAACGCAGTACTTTTTATTGATGAGATACATCGCTTTAACAAATCGCAACAAGACAGTTTGTTAGGCGCAGTAGAACAAGGTGTAATTACATTAATAGGTGCCACAACAGAGAACCCGTCGTTTGAGGTGAATGCTGCATTGCTGAGCCGAAGTGAGGTTTACGTATTGAAGAACCTTACCGCCGATGAACTCAAGGAAGTTATAGAAAGAGCGACTAAGCTGGACTTCGAACTTCAAAAAAAGAAAATAAAGCTTAAAGAATTAGATGCACTCATGGTGTTATCTGGCGGCGACGCCCGACGTGTGTTAAACACACTAGAGTTGGTGATCAACTCTAAATCGGACGCCAAACAAATTACCATCACCAACGAACTGGTTGAGAAAACCGTACAACAAAAAAGGTTGGTTTACGACAAATCAGGAGAACAGCATTACGATGTTATTTCTGCTTTTATCAAATCGATGCGCGGCAGCGACCCAAACGCAGCGGTATACTATTTGGCCAGAATGATTGAAGGCGGGGAAGACCCCATATTCATTGCAAGACGAATGTTGATTTTGGCTAGTGAAGACATTGGCAATGCAAACCCCACTGCCTTGGTTTTAGCAACAAACGGATTACAAGCGGCTCAGGCTATCGGTTATCCGGAGTGTAGGATTATATTGTCGCAGGTAGCTGTTTACTTAGCCACTTCACCCAAAAGTAACTCGACTTATAAAGCCATTGGTGTTGCACAAAAATTGGTGCGTAAAACTGGCAATTTAGAAGTGCCACTCCCACTGCGCAATGCTCCAACTAAGCTGATGAAAGAACTTGACTATGGCGTTGGTTACAAATACGCTCATGATCATGGAGGGTTTGCAAACCTTGAATTTCTTCCTGACGAAATTAAGGGCACCAAGCTTTACGAACCGAGCAATAACCCACGTGAAAACGAAACACGTAAACGCATGCAAGCGTATTGGAAAGAGAAGTATGGGTATTAGAATTGATCATTCAGAATCGACCATTGTTCACTTTTCACCTTTCAATTCTCAATTATCAACTTTTCACTTCCCTCCGTTATATTCGTTCCTGAATAATATTTAAATGAAAAACATCAGAACACTGCTCTTTGCCACAACCCTTTGTATTGTCCAAATAGCCACTGCACAAACCATAACCGAAGGATTCGTAGACTCGATAGTTCAAAAATCTATGGACTTGATTCCCCAAGCAGGTGTTGCTGTAGCAGTGATTCAAGATGGAAAAGTTGTCTTATCAAAGGGCTACGGTGTAGCATCAGTTGAAACAAAAGCAAAAGTGGATGAAAACACCTTATTCTCTATAGCATCGAACTCTAAGGCATTCACCACAATGGCTCTGGGTTTATTGGTAGATCAAGGCAAACTCGATTGGAAAGATAAAGTTGTTGATTACATCCCAGAGTTTAAAATGTACGACCCTTACGTTACTGAAAATTTCAATATACAAGACCTGCTTACTCATAGAAGCGGTTTAGGTTTAGGCGCTGGCGATCTTATGTTCATTCCATCTGGGGGTGATTACACCATCGACGATATCATTAAAAGCTTCCAGTACCAAACGCCCGTTTCTGCTTTTCGAACGAAATATGATTACGACAATTTACTGTATATGGTTGCAGGTGAGGTTATACACCGCATTAGCGGTGAATCATGGGCGAATTATGTCGAGAACCACATTATGAAACCACTTAACATGAGCCGGTCGGCAGGCATTTATTACAATCTTAAGTCGAAAGAAAACATTGCGGAAGGGCACAAAGTGGAAAACGATAAAGTCATCCAAATCGAAGCATACGACGAAAACAGAGCCATAGGCGCAGCTGGTGGAATCTATTCGAGCGTTGCTGATTTAAGCAAATGGATGTTGATGCACCTAGAGGGTGGAAAGCTTAACGACAGCACAACTTTCATATCCGCCAAAAACAGAAGCGAGATGTGGAAGGCGCATACCAATATCTATTTCAATGCTACTCCCCCGCAACCATATCGTCAACATTATGAAGCGTATGGTTTAGGATGGAAGTTGGCCGACAAAAATGGATATACGACCGTTTCGCATACCGGTGGAATGCCTGGCATGCTTTCACAAGTTTTAATGATTCCAGAGCTTAGTGCTGGAGTTGTTGTATTAACCAATGCCGCACCAGGTGGATATAGCTTCATTTCGGTTACCAGGGAAATTGAAGACGCCTTGATTGGTGTTAATGGCCGCGATTGGGTAACCATAATGAAAAATTACATCGAACGAAGTGGCGGGCACGCCGATTCTGTGGTTAATGCCGTGTGGGAAACGGTTGACAAAGCAAAAACCAAACACCTTATTTTGGAAGACTTCGTTGGCACTTATAACGACGCATGGTTTGGTGATGTGGAAGTTACCCTAAAAGATAAGGAACTATGGTTTGCTGCTAAACGCAGCCCAAAACTTAGTGGCAAGATGTCTTATTATCAAGCAAACACCTTTGCCATTAGATGGACATACCGTGATATGGACTGTGATGCATTTGCCATTTTCTCACTGGATGAAAACGGGAAGGCACAATCGATTGACATGAAAGGAATTTCACCCAATATTGATTTTAGTTTTGATTTTCATGACCTTAATCTTGAAAGGGTAAAGTAAATTTGGACTTAGTCTAAAAACAACAACTTAAAATTGACACAATGAGAAAGGCGTTAGCATTTGTATTCATTTCATTAATTGTAAGCATCAGTGCGTGCAAGAAAACACCAGATACCAACTTAAGCCTAGACAATGGGCAACGTTGGAAAGCAAACATAGAAACGACACAAGGAGTAGCCAACATGACTCAGCTCATGGATGCCTTTGTAGAAAGTGACGACACCAAGTTGTATAACAGCTTGTCGGATAGTCTTAAGTCAGAATTTAAGATGATTTTCAAACAATGCACCATGGAAGGGGAAGCCCACAATCAGTTACACAGCTTTTTGTTTCCGATGAAGGAGATATTTACCATGCTTGAATCGGATGATATAGCTACTTGTCAAAAAGGAGCTACAACATTCAAGGCTCATTTGCCTCAGTATTTGGAATTTTTTGAATAAAAATTTCGCCTTCAACTTGACTTCTTGTATTCGTCGATTAGGGCTTCCGCCTTATATCCGGATATCTGATTTTCTTCGCTTAGTCGTATCAGCTTAAAACTTGACCTCATGCATTCGTCGATTAGGGCTTCCGCCCTATAACCCGATTTCTGTTTTTCTTCACTTAGTCTTATCAGCTTAAAACTTGACCTTATACATTCGTCGATTAGGGCTTCCGCCCTATAACCCGATTTCATTTTTTCCTTGATGAAAAAACGAAACAAAAAAATCAAGACATCTGAATTTTTCTTTGAACTCTGCGAAAGACTTTACATCCGCACAGCCATAGCCGCTGCGCTTTCCTGCCTGCTTAACGCATGGCCTTCACACAAAAGCCTTTCTTGATTTCTACAGAGAACTTCAAAGGTCAGCTTTAAACGTGCATGAATAAAGAAGTCTCAGCCTGTCAAAAAAGAAAAGCGGGTTGAAGCATATTTCTGTTAAGCGTTTTTGACACCTTTTTGCGCTCAAAAAGATGGAACGGTTATAGGCTGTTAAGCCTAAGCGACGAATAAACATTGTAAAGATTTTAGTATCCGCCCACCGCCAGGGTGCAACCCCTCAAGAAAATAAAACCCCAAAAGGTTACGTTTTCCTAAAACCAGTATTAAACCTAAAAAGAACTATGAAAAATGTAATCAGAATTTTGTTCCTACTTTGTTGTATTGGAATCCAAACAGCCACTTACGCCCAGCTCAACACCAAACGCATCGAAACCAAACAGTTTCACAAAAAAACTGATCCTGTGCATTATAAATATGTCGACATGGATTTTAACAGCAGTGCGATACAAAACAAACTCAACCGAATTAACCCTGAGGAAGTAGAATCCATCACACTGGTATATACGCAGTTTAAACTCGTCGAGCGGTTCGACCAATTGGCGCTCAACACAAAACGTATAGACCTCCTACTGAAAAAATTTCCGAAATTTAAACACGCCGATATCAAATGGTATTGGGTTGCCCAAACTGGATGTGGCGATCCAGAAGCCTGTGGCGATTATTTTCATGGGTTCGAAATTCGGACAAAAACAAAAGCTGAGGTAATGGCGGCAACTGCTGCCACCAATTTACTCGATTTTTATACAGATTTATATAGTGGAAAGGCAACCGGTTCAAGTGTTGACTCCCTCATCGCTATTGGTGAATCATCACTCATTAAGGTATGTGATACAACAGCTAAAAGCCGCGTGTACCATAGTCGAATAGGTGCCCTTCAGGGAGTACGCCAAACGAGTAAGAAATTGTTTTTCGAACGACTTAAAATTTATAAGGTAAAACCAGAACCAGTTGTGGTGATTAAAACAGACGAGCGAAATCGTGTGACTTCTATTACTGGTGTTGACCTTATTGAAGAACGTATCTTTTTGACTAGTCTTAAACGCTATTACCGTTTTCGCGCTTCACGCTTTGAAGGCAAACGTGTGTTGACGGAGTATACACTGCACTTTAAAGAACCCAAAGGTGCGTACTATCGTGATTTTGATATCATGGTAACCCCCTTAAATATGAAGGGCGTTCCATATACCAGTTTCGAAGACAAGAAAGTAGTTACGACAACAGAGTCTTGCTACTATACCGATACTTCTATGTCTGCGGTTTATGGTCATGCCCCCGACAATGTTGTAACCAAGGTATTTGATCGCAATCCGCAATGGCAAAACTGCTTAATTGCTACTGACGTGACTGGAAGCATGTATCCCTATATGGGGCAGTTTTTAGTATGGCACGAAAAGAACTTAGATAAACGCAAAGGCAACCACGACTTTGTATTTTTCAACGATGGCGACATGTTACCAAATGAACTAAAGACAACGGGCAAAACAGGTGGTACGTATTACGTACAAACAGCCAAATACAGCAGTCTGAAGGAAAAAATGACTGTCGCTATGACCAAAGGTGGTGGTGGCGACCAACCAGAAAACAACCTTGAAGCTATCCTTTTTGGGTTACAACATAATCCAAATTGTAAAGAAGTAATTCTTATAGCCGATAATTGGGCGACGCCGCGTGATATGGCATTATTAAATAAAATCAAAGTACCGGTTCACGTAATCTTATGTGGGGCTACATCCATAAACTTGGAATACATCAAAATTGCCCGAAAGACAAAAGGCAGCATCCACACCATTGAGCATGATTTGTACAACTTAGACGAAATCAAGTTTTCTAAAAATGGCAAGTGGGTGGATGTGAAAAATTAGAAACGATGGCCTATCCTGCATCCATCGAAACAATTACACGCTATTCGACAACGAGTTTCCCGTCTTTCACTACTCCATTTTCGAGAGTCAATCGCCAAATGTAAAGTCCAGCACGTGGTTGAAATTTAATCTCTGACGTAGGGTCTACCTGTTGATGAAAAACAGGCCTTCCCAGCATATCTGTCATATTGAATATTCCTTTTGCATGTGGTGGCATCGTTAGCTTTAATGGTTGTCCAAGGCGCAAAGGGTTTGGACTGAGACACACATTGCTATAAGCATACGGCCCATCAATAGAAGCGTTATAGTCTTTGTTTTTGAGTTCAACAATGGTGTGCGTAAATGGGTTGTTATTTCGCCAAGAGTTTCCACTCGTTGCTAAATAAATTGTACCATCAGGCGATACACAGATATCGCGTAAGCGCTGAAATTCATTCTTGAAAAATTTGGTCTGTTTAATTACAGAATCCCCTTCGGCGTTAAATTCGAAGGAAATCAAACTCTTATCCTTCAGTACGGTCATCAACAATTTATTTCTAAACTCAGGTATTTGCCAGCTATCATACCATAAAATATCAGACGGAGCAATGGTTGGTGTCCACACCACCAAAGGTTCGACCACGTTGCTATCGTTGCAGAATTCTATTTCTGGTGGGTTGTCACACATGCCATGCACGTTGGGCCAGCCGTAATTACGATCTGGTTCTAAAATATTTAACTCATCATCTGTAGTTGGTCCATGTTCTGAGCTATAGAGTTTTCCGTTTGGCGCTAACCATAGTCCTTGTGCGTTTCTATGTCCTGACGACCATACTAAACTATTTGGATCTGGGTTATCAGCAGGAATAGTCCCGTCCAAATTCATTCGCAATACTTTACCAGACAGCGAACTTCTGCCCTGTGGCAAGGTCTGATTTTGCGCATCGCCTGTTGTCATAAGCAAGGTCATATCTGGCATTATCCATAAACGACAACCAATGTGTGTGGTGTTGCCGATTATGTCGCCAACTAAAGTATCAGCAGCTTCTAGCTTACCGTTTGTATAGTTGAATCGCACCAATCTTTCTCTTATCCGACTCCCATCTAAATACGTATAGGCGATAAATACATGCGGCTCATTTTCAAAATCGGGATGTAACGCCATGCCCATCATACCTGATTCGGAGTTTTGGTATACATCGCTTGATAGATCTAAAATTACGTCTTGCGTACCCGTTTCTGGGTTAATCCGACTAACACGTCCGTATCTTTCGGTCATCCAAATGTGATCATCTGGCCCCCATAATATTTCCCATGGAATGTCTAAAGAGTCCGCAACAACGCGTGAAGTTAAGGTTGTTGAATCAAGTGTATGACTGCCTTGCGCATTTGCGCTAAACGACATAACAACTATAAAAAACAGGGTAAATAATCTTTTCATGTCTCTATATCTAAAAGAATATGGAAACTTAACGGTTTTGATTTGAGATTTCAATTGTTCCGTGATATATGACAGAATACTAATAGAACATCTTTAGTTTCTGAGGTAGTTGGGTTAACAGCACACTTCGCTTGATCTTTTGTCGGTTTGGTTTGAATCGTTCATGGTTTAATACTTGTGTGCCTGACAGAAATGTGAGCCGGCGGAAGGGTGAATTGAAGATGCTTTAGAAACTCAATAAAAGTGCTTGCATTTGTCGGCTAATGGCCGACTCTCTTTTATTAGATTTTCAAGGTATTCGAAAGAGCGCATTGGAAGCATATTTCTGTAAAGCGTTTTGACAACTTTTTGCGCTCAAAATCATCGGATCGGTTATAGGCTGATAAGCCTAATCGAAGATACAGCGAGTGCATTTTAACACATGAAAACTTTCGGTCATTAAATGAATACACCAAGAAAAAAAATTACATCTAAAAGGGAATAAATACATAACCTTGCTTGTCCAACGTTAAATAGTAATAAGACACCCAAATTGACAAACGCTGACCTCCATATGTTTTCACCTATTACCTTGTCCGAAATGGATGAGGTACGATTGATGAACCGCATGGACACGAAGTTTGTGGTCAACCTGAATTTAATCCCGGAAGTGCTGCAATCAGTGGTAAACGATTACCGCATCTTGGAGATTAGCAACAATCGGTTAATGACTTATGACTCCAAATACTATGACACCGAAAATCTATCGTTTTACCTAAACCACCATAACAAGAGAGCGAATCGGATTAAAATTCGTAAGCGAAACTACGTGGAGTCAGGTATTACATTTCTAGAAATAAAAAGAAAAGACAACAAAGGCATAACGCATAAATCTCGCATTCCTATTGATAATTTCAGCACGCAATTATCCAAAGAAGGGCAAGAATTTATTACCGAAACAGTTCGAAAAGAACTTGACATAAGCCTGTCAATATCCAATCGATTTAACCGGATAACACTTGTGAGTAAACATGATGTTGAGCGGGTAACCATGGACTTCAACCTTGGTTTCGATGGAAATGTTTTAAACGAGAACCTTGCTATCATCGAACTCAAACAAGAAAAGCTCGACCGTACCTCAAAACTATTTCAAGCCCTTAAGCAAAGACAAATTCACCCATACTCAATAAGCAAATACTGCATAGGTATGGCTACAACACAGCCAAATTTGAAACAGAACTATTTTAAGCATAAGATTTTAACGATTAACAAAAAAACAGCCTAATGGAAGACATTTTAAACATCCCCCTGTTCGACGACGACTTTTACAAAATGACGTTCCGATTTATCATGAATATTGGCTTTTTAGCGCTGATCATCAATTGGCTTTATTACGCCAAGACCAAGCGCCGAGACTATCTGTTCACCTATTACATGATTGGTATTATTGTCTTTTTCCTATGCTTCACCCTTAAAAAATACGAGCTAGACATTGGGATGGCACTGGGTCTTTTTGCCATATTCGGCATCATTCGCTACCGAACAGACGCCATCGCCATCAAAGAGATGACCTACTTGTTTGTAGTGATTGGGGTGTCTGTAATGAACTCATTGGCCAATCAAAAAATGAGCTTTGCCGAAATCATTACAGCTAACGTTCTGATTGTGACCGCCCTATTTTTTATGGAAAAGCTATGGCTGTCGAAAACACTGATTTCCAAAAACATTCAGTACGAAAAGATTGAAAATATAAAACCAGAAAATTATGATGCCTTAAAAGCTGATTTGGAAGACCGACTAGGCTTTACCATAGATACCATTACAGTAGGCAATGTCGATTTTTTAAAAGATTCTGCAACCATAACCGTTACGTATTCAAATGACTAAACATCTTAAAAACATTCTGGCTTTAATGGTGCTGCTCAGTGTAGGTCTGTCAGCAGCTTCTGCTCAATCAGGTACGTATTATACAGTGCAAGATTTCGAATTTTGGTCGGCTGTTGAGCTTAAATATAAGATTGATAAAAAATGGAGCTTAACCCTCGCAGAGCAATTACGCTTGAGAGATGATGCCAGTAATGTTGACATCTACTTCACCGAACTTGGGTTAAACTATAACATTGACAAGCATTTTGGACTTGGCCTAAACGGACGGTTTATTCGTGACAATGATGACGTTGGTAAAGTTCAAGGCTACGAAAATCACTTTCGTTGGAACATAGATGGGCGTTACAAACACAAAATAGACCGGTTTGATCTCAAATATCGGCTTCGTTTCCAATCCAAAAACGAGCTTGGATTAGCAGCTAGTCAAACAGAACCTGCGTCTAATACGGTTCGCTTTAAATTCGGTACTGATTATAATTTCAAAAGCTGGAAACTAGACCCAGAATTCTCTACTGAGATATTCAAAGGTATGGATTCGGACGACCCATTAGACAAAATTCGGTTTACCCTAGGAACTACATACCAAACAAAGTCATATGGTGATTTTGGTGCGTTCTTTAGATTGGAAAAAGAACTAAAAAGCAGTTATCCCAAAACCACCAATATTGTTGGATTTAAATACCGATATACCCTAAAGCGAAAGAAAAATGACAAATAAAACGATACTAATTCTCGGTACTTTGATAAGCGCATTTACCCTTTCTGCATGCAAAAAGGTGGTCTTTGTGCCTAGCGAAACTTCTGGTAGTGGAATTGCAAGTCATGACAACGGCTTTGACGCCAATTATGATGTTGTTTTCGATGACTCCAAGGTACATCGAATTGATTTTGTTTTATCGGCAGACGAATGGTCGGATATGCAAGCAGATCTTGCAGATAAGACGAGCGGTGGTGGTGGCCCTGGAGGAACGTTCTCGAGCGAAAATCCGGACTATTTCCCCTGCGATGTACATTTCAATGATTTAGAATGGAAGAACGTTGGTATCCGATATAAAGGCAATTCTTCGTTGCGAGCGAGAAGTGGGAAACTCCCTTTGCGCTTAGACTTTGATCAATTTGAAGACGACTACCCTGAAATTTTAAATCAACGTTTCTACGGTTTCAAAGAACTTTCGATGAGCAGCAATTACAATGATGCTTCTTTGATGCGCGAGAAATCTGCAGACGACTTGTTTCGCGACTTTGGTGTACCAGCTGTGCATACGGCATTCTACGAAGTATACATCGATAATGGTAACGGAAATGGCCCAGAATACTATGGGGTTTATACCATGTGTGAAGTCATTTTTGACACCTATTTAAAATCAGAGTTTGGCAGCAAATCTGGAAATTGCTACAAACCAGAAAATGATGGTGCTCAGTTTGACCAGAGTGGTTTTAACCTTGAAGATTTCGCCTTAAAAACGAATGAAGAAATTGGCGACAAGTCAGACATCCAACAAATGTTTGATTACCTCCATGCGTCTACACGAACTAGCGACGTTACCAAATGGAAAAACGATTTAGAGTCTGTTTTTGATGTAGATGGATTCTTAAAGTATTTAGCAGTCAACAATACGATTCAAAACTGGGACACATACGGGCGCATGTCGCACAATTATTACCTGTACAACGACCCTGCCGATAACTTAATCAAGTGGATCGTATGGGACAACAATGAGGCCTTTGAAGAAGGCAAAATGGGTGGCGCTGTGTCATTTGGCATGTCAGAAATTGGAATAGATTGGCCTTTGATAAACTACATTATTGCTGATGCAGGTTACCTAGCAACCTACAAAGCATATATCAAATCTTTTATTGAAACATCGTTTGAGACATCACGAATGAGTGTTATTTACAGCAACCAAGAAACCTTACTGAATGCATCTGCAAATGCGGAACGTTCTGGATATTCTTACGTCAACGGGCAATTTAGCTCAGCCGTGTCTACACTTAAGTCGCACAATGTGACGCGGGTTGCGGCAGCGCAGGATTTTATTGATTGATTTTATTGCTGGTTCGTTTACGACGAAGGCACATCATTCCAGTCGGACTGGATTTGCCAATTTTATCTTTTTCATCTTCGCTTAGGCTTAACAGCCTATAACCGTTCCATCTTTTTGAGCGCAAAAAGGTGTCAAAAACGCTTTACATAAATATGGTTCAACCCGCTCTTTCGAATACCAAGAAAATCTAATAAAAGGGAGTCAGCCTGCAGCAGGCAAATGCAAGCACTTTTATTGATTATCTATGGCATCCTCAATTCACCCTATCGCTGGCTCGCATTTCTGTTGGACCTTCGCTCTTAAATTAATGCATGATTTAAAATGACCTTTGAAGTTTTTTGTAGAAATCAAGAAAGGCTTTTGTGTGAAGGCCATGCGCTAAGCAGACAGGAAAGCGCAGCGGCTATGGCTGCGGGGATGTAAAGTCTTTCGTAGAGTTCCAAGAAAAATTCAGAAGTCTTGATTTTTTTGTTTCGTTTTTTCATCAAGGAAAAAATGAAAATCGGTTATAGAGCCTGTCCGCCAGCCGGCGGACTGATAAGCCTAAGCGAAGAAGGTTAGAAGGCTGGCAAGCCCTAAGCGAAGAAAAATAATACAAGGCCTGCTGGCATAAAAAACTAAACCGCTACCGCACCTTTAATCAAAGGATGTGGATCGTACCCCACTAAATCGAAGTCTTCAAAATCAAAATCAAAAAGGTCTTTTATCTCTTTGTTCATGTTCATTGTTGGGTACTGTCGAGCGTCACGACTTAATTGAAGTTCCACTTGCTCAAAGTGATTGGTATAGATGTGTGCATCTCCAAAAGTGTGTACATATTCGCCCAATTCTAGCCCTGTAACTTGCGCAAGCATCATGGTCAATAAGGCATAAGAAGCAATATTAAACGGAACGCCCAAAAACAAATCGGCACTACGTTGGTACAACTGACAACTCAATTTTCCATCAGCGACGTAAAACTGAAACATGCAGTGACAAGGGCTTAAAGCCATCTTTGACAAGTCACCAACATTCCAAGCATTAACAATAATACGTCTACTATCAGGGTTGGTTTTAAGTAAATCCAAAACTTGCTTTATCTGGTCTATGACTTGTCCATCAGGAGTCTCCCAACTGCGCCATTGTTTGCCATATACAGGCCCAAGATCACCTTTTTCGTCTGCCCACTCATTCCAGATGCGCACACCATTATCTGTCAGGTACTTGATATTGGTATCGCCTTTAAGAAACCACAGTAATTCATAGATGATTGACTTAAGGTGAACCTTTTTGGTCGTTATCATCGGGAATCCTTCGTTTAGGTCGAAACGCAATTGTCCACCAAACACACTGCGGGTGCCTGTTCCCGTGCGATCACTTTTATCAGTTCCGTTCTCGAATACGTGTCTTAAAAAATCCTCATATTGTGTCATAGGCAATGTGTTTAAACACCTGAACATTCGGGTGTTTTGATTGTTCAAATTAAGTGAACATAAGGCGGTTGTTTTCAACAATATTTAAACCTTATATATTAGTTTTGCACTTTGTAAAAAAAGAATATGGCTGTAGCAATTAAGTTACCTAAGATGAGTGACACCATGGAAGAGGGTGTAATCGTATCGTGGCAAGTGAAAGTTGGCGACGAAATTAAGTCTGGGGATATCCTTGCAGAAGTGGAAACTGACAAGGCTACCATGGACTTAGACAACTACGAAAAAGGTACTGTTCTGCATTTAAATGCAGAAGAAGGTCAAACCATTGCCGTGGATAGTGTTATTGCTATAGTTGGAGCAAAAGGCGAGGATTACGCCGATTTACTTACAGCTGCTCCAGCCAAAAAAGAAGAAGCTCCTGCAGAAGAAAGTACAGCACCTGAAGCAACAGTTGCTGAACCAACTGCTCCTGTTTCAACTCCAACAGCAAGCAACGGACGCGTTTTAGCATCGCCTCTAGCCAAAAAAATGGCTGCTGACAAAGGGTTAGATATTAATCAAATTAATGGCTCTGGTGAAGGTGGCAGAATTGTCAAAAAAGATATTGAAAACTACACACCAAGTGTTGGATCAACGGTAACAGGTGTTGAATCATTCACCACAGTTCCCGTGTCGCAAATGCGTAAAACCATTGCACGCCGACTTAGTGAAAGTAAGTTTACGGCTCCTCATTTCTATCTAACAATGGAAATCCGAATGGATAATGCCATTGCAGCTAGAAAACAAATGAATGAATACTCAGAGGTTAAGATCTCTATGAATGACGTGATTGTTAAGGCAGCATCGATTGCTTTACAGCGTCATCCAAAAATAAACGCAGCTTGGATGGGTGATCATATCAGAATGAATAACCACATCCACGTAGGCGTTGCCATGGCTGTAGATGAAGGGCTTTTAGTTCCTGTAGTTCGCTTTGCTGATTCAAAATCGTTATCTCAAATTTCAACTGAGGTAAAAGCGTACTCGGTTAAAGCAAAAGACAAAAAACTACAACCAAACGATTGGGAAGGAAATACATTCACAATTTCTAACTTAGGTATGTTTGGCATTGAAGAATTCACCGCTATCATTAACTCTCCAGATGCATGTATCATGGCTGTAGGTGCCGCCAAAGAAACAGTTGTTGTTGACAATGGAGAAATGAAAGTGGGTAACGTAATGAAGGTTACTTTATCATGCGACCACCGTGTTGTCGATGGTGTTGTGGGCTCACAATTCTTGCAGACGTTCAAAGAGTTGATGGAGAATCCGGTCAAACTACTTGTGTAGTTAGGCAGTTCATTTACTTAGAAAAGAGAATATAGAACAGAGAATATAGACTGTCTATTACTTCAATCCTTCAGACATTCAGACATTACCTACCCTCCCTGAGCTAACTTAAAAATATCCGCCATGCTTTTGTCTTGCATGAAGTTGAAATTCAATTTAAACGTTATACGTTGACCTAAGTCGTTTATACCTTGAAGTTTCTGTGCTTCTTTGATCATATTTGAACTAAAAAAAGGCACGTAAATTTCGATAAAATCAGGTATCACTTTTACGGCTAATCCTCCGTTATAGATAAAAGGTTCTCCCTTTTCAACATTTGCCAAATCCTTCATGTCGTTAAAGGTAAAAGCATCGAAGTAAACACCAAGCGGCAGCTTTAGAGGTAAGTCAGATTTCAGGTTAACGGCCAATGTCCATTGGCTGATATTGGCAAACGTACCAGGCTCTTTCAAAAACACATCGTTTTCAATGACTTGTTGGCTAAATAATCCGTCAGACGCGCCTCTTCCCATCAATATTTGATCGTAAGTATAGTCCCACTTCCCAGCGCCAGATTCCATGCGGTAATGGTACAAACCGTTTTCGGCTTCATCCAAGAATGTTCCACCAAAAACCCTGATATCCAAACCTTTACCTTTCAATTTGTACGTAATACGCTTTTTATATTCAAGATTTAACTTGACGTAATTATCCCCAACCGTTGACGAAGACAACATATTGGATGACGTATCAACAACATGAATAGCGTTAGATGGCATACCCATCTCTAACCGAACTGTCCATTGGGATGGATTAATGGCTTTGGCATTTTTAAATCGATACTCGGCTTGTATGAATTTATCCGCTAATTGCTCGATAACGGTTCGACGACCATAGGCGGTTCCCGAATCCTGTAATAGACTATTTATGGATGCGTCTTGATCAAAATTAGGCGTAAAGGATAATAATGTCGAACGCAGCGTAAGACGAGAAGAAATCGGGCTTCGTTTGTCGGGATGTCTAAAGTCCAGTTTCACATACGGCACGATACGATTGTAACTATAATTGGCGTCATCGAAAGCAAATCGTGAACCTTTTACCCCAATTTCGAAAGCACTTAAAGCTTTGTTTTGCGCTTTCATATAATGAACGTTCGCATAACCGTTCACATCACCTGTGTTAGGGCTATATAACGGACTTGCCGAAAACCCAAAGTTGCGCCTTGGTGTTACCATATTGTTTAACCATAAGCCAAACATCATTTTGTTGTGTATGTTGTATCCTACAAGCGGGAGCACATTCAATGAAGTGCGGTTGGGCTCGTGAATAACAGACATAAATTTCACCTCTAATGGCTCTACTTTCTTAAGAAGTCCACTGGTTCGAATGGTATTATTTTGACGATTCACCTCTGGCAATACCGCATAGGGGTCTATTTTGACAACATCAAAATCACCTTCAGGCATTTTGGCAAACAATTCTCCCTCGCCGCCTTGAAACCAGATACTCTCAACCATTTCTCCGTCTTTAAAAAACCCAACCTCAAATGGTGCAGCAACGCCGCCTTTGTTTTGGACAAAAACCTTACCGTCTTCGATTCTACTCATGGCATAATCGATATGACTCTCCGAGCCAATCATCCCCTTAAAAAACCAATCTAGTTTTTCGCCACTTGTTTCCTCAAAAACGTCTTGGATATCGCCAGGCAATGGGTGATTAAACTTCCATTTGTTAAACAGGGCTTTAAAACATGCGTCGATTCCATCTTGACTTAAATAATCTCGTAAATAGGCAAAGGCATCGGAACCTTTACCGTAAACGATTAGACCGTAATTCATATTGGTTAGCGCAACGCTCTTCTCTCCTATGGCTTGGTGCAACTCAGATGATTCTATTTGACGGTAACCAATGGACATGGCCGAACTGTTAAAACCGCCTTCATTGAATTTTCGATTTTTAAGCTGAGGTCCTGGCTTTTCTTTACCTCCATGAATGGCTTCATGTTCGAAATAAGAGTTTATTGATTCATCCATCCACGGATATAAGCGCTCATTGTTTGCCAAAATTCCATAAAACCAGTTATGGCCAACTTCATGCACAATCACTTCTTTACCAAGACTAGCAACAACTGTAATCATTGGGTATTCCATTCCTCCACCAGCTTTAAGTGCGCCTTTTACCACGGTGCAGTGGCTGTAAGGGTAATAACCACAATGATCTGAATAGTAATTCAAAGCGGTTTTAATATCATCTGTATAGTTCAAATTGGTTTGGTCGGCAAACACATATGCTTTCACTACCTGACCATTCGAAAGTGTCACATCTTCCTGTTTCACATTAAATCTTTTATCGGCAAACCATGCAAAATCATGGACATTGTCTTGAACGAAGGTTATTGTCTTCTTCTCATCGGCAGATGGCAACTGTTTTTTGCCCCGAAGTGGGTTATTGGTCCGATCTAACAAAAAGTCATGCTCCTCTTGTTCTTGCAATTCTCCTGTAGCGGCGACTACGTAATTATCTGGTACCGTTATCTTCACTTCAAATTTTCCAAACTCAGAATAAAACTCCCCTTGATTTAGGTAGGGCATTGGATTCCATCCATTCACATCATACACCGCCGGCTTTGGATACCATTGTGTTATTTGATAGCTCTGGCCGACATGCCCGAATCGACTAAAACTCCCCGGTATTTTAACAAAAAATGGCGTTGTAATTTCAATAGATTCTCCTGGCTTTAGGTCTCTGTTTAAGGTGATTACAGCGATATCAATTTGGTTATTGTAATACGACCAAGTCGCCTTTTTCCCATTTACTTTAAAGTCCAGCCTGTCTATATAACCACGGAGTGAATCATCAGCGAAATGAAACTTGGTTGATCCATTGGCTAACTGCTGTTTGGCAAAATCTGTTAAGTCATCCTTATAGGCATTTGGCCAGATGTGAAAATACATGTGGGTTAATGTATTTGGGCTGTTATTCGTGTATACAAATCGAGCGTCACCGGTTAAGGTATGCGACTCATCGTCTAGGCTCACGTTGATGAAATAATCACAACTCTGTTGCCAATCTGCTTGTCGAATCTTAGGTTGTGCAGAAACAAAAACTGTTGAACAAATTAAAAGGGCGCTAATAAATGCAAATCTCATCGCTAAAAATTTTGTGGGAAAATTAAAGATAAAAGCGGTCAATTGTTCTGCATGTTTTGCACGTTTTGTCTAGCTTTGTACAAACACGACCAGCATGGACGGAGAGGAAATAACGGACGGGGAGTTAAAAGACCTCATCAAGCGGTTTGAAATGAATTATTCGGAGGGTGAGTACGACTATTACACACCGGAGAACCTGAATCACATTATCGATTACTATATCGACAAACCAAATTACAAAACCGCGTTAAAAGTTGCTCAAGTTGGTATAGACCAACACCCTTTCGACGCTTCTTTTTACTCCAAAAAAGCTTTCATCAACACCATTACAGACAATACCGATTTGGCATTACAGCTAATTGACGTTGCCTTAGATCTTGATCCGAACAATCCTGATTACTTAGCTCAAAAAGGGAGTATTTTAGAGTTAATGAACAGACCGCTAGAAGCGCTGGAACAATTTGACCTTGCACTTGAGCACGGGGCAGAGCATAATGATGTATTGGTCTTAAAGATGTTTGTTTATTTCAACATTGGCAACCCATCGTTAGCAATCAACATGATTGAGCAAATCTTTAGCCGCAAGGTTGAAGAAGATCGATTGATCTTAGAATCACATTTTTGCCTACAATTAATGGATGCCTATGAAGAAGGTATCCGCATATTTGAATCTTATCTAGATAATGACCCATACCATGAAGTGGTTTGGTTAACCTTAGGACAAATGTATGTTGCTGTTGACGCTTACGACAAAGCACTCAGCGCATTCGAATTTGCCATCGCCATTGACGATGAATATGCAGAAGCACATTTTGAAAAGGGTCAATGTCTTATTGAGATTGACGATTACGTTGAAGCATCAAAAAGCTTTGACGAATATATCAAGTTAGAAGGTCCCGATCAGTTTGCTTACGTCAATTTAGGTGACTGTTATAAAGCGATGCACCGAATCTCTAAAAGTCGGATGTATTACAAGTTGGCTTTAAAAATTGACCCAAAGTTTGGACATGCATGGCACGGATTAGGGCAAACCTATGTGATGGAAGACAACCATCGCGAAGCACTTACCTTTCTAAAAAAGGCGAATAATATTTTGCCCGACGATGAGTACATCTTATTAGAGATGGTTAAAACACAAATCACCATTGGCCAAATTGACGAAGCTAAAAAAACACTTGAAGACATGCGCACGACGATACCTTACAGAGAGTCTGTTTGGTTACTGCTTGCAAGCCTTCATGAGCAATATGGTCAAACCAACGACGCAATAGAAACACTGTACGAAGGATTAAAAATCATCACACAGAGCGCTAAAATCATGTACAAGTTAGCCGCTTACTGTTTTATTGCTGAACGCGGTGAAGAGGCGTATGATCGCCTAACCGATGCACTTTTGCTAGACTACAGTGCACACGAATTATTATTTGTCGATGCGCCACATCTTGAAAACAACCAAGCCGTGCTAGACGTGATTGATTTATATAGAAACGACAACGATTAAACATCAAAAATGAATAAAACATACAATTACCAACTTCCACAATTACCCGAGAGAACTGTTAAACCTCGTGAGAAAGGGATGACCATGGTAATGGATAAAGGCTTAAGCCTGCGACAAGCAGAAGATTTTCTTTCTATGACCGACCAATATGTCGATATCATAAAATTAGGTTTTGGGACTTCTATCGTATCACCAAATTTGAAAGAAAAAATTGCTCTTTACAAAGAAGCTGGAATCCCGGTTTATTTTGGCGGAACACTTTTCGAAGCCTTTTTGGTAAGAGACAGGTTGGATGACTATCTCAAATATCTCGATAAATATGACATCCAACATGTTGAGGTAAGTGACGGTAGTATCGAAATATCTCAAGATGAAAAATGTGAATACATCACGAGATTATCAAAGAACTATACGGTATTATCAGAAGTAGGCTCAAAGGATGCTGAAAAAATCATCCCTCCATACAAATGGATTGCCATGATGAAAGCAGAACTTGAAGCTGGTGCTTGGAAAGTTATTGCAGAAGCGCGAGAAAGTGGTACTGTTGGTATTTTCAGAAAGTCTGGCGAGGTAAGATCTGGTCTTGTAGAAGAGATTTTAACACAAATTCCACAGGAAAAAATCCTTTGGGAAGCGCCTCAAAAAGTGCAGCAACTGTGGTTTATCAAGTTATATGGTAGCAATGTAAGCTTAGGTAACATTGCCCCTAATGAGGTAATTCCTTTGGAAACTTTGAGAATTGGTTTACGTGGCGACACGTTCGACTTTTTCTTATAACAGCTGACGTGTATTCCGTTGGCATCTTAAGTTAAGGTGAAGCAATTTGTAGTTCATATCTGCGGACTACAAGAACTGCGTGCACGTATTAACCTCTGCCTGGTGACGTACACATGCTAGAATGCGTTGGGTATAACTGGTATAGTTTATGCGTTATAGCTAACAGTCCAGTAGAAAGACTGCAATATGAAAACAAAAGTACTTTTAACATCTCTGTTGATTTTAGGCGGAATGAGCGTTTCAGCTCAATGGCAATTGGGTTTTGGTGGGGTTGGCCTAGGTCCTGTAGATCGATTTGATAGTTCAGTATACAAGCCTGGTGCAGGTTTTTTCATGAACGTGACGTCAGGGTCGATACTACCTAAAGAATCCCCATACGAGATACGTTTTGGAATATACCTTGACCACATGTGGTCTGGCTCAAAGAAATTTGATGTTGATTTAGCTGATCCAATAACAGAACAAGGGCAAACCTCGTTTGCAAATAACAGTGTAGGCAACCATTTCATTACCCGTTTTGGGTACAAAGCAAGTCCGCAAATCACCTTGTTCACCGATGCCATTATTGGTCAACGTAAGTTTTATTCGCAAACCACTACAGGCGTTAAAGGTGGTTCTGAAGAATACGAGGACGACATCGATCGCGTGTACACGTCACGCACGTTTAGATACGGCGTGGGCGTTGGAACACGTTTCAACCTTGGCAAATCTTTTGGTATTGAGTTACGTGCAGACTATACACGAGGCAACGAAGCTACGTACTTCAATTTAGATGAAATCAAAGAAACAGCCACATCATTTGAGTATGCAGATGAGACTTGGGCGCATTCAGATCTTTTTGTTTATGGTATTGCACTAAACTGGAAGTTGTTTCGCATTCAAAGCTCCGGAAGCTACAACAACACAAACGACGTTCCGAATAGCTACACCCCTGCATCACCCACTTATCGCAGAACTTATCCAAGACGGCGCACAACTAGAACTACAACACCCAAAAAGAAGGTGACTCCTAAAAAGGATATTAAGAAGAAGGAGAAAGAGGTACCAATAACGTGGTAGTTTTATCCTAGGTTATACACCAACCCAACGCTAAACCACCTATTAAACATTCCTATTCGATTAAAGATACGTCGTGGGTTCGCGGGCAATTTGCTACTTATTTTATTCAACGAATAAGCATGCCGTACTCTAAACCCAAGCTGATCGCTGAAGTCGTACGTTGACCCGAGTAAAAACCCTATTTCCAAAGGATTAAACCCTGCATCAGTTGCTGTTATGCCGTCGTCTATCGTACCACCAAGATATACATCAACAGACAATCCTGTATGAAAAGTTAGTTGCTCTACACTCGGCAATCTTTTGGTATACACCAATGGAAAATCAATGTAGCTCGACTTAATGATATAGATGGGTTGTAAGGCTGCATCTGGATCATTTACGAGTTTACTCCCTTTTTGTGCGTACAATATTTCAAACCCTAATGATGATGTTTCATCTAGGTCGTGGCGTATACCTATTCCTGCATTTAAACCCAATTTATTGTACCCAGCAATGTGGTCTCCATCAACCTGAGCAAAATTTGCAGTTCCTATAACACTTGCTTTAAAAAACTGCGCACTGCATTGCTGTACAACGAAAATCATACAAATGCTAAAAACGATTCTAATTGGTTTGATGTTATATTGGCAGAAATTCATTGAAATGTTGTTTCGATTTGAATCAAAAATAAATAAACTTGTATGTAAATGATGCACAATGACTAAAGCTCAATTTAACAAAGACATAACAGGGTACTTAATTTTATCAATCCTTGCCGAAGCCGATGGAGACTTTGACGCTCGTGAAGGGTCGGTAATCGTGGATTATATCAACAAAAACTTTCCGTTAGGCGGAAACTTGGAATTGGCGGCAGAAGAGTTAAGCTCTTTGAATTCTGACGATTACGAAAACAAAATAGTTTCTCTTGCACAAGATTTCTACGCTGAAAGCAACCCTGAAGAACGTACAGATTTTTTACGTTTTGCCATGAAACTTGTTCGTGCTGATGATCAAATAGCTGACGAAGAAAATGTACTCATTACGAAGTTATTTGAAGCCTGGGATATTTAAGTTTTAGGAGAAAGTTCTAAAATTGTTGCCGCTTTAGCGCAGCATATTTTCTCAGCATTCTTTTTGGAGTAATTTTCTGCTGTGCAGATTTCCTCTCCGTCAACTTCTAGCCCAATTTTAAACTTGCCATTTTTTGAGTCACCCTTATCCTTGATTACGTTAAATACGAGCTTCTTTTTGTGCTTTTGCGCCCACTGGTTCACCAAACTTTTGTAGTTGATGTATTGATTTTGGATCTCGTCTAAATCGATATGCGGCTTGAGTAACTTTTTATATACAAAGGATTTCGTCTTGCCGTAACCTCTATCAAGGTAAATGGCTCCAACTAATGCTTCTAACGCATTACCTGCAAGCGAACCCATGACGTGTCGGTTTTTATGTAATACATCCTCCACTTCTATAAATGAAGGAATACCAATTTTAATGGCCATAAAACTTAACTGCTTACGACTCACTATCTTACTTCTAACCTCTGTAAGAAAGCCTTCGCCTTTGAAGGGGAACTTTTTAAAAATGATTTCAGCAATGACCATATCAAGCACCGCATCACCCAAGTATTCTAATCTTTCGTTGCTGTTTTTTTGGCTTGTAAACTGAATATTTTCAGACGCCGAAAGATGCCTAAATGCTTTTTTGTAAAGTTTAAGATTTTTGGGTTTAAACCCAATCAGCTGCTTAATACTTGCCCTAGTTTGTTTATCCTTTTTATTTTGGAAAAGCGTCAAAGGCATTTACGGATTAAGCCTTGAACTTCTTCATAATGAGCGAAACATTATGACCACCAAAACCAAATGTGTTGCTTAATGCCGCATTAACCTCTCGTTTTTCAGCTTTGTTAAACGTGAAGTTAAGTTTTGGATCAAGTTGCTCATCGTCGGTAAAATGATTTATCGTTGGAGGAACAATTCCTTTGGTTATTGCCATTATACAAGCAACTGCTTCAACTGCACCAGCTGCACCTAATAAGTGCCCTGTCATGGATTTTGTTGAACTGATATTCAGATTATAAGCATGATCACCAAATACACTTTGTATTGCTTTTGTTTCAGCAATATCGCCAAGTGGTGTTGAGGTACCGTGAACATTCACGTAATCAATTTCTGAAATATCCATATCAGCATCTGCAAGTGCATAGCGCATTGCGTTGCTAGCACCTAATCCTTCTGGATGTGGAGCTGTAATGTGATGTGCGTCAGCAGATAAACCACCACCACCTATTTCACAATAAATGTGGGCTCCTCTCGCTTGAGCGTGCTCTAAAGTTTCTAAAACAAGACCTGCAGCACCTTCGCCCAACACAAAACCATCTCTGTCATTGTCAAAAGGTCTACTTGCTGTTTTAGGGTCGTCGTTACGACCACTTAATGCTTTCATGGAATTAAATCCACCCATGGCTAATTCATTCACACAAGCTTCTGATCCACCTGTAATCATGACGTCAGCCTTTCCCGTTCTCAGATAAGTAAAGGCGTCCATTATGGCATTGTTTGAAGAAGCACACGCACTTACTGTAGTAAAGTTTGGGCCTCTAAAATTATATTTCATCGAGATATAACCACTGGCTATATCCGATATCATCATTGGAATAAAAAACGGGCTAAGCCTTGGCGTTCCATCCCCTTCGATAAATTTTCGTGTTTCAGTAAGTAAGGTGTGAAGTCCACCAACACCAGAACCCCAGATTACGCCAGACCGGTCGGGGTCAATCGCTCCTTCACCAGTTAGCTTCGCATCTTCCATCGCTTCCTTTGCAACAATCATTGCATAGTGCGTGTAAGGATCCATACGTCGTAGTTCACGGCGATCCAAGTGATCTTCGATATTAAGACCTTTTACCTCACAGGCAAATTTTGTCTTAAACTTTTCTGGGTCAAAACGGGTAATAAGATCGGCACCACTAACACCCGCTTCAAGATTCTTCCAATATTCATCTTTGGAATTCCCGATAGGTGTTAGTGCCCCGATACCAGTTACAACAACTCTTTTGAATTGCATGCAACTAATTACTTTGTGTTTTCTTCGATGTAAGAAACAGCTTGTCCAACTGTTCCAATTTTTTCTGCCTGCTCATCAGGAATGGCGATATTGAATTCTTTTTCGAATTCCATAATCAATTCCACTGTATCCAATGAATCAGCGCCTAAATCATTTGTAAAACTAGCTTCTAATGTAACTTCTGAGCTTTCAACACCGAGCTTGTCTACGATGATGTCTGTTACTTTTGATGCAATTTCTGACATTGTTTTTACTTTTTAAGTCGTTAAGGGTGCAAAGAACATTTTTTTCATTAAAAAACACAAGTAAAATATTATCCAGCTTAATTTTGGCAATTCTTTAACAATCAATGAAACGCCACGTTTTAAAGGACACACAGGAGCATCCGAATCGGATTTATGGTTTGGTATGTGCAAAACCTTTTACACAAATGGTATGGAATCTATGCGAAATGCTGGATATCCCGTTTGAAAGAGACATAGATATCACACTTAAAAACAAAACCGAAACAAAGCATTGGCCACGATTTACATTCTTTGATGAAGACATGGAAACCACATATTCGATTGTAAAAAATAAAGGAGTGGACAATATACTAGCTCCTGAATTACGAAACGTGGATGCTTTTCTCATCGAAACAAATCATTCCTTAACGTTTCAGTTAAGTTTGGACAAAGTTTCGCAAACAAGTTTTATAGACTTTTGTTTTGAAGTAACACCTAAAATGATAAATGAAGAGACTGACTTATTACTTTATATAGATTAAGGTCAGCACACATTATGACAACTGATTTAACATACAACAAGACCAAAATAATAGCGACAATTGGTCCTGCAACCTCAGACAAAGATACATTACGCAAATTGATCGAATCTGGGATGGACGTAGTCCGGATAAACTTTTCTCATGGCACCCTTGAGCAACACTTAAAAGTAGTGACCAATGTGAAGCAACTAAACCTTGAAATGAATCGTAGTATTTCTATACTCGGTGATTTACAAGGACCTAAGCTTCGAATAGGTGAAGTCAAAAAAGGCACGTTCTTAATTGAAGGACATGAACTTACGGTTACTACCACAGAATGCATCGGAGATAGTGACACCCTCTATGTGAACTATCCTGACTTGCCAACCGACATTAGAATTGGCGACCCAATACTTATAGACGATGGAAACATATCTGTAGAGGTCATTGAGAAAGTAGACGATAAAAACTTTAGAGTTAAGGTTATTTATGGTGGACCTATTTCTTCTAAAAAAGGCTTTAACCTGCCCAATACCGACATTAGCTTACCTAGCTTAACACCTAAAGATATCATTGATTTAGAATTTGCTGTAGAACATTACTTCGACTGGATAGGTTTGTCGTTTGTGCGCAAAGGCGGTGATGTAACTGATTTAAGGAAAAGAATCAGTGACCTTAACGGAACGGCAAGAATTATTGCAAAAATTGAAAAGCCCCAGGCCATTAGATATATCAAGTCAATTGTAAAAAAAGCGGATGCGATTATGGTGGCACGTGGTGACCTAGGGGTTGAAATGCCTTTGGAACAAGTGCCAATGCTCCAGAAAAAAATTGTTGATCGTTGTCTTAATTTCTCTAAGCCGGTAATTATTGCTACCCAAATGATGGAAAGCATGATTAACAATGCACGTCCTACTCGAGCAGAAGCAAGTGATGTTGCAAATGCCGTAATGGATGGTGCTGATGCAGTGATGTTAAGTGCCGAAACATCTGTAGGCAAATATCCACTCGAGGCAGTTCAAGCGGTACAGAAGATTGTAAAAACTACTGAAGAAGGTTGGGACGACATCTACCACAAAGGCAAAAAGCCTTCAAAATCATCTCCGACGTTTTTGTCGGATCAAATTTGCTTCTCGGCTGTACAAATCAGCGAGCAAATTCATGCGTCTGCCATAATTAGTATGACACAATCTGGCTACACTGCATTCAAAATTGCAAGCTACCGGCCAAAATGCCACATATTCATCTTTACTAGTAACAAGTATATTTTTAGACTGCTTAACTTGGTTTGGAACGTACGTGTTTTCTATTACGACAGAATGGAAAGTACCGATCAAACAATGAACGACGTACTTGATATATTAAAGACCGAGCAATTAGTCTCTGCTGGTGATTTAGTAATTCATACAGCTAGTATGCCTATCTTAAGCAAATCAAAAACGAACGCTTTAAAAATTAGCAGAGTAGATTAATGGATGAAATTGTAAATAAAGTTGCCAATAGTCCGCTGATTACTTTTAATCTGGAGGATTATTACGATCAATCAGAGACCGTCGCTTTCGACATGAAGGAACACCTTTTCCAAGGTTTAATCCTTAGAGAAAAAGATTTTCGAGGATTTATCAAATCCCACGATTGGTCAAGTTATGAGAACAAGAATGTAGCTCTTTTTTGCTCGGCAGATGCTATTGTACCTACCTGGGCGTATATGCTCGTTGCTAATAAACTATCAGGCATTGCGTCTTATGTGTATTATGGCTCTGAATCTGACATGCAGCAGGCCATCATTCTCAATAAACTGTCTTCATTAGATATCGAGTCTTTTAGAGACAAAATGATTGTAGTAAAAGGGTGCAGCACATTTGAAGTTCCTATTGGAGCATACGTGGCAATTACCGAGATGCTAACTCCTGTAGCCAAGTCCATTATGTTTGGCGAACCTTGCTCTACGGTACCGATTTACAAAAAGAAGCGTGCCTAAGTATCCACAACGTTTTTTAGTTATTGGATCTATCCTTGGCGCATTAAGTGTAGGGATTGGTGCTTTTGGGGCTCATGGATTACATGATTTTTTAGAAGAAGCTGGCAGAATAACCACGTTTAAAACAGCTGTGAATTATTTGTGGTATCACACCTTTGCCATACTCCTTGTTGGTTTACTATCTACACACAAACCTTCAAAACTCATCCGTGTTGCTGGTTACCTCTTCCTTATTGGCATCGTCTTGTTTTCTGGTTCTTTGTTTTTACTGATTAAAACAAACAACCCTAGCCTTGGCGCTGTCACCCCATTTGGTGGCTTACTGTTTATTGCAGGATGGGTGTTATTAGCGATTGGTGTTACCCGTAAACCGAGTTGATAGCTGCTGCTAATCAACAGATTGCTTGATAAGTTTTATATTCGAATTGAATAAAAGTAAATTTCCACTGTAAAAAATATCGTCATGAAGATTAAGTTCACGTTTTGCCTGCTTATTTCAATTGGTTAAATTGCCTGCAACGTTGAGGAAGTACCAAATATAGATCCGGTTACAGGAGAATTTGTATCAGATTCGGAACTCATTATACTGGGTATTAATTCCGACACCATACTGAGCAACAAGGCAAAAGCAGAGCGCTTCGAACAACCCGATCGCTTTTTAGCATATGCCAACAAAGGCGCTTCACGATGGGAAGTTTTTGCTTTAACGCGCAAGGGTAAATTTTCTGCAGACGATAGAAACTCGTTTACGTACATTCCTGACACAAGTGATCTCTCTGTGTTATACTCTGTATCAGCTGATCGCGCTGAGATAGAAATATATGATATCAACTCTGACACCACTTCATTATCCGTAACTATAAAAGGAACTGCGCATAACTCAAAAACGGATTCAGTGAATTTTGTTAGCAGATTTTGGGATATTCCAGTTACCGAACGTTAAAACGTTTGATTTGTGAGGCAAAACCTTAATTCGAATCAACTATTTGATTTTTTATTACGGAATCGTATCCGATCAAACTGCTTCCTAAAATAAAACCCAACTCCTGTTGTGGTCACATTGGTTACATCACCTAAAGTAGGGTCACTGGCTCTTTTGTGGTAAGCCTTAAGCTTTAGCGTACCATCCTTTTTTACTTTATACACCAAATCTAGGTTATACGGATCTTTGGCAGCGCTTGAATTGGCATTATACTCAACGGCTAGTTCTATTCGCTCGTTCATCAACTTTCTTCGAGCCGACACAATAAGCTCTGCACGCTCTTGCTCTGAGATGCCGCTTCGTGTTTTGTAATCAACCCCCAATTCTAGGTTTTTGTCATACTCGCTGATCCAATTATTCACTTGATTTGAAAGAAATGTACCCACACTGGCACTAACAATATCTCTATAATCATTAGACGACGACAAGCCAATTCCAAAATTTGACGCTGGAGAAAAAGAACCAAATGTAATTAGTGAGAACACCTGCCTATTCATTTCATCCGGATCTGCCTCAATTTTTTTCACTAAAGAGTTGAACTCCGTAAATGTGTTTGAGGTGATATCTGGGAATTCCCAATCAAATGAGATGTCTGGATTAAACAATTCTCCTTTAAGTTTTAACAAGACATTCATTTTTATTTGTGTATTGTAAGCCTCTTCGTTGCCATCAACCAACCCTATCATTAAATCTAGCGGGTTTGCTCTGTTTCGCGCTACTGCAGCGGCAAGATCAATCTTTGCGTTGTATGGATCCCCGTTCCAAACCACCTGGCCACCTGGCCTAATATCAAACTTCTCACTCACTAAGGTTGGTGATGAAAAAGGATAAATCCCTTTAGTAATTTCAAAAACCCCGTACATAAACAAATCTTCTCCTGAAGCATATTGAATTTTGACATTGCCAAATCCACTTCCTGAAATTTTATCGTCTAATACTTCATCAAACAGTAAAACGAATTCAGCCTCTTCCGTTAAATCTATTTCTAACTGCATGCTGATTTTTTGATCGCTTTCAATTTCTTGCTCCGCCGTAATTTCTGAGGAATCATCCTCGTGCTTCTTAAAGGTTATGTAATCCTCATAGGCGTTATCCGAATCATCGTAAATAGGAATGGTCAGTTTTGAACCTCGATTCGTTTTTGCTTTAATATTAATCACTAAGTCTTCCACTGGCCCCTTAAACTCTGCTGTTCCAGTGGCAAATCCTGTCCCATAAAAAATCTCATTCTGGGCTTTAGTGGTATTCAACACCATGATATTATTTGCTTCTGTTACCGCAACATTCATCACCATATCAGCGAAAAAATCGTGTTTGATTTGTCCGCGCACTTTTGCCGTATTGCCAAGTTCATCTCGAATGACCAACCCTCTAAAATCTATTGACGTATTTGACAATCCAATTTTATCATCAACAAAATATCGGGTATTCAAGTAGTCAACAACAATATTGACGTCTTGCGTTTCAACCACACCTTTAAATTGAGGATTTTCAAACGTCCCTAACAACCGTATGTTCCCAGATGCGGTTCCATTAAAATCAGAAGCAAGGTCTTTAAACAGAGGTTCAAGCGGTTTGATTGCTGCATCATTGGCTGTTACAATCATATCTAGTCGACCGTCTTCTTTTGACAAATCTAATGTCCCTTTTGCACTAACATCTTTCAGCAGCCCTTCTTTAACCGTTGCTTCAACGTGCATTTTCAATGGGTTCTCTTTTGAACTTGTTTTTATATCAAAATTACCCAGCGTATCTCCGTTAACGGCAAGATTTTCAATTTCGATATTACCCTGAATAACAGGTCTGCTCATTGCTTGATAAACACTTATGGAATCGTCCGATAGGCCTCCAAGTTGCAGGTTCATCTGTTTCAACAACGGATTAAAATTGCTTAAATCAAGACGTTTTGTATTGATAACAACATGATGATTGGGTTTGTCGTCAATAATTCCATTGACATACAGTTTCTGGTCTCCATGCGTTAAAGACAAGTTGGTTAGATGAAGTCCATTCTGCGAATACATGGCGTGGTTATCGTTATTAAATCGCCAAGGCTTCTGATCCAAATACAGTTTCGACTCTTCCAATTGAAGCATGATGGTATCGTTCTGAAAGGTCAAATTTCCAAACGATCGCAACGCAAGCACATCCGATGTGTCCGCAAAGTCTAATAAGAATTCAAGGTAATTCGGCAAAATACTCATATTCAATACGAGGTTATCGGTTACCGTGTCTGCTCCATTTTGAAGTAACGTCTGTACATCAGAACTTAAGTTTAACAATTGGTGTGGGCGTTTGCGTACTACCAAATCATTTCCCACCAATCGATATGTATCATATTCTAAATAATCAAAGAGGGCCCTCGACTCTAAACTCTCTTCAATGGTATTGTAACTAATGGTCAACTTCCCGTTTCCTAATTTCATTGGGTACGGCGTCCAATAGTCTATCAACTCATTGGCTTTAATCTGAAATGCCCCGTTCGCTATAATTTTATCTTTTAACTCTACCGAATCATAAAAATCAGGAAATAAGGTGTGTAAGAAATCGTTGTAGACCACGTCAATGTTCTTCAAACTAAACACACCTGACACTTCACCATTCAGGTAATCTGAAACCACCTTCAAACTCCTAGAGGAAGGACCTATTGCACTTTGCACTTCGAGATTTTTTAAATGCAATTCTTGATTATCGCGTTGCACGTGGATGTTCTGCAGATTGGCATATCCTTGCAAATTATCGGCATCATTCCCACGCAACTGAATATCCATCTGCGCTGCAATCTTCGTATCAATGGTATCCAACCCAAGCGCTTTTAAGTCTATGTTCCCAATATCGGCGGTAAAATCAAAACGTGGGAGTGCACTTTTAAAATCAATTTTACCATTAAACACAAAATCCAATTTCTCATCATTCAGCCATGCTTTCCCATCAAACTTCTGATCCGTGTATAGTCCATTTGCTTTAATATCAGATATGCGTTTTCCATTATACTCCACAAAACTAATTTGACTTTTAAAACGCGTTTTGAGATTATCAAAGGTGAGGCCATAGCCTTCTTCTAAATCAAAATTAAAGCTTGTTAAACCTAGCTGTTCGTCTCCCAAAAATGCACCAACGTCGAAATTGGACGCCTTTAGATTGCCTGAATATCGTGCAGCATCGTCCTGCAATAGCTTAAAGTTAATGCGGGAGTCAAGCTTCCCTAAACTTGACATTAGAGTGCCATCGGCAGCAAAATCCGAGTAAAACCCGGTTAAATGTCCAGCGAAACTAAATTCATTAAACCGTTTCACTTTTTCTTGTAAGTCAAGTTTCAGGATTTGCTCCACTTCGTTAGCCGTAGAGCTCAGTCGGTTCAACTTCAGTTTGATAAATGAACTGCGCCAGTCAGGCAACCCTTTTAAATCTACGTTGCCTGTCAATCTAGTTTTGTTGCCCAATCCAATATCAAAATTGTCCACTTTAAAATTTCTGATGGTTCCGTCAGCCTCACCAGTTATGGTGGCAATGTTGTGCGCATAGGGCTTAAGGTTGAAAGAAAAATAAGTCAGGTCTTCTATATGTATCTCCGCTTTGTCTAGTTGAGACTTGATGTTTACGTCGTCAATAAATCTTTTAAAATCCCTAAAACTCGAATAGTCAAAGGCAATAAAGTTTTGGACAGTGGATTTATTTGTTTTGAATTGTAGGCCGCTGTACTCCATTCCGCGAGAATGAATCTTCGCCTTACATACCATTCGCTTTACCGCTAGCCCGTGCTTCTCTACAGTTGACAACGACTTAATCTTAAAATCTAAGGAATCTCCTATTAAATAGAAATCTTTGAACGATCCGTTAATTTGATTAAATGCAAAATCACTCTCATCAAACTTTCGGTCGGCTGGGGGTGCATATCCTTCAAGTTTGTATCTGAACGACCCATCTTCCATGTTCAAGGCCTTAAACAATATATTCCAAACCTTCCCCGTAGGTGTTTGCTTGCGACTCAAATCCACCAAAAACTGATAGTTCATATCTGTTTCGCCACGCCGTTGAATAAAATTTACTATCGGCCGTTTCAGTAGTACATCACCAAACTTCATTTGCTGTGTAGATCTACTAAACTGATGAACCTTGAACCGTACCTGCTCTATGAAGAACATCGAATCCGCCTGTTTATCGCGGACCAACACATCATTTAACACTACTTGGCCATTCCAACTGATGTTTACCGATTTAATTTTCACCTCCGTTTCAATAGATTTTGAAACGGAATAACTAACCTCGTTCACTATGGCCGTTTGAATTGCTGGAATACTTACTAAAACAGATACAACAAGACCTAACAAGACGAGTATTATCAACGTCCGCAGTCCAAATTTTGCTATTTTTGAAAAAACCTTTTTCAACATTTCGAAATTAGTCAAACTCCCGTCAAATCGAGTATTAATCAACCCGTAGTGCCTGATAAAAAAGACATAATTATTCTTGCGATTGAATCGTCATGTGACGATACTGGAGCCTCTATCATATATAATGGCAAAATCCAGTCCAATATTGTTGCGAGTCAACAAGTTCATGAACAATACGGCGGAGTCGTTCCTGAATTGGCCTCAAGAGCACACCAACAACATATACTTCCTGTTGTTGATACTGCTTTGAAGGAAGCAAATGTACATGGCTCACAACTGAATGCCATTGCATTTACACAAGGCCCAGGGTTGCTTGGTTCACTTATGGTAGGATCAAGTTTCGCAAAATCGATGGCGCTTGGACTCGGCATTCCAATTATTGGTATCAATCACTTGGACGCACACGTTTTGGCTCACTTTATTGACGCCGATGACGTTCATTTCCCATTTTTGTGTTTACTCGTAAGTGGTGGTCATACACAAATAGTTAAGGTGACCAGTCCTCAAAACATAGAAGTTTTAGGAAAAACCAGAGACGATGCTGCTGGAGAAGCATTTGACAAAACCAGTAAAATGCTTGGCTTACCCTATCCAGGAGGCCCAATACTTGACAAACTTGCGCAGGAAGGGGACCCGCATAAATTTAAATTCCCTGACTCTAGAGTTGATGCGCTTGACTTTAGTTTTTCAGGCTTAAAAACAGCAGTGAAGTACTTCATAAGAGATGCTTCAGAAGACAACCCAAATTTTGTGGAACAAAATTTGAATGATATCTGTGCATCTATTCAGCACACTATTGTGTCTTATTTGATGAGGAAATTGATTAAAGCTGTGAAGGAAACAGGGATAAACGAAATTGCCATTGCAGGTGGCGTTTCAGCCAATAGTCTCTTGCGAAGCGCTGTTAAAGCGAAAGCTACGGAGCTTGGTTGGCAAGTACACATCCCGGCCTTAGAATACTGCACAGACAATGCGGCCATGATTGCGCAGGCTGCTCATTTCCAGTATCTGGCAAACAACTTTGTAGGCCAAGATGCAGTACCATATGCGCGATTAGGAAAATAAAATGAGAAAACTTTTAGGAACAATTGTCATACTTTGCTTCTCGATTCTTTCAATCGGACAAGTCCACGACACCACAATGTATCGCCAAAACAAGGTGAAATCTGTAAGCACTTGGGTGCATATGATTGCCTTTGAAAAATCTAACGACACGTGCTTAACTACGGTCAAAGAAATAAATCGGCAAGGAAGCCCGACATATGTTAAGATGGATTATCACTGTCAGGGTTGGGATGTGATAAATGAACTCAAATACACCTACGACGAAAACTACTTCATGAGTGGCTTAACGACCTTACAAAATGATCAGATCATTAGTGAGTTGGTTGTTACCGTCGATAGTTTTGGGCGTATCCTAACAGAAAAGAACAAGTTTTACGAACCGTTTACCGAAGTAGAAGTCAGGAACATGTACTTCGGGGAAGGGAAAGATGCTGACTCAATGTATGCCGCAGAAGTAAGTGGCACTGACACCACCTATTTTATGACCAAATATACCTATGGCAACAGCAAGCTTCTCAAGTCTAATACAACAAACGCGACAACCAATAAACCTGTAAACATGCTTACCAACAGGTATGATCAAAAAGGGAGATTAATCCGTTCAGAATTCATATACTTTTTGGGTTATGACAATGACAACATAACAAAGTATGAATACAACAACAAAGATCAAATCATAAAAACGAAAAGTGAATTAACCGATTTGGTAGCCGAATTTTACTATACGAAAGACAGTTTACCTACAAAAACATTTTATTACAATAAATTTGGGGCTCTAGAACGCGAAGTATGGTACAAATACACCTATTATGAATAGCATGACGGTTTTGTGGGTAGGATTAGGTGGCGGCTTAGGCGCAATATTTCGTTACGGACTATCGGTCTTAGTTAATACGAAATCAGAAAATACCTTTCCTTGGTCCACATTAACTGTCAATTTACTAGGCTGTTTTTTAATCGGCATCTTATGGCAATACTTGAGTAAAAGCACCAACCTAAATGCCTTTTGGTTGATTGGTTTTTTAGGGGGATTTACCACATTTTCAAGTTTTGGCTTAGACGGGCTAAAACTATTTAATGCGGGCGCATTTACCCAATTGATTACATATGTATTGATAAGTAATATAGTTGGCTTATTACTCGTTTTTATTGGGACTAAAGTAGCTGACTTAACATTGGCATAAAAACATGAAGAAACTCCTTTCCATCATATTGTTCGTATTCATTGGCATCGCAGCTCAGGCTGAATATTTACTTATTCCGATGGATGATTCTCAAAAAGACCACCTCAAAGCATACGGAATCGCATATTCAGTTTTAGAATTTGACAAAGAAGTTGAATGGTTGCTAAATTATAAAGGTGGGGCTTTTATGACGGCATATTATGAAGATTTTGAGAAGCTTTGCCTCCTGCGAGGAGTTGGTTATAAAAAGATTTCGAACAGCCAAGCACAGACCATAAGAGACGAAATTGAAAACCCAGTTGTTAATGCTAGCATTGTTAAACTACTTACCGCTCCTAAAATAGCCGTATACACACCAACATCCGCACAACCTTGGGACGATGCTGTAACCATGGTGTTAGAATATGCCGAAATACCATACGAGAAGGTATTTGACGACGAAGTACTCACCGGCGATTTGCCCCTGTACGATTGGTTACACCTTCACCATGAAGACTTCACTGGTCAATATGGCAAGTTCTACGCACACTATCGTAATGCCCCTTGGTATAAAGCACAAGTAAAAGAAGCTGAAGAAATGGCTGCCAAACACGGTTATGAAAAAGTTTCGGAACTCAAACGTGCCGTTGCCAAAAAAATAAGAGACTTTACCCTTGGCGGTGGGTTCTTATTCGCGATGTGTTCTGCAACAGATAGCTACGACATAGCGCTAGCTGCAGATGACGTTGACATTTGCTCTGATATGTATGACGGTGATGCGGCAGACCCACAAGCACAATCTAAACTTGACTTTAGCAAGACGTTTGCCTTCGAAAAAATCCAATTGGAACGCAACCCGTATGTGTACGAATATTCAAATATTGATGTTAATCCAGCGACCAGAAATGTGACTGAGGCCAACGATGTATTTGTCTTAAATGAATTCTCTGCGAAGTGGGATGTTGTTCCAACCATTCTAACTCAAAACCACGAAAAAGTGATAAAAGGGTTTATGGGGCAAACTACTGCGTTTAAAAAAGAAGTGGTAAAGAGTAGCACCATTATCATGGGTGAAAACAAGGCGCTTAACGAGGTGCGCTATTTACATGGAACTATGGGCAAAGGAACTTGGACATTTTATGGTGGGCACGATCCAGAGGATTATAGACACTTGGTTGATGAGCCACCAACCGACCTTTCTTTGCATCCAAATTCTCCGGGTTACCGTTTAATATTAAACAATTTATTGTTTCCTTCGGCTAAGAAAGAAAAGCAGAAAACGTAAGAATTATTAGTTTTTAATTCTTACTGTTTAATTGAATAGTGAGAATCGATAATCCTAATCATCAATCTTCACAAACTTGGTCACATACACTTCATTGTCAATTGTAAAAACAACTGAATAAATTCCACTTGAAAGATTTGAGCAATCAACGTAGTTCTCATCTGTCATAAAATTCGACACTTCGCTTCCAATCGAACTGTACAACCTAATGTCGTTAATCGAACCTTCTTTTTTCATCAGTATAGAAAAACCACTGTTAACCGGATTTGGGTATAAAACAATTTCATGTAAATCAACCGCTTTGATTGAGCCATTCTTCAAATTGATGACCTTGTCGGTATAACAATTATCACCTCCTTTATTGTGCGTTTGTAAGTGGACATTGATTAGCGTATCTGAAATCGCAGCAACGTTAAAAGTGGAAACAACGTCAAACTTTGTAGAGTCCTTAACTGTCCATTGGTATGAAGCTAAAGAATCAATGGTAGGCGTCAGTTTTAATGTTTTCGCAGACAAGTCTACATCCATGTTAAAGTCAATACATGGTGTACGGTGAACAAGGATGCCAATTTCATTGGTTGACGCAGGGCACGCATTACCTGACTCATCTGAGGCTCCTTTAACTCTTAGTTTGGTCGTAACCTCCTTATCTGTTGTATACCTGTAACGGGTTGTCAACGCTGAGTCGTTATCTAGAGACCCTCCGTCTAAGGCTTCCCACTTTACCCCTCTACCAAACTTTGGTGCAGCCAACACCCATTGCACCATGTTGTCGCTATACCAGCTAAGTGCTGTGTCTTGTGGACTAACATTTAACTTGTCGTTAAGCTTATTAACAACAACTTGAACGGTATCACCACCCTGGCAACCGTAAATATCAGCATATAGGTAGGAGATTTCGAAAACGTTATCTAGGCTTGCAGACTCTGATGGTTTAAAAATAGACCTATCCAAAGCAGTCGGTTGTTGGCTATAATAAAACCCTCCATTGTAATTAGCGCTTAGCTGAATATCTGCATCGTCCTTACAGAAAGTAAATGGTTCAGCACTTGAATGTTTTGACAAAAGCTTACGATCTATCTTAGGTTCTGGCAATCCGCGAATAGCAAGCGTAGTATCACGAAATGTTTCACAACCAGACCGATCGTGATAATACCGCATGAGGTATCTTTCGCTGCTTCCTTCCACAGGACGTGGCGTAAGTAAGGTGTTTAAAGTATCAACGTTCAAAGTGTCGCCACTAAGCGCTGAATTAATACCAGTAGCCGATGCAAAACCTGATGAATCTATTGCCTTCCATATACCGTCGATAGGAGTAACGCGTGACAACGATTTAAGGTCAACGATTCCTTCATCCCAGCATAAATCCTGGAATCCTTGGAAAGATATTTTTAACGCTGGGTGCGTCAATAAAAAGTTTGTTGTATCTGCACATCCTAGACTATCTGTAGTGATGACTTGATAAGCTGTAGCCTTTCGAATCGTGAAAGTCGTATCTAAAACTCCTGATTTTCCCTGTTCAATAAGGATAAATTTTAAACGTGACCCTTGTTCAAAAATTGTTGTGTCTTTGTCTCTTGGGTCGTTCCAAAACGCAAGGTTTCCAGTTGGTTTAATCTTGATTGAATTGCCAACACATATTTCTTGATTAGATATTGGATCGATCACTGGACGAGGTCTATTTATGACTTGAACCTGATCCGAAGCTTTGCAACCTGTAGCATCAGATACCACAATGGATAGCGTATCAAGCTGCACCGAATCTGGGAGCACATAGCTAATCGTTTGCGTCGAATCTGCAGTAGACCAGGCATAACACACCTTACCTGATTCATTTTTCAACCGCGCTTCCAGAGTTTTGGAAGTACCTTGACAAACAAACGTATCCATTTGGTCAGAGATCAAAACTTCAAGAAGGTCGCCGATTACAAGCGTATCATACGATTCGGTAGGACATTTTTCTCTATTATCGATGATATGTCGGATAATATAAGTTCCCTTCGTTTTGAACTGAATTGTATCCCTATTTTTTATTGATAAAATAGACTGCGACGATCCAAATGTTGGTGCTTTCCTGTTTGTAAGCAAATTCCCCTGTGTATCCAATAACGCCCATTGGTATGTTGGGATTTTTGTTGTTGCAGAATCAATTATGCTTTCTACCGCATATTGACCACAACCTAACGAATCTACAGTTACGATAGCCTTTGCACGTGGCTTTACTAGGATTTGTATGGCATAATAGGAAATAGCATTTACAGGGCAATTGTTGTCTTTGATTTTAATGTCAAATTGGTATGGTAAACTACGTGCAGCACCCTCCTTTGGCGCCCAACAAAACCTTCCAATTTGGTTGAGTGCCGTATCATTGATGATACTAAATGTTCCATCCGGTATTCCTCGATTCCAAGAAATTTTTGTGGTGTCTGGATCTGGTTTTGGTTGAGGAGGAGGTGGTACCTTTACTTGGTCCTGTGTTGTAAAGTTTACACAAAGCGATGCCCCTTCACATACCGAATAATTTCTTGCACTTGTAAGTACGGGTGGATTATTTCTTTTCCCCAATACTACGGAATACATCATATCTCTGCGCACCAGACCTATGTTTTGATACTTTCCGTTAGCGTCCTTCCTCCATTCACGGATTTCAAAAACCATAGTCGTGTGTTCGTCACATTTGGTTGGGGTAAAAATGAGTTGACCTGTTTCGTTATTAAAATGAAAACCAATTGGTGGAATTGAGTTTGGGTTATTATATGGATATTTAAGTGTTCCTGGGTAGTAACTTGTAAATGGAGGAACCGACGTTGTTATCGTGCTGTTAATGGCACTTTTTGGCTGAATAATTGCATATGACAGAGAGTCCCCATCAAGCGTATCGATTGTGCCAACGGAGTAAAATACCGGTTGATTACAAAGGAAGTTTGGTATCGGTGGAAGTGCAAACTCAGGCGACGAATTTCTCCCTCCGTCTTTTAAACTTAGCACGGCATAATTAAACAGGTTTTTGTTTGCTGCCCCGGTTGTTTGTGAAGAGTTCCGGCAACAAAGACCCACCTCGAACCTAATATCATTGCACCCAGATTTAATCAGATTGGCGTATTTAGCCATTCTAAAGTCAACGGTATCTCTATACACTTGCACCTCTACCCCATCGCCACTGCGTGTTTTATTTTTCCCAGAACAATTAGGCCCTAAGGTGTCACATAACGTTTGCAACTCTTTTATAGAAACAAGCTTCAAAGACATATTGACCTTGCTTCCTGACGTCTGACAAACGGCAAAGGCAGCCGAAGTTGGATTATTAAACGTAACCCCAGCACAGGAGCGATAGAACACAAAATCCACTTCATAAGTCAGCGTATCAATCCACCGATATGTAATTTCATTTGAAGAAACATGACCTGCGTTTGCTATTAAGCCAGTGGATAAGAACAATCCAATAGTCAACGCTAATGACGCAATACGTGAAAATCTTGACATATATCTTTTCTTGGTTACACTTATTTGACACAAATAAATCAAATTTCGTTGCACTACACTCTTACAAATTTACTTTGGCACTGACCAACACCTGTACGAATCAAAATGGCTTATAAACCAAGAAAGCAACAGCAAGAATTTGCTTTAAATGGGTCATAGTTCAAGTTAGATTAAATAAACGAAATACCCGAAAGCCAACCGAATGGGTATAGCATTAAGACACAAGTTTTACGAAAAGGTTGCCCGAACTCTAATTATCCGAATTCTCGTAATCTAATACACGTCTGCGTCGCCGACCATATCCTCAGGCTTCACCCAGGCGTCGAATTGCGCTTCAGTTAGCAACTCTAAAGCAAGTGCTGCGGCTTTTAATGTGGTATTATCGGCGTGAGCCTTCTTTGCAATTTTCGCCGCATTGTCGTATCCGATATGCATATTTAATGCCGTTACAAGCATTAATGAATTCTCTAGTTTGTTCTTGATTTCAGTATAATTAGGCTCAATCCCTTGCACACAATTGTCGTTAAAACTCAAACATGCTTGTCCTAAAATACGTGCTGATTGTAACAAGTTGGCTGCGATTAATGGTTTAAACACATTCAATTCGAAATGCCCATTACTACCGCCAACGGTAACGGCTACATCGTTACCCATAACTTGAGCACAAACCATTGTTAATGCTTCGCATTGTGTTGGATTAACCTTACCAGGCATAATACTTGAACCAGGCTCGTTAGCTGGGATTATTATCTCACCAATGCCACTACGTGGCCCACTGCTAAGCATTCTGATGTCGTTTCCGATCTTCATCAAGCTCACAGCAGCTCTCTTTAATGAACCATGTAATTCTACCATTGCGTCGTGAGCCGCCAATGCTTCAAACTTGTTCACGGCAGTTATCAATGGTAATTCTGTTTCTTTAGCGATTTTAGTTGCCACCAATTCGGCATAGCCTTTTGGTGTATTCAAACCAGTACCTACAGCCGTTCCACCTAATGCCAATTCTGAGGCGGTTTCCATCCCCTTTTCTATGGCTTCAATACTTAAAACCAATTGACGGTGGTAGGCAGAGAACTCTTGTCCAAGCGTAAGCGGAGTTGCATCCATAAAATGCGTCCGACCAATTTTTACAACTTCTCTAAAATCTCTGGCTTTCTTTTTAAACGTATCTTTTAATACCTGTAAACCGGGTATAGCAAAATCAACCATTTGCTGATAAACAGCAATGGTCATAGCCGTTGGAAACGTATCGTTGCTACTTTGAGATTTATTTACGTCGTCATTTGGGTGAAGCACTTTGTCTTTATCAGACAATTTACCTCCAGCCAACACATGTGCTCTATTGGCAATCACCTCATTAACATTCATGTTAGATTGAGTACCTGAGCCTGTTTGCCATATCACTAGTGGAAATTGGTCATTCAATTGACCTGCAGAAATTTCGTCACAAACGGCCGCAATTAAGTCTGCTTTTTCTTGTGGAAGAACGCCAAGGTCGGCATTTGTCTGAGCAGCGCATTTTTTCAACACAGCGAATGCCTTTATTATTTCGATTGGCATTTTTTGGTTGCCAATTTTAAAGTTTTCTAACGATCGTTGCGTTTGAGCACCCCAATATTTGTCGGCTGCGACTTGCACCTCTCCAATGCTGTCTTTCTCAATTCTGAATTCCATAATTATACCCTTTTTAGACGGCGCAAATTTAACCCTATTGCATGGATTCTGCGAATGTGTTGGTACAATTTTCGGCTTTAGGAACAACCAACCAACTCCCATCGTTTTCTAAAAAAGTGTGCAGAATTCTGGAGGGATTTTCACGGTGTTTAATAACAATTCACGCTCAAAGTTCATAAACATAGATTTCCTCAATAATATTGCGCATCTACACACAACACCCCACATGAATCTGATCAAAATATTTGCAGTTTTAGTTCTTTCGATTTTCACCATAAATAGTGCTCTAGCACAGAAATTATCTAAAGCGGAAAAAAAGAGACTCAAAAAAGAACTCAAGCAATACAAGAAAAATCCGATTACTTACAAAAAGTCTAAAGAAAAAACAAAGCTTGAAATCGACAATCGCGATCAAATCATTATTGAGTTAACAGAGCAGCTAGATCAGCAAAATGCAAAGCTGAAAAGAATGCAAGACACGCTAAACGTGATAAACAAGAAATACCGTAATCTACTTGCTGCTGGCTCAACGAAAGTGCCTGACGGAACGGTGTACGCAGTTCAAATTGGTTATTTCGAATTGTTGCAATTAGAAGAATTTAATAGCCGAATTCGCACGGTACGTGCAGAAAAGCAGGATGGCGGAAAACGTTATGTCATAGGTTATTTCAAGAATTTAAACCAAGCCATCAAATTTGGTGATGAGATTAAAACGATAGGAATCGATGATGCCTTTGTTTCTCAGTATATCAACGGGAAGCGCAATATGGCTTTTGACGCCCAAGACCCTGACTAAATAGCACCAACCTAACCTGCGCTAGGAGATTCAGTCTTGAGGGAAGGATATTCAGCCACAACCCTAACTTCGTCGTCATAGTGCCTTTTAGCCAAAATGGCGGTTCTTAGTTGTAGAGCATTGTCAATGAATTAAGGCGTTTTTTTCATGACAAAATGTGTCAAAAATTAATGACCGAAATGATGCTGTTTTAATTTAAGGCAAGAATAGTCTGTTTATGCGAATACACTATCTTTGCCCGTCGAATGAGCACGTTTCCTTTCAAAAAGAATTGGTGGAAATACCTTGGCGCTTTGCTGGTTATTTACAGCATCGTTATTGGTACAATGACCAAGGTTGGTCCTGGTGTGGTACGTGTATCACCATCTCATGTTGATGGTCGTTACGATTTCGAAATCGACATAGAAGGATACAACACATCATTCACCAAACTTGACAAAGGCAAAAACCAGAAGAACGAATTAACCGTTTGGGTTAAACTCGGCAATACATTTAACAGAGCCAATCTTGCCGACATAATTGACGACAATCATATCCGTTGTTATTTCCGCCCGATCGACTTAATAGTTGACAGTGCATACTCTCAAACAGGAAGTGTTGTCATTGAAGACAAACACCACGGAATTTTCTTAGGCCCCGACATGATACATGTCGATTTTAGGCCAGACAAAGACAATGGATTACGTCAGTTGGTTAACCAAGGAGAACCACCGTATAAAATGCAGTTGTCCTATTTCTCTTTCCCATACCGATATATACTCAACGAAACGATACGCAACCTTAACTTTCATGTACCTATGTGGTTTGCTATGATGGCGATGTTACTTGTATCATTCATATTCTCCATCAAGTACCTTAGAACCAGAAGTGTCTCTGACGACATTTGGGCAAATGGCTTTGCTAAAGTTGGGTTACTCTTTGGCATCATGGGCATAGCAACGGGTATGTTTTGGGCAAATTACACATGGGGCACACCATGGACAAACGACCCTAAACTTAATGGGGCTGCAGTGGCAGTATTGATGTATATCGCATACCAAATTTTAAGGAGCTCCTTAGAAGATGAAAACTTAGTAGGCAGAATTTCTGCCGTATACAACATATTTGCCTTCCCAATATTTATTGTTTTGATTATTGTTTTGCCTAGAATGGCTGAGTTTTCATTACACCCTGGTGCTGGAGATAGTGTTGGATTTAACACCTATGATTTAGATAACAATTTGCGAAAAGTATTCTACCCTGCAGTGTTGGGATGGATTTTGGTTGGCACATGGATATCACAACTAACTGTTCGCGTAGATAAACTCATTAAACAAGACGAAGAATGGTACGGTTAAAACACATATTTACTTGTATTGCCTTCTTGTGTTTAAACATCACCGTGTTTGCACAGCAGCAAGAAGATCAAGATTTCTTTTTTAGATCTGGAAAGTATTACGTTGTTGCCGCCGTATTGGTTATCCTTTTTATCCTGTTGTTTATTTACCTGAGAAGAATGGATAAACGAGTAAAAAAATTAGAACGAAGAGCGTGAAAAGTAAACACATTGTTCTGTTGGTAATCATCGCTGTTGGCATTGCTGCCATTTTAGGCACTTATGGTGATGCGAGTACCACAGTTTCTTTTAAAGAAGCTGCAGAAAACCCAGATAAAAGTTTTCATGTCAAAACCTCCTTAGTAAAGGAAAAGGGCATTGAATACGACGCAGAAGTGGACCCAGAAAAATTCGTTTTTTACGGCAAAGATGACAACGGCGAGATACGCCGAGTTATTTGCCTCAAAGAAAAACCATTTGACTTCGAGCGCGCGGAAGAAATAAAGCTAATAGGACATGCTAAGGGTAGCGATGAGTTTGTCGCAACCGACTTCCAAACCAAATGTCCAAGTAAGTACGAAAACGAAATCCAAGACATTTAATGGAAACGACTACGTTTAATGGGGAACACCTAATACCTGGCAACCTAGGACACCTCTTTGTTGTATTAAGTTTTATAACCGCTTTGTTCGGTGCTTTTGCTTTCGCACTGCATGTAAGGTCTAACAACCCGATGCATAAGCTAATAGCTAAAACTACATTTCATGTGCACTTTATCAGTGTAATGGGCATCATTGCTTCGCTCTTTTACATTATTTATAACCACTATTTCGAATACCAATACGCTTGGCAACATTCGTCGTTGGAGCTTCCAACACATTATATGATTAGTTGTTTTTGGGAGGGACAAGAAGGAAGTTTCTTGCTTTGGTTATTCTGGGAAGCCGTGTTAGGCATGGCCATAATGTTAAAGCCGAGTCAGTGGCAAAGCCCTGTTGTGGCAATCATTCTGTTGTCTCAAGCCGTATTGAGTTCTATGCTTTTAGGTATAGAAATACCTTTTATCGCTGACTATAAATTTGGCAGCAGTCCATTCATTCTGCTTCGTGAAGCCGACCCATCAGTATTGCAACTTCCAGTATTGGCCATGCAAGGCATAGCGAAAGCAGATTACATGCAAGTGGTACTGAATGGAACCGGATTAAACCCGTTGCTACAGAACTACTGGATGGTGATTCACCCGCCAACATTGTTCTTCGGTTTTGCAACCACGATTATTCCATTTGCTTATGCCGTAGCTGGATTATGGACACGTAAATACAAGGAATGGATGAAGCCAGCCTTACCATGGGCACTCATATCAGTAATGGTTCTTGGTGCCGGCATTATCATGGGTGGTGTTTGGGCTTACGAATCATTAAGCTTTGGCGGTTATTGGGCATGGGATCCGGTAGAAAACGCTTCCTTAATACCTTGGGTAGTTTTAATTGCAGGCGTACATGTAATGTTAATCAATCGCATCACTGGCTCTTCATTAATTCTGTCTTACCTTTTAATATTAGGCACATTCATTTTGGTGCTATATGCCACGTTCCTCACCAGAAGTGGTGTACTTGGCGATACCTCTGTGCATTCGTTTACCGACTTAGGGCTGTCGCGGCAATTACTCGTTTTCTTAATGATGTTTGTTTTGTTACCTGTGATGGTATCGTTTAAATACGATCGTGCAAGGTGGCTTTACCTAGCAACCATGGTTGTTCTTTTTATTATCAATGTGGCGTTTGGCAGGTTCATTGTTTGGCTGAATCTAATCTTCATTATTGGTTCTGCTGTTGCCTTCGTACAGAATTTCAATATGCACCTTCCGCTCAACAAAAAGGAAGAGAGTACCTATAGCCGCGAGTTTTGGATGTTTGTGGGTTCACTAGTACTGTTACTATCAGCTATACAAGTTTTCAGCACTACGAGTATCCCCGTATTTAACAAAATCACGTCGGCACTTAGCTTTTTGTTCGAACCCTTTTACAACTTGACCAATGCAGAGGTTTTTAAAAACATGGCAGACGGAAATGTTGCTCAGCCAATTGAAATTATACGACACTACAATACATGGCAACTACCGATTGCGGTAATTATAGCGTTACTAACCGGTATAACTCAATTTTTTGCATACAGGAAGACAAGTAAAAAAGCCATTGGCCGTAACTTATTAATAATAACAGGGGCATCTCTTGTGTTATCGTTTGCGTTAATGCCTGTATTTAAATTGACCTTCTCGGATGGCTTTTTATTAATCCTGTTTTTGTTTGCTTCTACCTTTGCAGTAACTGGAAATGCATGGTTTATCTACAAAGCTTTACGGTTTAAGTGGAAATTGTCTGGTGCCTCTTTGGCACATATTGGCTTTGGTTTAATGATGATTGGTGTACTTGTCAGCTCGGCTAAAAAACAAGTCATCTCTGAGAATCGGCTATACTCCTACGGAGAAAACTTTAGCGATGCAGAGAACCGCGAAAACATCTTGTTATACAAAGACAAGCCTTTTAAAATGTCGCAATATGTGGTAACCTACAAAGGCGATACGACCATTGGCCCGAATACGTTTTATGAAGTGCACTACTTTGACACTGCACGAAACGAAGAGTTCTCACTATATCCAAACGCGCAATACAATGAAAATCAGGGCTTAATGCCTAATCCTGATACACGACATTACCTCACCCGTGATATCTATACCCACGTTTCTCTCGTACCTAAATCAGGCGAAGGTGAGTGGGAAGAAGACGGCAAACATGCCATGGCAATTGGAGACACTATGGTTATTAATAAATCTCTCGTTATTTTAGAGGGAGTTGACCGAACACTTGGTGACACCATTAGTCAACAATTGGCAGGACACGATTTGCATATTGCCCGGGTTAAAGTAATCACTGGAGACAGTTCAGTAATTGCCAGACCTGTTTTTGGGGTAAAAGATGGACAGAGTTACTATAATATCTTCTCTATTGCAGAGTTGGCTCGAATTCGATTCAACTATTCACCAAAAGAGGTAGACGGTGTATTGACACATGAATTAGAAACAGACATCCAACCACAACGTTACATCGTGATGAAAGCGATAGCCTTTCCTTACATCAACTTGCTTTGGACAGGTACAATAATTATGTTGCTTGGGTTCTTTATGGCCATAAGACGTCGACTGAAGGAAAATAGGAAATGAAATTAAAAATAGGGTTTATTGGTTCGGGGAATGTGGCAACACATCTGTCGCATGCCATGAACACTATTGGGCACGACATTGTCCAAATAATTAGCAAAAATGTCGACAATGCTAAAGCTTTAGCACAAGCGTTTTCATGTGATTACACTGACGATATTAAGTTGATGGACCAAACTGTTGACGTGTGCATCATTTGCGTTTCAGACAATCAAATTGAACCTATAGCGAAGCAACTTCCACCATCCGACTGTGTGGTTGTGCATACTTGTGGATCGGTAGGCTTAAACGCATTATCATCGATTGGACCAAACACAGGCGTATTCTATCCGTTACAATCCTTCTCAAAAGAACGGCATCTTGATGTTCAAGGTATCCCGTTTTTATTGGAAGCCTCTAATCCAGAAACGTTAATCATACTGCATACACTTGCAAAGAGTTTATCTTATTATGTGTTAACAGCCGATTCGGAAACACGACTCAAGTATCACCTTTCTGCTGTTTTAGCTAATAACTTTGTAAATTACTTATACACTGAATCTGCCCGGCTACTTGAAGACAGTGGTCTTGATTTTAATGTGCTTAAACCCATCATTAAAGAAACTGCCCTAAAAATTCAGAACCTTCCTCCTGCCGAAGCTCAAACGGGTCCAGCAAAACGCGGTGACCAGCCTACCATCGAGAAACATTTGGCCTTAATAAAGACCGACAAAGAACTGTCTAAACTATACATACAGCTAACTGACGCAATAGCAAATCGCAATTCATAGAGCACTCGCTTTGTTTAAAGAATAAGACAACTAAGACTACTTTTTTAAGCAAAACAACACCCCTAAGTAACAAAAGTCAAGGAACCGGACAACGGAACAACGTTTGTATTAACTGGGTTGACCCAACAATCCAATTATGAAGTATTATGTAACGTTCCTTATACTGGTGGTATTTAGCTTGAATGCACAAAGTCAAATCGTAGACCAAATAAAAGACGCTTCCGACCGACACACCGACACAAAAAACAGCAGCAACTCAGGTAGTGACGATTCTTACTATGACGACTCAGATGACGACGATTCGTATTACAACGATGATAATAATTATGATGACTATAGCTATTACGCTGAGCTTTGGTCTAATGCCGACCCGATACTCTGGTTAGAAAAAAAACGTGCTGATTCAAATTATAAGTTCGCAGCAATAAATTTATTATACCGACAAACAACTTCAAGCGGACAAGTCTCTTTTTTCGTACCAGAAGTACAAATAAAACTGGCTGCTTTTTATAGCTCTATTCGAGTAACTTCATTGATTGAAGAAGGAGTAACCAAAGAAGATCAATATCAAACAGTAGACCTTCAGCTGTTTGGCTTTCAAACAAATCCTAAGGGTACATTGGTGTACAACATGAGTGCTGGGTTGGTGGGAGAACAGTATTCGGGTAAAACATTTGTTGAAGGCGTTATTGGTTTCAGGTTACAACCAACAAAACGACTTGCACTGGCGTGGGAAGGAAGATTAGCCGGCGATGAATTTGTGCGTATGCAGTCCGAAAACAACTTTATTGCTTCTTATGCCGTACTTAAAAATAACGATCTAGCAATCGAAGCCAGTGTATTTGGGACTAACGCAACCTATTACGAAGAGGTTCGTGTAAAAGGATTCGGATTTTGCCTAGGACTTAGATTCTAGTCGTTTAGTCTTTCCCATTCTCCACATAGTCCATTTTGCAGGTAGGGCAAATACCCGTTGTATCTGACCCGCTTCCCTCACAATGCATCGGGCAAATGTATTTTGCCGTATACTCAGGACCTGAATGATTAATTTGACGATTTAAATGGTCGTGTTCAGTACGTGCCTTTTTTTGATGCGCACTTTCGCCACATGAAGTTAATATAAAGGCTGCGCCCAAAGCAATAAATAGTACTCGAAATTTCATTGCACAAATTTATATCCCATTTTAATGAAATAAAATATTTCTCGTTGAATGCCAATGATATAGCTCATATTGTGCGAAATGACATGGTTTGAGTGAATATGTTTTGTAAGTTTACGCTATGGAGAAAAAGATGGAAAACCAAAATGAAGCTTTTGCATCTAGTAAGCATACGACTGTTGGTTACGATTACTTTACGATATGTCATTCGTTCGTTAGCCAAATGAAAAAGTTTAATGAATTGAGAAAGCTCAAAACAATTAAGCCGATTTAACGTATTATTTCTATATGCACATTTTCTCAAAATTAGGTTTACTCGTATGCCTTATCACACTATCCTTTGGTGCACACGCTCAAGGTGTTGAGATTAACCCTGCCGTTAAATGGAAGTTTGTTATTAGCCATGACCTCACTTTTAAGTCAGGCAATTTTATCATGTACGAATTCCCGGCAGAAAAAAACTACGACTACATTTTCAACATTACGCATAATCAAGACAGCCTTCATGCCGTGATTATGGTTTATGATTTGCAAGATGGATTACAAGACAAGATGATTTTGGACAATAACCAACTGTCTATCGACTTACCTTTCGATGTCTCACAATCGGGCACTTACAAAGTAATTATTGGACTTACAGACCCGCAAGGTTCCAAAGGTTTGCCCATCGATTCGCGTTTCACATTAATCCGAAGACCAAAAGTTTAAATAAACTTTCATTTCCCGTTTACCATTTCATTTCAGTTTGTATATACGTCTGAAATGAAAAATGAAATGAAATATATTGTAACCCTTCTCACCCTACTCACCTCTTTTTTTTCTCTATCTCATGCTGCAGATACCGAGAAAGTAATTAAATCAAAAATTTCTAAAGTCACCGTGTTTATGCAAGGTGCTCAAGTAACACGTAAAGGCTCTACTTACATTCCGAAAGGTACATCCACCATAGTTATCGAAGGTGTTTCGCCATACATCAACCAACAAAGCATCAAGGCTTCTGGCAAAGGCAAGTTCACCATTCTTGACGTCCAATACCGATACATATATCCTGAGCCAGTTGAGCAAAACACAAAGGCCATAAGCGCAATTGATAAGAAAATTAAACGGGTACAAGATTCGATAAATACGCACAGTTATTATTTAGCCAATGTGCGGGCAAAGAAGAAAGCAATTGACACAGAGCGTGGATTGTTGCTTAATCACCCACTTATGCGCGGGAAAGCGAAACCAGATTCATTGGACCTACTTAAAGGCACGATGGCTTTTATTGAAAACAAGCTGATTGACCTCGCAAATCGCTACTTAAAAATCAGTCTCAAAGAAGCTGAGATGATGAAAAAAAGTACAGAAATGAACCAACGCATTTACGAATTGCGTTTGTTTAAGTCGAACCTACCACAACCGCCACCAAACCAACCTAAGCACCAAGTATTGGTGGCAGTTACAGCAACTGCAGCAACTTCAGGTTCAGTGGAAGTATCTTATAAAGTTAATCAAGCAGGCTGGTCTCCGTGGTATGATATTACTGCAAAAGACGCAGGCGACGACATTGAGTTGGTTTACAAAGCTGCGGTCTACCAAAACACAGGTGAAGATTGGAGCAATGTACGTTTGCGTATCTCTAATGCCAACCCGAACCGAAGCAATATCAAACCAACTTTACCGCGTTGGTACATTGACTACTTCCGGCACCGGAAAGCAGAGGTTAAAAAAGCCACTCGTTATTTTAAAGAAAAAGATGTTAGAACCACAAGTGATATAAATATGGCAGAAAGCCTGGATGAGGTTGCAGACAAGGCATTACCAACTGCAGGAATGGCGTATGATTACAGTCAAAAAATGCAAAACTTCTCTAGTATAGAGTTCGACATTGATCTGCCTTACTACATTAAGTCTGATGAAAAAACACACTTTGTTACTGTTCAAAAACACAACTTAAAAGCTTCGTTTAAACACTACTTGGTCCCAAAACTCGACAAAGATGCCTTTGTTGTTGCAAGAATCATCGATTGGGAAAACTTGGACTTGTTAGTTGGTAATGCCAACATATACTTTGGCAACACTTTCGTTGGACGAACAGTAATCGACCCTTCAATCGTATCAGACACCTTAGAAGTATCAATGGGTCGTTACAGATCATTGGCTGTAAAACGAACTAAGCTTAAGTCCAACACCAAGAAGCAAATTATCGGAAGTCACAAACTATACACCGCAACCTATAAAATAGAATTGCGCAACAATAGCGGTAACGAAATTGACCTAGTATTGGAAGATCAAATTCCACTCGCACGTAGAGCAGAGATAGAAGTTGAAGTAACGAAACTTGATGGTGGAACGGTGAATGAACACACTGGGCTCACCACCTGGGACATCAATCTAGCTCCGTATAAAAAGAAAGTCATCACGTTCACATATACAGTAAAATATCCCAAGGAAGAAAAAATAACGGGATTGTAAGGATGAATGGCCTCACCCAAGTGGGGCTTTTTTTTGTAACTTACAGGCGACTAAACCGTAATACCAATATGAGTTTTGGCGTATATACCCGGGTAGATAAAACGAACAGGAACTTGCTTCGTAACAAATCTCGGTATGCAAAAACAAAACAGAATGCCTATGACATTCAACGAAAGCTTAAGCTTGAGTACCCAACTTATTCTCCAGAAGAGTTACGTAAAATCAGAAAGAAGATATGGGCAGATATTCGAAAAGACCAAAAACGACGTAGACTGATAATTTACATCAGCATCGCATGCGGGCTTGCAGTGGCTACATGGTTCATCTATACATTTCAATATAAATTACTATAACCCAACTATACTTCCTTATAACACGTCAAGTACTAAATGAAAAGATGGTTTTTCTTGTTGGCTGTTTGTCTGACTTGGCTTGCGTCTATATGCCAGGTCAACCTGCATCGTTCGTACGTTTTTAACAGAGGTAATGTAACCAAGCTTGCACAAAACATAAACAAAAATGCCACATCAGATAGCCAGCGCGTTTCGAACATTCACTTTTGGATTACCCACCATATCAAATACGACGCAAAGCGATTTGTTAGATGGCAGACGAAAAATCAAGAGACCACAGATGTCTTAAGGAGGCGCAAAACGTTGTGCTCGGGCTATGCGAATCTTTTCCAAGACTTATGTCTTCAAAGCGGCGTAAATGCTATCGTGATTGATGGCTATACGAAGAACAGCTTTGTAGATATATGCGACACAACTTACCTACCAGATCATGCATGGAATAAAGTTGAGATTAATGGCAATTGGCATAACGTAGATGACACCTGGGATGCTGGTGCAATGGCCTATTACAAAACCACCATCATCCGAATGTTCGCCTCTCGCATCACACGAGGCATCGTGAAGCCTTTCATTTACAAACCACATTTTGTTAAAATGCCACAGAGTTACTATTTCCTAGCTCCTGAAAATAACTTCACGGTAACCCACTTCCCGGAAAATAGTCAGCTTAACTCATTTGCCACTGCATTTAACGCAACACATTTTAGCGCGGATAGTGCCTTTTACTATTTTGAAGACACACTCCAAAACGTTCAATCTACAACTTCCAATAGCTTTTATAATACATACGCTTCGCTTGACGAAATTGAACGCGACAAGAATAATGGAGAAAACGCTCAACTGGTCAATCAAAAAAATTACTTCGGACTAAGCCGATTTCACTATCACAACCTTTTTGAAGAATGGGAGAAATACGTTGATAACCCGAAGGCCATGAAAGAAGATAGTTTGTATTTAAAACGTATCATCACCTTAAGTGACTCCGTATTAAGCAACACCTATAAAAACGATAGTTTGATTTGGGAAGAATATAGAGACCTATCGGGTAAGTATCGCGCCAAAAGACACATTCAACGTGACTATACCGCGTCTTATATGCGCTATCTAAAACGAAAAGAAAGACATCGAAATCGACACCTCAGAAAAATTCGCAGCAAAAAGAATCGTACAAAAACGCGTAAGTCTAATAACAATAGACGGTACGGCAGACTGCTTTGGCGGCATTATACCAATCCCGGCAGTTGGGCCAAAATCCCAAAGCAAGAGAAAGCCGATTCGCTGTTAGTCGTTTTTAAGTCTTACAATGACAGCATTAGCCAAATTGCTGATAAGGTCAAAAGCCTCCAAACACAACTCGCTGTTCATATTGATAGTCTGAACGCTGGGATAGGTCAGCAAAAGACATACATAAGTAAGGTTACGGGACATTTTTACGGTATGATATTTACACGAATGGCTGCGGTTGATGACTATGACCTCATTCTTCTGGAACGAAAAGCGGCGTTTACTCCACATGGTGTTAGTGATTCTATAATTGGTCTGGAAGCTCGATATCGAAAGGTTTATAAGGCAATGGACTCACTGTATCGCATTGGAAGAAAATATTACACGTATACCAGTCGGCAACGTAGTGTCCTTAAAAGAATAAAACGGAGCACAGGAAACAAAGTCCAGTATTACTCAACCAGCGACGTATTCAGGAAGAACTTAAATGTGAATAAAAATGCAGTAGCTCGGATTCAAGCTAGTACCAAGCGCCAGTTGAAGCGTTTGAAAAAAACCACTCAAACCGCTGCACCAATTGATTTTGCCATAAGCTATTGTAAAACAGAAAGAGAGATCGCGCTACCATTAGAAATCTATAAAAACAAGCGCCGTAAGCATGCGCGTGATAATAAGGTGCTTGCTAAGTTTGCTAAGAGAACGCGAACAAAAGCATCAAGTCGGTTGGAAGTTTTGAGGGCTGGGGATTAGGAGTTAGCCAATAGCCAATAGCCAATAGCCAATTTAAGCTCGTTTTCTCCGCATTTTGCGAATCAACCAAACCAGAAACATAAGACTGAGAACCACTGCCAAAACCTGTGCCCAGGCTGCAATGCGGGTTGATTTATTTAATATCTTATTGTGTCGATTGTTGTCTATTTCAATGTCGCTATATTTCGCTACATGGCTTAACAAATCAACAGCGATGCTTTGATCTGGAACAGTTTGATGGCAACTCATGCACACACCCCTCCTATCCAACTTCATCAACTCTTCTTTATTTAAGGGTCGGGAACCAGAAAAATGATGCCCAACAGTTTGCAGCTGATTGCCGTCTTCATCAATTATAGCCGACCAATCATGTTCTAAATTTTCGATTCGGTTAAACTGTGTATCAACTTGACGTGCCATAACACGACCATCCGCAGCGGTCAAATCCATTACAATGTTAGAATCTGGCCGGAAGTACAAACTCCCATTTTCAATACCATATCCCATGGCCTTCGGATTGGTATGGCAGCTCTCGCAACTCCGTGCTTTCTTTTGAATGGTGTGTGGCTGCACAGGGCTCATATCAATCGCATTGATGCCTTCTTCGCCAGCACCCTCGGCATTTTTGATTTTAAAGATGTGGTTTTTTAACAGCAATTCTCCGTCTTCCCCTTTTACCGTAACTGTGGTCTGGCAACCAGGTATGGCCGGAGATATACGGTGATCGCCATTCACTACCAAAGGAGGATCTTCCCATCTCAAATAGCTTCGCTCCTCTTTTACCTCTCCATTGATTAGATACTCTTCTATACTATTTTTCTCGCGCTGACTAATCACTTCGCCAGTCTCGCCATTTATGTTTTGCGTTTTAGCCGCAGCAACCCAATCCAGTTTCTGTTTTCCTGTGCTGTAGTCCACATTGATGTGGCAGCCATAACATTGTGGTGCCCACGTGGCATGACACGCATAACACTCCATCTTCTCCATGTGCAAACCTGTTTGCACCATGGCGACCTTACCTTCTTTAGAAAGGCCGTCTTCCTTCACTAATTTTTTCAGCGGACTAAACTCAATGTTTTTACCGCTCGCAGAGAACAACACAATTTTATCACCCTGTTTCACCACATGCGGCATTGGGTTCCCTCTTGCACTTAACAGATAGCCATCAAGCTTGTCGTTTACCGAACCATAAGTCAAATAGGTAGGCAACTCATCTGCGACGCCTCGGGCATCGCCTTGTTGAGGTACTTCTCCAGCAATCTCATCTCCATAGCCAATTGGCAATTCCCATGGATATTGGTTGGGCGTACCATGGCAATCTTGGCATTCAATCTCTACCGCACCTTGAATGGCGCCCGACAAATCCCCAAGACTATGAATATCTCCAGAGGTGTGGCAATCTTGGCAAAACATGCCTTTTTTTAAATGCACGTCGCTTTGTAGATGGATGTAATTCTTCTTATGAATCTTCTCTTGGTCTCCGCCTGTACCCATATATGGCGAATGATAGCCAGATTCCATCAACCCTTCATAGCTTACGCCAATACGTCTTCCTCGGTTGTGACATGCTGTGCATGTTTTGGTTGGAACACCACTATACTCTTGGTCGTGCACCTTCACTTTGGCATCGCGACTTGCTTGAAAACTATGCACCAACATATGACCCGCTTCTGTTTTGTCGATTGTGGGATCGTCGCCTTCATACAAGCCATTGTTGGAATATGGTGAATGGCAACTGCTGCAACCAATCCCCCGATAATCGCCTTTCGCGTTATGACCTTTTACACCTGTATGGCATCGTTGACAATCTTGGCGGAGGTAGGTATAAACAGACAGTTTTGGATTTTCCTTGACCTGCTCGGCAGTTGGCGCCTCTGGTAACGCAGTCATTTTACCGGGAAAAACCTGTGGCTCGGCTTTCTTAAGCTCGGCCATATATTCTTTGTAAATATCTGAACCCAATCGGTCATGCACTTCTAGCTCATCTACTTCCTGATTGGCGACGTTGTGGTCGTAACCTTGAAGTCCGCCAAAGCCCCAAGTGGTGCCTTGGATTTTACCTGCTTCTGTAAACATAAGGCTTGTAAACTGCGTGCTTACCTGTTCTTGATGGCACATACCGCAGGTATTTTGGTTGATGTACGGACTGCCTGGATCAGGATAAAAAGCCTTTGGGCCTTCTTTCGCTAAAAAGAAATCAATTGACCCTTCGTGTGCTAAACTTGCTGTTGTAGCCTCAGGGTTACCCCCATGACAAACGATACAACTATTGTCCTTGTAACCAGCCAATTCTGCTTTTTCAAATATCTCGTGCATCATCTCCGATTTTAATGACCGGATGTGCTCGATCCCATCGTGACAGGTCAGGCAGTTGTTGTTCGCTTTGTCAAATACGACTTCGTCTAAATCGGACTCATAGCTTTTGGGGCAAACATCAGGATCGGCATGAACGACTTCTTCAGATGGCTTGGCGCAGTTCCAAGTGCTCATAATGCTTAAGGCCAAGGCACTCACAACAAACACAGCAACTGCTAGTTTTTTAGTAGAAAAAAGTGCTCGTCCTAACCCCATGCTTCAAGGTTAAGGAAGATGTCGGGAATAAAAAAACGAAATAGCTGTTTACAACAACTTAAACTCTACCTTGGGGTAGCCACGTTCTCCAGACGTATTGTAGAAATCAACAAAATGAAATTTATAATAGAAACCGAGCGCTGTGCGAATGATGAAGTTCTTATCCGGATAAACAACATAAACACCTTCGTCGATATTGAATTCTTTCCAATCATAACCAATAACATCTTGCTGCTCACTAAATGAATAGCTTAACGTATCATCTATAGTAATGTCGGCAAAGTCTTTATCACTAATGGCCATGACATCCGTATTAGTGGGATTGGATAACGCCCCAACAACGCTGTACGGTAAATCTTCAACCTCGAAATAATAAATGTACTGACGGAAAATTAAATCATACGCCGTCTTTACCGGCTCAATATCCACTTTTGAATCTGATGAAAAAGAGAAATAAACCCGGTTGTAAAAGTTGTCTTTACCGAGTATTGCCGACCGTTCAAATCGCTGACCGATCATGCCATAAGTAATCAAAAGACTATCGTTTTGCACACTGAACTTGACTTTTGCATACCCACGGTGTTGATTATCGATGGTATAACCCAAATCAAGTACTGCCACTTTTCCATGATTTTCCCAATCATACAAAACCGTACTATCGTCTTTACCATTGCTCCAATCCCATTTAAACGTTAACCCTGAAGTGTCATTTACTTCAGATATCATGTTTTTATCTGTAATAGCCCCATACATGCTATTGCCTGTGTTCATGTATACCGTATTGTTGCCGGCCTCGCATGAAAATGCCAAATCCCATGCATCACGGTCATTGCTTTTCACCACTTGGTTTTGGGCAAAACTGTAGTACAGCTGATGTGTATATTTTGGTCCCACTTCCAACGAAATACCTTCCACCTCACCTCTTGGAAATGGTTGAATCGGTTCATCTTTTTCAAAACAACCGGTCAGAAGTATTATTCCAAGAAAAGCTGCTAATACTACTCTCATTTTGTTAGTCTGATGATGGATTTAATAAAATAACTTCTGCCAGTTCCAACGGCTAAATCAGCAGGTGCAGATGTATGTACACTGCCCGTTTGTAACTCGTTGTTGACGTTTTGAACATTAAATACATTCTTAACCCCAACATTTAACTGAACACGTTTTTTAGCCAAGCTCCGTCCCATTTGGAAATCGCTTAATACGTAATGATTGATACGACTCTCTGTGACTTCTCCATTTTCTAAATTAATGTTAAACACGGTTCTAGGGCCGTTATATTTCACGAAGTAATTGAACGTATAGTGCCCTACAGTTCTTGATATGTTGCCATTAAACTCACTATACGAAAATGAGCTCTCTCGCCCATCGCTGCTATTAGAATAGGACGTCACAAAGGTTGTTGAATAACCCATGTTCACTTTAGTTTTGTTTCCAGCTATACCCAGTCGCACATTCCCTCCCGTACTTCTAAATTTATCGAGATTCACATAGGTATATTCTATTCCTTGGATCCCAGCCAACGTAATTTTATCCGTTATATCATTATAAAAAACCGAGGCTGAAGGTCTTATGAGCAATCCTTTCAGTTTATGAAATCCTGTTGCAGAGGCTTGAAAGTTGTGCGACCTTTCGGCTTGCAAATCTTTATTGCCAATCACATTGTGGTTCACATCAACAAACGACAAATACAACTCTTTTAAATCAGGGGCTCTAAATCCACGACCATAACTTACGCGATACACGTAGTCTTTGTGTTTATATCGTGCCGAAAGTGTTGGAGCGATGGGTGCATCGTAACTCGTATTGTACGCCAACCGCACACCTGGCTTAAGTGTTATTTTCTTCTTTATCGTAATTTCAGAGGTCATAAAAACCGCAAAGTCCGATATCGTCTGAGTGCCCGTTTCTATGCGTGAGCCAATCCCTGTTTGGCTGATCACATCATAACCAAGTTGGAAGTTAAACGGCTTTTTAGGAGCAAAGTAATTGTAAGTACCTCGAGCCATGATGGCATTAAATGCTGTTGTGTCGTCACCTCCATCTGTCAATACCTGGCGAGACTGAAGCGTAACCAAGTCTTTAAAAAACTTGTTTCTTACCCTACTGTAATGGTTGTATGCCAAATAACCAGAAAAGGTCCGATTACTGTCCAATTGACGCGTAAGTTGAATTTTTTGATCAAACCTTTTGGTATAAAACTCCTCATCAAATGCCGTTTCAAAGTAAGATGGTAATGGACGGCCTTTATTCAATAACAGTTCCGTAAAAAACTCCGACTTAATCAATAGTTGTGTTTTTGTCCCATTACGGCTGATCTGAAATCTGCCATTGTATTGCTCTTTTGGTTTCCACAAATCATATCGCCCCCCATCTGTCGGATTCCATCCACCGAAAAAGTTACGACTACCACCAACTCTTAGGTTGTACTTCTTTATCTGTTTTCCGGCCACCAAGGAGATATTGTCTTGACCGTTCGTCTCGTGGTAACCATCGAGTGTAAGCTCTCCACTGGTAGAGGTCTTTTTCTTTGTGATAACGTTAATAACACCTGCCAAGGCATTACTTCCGTAAGCGGTAGAAACAGGTCCTTCAATCACTTCAATACGCTCAATGTCGTTGATGTTGATTTGCGACAAGTCAATGTTACCATCAAGACGACCAATTACAGGTACGCCATCAATTAATATTTTTACATTCTGCCCAGAAACACCCATTAAACTCACCGAACTTCCAGTTGAGTTGTCGTTGCTTATTTGGACATTCATTTGCTGCGTAAGCGCATCCTTTAAATTAAAGACCGACCGACTGTCAAGCTCCTTTTTGGACAACACCAATACTTTCTCTACCGACTTTGTAGAAGATTGAGGTCGCGATTGAACAGTCACAACAGTTTGCCCCAACATCTCGTCTGTTGGTTCAATAAAGAGAGGATAGGTTGAAGAAGCATTAACCCTGATTTCTTGAATCAGATCTTGGTATCCAACAGCTACCACTTTTGCATAGAACAGTCCATTTTGTAAGGTCAAATTGGCTATGCCAAATTCATTGGCAGCTGCATATGTAATAACATCGTTGGGTGTAAATGATTTTGTTTTTGACACGAGCACTTCTGCATACGCACCAACTTCTTTATCTCTAGACGAAGAAATCTCCAAACGCAACTGATTCTGTGCCACAGTAACCGTGCACAGAACCAGTTGAAAGAAAATGAAAATTGCGAACCGCAATGATCTATTTGATTATAAGTCTTTTCACAGCAGAACCCTGAACCGTTTCGATAGCGACAAAGTACATTCCTGCTTGTAAGTTAGCTGTATTGATAGTTGCATCACTTTGTGACTGCACCAACTGCATGGTTTGATTGAATACGCTAACGTGTTTCAATGTGTTGCCGGCTGTTAACTCAATAGTAACCGTTTGATTTGCACTTGGATTTGGGTAAACCGAAATAGAAGAAGCAACCAAGTTTTCAACGCTTGCACCTGTCTCAATTTTTTCTAGCGTATAGTAGAAATTCCCTGCTGGGCCACCCTCGTACTTGGTGAAGTATATTTTCCAAACAGATCCACCATCAAGCTTAACAAAATACGTTCTGTCTTTCTCATACTCATATTTCATTTCCGCTCTGTTGAATCTTTTCCAATCCGAACCTATCTCGGTGATATTCATGTTCCAGTTTAAACCTGTTGTGTCGTCACTCGTAACCGCTATACCATCACGTTGTGCAACCTCAACACCTTTATTTATTTTAATTCCAGTAACAGGGTAGTTTTGAAATGTTCCAGGACCTGTAGGAATAGGGGTAACAAATTCAGTAAAGACTAAATCCCAATCCGTTGTTGCAGGCTCTCTTGTAACCACTTTCTCATCAACTATGGAATAATAACCGAAGTTTTGATCACCCATGTCGTTTTTGGTAACCTCCTTTTTCATTTCACTCGTGCCATCGATGTTGGCATACGTAAAAGTATAGGTACCGGCATTAAGGTCGTTTACATAAATCTTTTTGTACGAACCGTCTTCTAGTTGCAGTAAGAAAACACTGTCACCGGTGATGATGTGGTTTTGCACGTTATATTTTCCCCATCCAAGATCAAAATCATTGCCTTGCTCAAGCTGTTGGTTAAATGCTCCGTTCGACCAAGAAGAAGTTGAGTTTAAATACTCAACCCAAGTGGCCATTCCCGCAGTATCAAATGTTGCCCAATCAGCGATTAGATAAGGTGATGTAAAAAGCCTCATGCCTTTTTGACCATTGATTAAAACAGAAGCTGTTGTTCCTGATGTCTCAAATGCCAAATCCCAATTGTCTCTTTCGACACTTGTTTTAGTCATCGAATTTAAATGTAGATAAACATCTTGTGAGTTTCCATTGGTCATGGCTGTATCTGTATACTCTTGAGCTGAGACTAAGCCAAAGCCCATTAATGTAATAAGTGCTGCTGCGTAAATGCGTTTCATCTGTTTACTATAATTTGAATTTGTGGTGCAAATGTGCCCGCATTAAATAGTTATTTTTGTCGCCGAATGGAAAAATAATATCGCTAAAAGTTGAAATAAATACGATTTAACAATTACCGTTTACGTTAGTGTTATCAAGGGATGACAAAAAACAGATTCAAATATGACAAACAACAATATCGATAAAAGTGGCATCGTAGAAAGGTTGAATTCCTCACACGCAAAAATGATTTCGTTTGATTGTAATCAGAAACCTTTGAATTACGAAACCAAACTTGGGAATCATCACGTTCATTTGTTTTTCTGCAAACAAGGGAACCCCATTTTTCAGTTTTCCGAACATTATCAACGACCATTACCAGAAGGGTCATACTTTACGATATACGACCAAAGCAAAACACTTGATTTGATTATTCATGCGCAATCGTGCAAACTAGTTTATGTTTCTTTACCACCACAAGATGTGCATCAAATATTGATTGATGATCGCAAGAGTCTGGTACAATTGGGTTTTGAAGGATTTGGTGTTCGTGAGTATTCCGTAAAGGATATCAATTTTGCCACCGATTTGGTATTGGATAGCATCTTAAATCCAAGCCTCGAACCAAATCTATTAAAATCGGTTTTTTACAGGTCTAAGGTGCTTGAATTATTGAGCTTCACATACGATGTTGAAGAAAGTCAGTTGTATGAGGCCTGTCCTTTTTTAAAGGAAAAAGACAATGTCGAAAGAATTAAGAATGCGCGTAACATACTTATTGACAACCTGGATAGCCCCCCGAGTCTTCCTGAACTTGCCAAACAAATTGGCATGAACGAATACAACTTAAAAGTTGGTTTCAAAAATGTATATGGCCTACCCCCCTTTAAATACCTTCAAGAATATCGATTAAACTTATCAAAGAAATTATTGGCCGAAGGTCAGTGGCAGGTTGCTGAAATTGCAGATAAGATTGGCTACACCAGCTCAAGTCATTTTATTGAAGCGTTTCGAAAAAAATTCGGCAACACGCCTAAGAAGTTTATGCTTGCTAATACCTGACCTTATTTATTATTAGCCTGTTTAAACGCTTCATTCAATTGTTTGAAATCGAGTTTACCGCTTACTTCTTTAAGGTAATCAACAACGACCATGGCCTTCTTTATTCGAATCTCACTTGATTTAGGCTTTCCAACTAAATGTAACAAAGTGCGCTGCTTACCTGGTGTTAATGCATGGAAAACGGCGTTGCCCGCATGATCTAAATCAAAAATGGCTTGTAACTCTTCAGGCATGGGTAATCCATATTTACTATCGTCTGGCACAATCGTAACATGCACTTCATCTCCCACTGCTAAACGTAGTTTTTTCTGTAATTGAGCATTTACATTGATAAAATATCTATCGTCGCCCGCAGGCATCAAAGCACATTGATATGTTTCTTGATTATTCAAAGTACAAACCACTCTTTTATCGCCTGAGCCCTTGTATTTCATGGAAACTTCCATGGGCACTTCCACACCCACGCTCCACACATCGCCACTCTTTGAAAATAAACTTGACACAAAGCTGTCCTGTTTTCTCTCTTTCATTTCTCAGACAAATTTGCTATATTTGAAAGACTACTACAAGCGAAACCCGATTTCGCCAATTTTTGGATAATTATTAACATGCTACTACTACTCACACTTTACCTCACTCGTAAATACAAATTGCGTCAAGCTTAAATAGCCTGCACCTCACGTTTGCCATATTACAATTAACGACTTAGTTGTGCTTTTTGCTATGTCTGCTTTTCTTACTGCTACAAACAGGTGAGTTCATCACTTACCCGCTAGTCTTCTTTCACGTATACGCGGTAAATCATATAGACTATACCAGGAACGATGATCACCTCCAATCTAAATAGGTTGCGTGTAGAAAGACCTTGATTCATATTAATCAGTATCAGAAGAATAGCGACAAATACGAAAAGAATCGTCAACAATTTGGCCATTCTCGTTTTATAAAAACTCGGCTTTTGGACTAAATATGGTTCAGGGGTCTTTACCTCTTCCGTTCCAATCCGTTTTGCGCCAGGCACTTTAGACGGGGAGGCATCTCTTGAGCTGCGCTCTATTGCCACAAGCTGCAAAAAGGTATCTCTAAAGGTTTCAAAACCCGACTTATCCCGTTGATTTATTATCCATATTTGCCCTGGAGATTTTTTAAGAAACAACTTGATGTATTCATACTCTTGGCCCGTTCTAGTTTTATCAAAATCGTGTTTAAACGATTTCACCTCTTTCCAAACAAAAGACTTACGTCCTTCCTTTTTACTAATCCAATAAGGTATAAAACGTCGAGTTAATAGCGTTATCCCATCGGAATAAAGCATGTAAGTTACCTTGCCAACCTTATACCCATACACCAAACAGATACCACCAATTAATCCTACCATTGAAACAAAAATTGGCGCACCAATCATGATGGTAACAAACATTAATGCCATCCCTCCTACTGTTGCCATGGCAATTGAAGATTGAGGATTTTCAATAAAACCATTGGTCCTAAACTCAACTATTAGCTTTTCGTTCTTAGCCAGAGATGTATCCATGTCAGTTCCCACTTTGTTAAAGCTTTTGTATCTTCGAAAATACTTCAAAGAAAATTGACAAACGCATTACGTACACTACCAGCGATATTGAGAGTATCTCTGTTCTCTCTTGTGATGATGATATGTAACTATTCATCTGCACAACTGCACGTTATACAGGCAGACAACAGTATTTCCTTTCATACAACCGACCTTAACCAACATAGGATTAAGGAAAAAGGCATTAACGCCTATCTGTTAAATTCATTCGACCTCAACCAACAACACGGTTTTGTTTTGCGTAGTACGATTACCGACTTACTCGGAGAAACCCACATCCGCTATATTCACACATTGAACGGCCATAAAATTATTGGCAGCGACGTGGTTTGCCACTTTAAAAACGACATACTTCAAAGCCTTAATGGCCGATTAAGAGTTCCATTATCCTCACCGTCAATACTTATTGAAAAATCAACGGCATTACAAGCCGCAAAACAAGTTAGTGGCGCTTCTTCGTTCAAATGGGAATTCCCGTCGGAGGAAAACATGTTGAAGATCTGGAAGGAAGATTCTACGGCAACCTATTATCCTAAAGGAGCATTGGTGTATGTGCCAAAAAACTTGGATTTCAATAACGAAATGGCGTTGTGTTACCAATTTGAAATCAACTCGGAAGAGCCTTTGATGAGGAAAAATATTTTCATTAATGCAGAAACCGGAAGTGTATGGGCCGACGAAGACCTCTTGCATATTGTAGACGTTAAAGGATCTGCAAATACAAAATATCGTGGTGTTAAACCCATTACAACCGACAGTACTGCACCAGGAAATTATCGACTACGTGAAACAGGTCGAGGTGGAGGTATTGAAACGTACGACATGAACAAAGGCACCAACTACAGTCTTGCTGTAGACTTTACAGACACCGATAATTATTGGAATAATTATAATGCCAATTTCGACGAAATAGGTGGCGATGCACACTTTGGTGCGGAAAAGACTTACGACTACTTCAAGCAAAACTTCAATCGAAATAGTTTTGATGGAAACGGAGCCAAAATTAGAGGCTATGTGCACTATAGAAGCAATTATGTAAACGCTTTTTGGAATGGTAGCGTAATGACCTACGGTGATGGAAATGGCACTTCATATACACCATTAACCAGCATAGATATCTGCGGTCATGAAATCGCTCATGCCGTAACGAGCAACAGTGCAGGACTAATCTACAGAAATGAAAGTGGTGCGCTCAACGAATCATTCAGCGATATTTTTGGAAACGCCATCGAATACTTCGCTGATTCTACGATATTTTCATGGCGCATGGGTGAAGACATTATGGCCAGTGCTAATGGCCTTCGCAATATGGCTAATCCAAAAACGCATCGAGACCCAGGTACATACAAAGGACAATACTGGTATGGTGGCACTAGAGACAACGGTGGCGTTCACACCAATAGTGGTGTACAAAACTTCTGGTTTTATTTGCTCACCACTGGTGCAACAGGTAAAAACGACAATGGTGACACCTATACGGTTGATAGTTTAGGCATTAAGAAAGCTGAGCAAATTGCCTACCGAAATCTCACGGTGTATTTAACCAGCTCTTCAGACTATGCTGAAGCACGTTATTATGCGATTCAATCAGCGACCGATTTATACGGCGATTGCAGTTTTGAAGTACAAACGACTACCAATGCGTGGTATGCGGTTGGTGTAGGTGATGAGTATGACAGTAGCGCTGTTATAGCTCAATTCGAAGCAGATACGACCTATTGCGACGCTACTGAAACGGTACAATTTCTTAATAAATCTAGTAATGCCAAAGCGTACATGTGGGACTTTGGAGATGGAGATACTTCGAGCAAAGCGAACCCCGATCACATATATCCTGCTCAAGGAGATTATACGGTTAGCTTAATCGCCGAAAGTTGTTTTAATAGCAATTTTGACACAATCAGCAAAAAGGATTACATCAGTATAGACAGCAATCAAGACATCTGCAATGGTTATTTGTTGCCGAAAGGCACCTGGTCGACGGTGCATGCCTGTGATGGATTTATTTACGACCACAACGGCGAATCTGATTATCAAGGATTGCTTCGAGATACACTAACCATAGACTTTGGCAAAAGTGACAGTGCCCATATCACCTTCCTAGAAATGGATTACGAAAATCGCTATGATTCGATTTATGTATACGATGGTGCTTCCACCAGCGCAACACTTCTTGGTGGATTTACGGGCAGGAATCTCCCTTTCTTAGGGCAAACCAAAACGCTTTACAATGGTGCAGTGACCATCCATCATTTTTCCGACCCATATGTGGTAGGGACTGGCTTTAAAGTCAAATTTGAGACCTTTAAACAACCGCTTCAGTTATATAAGCCTGGCAATAGAAAAGTATGTTATAATGAGCAAGTAACTTTAACGGCTTTAGGTCGAGGAGGTGATGTGGCAGACCATGCCTATTTCTGGAATGGCATTAAAGGTGGGAAGTCATTCACCTTTACGGCAACGAAAGACACCTTGATCTATATCACCTTTGGTGATGAATGTATGAAAGAGTACCTGTACGATTCGGTATTTGTATCGGTAAGACCTGAAATAACATATACACAAAGTAACGATACCGCCCTTTGTCAAGGCAATGAAACTGAGCTGTGGGTAAACCCTACAGGTGGTAAAAATACTTTTGAATTCGAAACATCAGATGGAAGTTCTGGCAATGGGACAAGTTTTAGGCACAAAACGGGGAGTCTGACGCCTGGAACACACCATTTTTGGATACGATTCGCAGACAATTGCACGTACCCAGACGATACCGCTTTTTATACCATAACCGTTGGGGATTCTCTACAATTAAGAACAAGCGCAGATACAACTATTTGCTATGGTAGTTCCATTGTTTTAAAAGCAACTGCTTCTGGTGGTAGTTCAGGAAACTACACATTTGACTGGAGCCCTGGTCCGAATTCGGCAAACACATACACCATTCAGCCCAACAATAATGCTACCTACACGGTTCGCTTAAGTGATGATTGTTCTTCCTTTGAGCCCACCGCTTCTGTGAAAGTTTCTGTTTTGGACTCCTTACTTGTAACCATTCAAGGACCCGATACGGCATGTTACGGTGAGCGTGTCAACATGACAAGTACCGTTACAGGTGGTAAATCGAATCAGTATACTTACTTATGGTCGCCAGGTGGTTCAACAGCCGAATTGGAGACCGATGTTTTACGTTCAACAAAGGAGTATCGATTAACTGTTTCTGACGGATGTACACCAAAAAATGGCCAGTCGACCCATACCATAACGGCCAGACAGCCATTGTCAATGGTCGCTTCGAAAGACACCATATTGTGCCTTGGAGAAACGGCATCAATGACCGTAAAGACAACCGGCGGAATTGAAAGTCAACAAAACATAACGTGGAGCCATGGACTTGGAACTGGGTTATCTAAAACAGTAACACCTTCAAAAACGAACTCCTATCATGTAACCTTGTGGGACCAATGCAGCGATTCTGTTTCTGCTGACATACAAGTTGTTGTTAACCCTAAACCAATTGTTAATTTTTCTACGCAAAGACCCATTCACTGCACAGGGATTCCAGTTCAGTTTTATGATTCTTCCATATCAACCGCACCAAATAAGTACCTATGGTACTTTGGCAACGGTGAATCGAGTAATGATCAGAATCCTAGTTTAATTTTTAGCAAAACAGGTTTGTATGACGTTACGTTAAAAGTAACCAATAGTTTTGGCTGTGTCGACAGCCTAACAATAGACTCGATTATTCGCGTAATCGATCACCCTATAGCAGATTTTAGTTTTTCGCCTCAAGATCCAAGTTTCTTAAAGTCTAGAGTTGAATTCCTAAATACATCCAAACACAATACCAGTAGCTTCTGGGATTTTGGTGACGGAATATCAAGTAGAGACCAGAACGCCTCAAACTTTTATCGCGATTCGGGTTTGTATACAATTGTTTTACGGGTAGAAAACGGTATAGGGTGCTTTGACGAAATTTCTAAATCGGTTTATGTGGCTGACGACGTAGTAATCCATATCCCGACGGCATTTAGCCCTAACAAAGATGGCATCAACGACGATTTTAGACCTTACATAAGAGGCATGAAGTCGTATGATTTAATGATTTACAACAGGTGGGGAGAAGTACTGTTTAAATCAACCGAAACCGCCAAACACTGGGATGGTATAGCGAACGGTAACAGAGCGATTCTTGGCTTTTACTTTTACCGATTGACAGGCATCGACATGAATGGAAAAGAGGTTGAGCGAAATGGAAGATTGAATGTAATCTACTAAAGATATTGTCAGGAAACAGTTCGGTGTCCTACTTTCATTCAACAGAATAGAATTTTTAAAAATGAGTAACACTTCCAATAAAAAAATAATCTACATCACTGCGGTTATTATATTGATTTGTGGATGTACAGCCGCTTATTTTTATTACATGCCGCACAGAAATGTTATTGGAATGAGCGCTGAGGCAACCATCGAATCGACTGCACTTGTTGATGAATATTTATTAGATGGTATGGCTGCCAATGCCAAGTACCTTAATGAAGAAGGTGAATCTGCAGTTCTTGCTGTAACCGGTAAAGTTTCGTCAATTACAACGGACCAAATCAATCAGAAAGTAATTTTACTCAAAGGAGCTGATGCACATGCAGGAGTCAGTTGCACATTTACCGAAGAAACCAACAATCAAGCATCTAATGTAAAGATTGGACAAAGCCTTACCATTAAAGGTGTTATTCGATCTGGCGCTGGATATGATGAAGACTTGGAGCTATACGAAGACGTTATACTCGAAAAATGTACAATAGTTAAAAAATAAAGAAATGAAAAAGATAGTAATGATAATCATTGTAGCCGCAAGTGTTTTTGCGTTTACAACAGAAGAATCTAAGCTGGTTAACAAAACTGGCCATATGCACTTTTACTCACATACCGATGTAGAAGATATTTCTGCTGACAACTATAAGGTTGTGAGCACGCTAAACACAACAACTGGCGACATAGTTGTTTCGGTACCCATGCAGGCTTTTGAATTTAAAAAAGCGTTAATGCAGAAACACTACAACAGCCCAAAGTTTTTAGACACGAAGCAATTTCCAAAAGCGAAGTTTGTAGGAAAGATTACAAATTTGAGCGCAGTAACATTGAATGTGAATGGCTCGTATACGGCAACCGTATCAGGCGATTTAACCCTACATGGCGTAACAAAATCCATTACAGAAAGCGCAACACTCAACGTAACAGATAAGTCAATAGGTGTAACCCTAGGGCTAAACATCTTATTGAAGGACTATAATATTGCCTTCGAAAAAGGCAAGCCGTCTACCAATATTGCCAAAAATGTAGAAGCTACTTTTACTTCTAGTTTTACAAAAGAAGAAGTAACTTTCCCCCAATGAGTAGGAGAAATGGTTTTGCAAAAGCTTGCGCGTGGCCTAAAACTTGGTGTAAAGAGCCCGGTTCGTGGTACGACAAGTTAATGAACGATGTGGGTATTAGTCAGAATGGCTACTATCGCGTTGGTCATGCCGCATTAATCCTAGTAGACAAGGAGACAGGGATTTGCAGTTATTATGATTTTGGACGTTACGGCACACCCGATGGGTATGGGCGTGTAAGAAATCCTCTTGACGACCATCATTTAAAGATACAAACCAAGGCTTTAATTGAAGACAACCACATTCTTAACCTTAAAGAAATTTTGGAAGAAATGTACGACAGTAATTCCAACTGTTGTGATGGCCCACTTTATGGCACTTATGCTTCCATAAGACTCCAAAAAGTAGAATCAAAAATCAACCAATTGATTGAAGCAGAATACGTTGAATACGGACCATTTATCCGGAAAGGCACAAACTGTGCTCGCTTTGTAAACAAAGTGATACGGGCAGGACGACCAGGATTTGACTTGCACACCTTACTCAAATTCCCTCTTACCATTAGCCCTACACCTATGTGGAATTTACGCGCTCTTCAAAACGACATTATACAAGTTGGGGAAACAGAATCTGCACAAGAGACTACACCGATAGCTATTTCGTAAACAATAGAATCGTTTAACTTCATAACGTGAATGTATTAAGGGATCTTTTAAGTCAACATATTACGTTATCAAGTACAGATTGGGCATCCATTTCCAGTCGTTTTAAGTCAGGAGTGTACTCTAAAAGTGAGCCTCTTACAAAAGCTGGCCAAGCTGAAGACAAAATGCACTTTATCGTAAGCGGTGTTGTTCGGCTGTATTACGAGCTCGACCATAAAGACATCACCCTAAACTTTGCCTTCCCAAATGCATTTGTCAATGCCTATACGTCCTTTCTTACTCAACAACCTTCTGATTTTTATTTGGAGGCATTGACCAATTGTGAACTACTATCGATTTCAAGAACCGATTTATATGACCTATATGAAAAAACATCTTGTGGTCATGCACTTGGTCGAATTTTCACAGAAAAACTGTTTTTGTATTTATCAAAACGTGAAAACGACTTCATGATTAAATCGCCAACGCAACGATATTTGGATTTGTTCGATCTGCAACCACACCTGATAAAGGAAATACCACAGAAATAAACAGCCTCTTACATTGGCATAACCCCTCAAGCCGTAAAGATTCATGAACTGTAAAAGAACGGCGGAATATGCTTTATCTAGTTTAAGCGAAGTTGTATATCCCTGAATCGCGCCCAAATAGAATTATTCTAGGTTTTCCCACCATCGAGTTGTTTCACTCAATGCAGTAGTCAATGCCCCAATTTGTGGTGTCAATACAGAGACATTCTTCTTATTCGCCTCTGCCGTAAACCTTTCGACCGGTTCTTTCCACGAATGTTGGGCCAATGAAAATCCACCCCAATGCACCGGTAAAGCCTGTTTTGTCCTTACATCGAGGCACGCTTGAACACTCTCTTCAGGATACATATGAATCTGATGCCAGTTCGGATTGTACTGTCCGCATTCCATAAATGCTACATCTACATCACCTAAACGCTTATGTATTTCTTTAAAATGGTGCCCATATCCACCGTCGCCACTAAACCATATATGTTCGTTTGTATGTTTAAACGACCAACCTCCCCAAAGGGACTTTGCTCGATCTCGTAGTCCTCGTCCAGAAAAATGGCGGGTTGGCGTAAAGGTGATATGTATATCGTTGATAGTAAAATCATCCCACCAATCATATTCACTTATCACGTTTGGTGTGATTCCCCATTCCTCCAAATGACGACCAACGCCCATCGCAACATGGTATGCTTTAACCTTAGACTTCAGCTTTTTCATGCTTTTCAAATCTAGGTGGTCGTAATGATCGTGGGTCATAAGCAACACATCGATGTCTGGTAAATCATCGATTACTTGCAGCGCATCATTGGAAAATCTTTTTGTTGGAAACGGTGCAATAGGTGACGCATTTGACCCAAACATTGGGTCAATCAGTATCGTGGTATCGGCAATCTTTAAGAGAATTACGGAATGGCCATACCAGATAAATTGTGCCTTTTCGGTAGGTTTCTGAAAATCGTCGCTATAAGGCACTATGGGTAAGCTGTTTTTGGGCTCTCGCCCTTTTGATTCAAAAAACTGTTTGTATAACAGTTTAGGCAACGTGTGAAAATTAAGATCCATCGTTGTTTCTTCAAGATTCTCGAACTTACCTTCTTTCCAGTGATGAGAATTACTGTATTTCTGTTGACGCGCCTTGGTGACAGTGCCCCCAAATTGAGCTTTAAAAGTTTTCATTCGAATACCGAATTTGATGAATTACTTGTGGTTCCTGAGTACTTATTGAACCAATTCTACTACCACTTCGTTTCGCCGCCCTATCACCTCATATGGCGGATTATACCCCAAATAACTGAAGTTACCAGTATAGGCTAACCCTTTATCATCTAATGCTTTTTTCAGTTTATCCGTATACTTCGAAATTTGTTTGTCGGTTGATTTTCCGCTAAACCGAATAGCAGCGACAATTTTCTCCTCTTCTTTGGCAAATCGCACAGTGCTATTATTGGGTTTTGGCAAATCCTCCAAATCAAGGTCCGACGGCACTTTAAACTTCATCGTGATGGAGTCGCTCATATCCATAGCAACAGGTGTTGTCATCGCAATTTTTTGATTCTTGTCATTATCACCGAAGATGTAACCCGCTAAACGTCTAAAACCTTTTCCAGAAACATTTTTATAGGAGTCAGAAGCCATCACTGTATAGGAGAATAACGCCGGCTCATATTTACGAACCTCAAACTCTCCGTAATCTTTAACCACTGTATACGAATGGCCTTCTGTTTTGTTGGTAGATCGTTTGATTAAAATTTGTGATACTAGGAAAAGGACGCCTAATATCAACATAACGATTGCAAATGTTCTCATACAAAGGGAACAATGCTGAGCGCTTATGGTTTTACAAGGTTTACCCCAGCATATGCAGTTGATGTGTCTGTTATTGCTTTTTACAAGCACACATACGCCATATGATTGCCAAAAGTCTATTGAATATTGTCTATTGGTGCCATGTGATTGCAACCCCGTCCACTTGTGTAATTAACTCTGGACCAAAGGCACCTGCCGGTGTTTGAAAGCCTGGTTCTGATTCTCCATTCAGTACCTTTTCCGCGCAAATTACACTCATAATAGCCGTGAGCTTGTAAGACTCTGGTGTTGCCATTTCGGCAACAACCTCGTTTCCTTTCTTATCCCAAACCCGACCATACAAATACGTCTTTAAGCTTTCTCTTTTCTCTTGACTGGGTCCAACGATCTTTTCACGAATCAGATATCTACCAATTCTTTGCATAATCGCCGATTTGATTAACCAAGACCACTTTGAAGCACGACGCATTGCATTCATCATCTTAACCGGCATCCCTGTAAATACCTGAATGTTTGGTATTCCTGTGGTAACGAATGCTGTAAATACATCTCCCCATGCAATACCTACCACGTTTCTTTCTTTGCCTTGAAACCGTAAGATTTTGTTTACAGATGCTGTTTGCTGCTCTGTAATGACACCATTTGTTCTAATCGCGCTACCTTGATGAAACCTATTCAAAACAGACATCGCAGTACCTCTAGACAGTCCAGAATTGGATTCAAACGCCAGCTCTAAATGGGTTGCATTAGGCATCTTTTCTGATAAATATTTCGCTAGACAATCGGTTGGAACTACGTCAAAACCAGTTCCTGGTAGTAAGGTAATCCCCATATCCTTGGCTTGCTTGTCGTATGATTGAATATATTCAAACACCTCTATTTCACCGGTGATATCGGTGTAGTGTGTTTTATTTCGGATGCAGGCAGGTAGAATTTCTTTAATGGTTAATGAGAATGGTCCGGCACAATTGAGCAGCAATTTCTTATTTGCTAAAGCCTTGTCCCATCCATTTTGGTCGCTGTGTACAAACACTTCATAAGGCAAATCATATTGGTTGGCTAACGTTTTAACCAATTCCGCATTTCGACCCGCTACTGTAGGCTTCCAACCCTTGGCAACCGCTTCTTCAACAATAAGCTTTCCGGTATATCCATAAGCTCCATAAATGAGGACGTCGTTCATTACTGCAAGTATAATGCGTTTCATAAAAAAGAGGTAGTGCTTCGCGTTTTGTATATTTGATTACCTCAAAATGTAACACTTTATGCGACGTATTAGTCTTTTTTGTTTGCTGCTGTGCATTGCTTTTCAAAGTTATAGTCAGGTATATTTTACCTATGGATATGGAGGAAGTTTTACCAATGCCAAAGGATTAAATCAGTTTGTTGAGAATTATAACGCACGACGAACTTGGCTAAACACAGAGATGAAACCATTTTCATACTTAGATGGCATTTCTGTCTCGTTGGGTCTGGGTTTTGGTGGTGGCTGGGTCGATATGGAGTATGCTTTAAGAGCTCGGAAACGATTTGCCGACGGAATTGATGCAGCAGGGGACGATGTGACGAGGCAAGTGAAGCTGAGACAGAATGTTTTTGCAATTAGTACCGGCGGCATGTTTGTAGAAGGAAGTGGTGGTGTTGCTTTTGGTTTGAGGACAGAGTTTGGAAATCAAAAAAATAAATACCCGGTTGTATGAAACGAAAGGCCCTAAAACGGATTGGGACAAATATGACATGGGTTTACTCGTTAATACCGGCCCAGTGCTCAAGATATTTATCGGAGAAGACGGGGGATTAGGTTCATTGGCATTGTACTACACTTTTGGTTTATTAAACCCTAACGTTTCAGAAATAGAAGATTTAATCAATCATTCTAATCCCGAAGTTGACGACAAAAAGTATGACAATAAAACTGGCGGTTTTGGATTCAGCTTGTCGTTCGGGGTTTTTGGTGGGTAATCGTTTACCAGTACCAATTGACAATAAAATTTATGGCCGGCGTACCATGGCAACATAAGTCGTTTGGCAACAAAGCCTATTTACTCGCATCGATAGCTTAATGCGCTTACATTCAATAGTTCACCTGTTGCTCGTCTAATTTGAATTTGTGTAGGGAAACCTGTTTGGTTATATGTATAGTTAATCACTGTTTCAAAGGATTTGATTTAATCATGGAAAAATATGGTGTAGAGAAGATTAAAACGATTGGGGATGCCTATATGGCTGCCAGTGGTTTGCCTTTAACCACAGCTAACTCCGTAGAGTATGCCATCCTCGCTGCTCTTGAGATGCAGGAGTTTATGAAATCTCGTTTGAAGGCGCTTGCAAAACAGGACAGGCAATCGTTTGTTATGCGTGTTGGGGTGCATACTGGTCCTGTTGTAGCCGGAATCGTGGGAATAAAGAAATTTCAATATGACATTTGGGGCGACACCGTTAACACAGCTTCTCGAATGGAATCAAATGGCGAGGCAGGAAAAATCAATATATCGAAGGCTACCTATCAGCTTATTAAAGACGACCCAAGGTTACTATTCGACTACAGAGGAAAGTTAGAAACTAAAGGTAAAGGCGCAATCGATATGTGGTTTGTTAGTTTGGCCTAATTGGTTGTTAAACCCGCCGACTGACCTTCTTAAAGTTTAACTATTCGAAATACTTCGTTGTCTATTTTTAAATAATAGAATCCAGCGTTTAGGTAGGACAAATCACAGGTATTTGTGTCTACAATCAAGTTAAACTCCGATACTAATACGCCGTTTGAGGCAAACAATTTTGCGACGTAACCAGGCTTGTTTTGCCATTTAATTGTGATACTATGTGTGAATGGATTGGGATAGACGAGCGTTGTTGAAATGTCAAACATCGGCTGAGCGGACAAACCACATTTAAGAGTCTTCACCTCGATTATTTTTGAGCTTAAGCATCCGTATTTACTCTTGGCAATTATTTCATACCGACCACTATCTGCAATCACCCACTTTTCTAAAACTAATGTCCCATTCACAGTATAAGTTGTTGAATCAGGTAGGTCGATTACCCATGTGGAATCAACACAGATAATGGTGTCGTAAAACTGCTTTACACCTGGCAAACTATACTGCCAAATGCTGATTGTGTCGTTAGATACACACCCATTACTATCTTCTAAAAGCGCTGTATATGTGTTGGGCACATCAACGTTTATCTGGTTGGATTGAACCAATTCATTTTGCCAGTAAAATTTCTCACCTTTTGGACGAGCTATTGTGATGGACTGACCTAAACAAAACCCGGTGTCTTTCCCCAAATCAAAATTGGGCAATTTGTTTAATTTAATCTGAACGCTATCCACAGACCAACACCCATTAGTATCAAGTAGGTGTGCTGCACCTGTGATAGATGACGTCATAACCCAGTGATCTGTGATTTCAACGGAATTATAGTACCACTTGCTTACATCATTAGGCTTGTTTATTATCACTGAATCTCCGGCACAGATGTCTGCTTTTGTGGTGTTAGGAGTTCTTGAATTATATTCAGAAATCGTCATGCTATCTGAAGCAGTACATCCAAATTCATCGGTAACGATTAGTTCTATTTCTCCTTTCGAAGCTCTGTAATTATTCCCCCCTGGTATGTCGTTCCACAAATAACTTTTGAAGTTTTCGGCTACCTTAATAAGTGTGTCTTGATTTGGGCAAACACTAATCATTTTTGGCAACTGTATCTTGGGGTTTGAAAAAGTCATTTCGACGGTGTCACGATACGAACAACCTTGTTTACTGACGGCTATTAGCGCCAACATTTCAGCTGAATCGCTAACATATTCAAAAGCGTGTACGGTGCTCTTATCGCTGGTCCATTTGAAATATGCAAATCCTGTTGGATCTGGTTTAAAGGTAACTTCATCTTCTGTACAAAGATGAATGTTTGACCCTAAATTTGGCACCGTAATAGAATCTGGCAAAACAGTAACATAGGTCGAATCTGAAGTAATGCAGGCCGATGATGCATAGTTGGTCACAAATAAAAACGTTGTACTGTCGTAGGCTTTAATTGTGGCTTTCGATGTGCTAAACCTTCTTCCTGACGGCAGCTCTTGCCATACATATGAGCACCCCGATATTGGCGATACACCAATATCCACTATTTCATTTTTACAGGTTTGATAGGTTGTTGCTGGTTTGTTTAGCGTGATGGGAACATTATAAAAACTAACCAACCCCATTCCTGTTTTTCCTTTCACCCAAGGTTGGGTGCGGGCCAATCCATCGTATGTAAGACCCGTAATAGCACAGCTGCTTTTGTTTAAGCGTAACACAACCTCATTGTTACGAATATATCCTCGTGATATAACGACACTAGGATCACCTTCGATTCGGAACAATTTGGTAAAAGAACTATCCGCAAATATGCTGTCGCCAGGATATTTCATCTTTAGTGTCAATTCGGTTTGGTCAGAATTCGAATACTGGCAAGTATGTATAGTTGGTGCGTTAATGTGCTTTCGATTGCTTCCATAAAAGTCTCGCCCAAGCAAGGCACTCATCTGATGCCCCAACAGTTCGTATCCGTTGGTAAAACCATAATGACATCCATCGTGATTATTTAAGCCATTGGCACTTACGGTCTGACAATTGGGAAGTACTTCTTCAAAAAGTCGTTGTTTGTTACGCAACTGAATAGTTGGTCCTCCACAACCAGCGCGTACTTGAATGACATAAAGTTTCTCGAAACTCGGGTAGTCCGTTTTCCAAAACGAATGGAGCTTCTGAAAAAGTGTATCATGACGCTCTGCATAGGGCCCATCGCTCTCTCCTTGAAAATATAAAATGCCTCGAATGTTTTGATCTAATTTTGCTTTCCTCACCCGATAAAGCAACCGCCCGTAAATGGTATTTAGATTCGTTGGGTTATTCGGATCTCGCTGATGTTGTGTAATTCTCGTTCCACCTACAGCTCCATTTATAAGGCAAATAGGAACCGAAAACGAATCGACCAATACTTGCGCCATAACGGCACCCCACTGGCCAACTGAACCTCGGTTGTATGCGCCATCGGCATACGTTCTGTACCAATTGGTATCGGCACTTGTCGCAGCGCCATTTGTGGTACTCGTACCATACGAACGGCAATACTTGTCGTAGTATGATGTATCAAACTTGTTGTATGAAGCGGCCACTGCGTTACTTTGTCCTTGAATAAGAAATACGTCACCCACAACAACATCGTCTATGTCTTTAATGACTGTCGATTTGCCTATCAATTCGTATCTAATCTTGTATATGTATTTACCTGCAGGCAAAAATACCATGTGCCTAAAACTGGTTTGAGAACCGTTTGGAACAAGTCGCACTTTGACCCTGCTTAAGAGATATCCAGATTGATAGACTTTTATAAATAAGGTTGAATACGAGGTATCCTTAACCACGCCGGTTAAAAGGTAATTAGCCGATTTAGATTTGATGTTTTGTGCTAAAAATGCTCCGTCTTTGGGTGCATCTGTCAGCTGTAGCTGGGCAGACACCGTTGTTGCATAAACCAACGCGCATAGAAGCAGTAATTTTCTAACAACAGGCATTGACCCAAAGGTAGTTAAATAAACTAGGTGCTAAGCGCTTTCTACAGGGTCTGATTCTATTTCTATATCAGCTCCATGGGTTAGCGCATTTAGTTTCTTAACAAACACAATAAGCAGCAATCCAAACAGAACACAGAAGATAAAAATACCCATAAAAATGGCAAACGGGCTAGAATCTTCGAAAGCTGCTTCGCCCAAAATACCGGCGAGTTTATTGCCAAATCCACTCGCGCAGAAATACAATCCCATCATCATAGAGACATATTTGACAGGAGACAGCTTTGTAATAAAGTTGAGAATAACGGGAGATATACTTAGCTCGCCTACTACATGGAGTAGATAAGCCAGTAGTATCCAAATCATCGACGCCTGACCCGTGCTTAAAGTAGAAGCATCATACGCTGCTTTAGCTAAAAAGATAAAACCTACACCGGTTATGATGGTCCCGACACCCATTTTAAAAATAGTTGAGTTCGGTTTACCCTTTTTTCGCAGGTAATTCCAAATAAATGCCACTGGCACTCCTATTAAGATTACATAAAACGCATGTAATGCCTGGAACCAACTTGTAGGCACAACAGAGCTACCAATAGAACGATTCACAGATTCTTTTGTAAAGAGGTTCATTAATCCACCTGCTTGTTCGTAAGCACCCCAAAATATAATCGCAATAAGAAAGGTTAAACCCAAAACAACCATTCGGTCTTTTTCAATTTTGGTTAAGGGCTCTTTGGCCTTTTTACCTGACGCTGGGTCAACAACTTTTGGCATAAAATCACCAATACCTTTCAGGTGTTTTTGCCCCCAGATGTATACCAATTGGCCGATTAACATCCCAATACCAGCCAAACCAAATCCGTAGTGCCAATTAATAGTTTCACCGATATAACCAACCAGAAGGGGGGCAGTAAACGCGCCAATATTAATACCGATATAAAACAGAGTAAACCCTTTCGTTCTGTTGGGGTCATTCTTGCGGTAGAGAGACCCTACCATTGAGGATATATTTGGTTTTAAAGCGCCAACACCTAAGACAATAAACACACATCCAGCATAAAAGGCTTCAATGGTATCGAGCGCCAAAATGAAATGACCAATACAAAGTAAAATGCCACCAAGCATCACCGTTTTTTTCTGACCCAAAAACCGATCTGCAATAATCCCACCAGGTACAGCCATTACATACACCATCATGGTGTACCAGCCATACATTGCCAAGGCATCCGCTTTTTCCCAACCAGCACCAGGATTTAAACCTGTAGCTTTAGCCGCTAGGTACAAAACAAAAATGGCACGCATGCCATAATACGAAAAGCGTTCCCACATTTCGGTGAAAAAAAGAACGTATAACCCTTTTGGGTGGATTGACTTAGTGCTGTTGGCCATAGAATATTCTAAAAATTTGTTTCAATAGTCGGGAATAATATTCAAGAATCCATGCACACATACTCTTCCGTCATCGATCAAACCAAGTTTAAGAAATCAATGTAGGCTAACGACATCTGACGGTTGTGGTTTAAATCATGTACGCAAAACGGCAAAAAGGATTATATCAACAAAGGCCTATTGGGTCTAGACTATTCCAAATTCATCCTGCCTATCCAAATGATCTTCCCATTTTTACTTTCTCCTATGAAGGTTAAATTCGTTCCATCTGGAGATTTCAAACTCGGGAATTCAGGATTTGTATAATACAACTGCTTGTCATTTTCGTCTGCACCTAAGGCTACAAAGTCGCCAATTGAACCTGCTTCTAAATCAATTTTTGCCACTGCTGGATAATATAATAACTTAGATTTTGAAAGTGTAGAAGCCCCTGCTAATTCCAGCAATCCTCCGCCTATCTCCACTCCACGTCGCATTCCTTTTAGCTCTCCATACGTCCAATACAGGCTTTTGCCGTCTCCGCTTAATGCAACTTCTTGAGGTGTTAATATCGACTTAGACCATTTGTTATTCTTATCGCGCTTAATGCCATATTGTGCTTTAAGTTGACCTTGATTGTTAAAATGAAACATCACTAAGTCCTTGTACGCGTCTTTTACTTTTATCGTTTTGGTTGCATCATCAGGATCTGGGATATTTTTAGTCGTGTATTTTTGACCTGAAAGAATTAATTCTCCGGCTGGAGTAATGTAGACCAAGCAACGTTCAAAGAGTTTGCCTTTGTATTCAGGAGATTTTTTCTGAGAAGGAGGCGTTACTGCTTTTTCAGAAAACTCATCCAAGTTTGTTGTATTGGCCCATGCAAACTTTCCGTCAGAGATTTTCATTACTTGATAGTCTCGGTATTTAATTTCTTTTACGGCAGACCTACCTGACAATGGAGAATTGGTTGGTTGTAAACTGCTTACATATGCTTCGTCTTTGGCTGGTCCAAAAAAGTAACAATCATCCCCTTCTTGGCTCATGGCGTAATCTTCGATAACCCAACCACTGGTAGGCAGCTTCATTGATATCTTATCGGCTATACTGCCGTCAGCATCGATGAGCACCATTGTTTGATCCGCTGGATCTGGATTCATCAACTTTTTTGCTAAGATGCTTTTGATTGGCGAGAAGACAACCGCAAGCTGACCTTGAGATATGTCCAATACGTCACCTTCGCCTTCAAACTCCAAGTCTCTATCTGGATTTAGTACGTTGAAATAGCTGATGGCCATTACATTTGGAAACTCAATCAGTTCTAACTCTTCCACTTCAAATTCACTATTTACTTTTAGAATCTGAAACTTCTTTGCATGCTGCCATTTTACAGACTTATCGCCTTTGGGTGGCTTCAAGCCGATAATTAGATACACCTCACCTGTTACAAAATTATTGACACGATCGTATAAATATATGCGCTGATTATCTGCACCTTTAATTGTTTGCTTTTCGAGTGTTTGCATTTTACGTGTATAGAAACCGTAATTCCAATTGAATGTATAGGTATACGAAACACGTTGTGCAACTAGTTTACCGCCCCAAGCAGGATTGATGTAAACCATTTCGCGGGTATATGATTCTCCTCTGTATTCAAACCAAGGGTACTTTTCTCTAACCGAATTCACTTCATCCGTAATGTTGCCGTCATCGTCTATACTTGCATCACCCTTAAAGACGTCCATAAGGTTGTATTTATCCTGTTCCTCTCTAACGAAATCTAGATTTTCGTCAAAAATATAATCAGTAAATACGGTGCTTAACGCATTTTTCTCGACATAAGACAGTGTCGTCGTTTTGCCACTAGTGCTGTACGTCACGTTTCCTAGGTAAGAATCTTTCTTCAGGCTTTTAAATTCATAGGTATTTTCGACGACAAGATTTTGAGCAAGGCTTTGAAAAACAAACAGAATGAGAAGACTAGCTAAAAATGAAAACTTACGCAACATGTGATAAAGTATTAAGTTAAAACGACAAGATAAATTTCTTGTTTGGTTTGGGCGTCAATGTACAATGAAACATCTACATAGTTTCTACTATGTACCTTTAGGAAAGAACTAAAACATCAGTTTGGCAGAAGTATACCACTTCAACGTCCGGTATCTGACCCAATCAGATTTCTACTATGAAAAGAGTTTTGTTACCGAATGGCTTAATAATATGTTGGTCTGCGCACCTTAGCCACATGTTTGGCCAATCGCATTACTTGACGGGTATACCCATACTCATTGTCGTACCAAACATAGAGTACGACGTTTTTGCTATCCGGATGGACAATGGTAGCAGGGCTGTCAAAAACAGAGCAGCAGCCATTTCCAATAATATCATTCGACACAAGCTCTCCATCAATTGAATAGAAGATTTGACTAACCAGTTCGCCATTGAGTGCGGCGTCTTTCAGTATCCCGTTCACCTGGTCTACCGTTGTTTCTTTACCAACCGTTAAATTCATTATGGCTAATGAGCCGTTAGGTGTTGGAACACGCACGGCATTAGCTGTCAATTTATTAGCCAACTCTGGTATCACTTTGGTTACCGCTTTACCAGCGCCAGTTTCGGTAATTACCATATTGATTGCCGCCGAACGTCCTCGTCGTGACTTCTTATGCATATTGTCCAACAAGTTTTGGTCGTTGGTGTAGGCATGTATGGTTTCTACATGGCCTTTTTTGATTTCGAGGTGATCGTTGATGACTTTTAGTACCGGAGATATGGCATTGGTGGTACAAGACGCAGCGGAATAAATTTTTTCATTTTTGACATCAAGTGCCTTATGGTTGATACCATACACCACATTGGGTACTTCATTTCCAGGAGCAGTCAATAACACTCTCCCAGCGCCTTCAGATTTCAAATGTAATCCCAGCGCTTCTCTATCTCTAAAAACACCTGTATTGTCAATCACTAAGGCGTTGTCAATTCCAAAGCTTTTGTAATCTACCTTATCTGGGCTTGATGCTTGAATCATATGCACAATCTGACCATTAATCACCAGTGCTTTGTTCTCCAAATCTTCAATAATGGTTCCTGAAAAAGGCCCATGCACAGAGTCGGTTCTTAACAAAGATGCTCGTTTAATAATATCATTATCAGAGTTGCTGCGGGTTACAATCGCTCTTAATCTTAGTTGTTGTCCCTTCCCTGTGTTCTTTATTAATTCTCTAGCCGCTAAACGTCCAATTCTACCAAACCCATATAACACAACATCATTTGGCTCGAGTGATTGCGCTTCTGTTTGAACAAATGCAGACAATTTATCGGCAATAAAATCAGCTTTCGTTTTATAGTCGTTTTGAACTTCCTGCCATTCATAGGCTAGTTTTCCGATGTCAATTCTTGAAGGTGCAAAATCCATTTCGTTGATGATCTTGGCCAATTCGGCGGTATCATATACGGTAATAGGTTTGTTCACCACGTCTTTTGCATATTTATGCAACCTTAAAATCTCAGAAACTCCTTGATCCACAAGTATGTTTCTAAAGAGCACCAACTCTATACTTTTATCATAAAGTAACGTACTGGTTGAGTTGATTAGGTTAACCGCGGCTCTTTTCTTGTCGATCCAGCTTTCAAGTTCTTGCTCGTACTTTGCAGCTGCATTATTCTCAAGTTCTGTTTTGTTCATCGTTTTGCAAAATTGTGTGCAAACTTAATTCGATATTATGGTAAACGAAACGACTTTTATCTTATCAGCTTGTTATAACTTAAATCATGGACAAGACGACAGACAAAGTCGTTGAATTTACGCTTAGATTAATCATAATAAGAGTCATGAACACAAACAGAAGATGGCCCCTAAGGGCCATCTTCTGTATATACATTTTAATAGATTGACTAGTTTTGAGCCAGCACCAATTGTTCTAAACTGTCGATGATAACGACAGCACAGTAACTATGCATATCCCATGGGGTTACCAAACCCCACCATATTATAAAGAAATTCCTGCGAGATGGGAAGTCAACAAGAAAGGTCAGATCGTAATTAACGTCTCGTTTTACGATAAACCAATGCATTGGGACATAACCAAGTTAACCTCTAGAGAATGGCGATACGTCCCGAGTAAAAAGTGAAGACCATTTGAACCTTCAGGTATGGCAATTTATAGTTGATTAGAATCTTCCTTTTGCAAAGGTCTATTAAATTACTGTTGGTTTTGAAGAGCAACGTTACTACACCAAATCAAAAGCCAATTGCAGTCCGTCACTTCGTCTTTTCTTCTATGAATCTTTTGACAATTCTGACTGTCTTCTTCCATTTTTTTTAGCCGTATGACCGAAGCACAAAAATTAATTTCATTTTTTTTTAAAAATGAGATAGGGGTAAAAGGAAACTCCAATGTCTTAGGTACATATCATTAACACATTGAATAAAAATATAATACAATGAACACTTCTTATATAAAATGCCTAGCTTTTCTTTTACTAACCATACCAGCTACAAAAGAGGCTTTTGCCCACGGAGATGACCACCCAGATGTTGAAATACATACCTTTCAGAACGAGGAAACTTGGAGCTCCTGTTCTTTTCAACTTCATTCCTCGTTAAAGCAAAGTCAATTTAGTCTCTTTACAAAAGAAGCGGGGAGCATAATCTATTTTCAGCCACTTTCAGCAGCATCAAACTCTATCTTAATTTTTTAACCTAAAAGTCCAAATTTGGTTGACGACACATACAACTCAAGGTAAGATAGAACGTTGGCACAGATCAATGAAAAACGTGGTAAAACTTGAAAACTACTATTTACCAGGTGATCTAATTAATAGACTTGAAGAATTTGTAGAGTATTACAACAACGAACGATATCACGAATCTTTACAAAATCTAACGCCATCAGACGTGTATTTTGGACGCGGCCATGAGATACTCGAACAACGACATTTAATTAAACTAAGAACAATGCAAAAAAGAAGAAAGCAACACCTGTTGCAAAGATTAAATTTATGACTTAATTTTCACTATCTCTGGTAAACATTAGTTTGAAGACTTACACTCAATTTTACTGCTCATTTGATAGCTTTAAATGTCATTAAGTATATTTAAGTACAATTAAGCGCAAAATAAAAAGGGTTCAACCCCTGTTTTTTGTACCTCTATTGCGCAAGGTACAACGAAGGTACAAATATGTACCTATCAACACAAAACATCACAAAATAAATAATAACTTTGCTTCAACAAAAAAACCCTATTTGCAAGGCTTCATAGCTGTTTCTAATGTGTTTTTTAAATGTTTGTTTTGTGGTGGTTACTTTCCAATACAAAATATAATACCTTCTGACTATCAGCGACTTGCAAATAAAAGGTACAAATGAGGTACAAATAGCACATTTATCTTGTACATCACCAAAATACATATAGACGACTTCCTTCAAATTTATGAGGGCTTATTATTTGTATCCTAATTTAGTATGAGAATTAAGTTTGTAGCTGCATTGATTTCGTCCATACTACTATTCTAAACCATACACTTGTTACTTAATTCTAGGTAGAGACCATTGTTTCGACAAATGCTATTCTTTTCATTCTTTGAAAATAAATAGAAAAAAGTACCTTCGCATGGAAGTGACACGATTTAATAAGGCATTACTCTCTTGTTTGCTCGTATTAACCTATTCCATTGGGTTTACGCATAATCTTGTGCCTCATTGTTCTGGAGAAGTTGAGCATGTCGACGTATCAACAGAAAGTGTGCATCATCACGATCACCACGAACACAATCAAAACGATGCTTCTGATCACGAACACATTGTACATAAAAATCATTTAGATTTAAACTATCTCGATTTAGTGTTGTGTTTACTGGAAGACGTTGAGCAAGATGCAAGTCACTGTGGACAAGAACACTGCTTTGTCTTATATTCAAAAATTTCATCTTTAAAGGACTTACCTAGTACTCAACTTACCTATATATTATATAGCTTTATCCAGAGTACTGATGTAATTGATTTACAAAGCCATTATGATCTTGGAATTTGTTACTGCTACCAATCACCTCCAATAGAGAGGTCTCCTCATAGAGGGCCTCCATTTACTACATTAAGTTAAATCTTCACCTTCCTAGGTGACTCTTTTCGTTTCTCATAGCGAATCAATTTCTTGATACGTTTGAAACTTTTTATAATTTATTTAATAGTAAAGAAAAAATCATGATTGATAAAATCATTTCATTTTCCATAAATAACAAATTTTTAATTGGTTTGCTCACTCTCGCCCTTATAATCGGGGGAATATGGAGCATGACCCAAGTGCCATTAGATGCTGTCCCGGACATTACCAATAACCAAGTGCAAGTAATAACTCAAGCACCAAATTTGGGAACAGAAGACATTGAGCAATTCGTAACATATCCTGTTGAGGTGGCTATGGCCAATTTGCCAGGTGTGATAGAAATACGCTCTATTTCCCGTTTTGGGTTATCGGTAGTTACCATCGTATTTGAAGACGACATGGGCACGTATCTACCTCGACAACTAGTTGCAGAAAAACTCACTGAGGTAAAGGAAGAAATCCCAAGAGGTTTTGGAGAACCATCCATGGGACCAATCTCAACTGGACTAGGAGAAATTTACCAATACACTCTAAAAGTAGATTCTGCTCACAAAGACTTATACTCTTCTACTGACCTCAGAACTATGCAAGATTGGATTGTGAGTAGACAAATGGCTATGGTTCCTGGAGTAGTGGAAATAAATGCCATTGGTGGAAAAGTTAAACAATATGAAGTGGCCATTGACCCAGACGAACTGAAAGCAATTGGCCTTAACATAGTTGATGTTTACAATGCACTAGAAGCTAACAACCAAAATACCGGAGGAGCATATATTGAAAAGGATCATTATGCTAATTTTATCCGAGGTGAAGGATTAGCAAGAAGCGTTCAGGACATTGAAAATATGTTGGTTAAGAATGTCAATGGCTTGCCAATTACCGTTAAGGATGTTGCAAAAGTGCAATTTGGCTCAGCTGTCAGGTACGGTACTTTAACACAAGATGGAGAAGGCGAAGTTGTAGGTGGTCTAGTCATGATGCTTAAAGGTGCAAACTCAAATGATGTCATTGAACGAGTAAAAGAAAGAATGGCTGCTATTCAGAAATCACTTCCAGAAGGTGTAATAATTCAACCTCTTTTGGATCGCAGTAAACTTATAGCAAAAACGACAGGAACAGTTACTGAAAACTTACTTGTTGGAGCACTGATTGTCATTTTCGTTTTGGTTTTCCTATTAGGCAATTGGCGAGGAGGATTAATTGTGGCCTCAACTATTCCTTTGTCCTTACTTTTTGCTTTTATAATGATGCACTATTTTGGTGTATGGGCAAACCTCATGAGCTTAGGTGCGATTGATTTTGGGATTATTATAGATGGTGCGGTAATAATTGTTGAAAGTACCGTTTTTATGCTACATGGAATAATTCTCAAAAAACAACATATTACTACAAAAGTGCGAAATGATGTAGCTTTTGAATCATCAAGTAAAATGATGAACTCTGCATTCTTCGGTCAGCTCATTATCCTAATCGTATTTATTCCAATCCTTGCGTTGGAGGGTGTAGAAGGCAAAATGTTTAAACCAATGGCCCTTACGTTCATGTTCGCTATGATAGGTGTGATGATCCTGTGCCTAACATATGTTCCAATGATGTCCGCATGGTTTATTCGAATGAATAAGACATCCAAAACATCATGGGGAGATCGGTTTGTCCTTTGGTTAGAAAACATCTACGAACCAATTTTGAAAAAATCTCTTAAAAAAGGAAAATGGGTATTAGGTTCTGCCATAGTGTTACTCGGATTGGCTGGGTTTACGTTTTCTCAAATGGGAGGCGAATTTGTTCCACAACTCGATGAAGGCGATATTGCTTTTCATGCTATTCTAAAACCTGGTAGTTCTTTAACAGAAATGATAGAGACCACAACTAAAATCGAAACAGTTGTAAAGAAACAATTCCCAGAAGTGCAAAAGATAGTTAGCAGAATCGGAGTGGCAGAGGTTCCTACAGATCCAATGCCAATGGATTTGGCAGACATCTTTGTGATTTTGGCTCCAAAAGAGGAATGGGTAACTACTGATTCAAAAGAAAAATTGGTAGAAATGATGAAAGAGGAATTAGAAAGAATACCCGGAGTAAATTATGAGTTCACACAACCGATTGAAATGCGTTTTAATGAATTACTAGAAGGTGTTCGAGAGGATGTTGCTATTAAACTCTATGGAGAAGACATTAATATGCTAGCCAACAAGGCAGAAGAAATTTCTAAAATTATCGCAGGGACAAAAGGAATTGGGGATATGCGCGTAGAAGCAACCACTGGACTTCCGCAAATGACTGTACAGTACAACAGACACAAATTAGCCCAATATGGATTGAACGTGGAGGCACTTAATATGGTTATTCAATCCGCATTTGCAGGAGGTAAAGCTGGAGTAATTTTTGAAGGGGAAAAAAGGTTTGATCTCGTTGTCCGATTAGATGAGAAGCATCGCAAAAGTATAGAAGACCTTAAAAGCCTTTATGTCAATTTACCTAACGGGACTCAAATTCCACTGAAAGAAGTTGCGAACATCAGCTATAAACCTGGCCCAATGCAGATAAGTCGGGACAACACCAATCGCAGAACTTATGTTGGTATTAACGTAAGAGGTCGTGACATTAAATCATTAGTGGAAGAGATCCAACAAAAACTAGATGCCCAACTTGACTTACCTGCAGGTTACTACATTCGTTATGGAGGTGCATTTGACAACTTAGAAAGAGCCACTAAGCGATTACAAGTTGTAGTCCCAATTGCTTTAGGACTGATATTCATACTCATATTTTTCGCTTTAAAGTCTTTTAAACAGTCAATGATGATTTACATGGCCATTCCTCTGGCAGCAATAGGAGGAATATACTCCTTATGGTTAAGGGATATGCCTTTCAGTATTTCTGCAGGAGTTGGCTTTATTGTGTTGTTTGGTGTAGCTGTGTTAAATGGACTTGTTTTAATAAGTGGTTGGAATGAATTAAAAGAAGAAGGTGTGACCGATCTAAACGAGCGAATAAGACAAGGCGCAAGACGTAGAATAAGACCAATCTTGCTTACAGCCTTAACCGATGTATTGGGATTTTTACCAATGGCAATATCAACTTCAGCTGGGGCCGAGGTCCAGCAGCCATTGGCTACAGTAGTTATTGGGGGCATGATTAGCGCAACTTTATTAACCTTATTCATTTTGCCAATCCTATATCAATGGGTTGAAACCAGAAGTGCTAGAATGATGGTTCCTAAACCGATCACAGTGATTTTGTTATTAGTTGGTACTATACTGTTTTCATCTAGTGAACTCAACGCTCAAAATGTAAAAACGTTAACGAATGTAGATGAGGCAATTGCTATTGGACTTACTAGCAATGGGAATGTCCATATTGCAAAAACCAACATCGAACTTCAACAACAAGGTAAAAAGGCTGCATACAATTTAAATAAAACCAACATAGGTTTTCAATATGGCCAATACAATAGTTTCGAAAACGACTTTGCTTTTGAGTTGAACCAAAGCATTGAATTTCCAACGGTTTATACCTCTCAAAGAAATTTGGCAAATGAAAAAATTAAAGGAAGTCAAATGCAACTTTCGGTTGCTGAAAATAATCTCAAACACAACATTCGAACTAGTTGGTATCAACTTGCCTTTCTAAAAGAAAAGGAAAGATTGCTGTTATATCAAGATACTGTTTATGGTAAATTTCTTCATGCAGCAACGATACGATACGAAACAGGCGCGACTAGTTATTTGGAAAAAGCCGCAGCTGAAACTAGGGTAATGGAAATCCAAAATGCACTCAAAATAATTGAATCAGACATTGCTATACAAGAAAACCAACTGCGAGTTTTGCTGAATGACACCACGGATTTTAGTTTTGATCCAGATGGTTTGAATGAACGGGTTCTGATGAATAAGCAGGATTCTGCACAAATAAACGACAACCCAATGTTAGCTTATGTTAAACAACAGATCGATATTATTAGTGCCGAAAAAGCTGTCCAAACGGCTAAAATGTTACCAGACTTATCAATTGGTTATTTCAACCTATCTCAAATAGGAAACCTAACGAGTAATGGAGACATCGCAGGAGCATCGAACCGCTTTACAGGGGTGCAGGCTGGAATCTCAATTCCATTATTCTATGGCTCCTATAAGGCCAGCATCAATTCAGCTAAGCTTAAAGCGGATATGGCCCAGACTAATGCCGAATACTACAGCACGGTACTAAAGGGACAATTTGAACAGCAATTGCGTGAAGTCTTGAAATACCAAGGTAGTTTAAGCTATTACAGAGATAAAGCGATTCCGCAGGCAGATTTAATCATTGGAAACGCGCAAAAGAGTTTTGAAAATGGAGCAATTGACTATGTTGAATATTTCCAAAATATAAATCAAGGGTTGGAACTTCAATTCAATTTCCTCAATACGTTAAATGGGTATAATCAAGCAATTATCAGTCTAGAATACCTTATTGGTCAATAAAATTAATACTAAAAAAATGAACTTAAAAATAAAAACATACATGCTGCTATTTGCAGCTAGTTTATTCATAACCAGTTGTGGAGACTCAGGACATAATGAAGACGGACATGACCATGGCGCCAATGAAGAGCCAGAACATGATGAACATGACGAAGGACATGACGACGAGGTTCACTTTTCAGAACAGCAATATCAATCTTTAAAAATGAAGACTGATACATTACCCATTCGCAATATTTCTTCTTACGTTGAGGCAAATGGGCAACTGGAAGTTCCGCCTCAAAACGAAGCAACTGTCACTGCAATTATTGGATCCAATGTGACACTTATCAAAGTTATTGAAGGGGACAAAGTGACTAAGGGTCAGGTATTGGCTTATCTTAGTCACCCAAACCTTATTACATTACAAACCGACTATATTCAAAATTGGAATCAGCTACAATACTTAGAAATGGAGTATCAACGGCAAAAGAAATTGTTTGAAGAAAAGGTTGGCTCAGGCAAAACGTTTCAGAAAACTCAAGCAGATTACTTTTCAATGAAGGGTTTAGTGAAGGGTTATGAGGCACAATTAAAAATGATGGGAATGCGTCTGGACAAGGTGCAGCAAAATGACATTTATGAAAAAGTACCTGTAACAAGTCCGATTAATGGACATGTTAGGTTGGTTGAAGTAAAGACGGGGCAATATGTCCAACCACAAACTGAAATGTTTGAAATTGTCAATATTGACCACATTCATGCAGATTTAATGGTTTTTGAAAAGGACATGCACAAGGTCAAAAAAGGACAACAAATCCGTTTTACTATTGAATCTATAGCTAGTCAGGAGTTAGAGGCTAAAATATATTCTGTTGGCAAAGCATTCGAGCAAGATCCTAAAGCTATCCACATTCATGCAGAGATTGAAAACAAAAAAGGGTTGCTGATTCCAGGAATGTATATAAGAGGTCGAATCATGATAAACGATGTCAAAAGTTATGTTTTGCCAGAGGCTGGGGTTGTTAGAGAAGGTGAAAAGTATTACATATTTACAGCGAACAAAGAAAATGATAATGGAAAAACAGAATGGGGTTTTAAACCTGTTGAGGTATCTATTGGAACAAAAGATGATGGCTGGGTAGAAATTAACCTTTTAAGTCCGTTGGATAATGGAGAAGTGATTGCTTGGAATAATGCGTATTATTTACTCGCAGAAATGAAAAAAGGGGAAGCAGAACATAGCCATTAATTTTACTGTTATGGAGTTTTATCAAATCGTTTTACCAATATTTACTGTTGTATATCTCCTTCAAGTATTTGTAATACAGAGTTACATACAATGGAAAAAGACGGGAGTTAAACCTTACGTTTTTAGTGATACTGACAGTCCACATGACTATTGTGGTAAAATCTATAAGTTAATGATTGTTGGCACATGGATTTCAATAGCTTTTTATTCTTTATATCATGAACATTATGAATTATTAGTTCCGATTTGGTATTTGGAATTTACCTGGTTGCAGCATGTCGGTTTTGGATTTGGGCTTACTTCGTTTGTTTGGATTATCATGGCACAGAAGCAAATGTCTGGGTCATGGAGGATTGGTATCAACTACAAAGAAAAAACAATATTGGTAAAAACTGGTGTATTTCGAATCTCACGAAATCCTATTTTTCTTGGTGTAATGATTTCATACCTAGGTACATTTCTGATAATTCCCAATATGTTAACTTTTGGTGTTTTGCTTGTAACCTTTATAACGCTACAAATCCAAGTTCGACTTGAAGAGGATTACCTTACAAATACCCATGGAAATTCCTATGTTGAATACACAAAATCTGTTCGTAGATGGATATAAACTATGTATTATGAAATCAAATAGTAAAAATATGCACTTAAAGATAGAGGAAAAAAAACCCTTGTTAACTAAGTACCAAGAATATATACCGGCACTTCTTAGTTTTATTTTGTTGGTAACTGGCCTAATTCTCGAGAATGTAAGTCCAGATCTGTTTCAAGTCAAGTGGCAACTAATAATTTATGGAACCGCGTATTATATTGTTGGGAAACCAGTTGTTTTAAAAGCCTTAAAAAACCTGTTTACCGTTGACTTGTTTAACGAATTTTTCCTTATGAGTTTGGCCACTATTGGTGCTTTCGTCATTGGAGAATATGCTGAGGGTGTAGCGGTTATGCTGTTCTATACGGTAGGTGAGTTATTCCAAGGAGCCGCAATTAATAAAGCGAGACGTTCCATTGAGTCCTTGTTGCGGCTACAGGTGGAAGAAGTTTCAGTTTTAGAGGAATGGGGAACAATGGTCAAACACCCCAAAGAAGTAAAAATAGGCCAAATAATCGAAGTAAAACCAGGTGAAAAAGTAGCATTAGACGGCTTACTAGTTAGTGAGAACGCATCTTTCAACACTTCAGCTCTTACAGGTGAGTCTGTCCCTGATGACAAAATTGAAGGAGATACAGTACTCGCTGGTATGGTAAACCTGACCACGGTGGTTGAAATAAAAGTCACTACTAAATACGATGATACTAAACTATCTAAAATTCTTAGACTTGTTCAAGAAGCAACTGGAAGAAAAGCAAAAACCCAACGGTTTATTACCAGCTTTGCTAAAGTATATACACCTATTGTCGTATTCTTGGCAATTGTTTTAACATTTCTCCCTTACTTTTTTATTGAAACATATGTTTTTAGCGATTGGCTATATCGAGCCCTTGTCTTTTTAGTAATCTCCTGCCCATGTGCTTTGGTAGTTTCCATACCATTAGGCTACTTCGGAGGTATTGGAGCAGCGTCAAGAAATGGCATCCTTTTTAAAGGGTCAAATTATCTTGACCAAATAACCAAAGTAGATACAGTTGTGTTGGACAAAACTGGCACTCTCACCAAAGGTATCTTTGAAGTACAAGAGGTGGTTTCCGATGACCTGAGCAGTACAGAGTTTATTAATATGGTGGCTGCGTTAGAAGTCAACTCAACTCACCCTATTGCAAAGGCAATTGTGAAATATGCAGGAGATCACTTCAAAGATATTTCAGTATTTGATGTAGAAGAGATTGCAGGACACGGACTTGTTGGAAAAGTGAATAATAATCGAATATTAGCAGGTAACGCGAAACTGCTTAAAAAATTCAACATAACTTTTAATTCACAGCTTGAAATGGCCACTGATACGATGGTGTTGGTTGCTATTGGTGGTCGGTTTGCTGGTTACATTACTATTGCCGATACCTTAAAAGAAGATGCACAAACAGCTATACAGTCCCTTCATTATGAAAATATCAAAGAAGTAATTATACTCTCAGGCGACAAGCAAGCGGTGGTACAGAAGATTGCAAATCAATTAGGCTTGGATCAAGCGAAAGGTGGTTTATTACCCGAAGACAAAGTGCATGAAGTAGAGGTCTTAAAACGCAAAGGAAGGGTGGTTGCCTTTGTTGGTGATGGCATTAATGATGCACCTGTAATTGCGATTGCTGATGTTGGTATGGCAATGGGCGGTCTAGGAAGCGACGCAGCGATTGAAACCGCAGATGTTGTTATTCAAACCGATCATCCATCAAAAATTGCCACTTCGATTAGAATTGGAAAAGCGACAAAACGTATTGTGTGGCAAAACATAGGTTTAGCTTTTGGTGTAAAATTAATTGTATTAGGTCTTGGAGCTGGTGGTTTAGCCACAATGTGGGAGGCGGTTTTTGCTGATGTTGGGGTTGCGCTGTTGGCAATTTTTAACGCGATAAGAATACAGAAAATGAAATTCTGACTATTCCTTTCACAAACAAAAGCGAACTAAAAAGCCATCCAACTAAACATTGGATGGCTTTCCTTTTAAAAGTATCGTTAGTAAATCTTTTTTATTTAGGATCTACTCGATAAACTTGATTAGTTTTAGAACTTACAAACCAAAGCTTTCCGTCCTTGTCCGCTTTAATTCCCATGATCCCTTTTTTACCAGTATCAAAACGCGCCAGTTCATCACTTGATTTTAAATCGTAGGCAATTATCTCACCAGTTTCATTATCTGAAACATAAAGAACATCGTTGCTTATTTCAATTCCAGCTGGCTTTTGAAGACCTGAACTCTTAAAAACCTTCCATTCAACACCGGTATACTCAGAATGCTCTGCAAGTTGTTCATTAATCAAACTTAAATCTCTGTTTTTTACACCTGATTTTGTATTCATTTTAAGGATACGTTTGTTTCCTGTATCCACGATATACAACCATCCAGTTTCTTTGTCCAATACCAAATGACTTGCAACATCGCTTTCCCGTTTTACCTCTACTTCAGCATATCGTCTAACCATTCCATCATCATGATCTGCATTTCCTGGACCATGATCACCTTGAAAATCATACCAACAAATATGTCCATTGTGTCCATCAAATACCCAAAATGCATTCCCACTACCAGCAGATTCAATACCCATTGAATACGGACTAGCATGTAGCATGTCTAAATGGCTACCGTTTCCACCAGAAGGTTTTGCGTAAACAGCCATATCGCTACTCCAAAGAGACGGTCCTGTAAAGGTCCCACCTTGTCTGTTTGCATCAACGATTTCAGCTCCAGTCGCCCAATTTTCGTTATCAGGACTAAACGACATTGAAGAGGGAAGTGCCATAAAGTGCCACGAGTTCCCATCTTTGCGATATTCAGCTTTCTGATTCGCTAGACCAGCATCTGTAATTGTCACCGTGTTCCCACCAGTGCGTTCTGTTCCTTTATTTAATATCCAGAGTTCGTTTTCTCTAGTTGGGTGAAAATCTAAATCCCATGGAGTAACAATTTGATCGTTGTTATTGGCTATCAGAGTCAACTCTGGGGTATTCAATCCATATTCGTCTGAAGTTGCAGGCATATAAAATGCTGGCACTGTGTTTATGTTGGCAGGAGCAGGTTTTGCTTCTTCATCTTTTTCTTTACATGCTGATACTAATAACAGGCATGATGCTATGCACACAAATTTATTATTCATTTTGAAAATTTCTATTTATGCAAATATGAACAAAATGTATCACTTTTTAAGCCCTTCTGCATATATCAAGGATTCTAACTATGAAAATCTCACATAGCCTACTTTTCAAAACTTGCCCTCACGTAAAAAGTTGGTAGCTGCGTTTCGTTCGGGCTTCTGTTCAAAGTTTTTACTCTCCCCCCTACCCTGTGAATGAAACTTAATAGTGAGTTGTGTTCACCTTGTTTTCTAACATGAAAACGAGTTCAGGCGTAGGAACGTAACCCGTTAGACCCTTTCCTGTTTTTACATCTATCCAGTCTTGATGTTTTATATCAAATTCATATTGTTTGTAAGTCATGGCATATTTTACCGTTGGCTTCTTATTGATATGCTTTGAGTCTTTAGGTAGATTAAAGCCAATAGAATCGAATAGTCTATGACGCTTCATAGCTCTGAGTATTTGGTACAAGGCTTTCGCATAAATTTGATGCTCTCCCTTTTTCGTTTTTTTCTTGTTATAAATATCTGGCTCAGTAAATATTTTACTCCCGTATTTTATCGCTTCAATTAAGTCTTTTACTCTATCCCTTTTGACTGGTCTGATATATTGAATTTTTTCATATACGTGTGAGCTAGTCCATTCTTTTGCCCATTCCTTGATAAGTAGTTCACCCATTTCTTTCGTCTCCACGAGAAAATTAAAATGAGGGTTATAGGTCGATGCTATCGGGTTAAAATTACATTCAAGAGAACGTATGCCTACTATCTTAATTCCTCCGTTGCGATTATGCCGTTGCCTTATACGATCATTGATACGTCGAATGACATCGTACATGGTTTTAAACCGATGAACCAAAAAACGCCCTTTACATGACTTGGCAGTTAATGTTATGAAATATGGTTTCTCCCAGCTCATAACCGTTGGTAAATATTTGTTTATTATCTCCGCTTTTCGGTTGCTCAGACAAATAGTACAAATTCTATTTTTACAATATTTGGTGTACATTTTACCGTTAACGACCACAACTTTTGAACTGCATCGGTAAGTCCTCCACAGTGTTTGTTCCAATTCTCTATTTCCATGTGCTTTACAAATATCAATAATGGATAGGATCATTGATTGAGTTAGAAATTTACGCTTCGCTTTCCCTGTCGCAACCTTCGTTTTTGTAATGTCAGAACCATTACCCACTAGTCTCAATGGCTCACCCCCTTCTTGAGCGGTCCAGTCTTGTGCTAATGTATTAAAGCACCCTTGCTTCGGATGTGATAACAACCTATTTCCCATCTTTAGCTCCGTTTAGTGATATAGGATTCTGATTCTTTTTTTATCTCGTTGTTGGTCTTCTTTCGACCTTGTTTGAGATACTCCATAAGTTCAGTACTAGAGAAGTACAAATGCTTACTTCGCTTCATATACGGTAGCTCGTTCTTACTCACTTTAGTGTAAATAGTAGGCACTTGCAGATTGAGAAAATCGGCTGCTTCTTTAACTGTTAGGAGCTTTTCTTCTGTTTGAAGGCTCTGGTTCTGACTTGCCTTGATTTCAGATTGCACTTCCCGAATCCAACGTTTGAAGATTGGTTCGAGTTTAGAAAGTGGCACATTGAAAAATACTTGTTCCATTCTGTGATGATTTTAGAATGGCAACTACAATTGTGGTAACCAGTTACTAAAGGGTTACCAAAGGGTTACTAAATTGAAACAAACCTTATAAAATGCTGTTAATCAGGCAATTCATTTTTTAAAAAATTTCTATCTTTTTCTACAATTTTAACTGTTGAGGAAAAATTATCTTTTAAGAAATCAATAATTGACTCAAGTTTACTAATTGGATAATCATTCGTTTTGTTAATCCGATTTCTTGCGTCATAATAGCTTGTCTTAAAGTGAGCTATGGTCGTTGACAAACCATAGTCTCTCATAAATTCCTCCATTCGAGCTTTTTTACTTCGGTGCTTGGAAAGTAGTTTTTTCTCGTCAGCGTAATAAAATATCGTAGCCCATTCTAAAACACTAAAGTCATGTTGATTCGGTTTTGAGGTGTCTGCTTCATTATTATTAGCTACCAACCAGTCCAGATATTCAAGACAGGCAAATTGGTAGAGTGTTTTTTCGTCATCGTCTAACGGGAGAATGGATATTGAATCTGTTACTATTTTAACATACGCTTTTTCTTTCTGTAGAATTGACTTCACCAAACTAGTATTACTATATGCAAGACTACTTTGAAATTGTCTTTTCAGCTTCACCTGTTTGACATCCGTATAATTTTGATACAATTCGTTCACAGATTTTACTGGCTCAACTCGATTTTCATATTTAGAGTCTTTTGCCATTCCTGTCAATTTGATACGATCTGATTCATTTAACCAAAGAAACGCAGGAAAGCCCGAGATCGTCACATTCATAGTATTTACAGAAAGATTATCATGCGTCGTATTTTGAGAACAGGTAAAAGCTTTTAGGATAATTAAGTCTTCCCCATTTTTGGAGCTTCTTATTGGCTTATACTCAATCTTTATCTTGTTCTCAATATATGCAAGTAAAACATCTACTGCATCCCAATACGCAGTTCTGAAATGAGTCAATATGCCGTTATAAAGTGCCTTAGCGTCCTTTTTACAATCAAATAAGAGTAATACAAGTGCGTGTGAACAATTAGAGAAATTTTGATAGATAGTAGAATGATACTCTATCTCAGCACCCTTGAATTTTTCAGGTATTTTATAATTGATATTTACATCTGCCAAATTCACAACCACATTTGTACACTCCATTCGCATGTCGTAGAGCCATTTGGTCATTTCCTTTTTTTCCAATTCCTTTAGTCCTTCTATTGCAGACGATCCATGTTTTAAAATTGAATCAAAAATCTCATGTTTAGTTACCTCATTCATCTCTTTCACATTGGGTTAATTTTGCTTTAACAAAAAAATAATCATCTGTTACAAATCCAGTACAATCTTACCCGTTGCTTGTCGCTTTGACTTGTCTACTACCTTCGCATATATCTGTGTTGTTTTTAGGCTTCTATGTCCTAACATTTTTGACACAGTGTAAATGTCAGTACCTCCCAATAATTGCAGGGAAGCATAAGTGTGTCTAAAATTGTGAAACGTTATCTTTTTTGTAATTCCTGCCCGAAGTAACCAATTCCGAATTTTATCATTATTGTGAGAAGAATATTTAAGCCCAATAAAAACAAGGTCGTTCTGTGGCATTTCATTTGGATTTGACTTTCCTTTAGTGAGTTGATATGCTTGCTCTGGAATTGGCAACATTTCGACATTTTTAGTTTTCTTATGTCGATATTTAATAAAAAAACCGAAGTCTTTAATAAATTCCAATTCATCCCACGTCATTCTTTGAATATCTGAAAACCTCAAACCCGTCAACGCTGAAAATAACATTGCATCTTTCAATACAGGAATCTCAAATGGCATTTTAACAAGTTTATTTACTTCTTCTATTGTAAGAAATTCGCGAACGGTTTCCTCCTCTTTTATAGGCGTAATTTTAGAATTGAGGTCAATAGGCAGAACACCATCTTTAAAAGCCTGTTTTAGTGCTGCTTTGACCTTATTGAAGTATGACGCAGCTGAATTTTGTGAAAGTTTCATTTTTTCGCTTCTCATGCTTTGAGTTGTTAAAAGATGTTCTTTAAATTCCTCAAAAAATGTAACGTTGAGATCCTTAAACTTTACACTTCCAGTTGTAAAATTCTCAAGGTGTTTTAGTGCCGAAACCCAGTTATCATGGTTACTAGCTTTACGTTTTTTTGTTAGCTTAGTAAAGTATTCAATAAAGCATTGCTCTCCTAATTCCTTAATTTTCAATTGCTCCTTTTCGTATTGGCTGTATATCTCAGGTTTATTAAGTTGATTCTCTCGTTTTTGTCTAATGCTGCTTCCAATCTTCCGCGTTTCCAAATTGTGTTCTTTATCAAATGGCGTTTTCGGCTTGTCGTAGATATAAAGTCCTAAAAACTCCCTTCTCGTTGGCTCACCAGTTTTATGATGTGGTATCGGTGGGTAAAAATCTAAATACAGGCTTTTACGTCCTTTTGATATTGGTTTTTCTCTGAGTGTTACTTTAGTTGTCATGGTTGTTTGATTACTTACTTAATATTTCATCTATCAGAACTTTAGGCACATAAGCAAACTTCCCATTGCGGATCTTTGGCATTTTGTGTCTCGCAATTAATTGTTGTATCGTACTTTCTGAAACTCCGTATCTGGTCTTAATCTCTTTTAGGTTGTAACAGTCGGAAACCTCATATTTCTCAATTTCCTCTGTTGTCTCCTTCTTTTTTGGTTGAACTAGGATTTCATCAAGTGACGACCTTTTAACTCGAGTAATTCTTTCCGACAAATTGATTGCTTCTATTTTTCCAATATTGATTAATCGGTATGTGGTACGCAACGAACAACCAAGTAACGTGGCTACCTCCTTAACGCTCAAAAACTCTTTAGCCTTTAGCGTTTCGATTGGTTGAGTTTTGATTTTCTTGGTTTCCTGATTACTCTTCTCAATCTTTTGATTTTTGAGACGAGCTTTATAAGCACGTTTAGAACATGTACCTCCACAATATCTGGTAACCGTCGTCTTTGCAGTAAACTCTTCACCACAATGTTCACAAATACGCTGTACCTGAATGTTTGAACTCATTTAGATAGCGTTAAGTACAATTAAGAAGCAATAAGAAGTATTAAGTGCCATAATTTCGCCAACCGCCTAGAGAATTGTGTCCCTTCTCCATTCGAGGTACAACGAAGGTACAAATAGAATCGAAACAAACAGATAATAAAAAGAAGTAACGACAAACTACATTTGCGCTATTGTTAGTAATTATAAAGGTTGTAGCGAATTATTGCTAGTTTATTATTTGTTTGATTTAACGGCTTACTTTCCAATACAAAACCGCCCAAATATTGAGTCCAACAATTCATCGTTGGTGACCTCACCGGTGATAAGTCCGAGTTGGTAAAGCGCACTGCGAATATCTAAAGCGACTAAATCACTTGGGATGTCATTCGACAACCCTTCAAGTACCGTATGTAATGCTTCGGAACTTTTGGTTAACGCATCGGCATGACGGGCATTATTGACAATCGTTTCGTTACCAAGTTCATAAATATTGGTAATGTGCTCTAGTCGATCCATCAAAGGCTGTAGCTTTTTTTCCTTGGCTGATATAGAAACAATATCTTTTGGCCAATCAGATGATTTGAAATCTATCGTGTCGGTTTTATTGGCAACCAAAACCGTATGCTCAACATTGGGTAGCTCACCTAATTCGGTTTCTAACTCTTGAGGTGTAGTTTTTCTGGCATCAAACAAATAAACCAACAATTCTGCCTTATCCATTTCTGCCCTGGTCTTCCCCACACCTATTTGCTCTATATGGTCAGAGCTTTCTCTTAAACCTGCAGTATCAATCAATCGAAACTGCACACCGTTCAACACAAACATTTCTTCTATGGTGTCGCGCGTTGTCCCCTCAATCTCCGAGACAATGGCTCTATCTTCATTGAGCAAGGCATTCAACAAGGTGCTCTTTCCGGCATTGGGTTTACCCGCGATCACCGTATTTATACCATTTTTCATAGCATTTCCTGCCACAAACGAAGACCGCAGTTTTTCAATTTGTGTTAGGATCTCTTCAACCAAAGCGCGGAGCTTAGGTCGATTAGCAAACTCAACGTCTTCTTCACCAAAATCGTTTTCCAATTCAATCAGCGCAGCAAAATCTATCAGTTCTTGTCTAAGGTATTTGATATCATCACTAAAGCCCCCACGAATTTGGCTGATTGCCATTTGTAAACTCGCTTCGCTATTCGAATGAATCATGTCTGCAACAGCCTCTGCTTGCGCCAAATCTAACTTTTGATTAAGAAATGCCCGTAACGTAAACTCGCCTGGATCTGCCATTCGAGCACCGTATTTGATTAGAGTTTCAAGAACGCGTTTGACAATAAAGGGTGAACCATGACATGATATCTCTAATGAGTCTTCTCCGGTATATGAATGCGGATTTAAGAATAAGCTTACCAATACCTCATCAATATTTGTATTGCCATCCTTAATAAACCCATAATGTATGGTATAGCCAGCCTTTCCTAGTAAAGGTTTAGAAAAACACTTATCGACTATGGCAACTGCGTCGTTGCCAGATATGCGTACGACCGATATCGCAGAAATTCCTGCAGGTGTTGCCGGGGCAACTATGGTATCTTGTAAGTTTAACATGAGCTACGGCACAAAGGTACAATAGCCAGTCTGAATTAGAAGTTCAGACTCATGCTGTATTTACTGTAGAACTCTAAGATTTCGTTTACCGCTTCGTCTGCAGTATCAACTAGCTTAAAAAGATACATATCGTCAGGACTTAAGTTCTGTTCTTTCTCCAACATGGTATCTTTAATCCAGTCGATTAATCCCTTCCAGAAATCTGTACCCACCAAAATAATCGGGAACTTTGCAGTCTTTTGGGTTTGCACCAAAGTTAAGGCTTCAAACAACTCATCTAAGGTTCCAAACCCACCAGGCAAAACAATAAACCCTTGGGCGTATTTCATGAACATTACCTTACGGACAAAGAAAAAATTAAAGTCGATTAACTTGTCTTGGTCGATATACGGATTGGCAGATTGCTCGAAAGGCAATTCAATATTTAAACCAACCGATGCCCCTTTTTCTTTGCTGGCACCTAAATTACCCGCTTCCATGATGCCTGGACCACCTCCGGTGATTACTCCAAGCCCAACAGAAGCCAGTTTCTGACCTATATCGGTGGCCATTTCATAATACTTGGTTCCTGGTTTGGTTCGCGCAGATCCAAATACAGAAACACATGGGCCAATCTTTGCCAAAGTATCGTAGCCTTCAACAAATTCAGCCATCACCTTAAATATATTCCAGCTATCTGAGCTCTTAATTTCAGGCCACTGCTTTATCTTAAATGCTTTCTTTATTCTTTCGTTATCCATAAACTATATTTCGTTATCAAGTATGTCGACTTCATCTTTTGGTTCAGCATGAAGCTTCACTTTCTCATTTGATTCTTTGGCCAATGCAAGCAGGACAAATGTAATGCATCCATTGATAAGAATTAATTCGAACCCAGGCTTGTATCCATTTATCCATTGTGGCGAATACGTATAGTAAAACCACGTTAATGCTATACTTAGTATGGTGATTACCGGAATTACTTTATCCTTGACCTTAATCTGTGTTAAAATCCCAAAAAAGAATAGCCCCAATAAAGGCCCATAGGTAAAACCAGCTGCAGTAAACAATTGTTTGATTACCGCATCATTATTGATTTCTTTAAACACCAAAATGGTAAAGAATAATACGGCGGCAAACCCTAAATGCACCAAACGTCGAGTTTTAATATCGGTAGGTCGTTTCGATTCAAAGCCGAGAAAATCAACACAAAAACTTGTGGTTAATGCGGTTAGAGCGCTATCAGCACTAGAATATGCCGCAGCAACCAATCCTAAAATAAAAAACAGTCCAATCATTGGCGAGGCATGTTGAAGCGCGATGGTAGGAAATAGCTGATCTGAAGAAGCAACCTCCCCAACGTTCGCAAACGCTTGATATTGATAAAGCAATGCACCCAAACTCAAAAACACAATATTGACGATGATAAACATCACCATTTGCGCATAGATATTCTTTTGAGCCGATTTAATATTTTTGATACTCAAATTCTTTTGCATCATGTCCTGGTCTAACCCGGTCATCACCAATGCGATAAATGCGCCTCCTACAAACTGCTTCCAGAAAAAATTATTACTCTTCCAGTCCCAATGAAAAATCTGTGTATTTGGATCGTCTGCCAGGGCACTGATTAAGCCGTCAAAACTGAGATTCATTTGACTGGCGATATACCCTATGGTTAGCACAACCGCTAACACCAAAAATGTAGTTTGAAACACATCGGTGTATACAACCGTTTTGATCCCACTTTTAGTGGTATACGTAAATATGAGAAGAATGGTAATCGCTACGGTTGCCCAATACGGGAAATCGAAACTCGTAAACAATGGTTTAAATATGGCTAAATGCAAAACCCCAGCCACAAGAAACAACCTAAATGACGCACCAATTACTCTTGAAATCAAGAAATAGGCAGCTCCTGTTTTATACCCATTCGTGCCGTAACGCTTATCGAGGTAGGTGTAAATAGACGTTAGGTTTAATCTGTAGTATAATGGCAGTAACACTTGAGAGATAACCACGTAGCCGATTAAATACCCAAACACCGTTTGCATATAACCAAAGTGCGTGGCATTGACCCAACCAGGTATAGAGATAAAGGTAACGCCCGACAGAGACGCTCCAATCATACCAAAGGCAACCAAAAACCATGGCGACTTTCTGTTCCCGTTATAAAAAGATGTTTTGTCTGCAGTTTTTCCTGATACCCACGAAATGAATACCAATACCAAAAAGTATCCCACCAACACCAGCAAATTGGTTATTGGACTCATTCAGATACACGAAGCTTTTGGCCGATATTGATTTGATTACCTGTTAAGCGATTCCATTTGGCTAATTGCTCCGCAGTGATATGATACATTTGGGTGATGCGATAAACAGTTTCCCCTTTTTTAACAATGTGGTATTTGGTAGCTGGGATTACTGGGTCATCTTTAGGCACCTCTGGATTTTCTCCTAGCGCCTTCTCGGCAGACTCCTTGGTTAGATATATTTTTCGGCCTAAGGTGAGTTGCAGCGCACTTATTTTGTTCCACTTCAGCAGGTCTTCTTCAAACACATGGTACTTTTCAGCAATTCTATAAATGTTATCTCCTTTAACTACCACATGGTATGAGGGTAAATCAATGTTTTCTTTCTCTATGGGCGGGGCCTTCTCCACTTTTAAGTTATGTGGGTTAACAAAGGCCTCTTTTTCTTTTTCGATTTGATTCTCCGTTTTGGTTGGCAAGGAATCTGTTTTGGTGCGTTTTCCGCGCATGTATAATTGACTGCCTTCAATAGGCTCGGCACCCATCTCCAGTCTATTTCTTCGGTACAGATGTTTCAGTTTGATGCCGTATTGCTGAGAAATCTGATACATGCTCTCATTGGATTTAACGGTATGGAATTTTTGAGAACCACGACGTCGTTTTGGTTTCAAGTAAACAATGTCGCCTTCCTCAATCTTCTGCCCATCCTTTAAATCGTTGTATTTATAGATTTGCCTGTTCGTGAGTTCATTTTCGTCTGCAATAGATTCGATTGTTTCATCTTTTTCTGCATAAACAATGGGCACTTCGTTTTGAAGCACCACTGGTATAGTAATCAAAGGTTCGGCCGACATAATATCCAACTTGTAGAGCTCGTGCTTTTCAACGAGGTTGATAAGCATGGTGTGGTAACTCTGATTTGTAGCGTAACCGGCTTTTCTCAATCCTCTTGCCCAGCCTTTGTAGTTGGTTATGTCTAAATCAAACAACTCATGGTATCTCCAGTTATTTCTAAGAAAATCAGAATGATCACGATAAGACTCTTCAGGTGAATCGTAAGCCCTAAAGCATTCATTAGGTGCATCATCATTGGCACGCATGGTTTTCCCCTTCCAGGTGCTTTTACATTTTATTCCGAAATGATTATTTCCCTTTCGTGAAAGTCGGCTGTTGCCATTGCTGCTCTCCAAAATACCTTGCGCCATCGTAATACTTGCTGGTACTCCAGCACGATGCATTTCTTTGATCGCGAGGTTTTTATACTTTTCGATGTACTGTTCGCGCGTTTGTTTTTCTTGTCCAAATGCAGACAAGGCCGTCATAAAACAAACCAAAACAAGACAGTATACATTTTTCATAACTTCCACAAAATTACAGGCTTAACCTAGTGTATAACGTTACATTTATTCACTTTTGCACATTTTGGTAAATCAAAGTGTAGTTTGTTTAGGTAGATGTCGCTATTAATTGAATTTAATTGAGGCATACAACTTAGTGCCAATGCACAACATCTATTATTTATTGGCATGGGTTATTTGCGATTATTGTGCCATCTTTGGCGCTGCAATTTGCTTATCGGATAAGTATGTTGTCAAGTAATAAGAAAAGGATATACAAAGGGGATATGAGAAAATTTTTTGTTTTGTTTTTTACGCTAATCAGCACACTTGTTTTAGGGCAAGACTTTGGCGCTGCTGACTTTTCGTTAAGTGTTTCAGACAAGGAAACTACGGTTGGAGAAACAGTTGTACTAACCTTCTCGACGGCAATACCAGAAGGATTGCACATCTATGCAAACGCCGGAGATTGTGAGGTAGGTCCTAAAAAACCATGGTTTGAAGAAAACCTAAAACTAACTGATTGCCAGTTCGTTGGAAACATATACGATGGCATAGAACCACACAAATACAAAGATGATTTATTCAATTGCAACGTATCGGACTTTGCAGATAAGGCAGTCTTCAAACAGAAACTTGAAATAACTGGAAAGAACCCAAAGGTAACCGGAGAATTTTGGTATCAGATGTGTTCTGACGCACGATGCAAGGATTTTGGTTACGACTTTACTTTACCAAAAATATCTGTTTCTGGGTCTGTTAAGCCTGCGCCACAAGTGGTTGTTGAACCAACAACTACCGAAGTAGAAACTCCAATAGACACTGTTGACACTAGTAGTACAGAAGAAAACCCTGAATCGGCTGTTGTCCCAACAGTCAAGCAAGGAGAAGTAGACTATTCTACATACCAGAAAAAGTCAGAATCTGATGCAAATGGCTGTGAAGTAAAAACCTTTGAAGGAGCGAATGAAGATGATTCATTTACCTATTGGGGCTTTTTCATTCTTGCCTTTCTATCCGGTTTACTCGCCTTACTTACGCCTTGTGTTTTCCCAATGATTCCAATGACGGTTTCATTCTTCATGAAAGATGGAAGTAGAGCGAAAGCAATTCGAGCAGGATTGATTTACGCATTCAGCATTGTAGCTATTTACGTTGTGATTGGCACCTTGGTGGCCGCAACAGCGGGTGAAGATGCGGCACACTTTCTGTCTACACACTGGTTACCCAACGTATTTTTCTTCTTAATATTTGTGGTTTTCGCGGCTTCATTCTTTGGCGCGTTTGAACTTACGCTTCCAAGTAAATTGGTCAACAAGGTTGATAAGCAAGCCGACAAAGGAGGCCTTACAGGCATATTCTTTATGGCCTTCACCATTGTATTGGTGTCGTTTTCATGTACTGGCCCGATTGTAGGCAGTATATTGGTAGAATCAGCAGGTGGGCAGTTTGTAAAACCTCTTGTAGGCATGTTGGGTTACTCTCTGGCATTTGCCATTCCTTTTGGATTATTTGCCATATTCCCTAACTGGCTTAACAACTTACCACAATCAGGTGGATGGTTAAATACCGTTAAAGTTGTTCTTGGTTTTTTAGAATTGGCCTTTGGCTTGAAATTTTTGAGCGTTGCCGACCAAACGTATCACTGGGGTATTTTAGACCGTGAAGTATACTTAGGTTTATGGATTGTCATTTTCACTTTAATGGGCATCTACTTATTAGGTAAAATCAAATTCGCACACGATAGCGATTCTAAATTTGTAAGTGTGCCAAGGCTTATCATGGCCATTGCTACTTTCTCGTTTGTCGCTTACCTAATACCTGGTATGGTTGGTGCACCGCTAAACCAATTGGCTGGATACCTTCCGCCAATGAGCACGCATGATTTTGATTTATTAGGAACGATTAAAAATCCAAACCCTAAAGAGTCGACCGTTAAATATGGAGACAAGTTACACATACCGCATGGCATAGAAGGTTACTTCGACTACGAAGAAGGTATGGAGGCAGCAAGACAATCAGGCAAACCTGTTTTCCTTGATTTTACCGGACATGGTTGTGTAAACTGTCGAGAAATGGAAGCGCGTGTATGGAGCGACAACAAGGTATTAAGATCCCTTAAAGACGACTACATAGTAATTTCGTTATATACAGACGACAAAACCATAAGACTTGATAAAGACGAATGGTACTATTCTAAAAGCAGTGGCAAACAGATTACTCGACTTGATAAAAAGAACGCCGACATTCAATCGTGTTTCTTCAATGAAAGTAGTCAACCACAATATGCCCTTTTAGACAATAAAGGAAACCTACTACAACCTACAAGAGGACACAATCTTGATGTAGATGCATATTACAAATTCCTTAAAAAAGGAGTTAAAGTATTCGAAAGTCGCTCAAATAACTCAGGAGAATCTGAGGAATAGGGATATTTAGAGGCTGTCTTCCACCCAAACCAAGGTGTGATTGTCGTATACCTCGTATTGCATGAGAAATGTTTGTTCTTGTTCTTTTGTGAAGTTCAGGTGAAACCAACCTTGTTTTTGCACTTCAAACGGACTTGCAATCATGTGATTTCTAAAATCTACCGCTTTTTTACCGTACAGTTTGTACAAAGCTTCTTTACCACTCCACAATAGATAGAGCATGGTTAGTCTATCCTTCTCTTTAACAAAACGCCATTCATCTTCGTGAACAAAACGCTCGGCAATACGCTCAATCCGCGGTGTAATCTGTTCTATATCGATGCCAACCGGAACCTTACTTGCAATGGCTGCGGCATATTGCTTACAATGACTAAGTGATATTTGTTTCCCCTTGCCTTGAAGATGTGGTTTACCAAAATCGTCTTTTACTATTTTGGCGACATCAATATCCAACGCATCCAACGCCGCTCGACCAGCAAGCCACTGTGTATTTCGCGTATAATGATCCGACTCTAATGGAACCAGATCTAAATCAAACCCGTCAACCTGCTCAGTAATCTTCCAAAGGCAAATCTCTGAGTGTTCTGTTTGTATTTTCTTAAGTACTGGCAAAGTGTATAACGCCTCAAAGGTATCAATTCACCATGACTGGCAATACCGCACGCATTTGTTTTACACATATTGTACCCTGCCATGATTTATTAAACGAAAACCTATTATTTCGTGTGAAATTAGTTTCAAGTAGCAGGTCATGATTTTAAGCGATAAACGTATTTTAGAAGAGATTGAAAAAGGCACCATCTTAATTGAGCCTTATAGACCAGATTGTTTAGGCACCAATTCTTATGATGTCCACTTAGGAAAATACCTAGCCACATACGATGATCGTGTATTAGACGCTAAGAAACACAACACAATTACGCATTTCGAAATACCCGAAGAAGGCTTTGTGTTACAACCAAACACGTTGTATTTAGGTGTCACCGAAGAATATACAGAAACACATGCGCACGTTCCTTTCTTAGAAGGCAAGTCTAGTACTGGAAGACTTGGTATAGACATTCACGCCACTGCAGGAAAAGGCGATGTAGGATTTTGTAATACCTGGACATTAGAAATATCTTCTGCTCAGCCGGTCCGAATCTACAAGGGCATGCCAATTGGGCAATTGATATACTTTGTGTGTGAAGGTGAAATCAATACCATGTACAACACGAAGAAAAATGCGAAATACAACACGCGCACCATCAAGCCTGTTGAAAGCATGATGTGGAAGAACCAGTTTTAGCTTTTTGTTGTTATAGGGCTACAATCAAGCTCGATTGACATAATACATATCAACTTCACCCTTCCCTTTTGCGGTTACTTTACCACGATGTTCAAAGGTGAAAATTGATTCATTTTTGATAATTTCATAGGTTTTTTGTGATATGTTCACCTTCCCTACAGAACCATGACTTTCCATTCTTGAGGCAATGTTTACAGCGTCACCCCATATGTCGTACTGAAACTTTTTCTTCCCTACTATACCGGCCACTACCGACCCTGTATTAAGACCAACCCGCATATGAAGAGGCATCTCTCAGTTCTTTTCTCTTTCTTCCACACGCTTAATTATGAAATCAGACATGTCAAGGCCAAGCAACACTGCGTTTTTTTGTCGAGTCTACTGATGCTACTGGAATACCACCTGCGGCCATAAACGAATCTCCAATAGTTTTGATTTTTTCAATGTTATGCTTATCACAAAGTGCATCGAAAGCCATAAAACAGTGATTCAGTTCTAAGATTAATTCTTTTGGCGTCATAAGTCATTACATCCTGAGCCAGTTACACCTGAATCAATAATTCAACATTAAAAACTCAACATTAAGAATTAAAGCGGAGCAACACCTTCCATAAGCACGGCACACAACCATGCCCCGTAAGTTCCCAATGCGTACCCTAATACCGCTAGCAACACACCAACAGGTGCTAAAGAAGGGTGAAACGCTGCAGCAACAACAGGTGCCGATGCTGCTCCCCCAACGTTGGCTTTACTGCCAACTGCTAGAAAAAAGAATGGCGCTCTGATCATTTTCGCTACAAGAAGAAGCAAACCGGCATGAAAGGCCATCCAGATGAGACCAACCACAATAAGCAACGGGTTCTCAACAATTTGTCGTAAATCCATTTTCATACCAATGGTCGCTACCAAAATATAAATGAATACGCTACCCAATTTGGAAGCGCCATAGGCTTCAAGTTTTCTGGCCTTGGTAAAACTTAAGACCAATCCTATAGTTGTTGCCATCACAACCAACCAAAAGAACGAACTTGTTAGCGTTGTCCCTTTTAATGCCTCAATACCGCTAAAATAACCGGTGAACCATTTGGAAGATAAATGTGAAAATGCAGTTGCACCAAAAGCAATTCCTAACACCAATAGGATGTCTCGCAGTGTTGGGTTTTTACTTATGCTTTGTGTAAAGTGCTCCATTTTTTCTTGAAGCTCTTTGATTGCTGAGCTATCTGCCTTAAGCCACTTATCGACCTTATCGGCTTTCCCTGCTCCGTATAACAAAACAGCCATCCAAATATTGGCCACCACAATATCGACCAACACCATTCCGCCATACTTACTTTGTGCATATCCATATACTTCGAGCATTGCCGTTTGATTTGCACCACCACCAATCCAACTCCCCGCAAGCGTAGACAATCCTCTCCAAACCGCTTCAGGCCCTTGACCGCCCACTGTTTCAGGCGAAAAGGTAGAGACCAAAAGTATTGCAATAGGCCCTCCAACGATAATTCCAATCGTACCCGTAAAAAACATTATTAAACTCTTAGGACCTAAGTTGATGATTCCTTTGAGGTCAATGCTCAAGGTCATTAGCACCAATGCCGTAGGTAATAAGTATCGTGTGGCAATAAAGTAAATGCTATGAGACTGAACGCTGTTTACGATTCCTAAACTTGCCAAAATCGAAGGCAATAGGTAACACATAAGCAACGCTGGTATAACCGTATAAAATTTCTTTAAGAGTTTGTTGTTTGACGTACTTGTGTAAAATACAAATGCCAAACACAACAACAATAGACCCAAAACAACCGCATTATTTTTGACTAATGGGGCCTTTTTGATCACATCAACCTTCATTTTTTGAGCCGTTCCACCAATTTCCTGCAACTTAAAAGCCACCTCTCCAGAGCCTGGTAAAGTAACAACTACTGGCTTTAATGACGACAAAACCATGCTGTCTTCATTCATAAAGAAGACATACGACGACGCATTATACCATTGTGAAGGAAAGTCTATTATCCACGATTCAGATTCAGATAAGTCCAAATATTGCGGTGCATGCCCAAATACAAAAGAAGGAGATTCTGTGTTGTTAGACAGGGTATCAATTACTGTAGTTGCCGAGGAATCTAAGGAAGAGAGTGCAAGGCTTAAAAGTAATACTGGAAAAACGAATACCGTTTTTACGCGTTGAATTTTGATTCGAAACATGCCGCAAGTAATAAAAAAAAACGACTTGGTAATTCGATTATTATGGATTAACTTCGACTACTTTCAATTTTTTATAAAGCATAATACTCATTAATTAGAATTTATGGTTTAACTTTACTTTTAAGAGGGACTGGTTCGCCAGTCTCTTTTTTATTTTACAACACTTCGTCTTAATGCCATCATATACCCCAAATGAAGGACTTCATGGGCATTGTTAAACGACAACGCATCTTCTATACTTGTTAGTGTAACTCCGTAACTTGTTGGGTATTCTTGGAAGCTTTTGAACTTCCCTTCACTATAGTCATTCTCCAATGTATCAACTAACGAAATGAGGTTCGACTTGATAAAATCAAGCATCTCCTGAGTGTAATGAGACGCCTTCGTTCCTTTCTTAAACTGGTCTACAACGTCTGCGTCAAGGTTAATCGGTAAACCACCCAACCGGTTGGTTAATGCCTGCTGAGTGACCACAACATGCCCCAAATTCCAAAGCAAATTATTATTGAACCCTGGAGGTATCGTATTGACTTGTTCCAAAGACAGCCCCGCAACTACCTTCTCTATGTTTTTGCGTGTTTGCCGTGAGATATCGAATACATTCATGGCTCAAATATATAGCATAAAAAAACGGCTAAAACCAGAGATTTTAGCCGTTAATTGATTTCTTTTCTTTTAGTATTTCACGATTTTTTCAACGTGTACTTCAACACCAGATTTTACCTTCAAATAATAAATGCCTTGAGCAACATTTGAAATATCGATCTGATTGGTAACCAATCCGCTTTGCACAGAAATATTACGTAATACTTGTCCTGTCGCGTCGGTTAGCACAATACCATCCACCAATAAATCGGCATCACTTTCGATACTTATTACGTCCTGTGTTGGATTTGGATATACGTTAATGTTGTTGGCAAGTGTATGCAATCTAGCTGCATCTCTGTTGGTCTGTTGTGGGATAAAGATGTCGGCATTTTCAGTCATCTCAGTGGTTTCTTCAACCGTGTTGGTTTCAGCATTGATTTGATACGCTGTTGAAACACCATTAACGACTTTGGAGACAAACAATTTATCCAATTCCGCATCGTATTGGATCGTCCCGTTTTGCTCAACCACCAACGATTTGGCTTCAACACCTAGCAGAGATTTATTTGTTATCTCTCCCGTAACATCATCCAAATCACCGATATAAAAACTTGTTGAACCCCCTTTATCTGCCTCAACAACAATTGCTTTTAGTGTTTTGGTTTTATTACAGTACGCTAGCGACAACACATCAACTTGAACGGATACCGTTCTGGTTTTGTTGGTGTTTAAATCTAACTTCACCAAGCGGTTAAACCCAGGTATGTCTTTAGCCACAAATACAAACTCCGATTTATTGGTGTTTACCGTTGGAAGGCTGATAGAAAAGTTGTGTTTTTGAATTAACCCTCTTGCGTCGTTTTTGGTTTGCTCGCCCACGTAAGGAAGCGTAGGTACGAATATCGAAAATGTCGGAATTTTTACTTTGTTCGACGTATTGTCAACCAAATCTAGGATGGTAATACTCACATCTTCGGTTAAAAAGTCATAATAATTGGGGACTTTAGACGTCGCCAAATAAACCAATTTATTCTTCGACTCAACAAAATCTAGCGAAAGAACATGGTCGTATAATCGGGTCGATTTAAAGTGCCCACCAGCCTCATTGCGCACATGAATTGTAGACGACGTTCCATCAAAACTAGCATAAGCATATTGCTCTTGACCTGCATACTTGATGAACGTGTTCCGGCTATAATCGCTGCCTAAAGAAACGGTTGGTGTTCCAAATTCGCCATCTGCTGCGTTAAAATCGGAAATCTTCCAGTCGTTGTCGGATTTCACTACGCACGGATAATTTGTTTGAGCCATAACCATTCCGGCTGAGGCAATTAGTGCTAATGACAAGCATAGTTTTTTCATGGTACTACTGTTTATTTACCCTACAAGTTACAAAATATATACGAACCAGGTGCGCATAGGTTACAATCTAGCCGTCGGTTTTCTTCTTATTTGGCTTAGAGATAGAATCACGCATACTCGTGTCGGCCTCAATGTTTCGTAATTTGTAATAATCCATCACGCCTAAATTACCAGATCTAAATGCTTCAGCAATTGCCTTTGGCACTTCTGACTCAGCTAAAATTACCTGTGCTCGAGCACGTTGAGATTCAGCCTTCATTTCTTGCTCACTTGCAACAGCCATCGCTCGTCGTTCTTCTGCTTTTGCATTCGCCACTTTTAAATCTGCTTCAGCCTGGTCTGTTTGTAACTCAGCTCCAATATTTTTCCCTATGTCAATGTCTGCAATATCAATACTTAATATCTCGAATGCCGTACCTGCGTCAAGTCCTTTAGCAAGAACCGTTTTTGAAATACGGTCTGGATTTTCCAAAACTGATTTGTGATCTGTTGCCGAACCAATTGTCGTTACAATACCCTCTCCAACACGAGCCAGGATGGTTTCTTCACCAGCACCACCAACCAATTGGTGTATGTTCGCACGCACCGTAACACGGGCTTTGGCAATTAATTGAATACCATCTTTAGCTACTGCAGCTACAGGAGGCGTATTAATAACTCGAGGATTTACACTTAACTGGACAGCGTCAAATACATCTCTACCTGCTAGGTCAATGGCCGCAGCGAGGTTAAAATCTAGTGGAATATTTGCTTTGTCGGCACTAATCAGTGCTTTAATTACATTGTTTACATTCCCTCCAGCCATATAGTGCGTTTCCAAATCGTTAACACCCGTATTCAACCCTGCTTTTACCGAATTGATCTGTGCGTTTATAATAAGTGATGGAGGCACCTTACGAATGCGCATTAACACCAACTGAACAATACTTGTTCGGGCTCCAGACACCAAAGCCGTGAACCACAAGCCAATTGGAACAAAGTACAAAAACACAAAAAGGAAAATGAGAATTGCGCCAATGGCGAGCAATAACGATGCATTCATATGTCTAACTTTTTAATAAATATTTTATTCTGATTAATTCGAATTACTTCAATCGTACTTCCTGTTTCAATGGCCTCACCTTCTGAGCTAACTTCAACCTTCTTGCCGTTTATTAGGCCTGTACCCAAAGGTCGCATAGCGGAAAGTGCTCGACCTTGATCACCTACATTCACCAAATCTAACGCGTTTTCTTTGGCTTTGCTTGCAATGGTTCCTGTAGAAGCCATTTTGGTCCACACGCCACTTTTAAGGGCAAATAGAATTACACTTATTGTTACAATACCAACAGAAAACAACACAACATTACCCGTTGTATTGCCGTATACGTCGTATGCCTGGTATACACCAAAACTGATAAACCCAAGGCCAATTATGCCCAGCACCACACCTGGTGTAACCAGTATTTCTACTAAAAGAAATACAAGGCCGATGGCAATAAAAAATATGATTAAACCTAGCGTCATATACCTGTTTTACAACGTACGCAATTTACGTATAAAATGATATTTCTTAACCTGAATTGGAGAAAGGCTACAATCTATACGACAAACGTAATGCCTTGTTTAACTTGAATATCAAACAAGTTTCCTGACATCTGCTCTCCATCTAGATGCGCATGCATCAATGATTGTGATTTAACCCGCACTTTGTCAACCTTGTATTGGGTCACAAACGGTGCACTAAGATGTTTGCCAGATTCTACTTTGGGGATATTGAATAATCGCCTAATAGGTGATAGCGCATCAATCAATATTAGGTTTAGCAATCCATCCTGGGCATCACTGTCTGGAGATATTCTAAACCCTCCACCATACTCCGTTCCATTAGCAACAGCAATCATGAATAAACGGCGTTTGATCTTTTCACTGGCTGTTTCTACCTCTACTTCTAAGCTTCTGTAAAAGAAAACATTCTTAAAAATCGCAATCCAGTATTTCCACTTACTTGAAACAAACGGCACTTTCATGCGCATCGTCTCTCGTGCAACACTGCCGTCGAAACCTATGCCAACACCATTGAGAAAATATCTGTCGTTACACAATCCAAAGTCGTACTTGTCTCTACTTGTGCGCATCACGCTTTGTATTGACTCAGTCATTGAAATACCTCCATACACCAACCGATGAAAATCATTTCCGCTTCCAGCCGGCACTATATGGATAGTAAGTTGATGCACATCTTGAACATTCAACACTTCGTTAACCGTTCCATCTCCACCAACTATGGAAACTACATTGGGCTGAAACTGATCTAGTTGCTGTTGTATCGCTTCTAAATCGTTCGGCTTCTTGGTATAGTAAAATGTAAAATTGTATTGGTTTTGTTGTTGGGCAAAAGCCTCATAATCTGCACCAACTTTTTGGGCGGTACCTCCACCCGCAAACGGGTTACAAATGACTAGGACTTTGATCAATTACACCGATTTAATACGTCGTCAACCATGTTTGTAGAACCCATAATTACGGGAACACGTTGATGAAGTTCAGTCGGCTCTACTTCCATGATGCGCTGATCGCCTGTAGATGCTTTCCCTCCTGCTTGCTCTATAAGAAATGCCATTGGGTTGCACTCATACATTAAACGCAATTTGCCATTGGGTGCGGAAGCGCTGGCTGGATACATAAATATTCCACCTTTTATTAAGTTCCTATGAAAATCGGCAACCATCGACCCGATGTACCTTGCCGACATTTTAGCTTCTTTGCATGCATCAACATATTGCTTGATTCCTTCAGGGAAGGTTTTATAATTTCCCTCGTTAACTGAATAAATTTTGCCCTCTTCTGGCATGTGCATATTCGGATGACTCAAACAAAAATCACCAATAGACATATCTAAAGTAAACCCGTTAACCCCTGCACCAGTAGTATATACCAACATAGTACTAGAACCATAAATGATATAACCAGCAGCGATTTGATTAACCCCTTTTTGCAAACAATCGGCATCTGTCGCTTTTGTTCCAACCGGAGATACCCTCTTGTAAATTGAAAAAATTGTACCAATAGGTGCGTTCACGTCGATATTTGACGACCCATCTAATGGATCCATTGCCAATACGTATTTAGCATCCGGATTCAAATGTCGGATGTAATCTTCTTCCTCACTAATAATCGCACAGCAATCTCCCCCGGCCGATAAAGACGAAATAAACTCGTCGTTGGCTATTACATCAAGCTTTTTCACCTCTTCCCCTTGAATATTGGTCGAACCATGTTCGCCCAATACATCAACAAGACCTGCCTTTCTTACATCTCTGTTTACCAGTTTGGTCGCAAATTTTATGTCGCGGAAAATTTTAGATAAGTTACCCGAAGCATCTGGGTGTTTAGCTTGTTCGTTAGCAACAAACTGACTTAAAGTAATGACGGTGTTTCTGTTTCTCATTTTGGTTATTCTTCACAAACGCTTTAGTAGTGGTAAAAACGTAATTTTGCAGTGGCAAATATAAGTCCACAAACAGCAATAAACTTGGTTGAATGTTAGTATTCAAATTTGGAGGAGCATCGGTTAAAGATGCAAAATCGGTTCGCAACGTAGCAAAGATCTTAGAGCGATATCAAAACGAACAAATTTTGGTAGTTGTTTCCGCAATGGGCAAAACAACCAACCTGATGGAATCATTGGTTGATGCATATATTAACCAAAAAGACTTCAACTCAATTCTTGATGAAGTAAAATCGTTTCATCGAAACATTATAAAAGATTTAATAGGTGATAATTCACAGCAGTTTTACGAAGTTGAAAACCTGCTGATTGAGCTGGAGTGTGCTCTAGATACCGACATGCTAAGCAATGGTTATGACTTTGTTTACGACCAAATCGTACCCTATGGCGAATTAATCTCAACACGAATTATAAGCCATTTTTTAAACGAGAATGACATCACCAATAGGTGGCTAGACGCACGCAACTTTGTGGTTACGTCTTCGCACCACAGAAGAGCACGGGTAGATTGGGACACCACTAAAAACCTAATTAGCAAAAGAGCGAAGAAGTTGATTGAGAAGCAATTGACCATCACGCAAGGATTTATCGGTCGCACAATTGACAACACAACGTCAACACTCGGACGAGAAGGTAGTGATTATTCAGCAGCCATTTTCGCATTTTGCCTAGATGCAGCATCTGTTACAATCTGGAAGGATGTTCCTGGGGTGATGAATGGCGACCCAAAATTGCTTGACGACACCACATTATTACCAGACATTTCATTTAAAGAAGCCATCGAGCTGGCGTATTATGGTGCATCTGTGATTCACCCAAAAACGATTCAGCCACTTCTAAAAAAATCTATACCCCTATACGTTAGGTCTTTTGTAGACGAACATGCTCCCGGAACCATTGTTCAGGATCATGGTCTACAAAATGTAGTAGAAGTGCCTTGTTACATTGTAAAAGACAATCAAGTGATGCTATCGTTGTCGTCAAAAGATTTTGCATTTATCGTTGAAGATAACCTGAGCCACATTTTTAGTGCATTGGCATCAAGCGGCATCCAAATTAACTTGATGCAAAACACTGCCATATCGTTTACCATATGTGTTAATAACGATGCCATGCGCATCGACAAATTCTTGTCCATCATTGGCGATACCTACTTGATTGAAAAAACTGAGAAACTTCAGCTTTTGACTGTTTTCAACCCTGCTAGTGACTCAAACCTGTCTAGCATTGGGGAGGGCAAAAAACAAATTCTAGAACACCGAACACAAAACGCTTTACAGGTTATTCTGCAATAGCGAAAGTTGCATTTACTTCGTATTTAATCGTAATTTCTCGCAACTCTGTTGCTCCCGAAGATTGGTCTGACCGAATGTTCATCGCACTTTTTTCACGTGTAAATGGAACAGGCGGATTATAGCCATACTCTGCTTCGCTAATCATAAGCACTTCGCCGCATTTTTCGTTTAAACTCTCTAAGAGATAGGAAGCTTTTTCCTTCGCATTTTTAAGCGCCGCGATTTTTACTTCCTTTTTTATTGATTCAATTTTGGAGTGCCGAAGGGCACTTATCTGCATGTTTGCGACCCCTTTTGCATCAATCGTTTTGATGATTTGATCGATGATTTTAAAATCAGCAAGTGTTAGGACTAATGTTTTGTTCACCAACATTTCTTTCCCTGCCGGTCGGTAATAATTACCAGCAGCACTTACTTTTATCTGATTGTCTTTGACTCCAGCCTTTTTGAGCTGACTTAAAATCAATGGTTCAATGGTGGCTATCGAGACTTTGGTTTTATAGTCTTCATACTTTTTGCCTGGCTCAAATTCTTCCTTCCAGTACTCCTTTATGTTGATGCTGAATTCTATAATATCAGGAACAATTTTCTTCTCAGCTGTTCCAGTTACATTAATGGTTCTCATTTTTTCTGCTGATGTCGTAGTCATTTTTTGAGCTTTACAATTGGTAAAAAAGAAACAGGTTAACAAAGCCAGCCATGTGATATTTAGTTTGTTTGTTTTCATAGTGCATTACCTCATTTCAATATCATTTTCAAAACGGACAGTTACAGAACCACTTAATGGGCTGTACAAGTCAAAATCTCCTTCTTTTTTCCCATTTACCCAAGTGCCGCTTAAAGAAGTTTGACTCCCATTTACCACTTGCTTGCAAAATCCATGGGGTTTGCCATTGCGAAAACTCCCTTCCACATATCCTTCAGGGCTCACTAATTTGCCCTTACCGTTAAACTGATTATTGCGAAACTCTCCGTTATAGTGATACTTTTCTGAAAACCAGAAATGTCCGTCTCCATGCATTAGGTCACGATACCATTGACCTTCATATCTCGTACCATTCGAAAAAGTAGCATTGCCATATCCTGTTCTCCTCCCCAGTACAAAATCGCCTTGATACAAGACTCCTTTTGGCACACTTAACACACCTTGTCCCCACAAAAAACCGAGCCTAAACCCACCTGTGTAGGCCATCCCTGTCGAATCGGAAAAAGTTCCTATCCCGTTTGGTATACCGCTTTCCCAATCGCCTTTATATTGTAACGACGTTGGCCATCTCATTTCACCTTTACCAACAAAGCAGTCACCAGAAATACACTGGCCACCTGGTATTATCCGCATACCCCACTCAGATTGAAGCAATTGATTTTGTGTGGTTAAAAAACTATCGTTTACGCTGAATTTAACCAACTCAATGTGTTTGTTTTTAAAGTAAACCTTCGCATGCCCTAGTCCTAAATCACCGTGGTATATGTACTTATTAAAGGTATCTACTTCGAAAGCATCGTACTTATAATTCGCAAAATCTGACAACCGCATAGAAAAATCAAGCGCCATAGGCAGCTCACCTTCAAATGCACTAAACACATAGCCAGAATCGTAAAATTGAATTTCCTTTAAAACGAAGTTTTGATTAAAAATCAAACTAATCCCCATTTCGTACGACCGCATTTCATACTCATTATTCGTCAACGAAAATATTTCTTCAAGCTGTCCTGAATCAATGGTTTGGATTAAACCCGTAAGTGGAGGGTAGGTAGCAATTTGGCCCAACATATATAAATATGGGCTTGTTTTAATCTCATTTGAAGATTTGTCCTGTCCGAAACAGAAAGCACCACTCGCAACAAGTAATGTTAAAAAGACTCCTTTTATTAAGTATTTCATGCAGACTTCTATACAAATAAACGTGAATGAAAATGAATAGTATGAATCCCCGAACATTTTTTTATTTAGAATGTTTTAAAATAGTAGTTTTGCACGCTTTATGGCACATAAAATTCGATTTCTTTTTGAAAACAACAACCTCGAATCAAAAGAGGTAGATTGTGATTCAGGTGATTCCATTTTGGATGTAGCCCACGACCATGACATTGAATTGCACCACAACTGCGGTGCCGTTTGTGCATGTTCTACTTGCCACGTTTATATCGAAGAAGGCATGGATAGTTTACCGGAAATCACAGATAAAGAAGAAGACTTTATTGACCGGGCTATCAGCCCTAGCATTAATTCGCGGTTGGCGTGTCAATGTAAAATATCAAGTGACTTAACCGTCACCATTCCTGATCAAGAACAATTTAACGGACACTAAGATGGAGACATTTGAACTACCTATTGAGTGGGCTGACTATGAAGACATCGCCATGGCTTTGTACGAAAAGTTCGGAGATGACTTTAATGAAGGTAAAATTTACCGCATTCGATTTACAGATTTACTTAGTTGGGTGATGGAAATTCCTACTTTTGTTGGAACAAAAGAAGATTGTAACGAAGGACACCTTGAAATGATTCAATCGAGCTGGGTGTATGAGTGGCGCGACAATCAATAACCGTTTTGGCAGATATCTATTTACAGAAACTCAAACACATTAAAGTATTCGTCTTTGACATAGACGGTGTTTTAACAGATGGTAATATCCATGTTACCGATGAAGGTGTTTTCTTCAGATCAACCAGCGTTAAAGATGGTTATGGTATTGCCAAAGCACTCAAAGCAGGATTTAAAATCGTGGCCATCAGCGGTGGATCTGCTGAAGGTGTAAAAATTAGACTAAATCGCTTAGGCGTTAAAGACGTTTTCTTACATGTCAAAAACAAACTTGAGGTTTTAGACACATGGTTATTAAAGAATAATTTCCAGCGTAAAGATTGTTTAATGATGGGTGATGACGAGCCTGATTTAAGCATAATGGAGGCCGTTGGTTTTTCTTGTTGTCCTGCGGATGCAGTACAAAAAGTTAAAGATTCCGTAGACTATCAATCTCCCAACGCAGGAGGCAAAGGCTGCGTCAGAAACGTAATTGAAACACGCTTAAAACTTTCAAACGACTGGTAATCAACCAGTTGAACTCACAATATTTAGTTAGAAATACTTTGCAATTCGTAATAATTACGCTTTCTTTGTATAGCCTTCGTGAGGAGGCATTTTTTCATGGTTAGTTTGGTTTATTTGCCCTGCTCATTAGAGCGGGGCTTCTTTTTACAAAAAATCACACATATAGTCACATGTACTATAAATACATCAGTTTATTCTTGCATTTCACAAGTGAATGACGTTATCTTCGTTTCGCCTTCGAAAGGAGGCATTTTTCATGGTTAGTTTGGTTTATTTGCCCTGCTCATTAGAGCGGGGCTTCTTTTTACCCAAACCTTACGCCTAAAAATCTCTGAATTTTTCTGATGCCAATTGTGTGACGCCTAGAAGTTGTTTTTGCATTATTTCTGATATAGAATCATTCTCTGTTGTGTTTACTAAAAACACGCTACCCTTAATATCATAAACAATACACCCGTTTTCGTTAATTATTCCGGCACCCAATACGTAATAATAAAACGCGTTAGAATTTGTTGAATCAAAAATTGACTTAGCGAAATCATACCTATCTGTAGACGTTTTTAATACACTTTGTTGTAAAGACAATGGAATGTCGGTGTGTGAACAATAATGCGTATATCGCTTAGGTTGGTTAATCACTCCACCCGTAAGTAATAATGGTACTCTATACTTTCTTGGGCTTAAAAGAACCAAGTTGCCTGGGTTTTTCACCCCATGGTCTGCTGTCACTACTACCAAGGTATTCTCCCAAAGTTCAGATTTACGCAGCTTATCCATAAAATCACCGAAGCAACTGTCGGTATAATATATGGCCTTATAAAAATCAGATGTTAACGAATCCGACGTGTACGAAACTTCAGGTATATCAAATGGTTCGTGACTGCTCAAAGTATATAAAGTAGAAAAGAATGGCTGCTCCAACCTCTCGATGTCCTTGTAAAACTGGTTAAACATGTCTTCGTCACGCACCCCCCATTTCCCTTTATTACTTGTTGAAACATCACTCCCGGTAACAACATCATCAACACTACCGTCACTAAATAATAATTTCAAATTGGCGAAGTCTAAGTTTCCGCCGTAATAAAACGACGTGTTATATCCAGCATTCTTAAAGCCTTCATACAGCTTTGGCACCTTCGACAATTTGTTAGGATGACTGAGCAATCTGGCATTGGGTAACGCCGGAAAACCTGTAAACAGAGTCGTCAATCCTTTGTCCGATCGATCTCCACTTGCATAACATTGCTCAAACGACAGTCCTGTTTGCATCCATTTATTAAGATTGGGTGTTATTCCGTCGATGCCACCAATACTTGAAACAACATTGGCCGTAAAACTTTCTAAGACGATAAATACCACATTGCAATCCTTATTAAATTCCACATGTGACGTATCCTTTGACACAGGGTAAGCAGAACGGTAACCCAAATTTACTGTCTGACCGTCGGTAAAGTTGAAGGTGGTTACCTCACTTTCAGTTAACGAAAATGCGGCATTCCAAACCGGATTAACTGCTAAGTGATTGGCATATGGCTCACTTGAGTAATACACCGTACTCACATTCATAGTGGCTACATCAAGTCCGCCACGTATGGGCACTATCAGTATTCCAGCCAGTAACAACGCCCACGCACTTGCACTTCTATTCACCTCGTAATTACCCAGAAAATTAGTTGCCAGATAGCGATAGCACCTTATCATGAGGTAGATAAATACCGCAACCATAAGAAGCACGATTCCCCAGTCAAAAAAGTTGGCAGACGCAAAAGCCTCTTTCGGTGTTTTAAGATACTCTAGAATCGATCTATCTATGTGATAGCCCCAGTAACTATAGAGTCGCCCGTTAATCACCAAAAAACTACCCATCACCACAATCAAGAAATGATTGGTCAAAAGAAGTACTCTCGATAACCCTCTAAATTTAAAGACATTACAAACCGTCACAATCAATACGTTAAGCAGGGTTACGTAACCCGCCATAGAAAAATCCATCGGCAATCCATGTACACTCGCATTTGCGAGTAGTGCAATGTCAAATCCATTATCTTGTATGTTAAGAAGAAAGAAAGAGAGTCTTCCAATCAGAAATAACAAAGTATAAAACAAAAACAACCGTACACCTAACCCAACTGTTTTCATGCCTCAAATCGTTTAATGTCAACCTCAGCACCTAGCGGTGTACCGTGTTCAATAAAATTGTACAGCTGCAAGGCTAAATTGGGCGCCATCGACACCCCTTTACTACCAAGTCCGCTAAACAAATATTGATTTTGCTTCACCGGATGAAGACCTAACATAGGTCGTCGATCTTTCACCGTTGGCCGAATGCCAACACGATGTTCTTTAATTTGAAGAGTAGGTGATGTAAACTTAGAAACCTTGTCTACTATCTCTTCTTTTGCTTTTTCTGTTTTTTCTAGATTAGTATTCCGCCAATCGTAAGTGGCGCCTGCATAATAGCTGCTGTGTTGCGTTGGACATAAAAAACACCCTCCAACAAATATGTGGTCTTGGTCGAGTTCGTTTGAAGTCACTTCAAGCACTTCTCCTTTCATAGGTGTGTATGGCAAGTAATCCCATTCCATCGAATTTGCTCCGGTGCAATACACGACATGTGTTGCCTTAATATGCTGCCAAGTATTATACCCTTCGGAGGCTTGAATCTCGTCCATTTTGACTTCGCTTTCAGCGAATTGACCGAGGGTTTCAAAATGACTTCTTACGAAATCTAGCAGGGCATTTGTGTCGACTCTCCCACCACCAGAGACAGCCATACTGCCATACGGAGCTGAAATCCCTTTGAACATTGGAGAATCCATCGACCCCTCTGTTATGAAGTTCTTATATTTTTCGTCAGACCATTTCCCAGACCAATCGTTCTGTTCACTAACCGAACTAAAGATGCGCACAATAGGATGTTCAAATAAAAATGACTTACCTGCTTTCGACTCCATCCTTTTATAAAAGGCCTTTGCGGCTGGAAAGAATGTATCTGCTTCCCAAGTAAGCGTCATGCGCTTACCCGTTACTGGGTTCATAATTCCTGCAGCAACACGAGAAGAGGTGTTCGGCGAAGGGCTATCAACAATATATACGGTTTTACCCTGTTCTTGTAAGGTCATGGCCAGAACTGACCCAGCCACACCCTGCCCGATAACTAAATAATCATAAACACCATTTACCATCGCAGCAAAGATACTTCGTTGAAGTTTACCGAATTGCTTATGATAGTAGTCTTTTAAAGCCTAAAGAAATGTAAAAGGTGGTTACTTTTGCCGCCGTGAATTAGTTGTGCGCATTCTACTTACAACCATATTGATTCTGTCTTTAGCAACATTGGGTTTGGGCCAACTGTTCGACACGACAACCTACCACAAAGACTTGTCGTCTTATGTAAAGGTAGATGATGTCTTACATATGCGATTTAATAAAACGAATGAAGACACGCTGTTAAAGTTTGGACATAGGATACAAGACGCATTTATCGGAACGCCTATATCTCTGCATACTGGTCGCATTGCTAGCCCATCCAAGCCATTGGAGTACCAGACTCCTACCACAGACCAATTTCAGTTATCTACGCCGTTGTTTGGTAATTGGTTCTACAACCCAGATAGCCTTGTGTATCATCAGTCACAAACACCACGGACCGACCTCACCTATGCCCAGGGTACAGGAAATTTACTGCATTTAGCGGCAAGCCATTCGCAAAACATTTCATCCAATTGGAGCTTCGGGTTAATCTACAATCGAACCAAGTCTCATAATTTATTTCATAACAACTTACCTGCATTCAACCAGGAAAGAATGACCAATTTGTTTAGCACTGGAGTATACTCTCACTTTTATACCCCAAATCGCAAATACGAAGTCTTTGCCAATTTTATAAATAGCAAAAACACCGTCAAAGAAACATTTGGCATCACCAACCCAGAAGAGTTCGACCAGTTATCTGGAAGAGCAAAAACATTTGCGGGAGAAGCTAACTTCTATGACGCATCTAACTTATTTATTGACAGAACATGGTCTGTGACGCAGTTTTTTAGACCTGGTAAAAGAACTATCCAAATAAATGACACCACTATTGGGCCCGACACAAATACCTCAAATATTACAGCACAATGGTTTCATCAATTCCGCTACAGAAGGCATATCAACAGATTTACAGATGGCGATCCAAACATTGACCTATTCCCGACTAGATTCGTTTCTTTAGAAACCCACGATTCCATTTTCCATTCTGTTTTATCCAATAAAATTGGCAAAGCATTTCATGTTAAATCTATGCTGACAAAAATTTGGATGCTACACGAAGCGATTCAGGTGAAACAACATTATTTTCATACTAGCAGTTTTAACCATGTACGGTTTGGCGGGGATGTCAACAAAAGTGTTAAAAATAGCACACATTACGTGTATGCACATGGCTCTGCCCTCGGCTACTACAGTGGGGATTTTAAAGGTTTATACCGATTCGAATCGCTACTGAACCGCATCGATCTTCATTCTGAAGTTAGCCTGACCCGAAGAAGACCAGACTACAACGAACAATTTTTTGGTAGCAATAATTACTACTGGAATAAATCATTAAACAGAACGCTCACAAGCCAAGTTGCTGGTCGAATCTCTAACAAAAAATCGACCCGAGCCCTGAATGTTGACTTTTATGATATTGACCAATTTGTTTATTACGATTCCACAGGTGTAGCTCAACAACTTGACGACCATGTACAATATTTGAGAGCCAATGCGGTTTTCCAATTTCGACTAGGATCGTCATGGTATTGGAAAAATCGTGTGACTTACCAATGGACGTCAAATAAGGTTTTAGCTCTTCCCGCTGTTAGTGTTAAAACTAGGCTATACAAAGAAGGGTATTTGTTTAATAAAAATATGTGGGCAAGAATCGGTGTAGATGTTCAATATTTCACTCCTTATACAGGAACCACATACAACCCTATTGTTAGACAAATGACCTTGTCTAATAAGGAAATTGGCGGTTTCCCAATAGTTGATGTGTTTATAAACAGTGAAGTTCGATCAATGGAACTATACGTATCAACGCATCACATCGCCCAAGGATACTTTATCAATGATTCTTTTATGGCCTCAGATTATGTATTTATCGGGAGGACTTTCCAATTTGGCGTTAACTGGCGTTTGTTCGATTAAGAATCCCCAAGAAGCTGTAGCGTCCATACCTCAACACGTTTGTTCTGATCTGCTTCTTTACTGTTTGCCGGAATAGGGTAAATCATTCGATAATTGCTTAACCCTTTGTATGTAAGACGCGTTTTATCAATACCTCGAGATAGCAAATAGTGAAATACTGCCTTTGCTCGTTTGTGACTCAAATCGTGATTGTAAATACGTTGCAAAATATTGGCTTGTCTCGATTTAGAAAAATTCATATGGCCTTGAATCTCGATAAAGAGGTTTTGATCGTCTGTCAACATTTTAACGAGTTTTTCTAGTTCTGGCATCGCTTCAGGCTTAAAATTATCTGTGTCTGTATAGAAATAGATATGATCGTATCTGAGCTTTTGAACCACAGCAACAGGCTTCAGGTATACTTGAATTGTGAGTGTATCTCCTTGCTGTCTTGCTCTATTAGGTTCAACTTTAATGACCTTGTTTAAGTAACCCGATTTTGAAAACGTAATATCTAACGTTGGATGCTTCTTTCGATCAAATAAGCAAACTGCGTTACTATTGGTACGGGCAAAAACATTTCTATGCTGCCTCTCGATAACATAATCGCAAGGCAATCGTGTTTTAGTATTGGAATTAAACGTCTCAATTTTGATGAATTTCACCTCACCAGATTTCAATTCTGGAATTTCAGGAGGATACGTTTCGTCTTCGTAAACGATTGTAATCATAACCCTCCGATTCTTTTGTTTACTTGTACTTACAGGTTGACATTCGCCAAAGGCGCCTATTTTGATAATCGCAGGCTTAACACCTTGAGAGATTAAATATTCTTGTGCAGTTGATGCTCTTCGATTTGACAATCCAACATTATAGGTTAGGGATGCATCACTATCTGTATGTCCTTCAATATAGACTTCTCTAATAATTTTTGGTTGAATGTCGAGAAACGCATTCCGAATTAATGACTTTGATTGTGTGTTGAGTTTATAGCCATTAGATGGGAAATAAACGCTTAAGGATTTTTGATTGAAAGACTGACTGTAAACATGATTTGTCGCAAACCCTATCACTGCGTACAATACGATAAGCACGGGACGAAGCTTCCAGAATTGTGGTAAGACTTTCATGAATTATTTGATTAACGCAAACATGATGCCCAATATTTCAACTTTGCACTTTAGGGCTTACTCATCTTGTATGTATATTTGCAAGATTGCATAAATGACAAGCCCCGACCATATAGGTCAGGGCTTAAAATCAAAGATAAAATACTAAACTACTACTTATGATGAAAATTATTAACCATGTGCTCTTTCTCTCGAAAGTTATAACTATTTATAAGCGAAGTATATGCCATACTCAAAAGCACTGATTACCAATCGTTTAACACTCGTCGTTATAGATATGTGGTTCATTTTGGGAATTTATAGTCTCTTTTTTAGAATACGTGCATTTTTTTAACTAAATTGCTTATTTACTTGACATACATGGATTCAAAATCGACCCATTTTGAGATTACAATATGTAATATAGGAAATAATCCACATTTTAATGCAACAAAACGTCGATTTAATAGCTTTGCTTCTAATGGAAAAACAATGGAAAATATCAAACAATGACAAAATGTTGTTGCTCGACGAACTATACAACGTGTCGGCCGAAACAAAGCCAGACACTATAGAAAAACCAACAATTAGTCGATCGATAGAAATTTGCATTGTATTAGACAATGAACCATCCACTCAAACAAGTCAATTTATTTCTAAGGTCATGCAATCGGTAAATAAATCTGAGGATGACTTTCACGTATTATGGAACAAGGAGCTTGACGACATAGCAACAGAAGCTATCTTACGTTTTGGGATTAGTGAAGACCCAGACTCCCTGTACGTAGTTGCCGAGCACAATGGAATCAAAACATGCGCATTTGATGCGATTGATGCGATTATGACTGACACAAGTAAAAAAAGACACCTTTGGGAATGCCTTAAAACCATGTTTGGCTTGTCTCAAAATTAACGTTATGTCTCTTTTTGGGAAATTTTCTAATAATTGAAAGTACGTAAACTGCTTACTTACAGCTACTTAAGAAATGAAATAATCATTGGCATCTGAATTGCAATTCTTGATGCACTATGACTACTACGACTATGACAACTGAACTTAAGATCCTACTTATTGATGATCACGAGATTAATAGCCTTTTTACTGGCTACATGTTTACCAAACTTGGTATCCCTTTCGATGTGGCCACTAACAAGAAACAAGCTATCGACTTGTTAAAAGACAACACGTACACACTAATCCTTCTAGACATTCAAATGCCGAATCACGACGGATATGATGTCGCTAAAGCTTTAAGACTAATGAGCCCCAAAGTTCCAATTATTGCTTATACGAGTTTACCAGAAGAAGAAGTATTGCCAAAAGCGCTTCACTCAGGCATGAATGACTATATGTTAAAGCCGCAAGCAATGCAAGAAATTTGGGGGATGATTAACAAGTTCAAACAGTCTGCCTAAGCCTTCACAAATCGCAATTTGGCGAACTTTAGCACCAGCTGTTTTTTACCAAATTGATCGAATAGGATGGTCGCTTTTTTGTTGCCAAAATCTCCATCAATTTTCTCTACGGAACCCTTACCAAAACGTTGGTGCTCCACATTGTCACCCACCTTTATATCCTTGGTATCGTCTGGAACAAAGTTTTCAATTGGTGGCGGCAATGGCTTACTAGGCGCAGTTTTGTTCGTTCGACCATATTTATTTTGAAAACTAGGTTTTGGTTTCGCGGCAAAGCTCCCTCCTCTTGACCTAGATTCATCAGCATCTACTTTTTGTTTAAATGTCTTTTTATCAAGCTCGATAAAATCATTTACAATTTCACTAATAAATCGACTTGGCTCACACGGAAGCAATTGCCCAAATCGAAACCTTGAATTAGCATAAGACAAGGTCAATTTACGCTCAGCTCGCGTCATTCCCACATAAAACAATCTACGCTCTTCCTCCAAGTCTTTGCGACTACCACTGCTCATTTGAGACGGAAACAAATTTTCTTCCATTCCGGAGATATACACATACGGAAACTCAAGTCCTTTTGCGGCATGAATGGTCATTAAAGAAATCTTATCATTAGACCCATCGTCTTTATCAGCATCAGTAATTAAAGCGATGTCTTGAAGATATATCCCAAGGTTTTTATCTAGTTCAGATTCGTCATCTTCAACAAATTCCTTTATACCATTCAATAACTCAACAACGTTCTCGTACCTACTAATCCCTTCAACGGTTTTGTCGTCGTACAAGTTCTTCAACAAATTGGTTGATTTCGCTATATGCATCGACAACTCATAGGCATCTTTGGTGGCGAGCATGGTAGCGAAGCTTTTAATCTTTGTTGCAAAATCGGCAAGTCTTGTTTTGGCTGACCCCAAATTGGCAAAAACCTCTGCATTGCATACGATATCCCACCACGACACTCCCTGCTCACTTGCATGAAGCTGAATTTTATCTAACGTAGTTTTACCTATGCCTCGTGCAGGATAATTTATCACCCGCTTAAGACTCTCTTCATCTTTATGATTTACTGTTAAACGCAAATAGGCAAGAAGGTCTTTCACCTCTTTACGCTGATAGAATGATGTCCCACCATATATTCGATACGGCAAATTCAGTTTCCTTAATGCCTCCTCCAAACTTCTGCTCTGGGCATTTGTCCGATACAAGATTGCAAAATCGGTATGACTTGCCTGGCTTTTCATCTTTTCCTCAAAGATTGATTGCGCAATAAACCGCCCTTCTTCATTGTCGGTTACCGCACGGATAACCTTTATCTTTTCTCCAAGTTGATTTGAAGTCCAAACCTTTTTCTCCAGCTGGTCTTTGTTATTGGCAATTATTGAGCCCGCAGCATTCACAATGGTTTGTGTCGAACGATAATTCTGCTCTAGTTTATATACTTTTAAATCCGGATAGTCCTTCTCGAAGTTGAGGATGTTTCGAATAGTAGCTCCTCTGAATGAATAGATACTCTGTGCGTCGTCACCAACCACACATATGTTTTCGTTAACAGCAGCAAGTTTTTTAACAATCATGTACTGACAATGATTCGTATCCTGATACTCATCAACCATCACATACTTAAACTTGTGCTGATATTTATTTAACACATCCACATGTTTTGTAAAAAGCTCGAAGGTTTTAAGTAGCAAATCATCAAAATCCATCGCCCCAGCCATAAAGCATCGTTTCGCGTACAACGCATAAATTTTTGCTATTTCTGGCTTACCGCTTACCGCATCATACGCCGTGAGCTCATCGGCGTTTTGATACATCTTATGTGTGATTAATCCGTTTTTGGCTGCACTTATTCGGTTGAGTACTACATTTGGCTTATACGCCTTGTCATCCAATTTAAGCTCCTTGATTATTGTTTTTAAAAGGCTTTTGGAATCATCGGTATCGTATATCGTAAAATTTGACGGGTAGCCTAACTTATCTGCTTCAAATCTTAATATTTTAGCAAAAACCGAGTGGAAAGTTCCCATCCAGATGTTCTTCGCTTCGGCACCTATTACCTTTTCAATCCGGTTACGCATTTCTTTCGCAGCCTTATTGGTAAATGTTAGTGCCAGAATATTAAATGGGTCAATCCCAGAGGCGATCATATGCGCTATTCGATAGGTAAGCACACGGGTTTTGCCAGAACCTGCACCAGCAACAATCATGACCGGACCTTGTGTTTGAAGCACTGCTTCACGTTGCGGGTCATTTAAACCTTTTAGATAATCCGCTTGGTGTTGCTCCTCCATAATTCAAAAGTATGCGCACTTAAAATTCGTTCTTGTGAAAATTGGCCATTCTTATCAACAATATCCCCAAAAGTTTTACAAATTTGTGCCAAGAAGTAAAACATTGGAATTTAGATCAATAAACATCGAAGGACCCAAAATTATAGAACCCAAAGTCTTTGGTGATCAAAGAGGGTATTTTTTTGAGAGTTATAATCAATCTGACTTTAAATCAGCAGGCCTTGATTTAAAATTTGTGCAAGACAATCAATCCATGTCACACAGGGGTGTACTGCGTGGATTACATTTCCAAAAACCGCCATTCGCTCAAGGAAAATTGGTTCGAGTGATAGCAGGTGCAGTACAAGACGTTATTGTAGACATAAGAAAAAATAGCCCGACTTATGGTCACAGTTTCGGCATTGAGTTAAATGAAGAGAACAACTTAATGTTGTGGGTCCCTCCTGGCTTTGCCCATGGGTTTTGCACGCTTCAAGACAATACCATCTTTGCGTATAAATGCACCAAACTGTATCATCCCGAAAGTGAACAAGGGCTGATGTACAACGACCCTTCTTTAGACATTAACTGGCAACTTGACGACGTACAATTATCAGGAAAAGATTTGTTGTTCGCCCCTTTTAAGGACTTTACATCTCCGTTTTAATGGCACATTTAGATAAAACCATCGAGGACTTGGTCCAAAAACTAGAAGAGAAGTACAAAAGCATGGGTCAAGACCTTGCCTCGTACTTAGAAGGACGGTTGTACGAAAACTATGTGCCTTATTGGGACTACGTGCATCTTGATACTCTACTAACACTTCAAAAACCAAAAACAGACATTCCTGACGAGCAGATTTTTATCATGTATCATCAGGTGACAGAATTATACTTCAAAATGATTTTGCACGAGATTGAACAGGTGGCTAACGAACCTGTCGTTTCTAAAAAATATCTTATTGAGAAACTTAAACGTATTAATCGCTATTTCATAATACTAACTGACTCCTTTACTGTTATGAGTGAAGGAATGGAGCAGCAGCAATTCCTAGAATTTAGAATGGCCCTGTTACCTGCATCAGGTTTCCAATCGGCACAATATCGGATGGTTGAAATTGCCTCAACTGATTTTGTGCACTTGGTAGGCAAAGATTACAGAGATCGCTTTGACAGAAACTCAGATATTGAAGAAATGTACAAATATATCTACTGGCAAGCCGGAGCTACAGTGTTATCGACAGGTGAGAAAACACTCACGCTTATGCAGTTTGAGAGGAAATACAACGATCAATTGATACAAATGGCTGTTGACTACAAAAACACAAACTTGTGGGCCAGATACAAGCAGCTTCCTAAAAAGGATCAGGACGACGCACAATTAATCTCAGCACTGCGCGATTTGGATTTGAATGTTAACGTCAATTGGCCTTTGGCTCATTATAAAACAGCTGTAGCCTATTTACAGCGAAACCCTACAGATATTACCGCAACTGGAGGCACCAACTGGCAAAAATACCTACCACCAAGGTTTCAAAAACGCATATTCTTTCCATCGATTTGGTCGGAAAATGAAATAACAGAATGGGGTAAAAGTTGGGTGCGTCAACACGTTTCGGATGTAAAATAGTTACTCTTCTCCTGTAATTTTCTTGTCTTGCTTTTTAAAATCTCCGCGTTTCCAAGCTTCAAAGAATTGAGCCCAGGCTAAAGGATTTAACAAATTATTAGGCGCTATTTGTCCAGCCGAATAGTAGGCGCGTGCTTGTTGCTGTAAGTGAAACTTACCCGCTTCTTTTCCGTCAGCATGAAGGGTTTCACTCTCCTCTTTCAAACGTTCTCTTTCTAAGTTTTTACGCGCCCGCTCCATGTCGTCATCAGGAATGTCTGCCTTCACAAAGTAATAATCAAACATATCGCGTTTTGGCAATGGGGTAATCACAGAAACATCTAAATAAACAGTATCTGCAGTCATCAACTTAACCATAGAGTATTTCTGATTTTTCAGTGTATCAGGTATTATATATGACGAATTTTTAAACCCAATACAGCCAAAGTCGATGGTATCTCCTTTGTGCGCTACAAAATTAAAATAGCCATTGTAATCGCTATAACTACCCATCTTGGTTCTACGAATAACAACACTGACGTACGGTATTCCAATAAGACTATCAGATGTCATAACAACACCAGAGAATTGAACTAAGTCATTATCCGTTATCGTACTATCTTTATTTTGTGCATTCGCAGTATAAAAGCCTGATAGCAAGATGGCTAAACAATTTATGATGTGCTTTTTCAAAGATGTTTTATTGTTATACGTACAAGTCTATAAAAGGATACCTGCTAAAATAGCAAGAACCACCCAAACGGGTGTTGGAATTTTAAACTTAGTAAGCATAAGTGACAATACAATAACCAAACCAATGTCAAAATAGTTTACAAAATCGACTTGTTGAAGGTTGGCATAATGGAAACTATTAGGTACGACCCAGTTAAACGCCACAGGCAAAAACAGCAAATATCCAGCTGCCAAAACAAGACCAGCCGATACTGCAATAACTCCATCTAAAGATCGTCGTATAATTTTTAAGTTTTTAATGCTATCCCACATGGGGTAAACAAAAAATATCATCAACGTTCCAGGAAGAAAAATACCAATAGTACCGACAACACACCCAAGAACCTGGTTCGTAAATCCACCGTCACGCATAATCAACCCCCCACAATACGTTGCTACGGTAAATACCGGTCCAGGAACAGCTTGATTTAACCCAATACCGGTTAGAAATTCATCCGGTTTTATCCAAGACTGAAATTGAACAAATTGATCAAACATCATGGGAACTAACACATTCCCGCCGCCAAACACTAAAGAACCAAAACGATACATGTTCTCGAAAACGACAAAAAACTGATTCTCTGTTACCTTACCTGCAACAGCAACTAAAATAAATATCGCTGCAAACACGATAAGGTATGTCCATTTGGTCACAATTTTAGGTTTTCCCTGAGGATCTTGAACCGCAGTTTTGTGCTCTTTTTTGTTCAAAAAATAACTCACAATTCCGCCGCCAACAATTAAAACGGGAAACATCCATGGCGTCTTAACATACTGTTCCAGTGGGTGTCTGAGTAAAGCAACAATAACAAAAGCGGCAAGCATAAGTATCAGTCTTAAACTTCCTTTCGTCACTTTTTTAGCCATCCCAATTCCTGCCGTGACTACAAAGGCAACTGCCAATGGTTGAATAAAACGGAACACCTTATTGGTGACTTCCACGTCAAGCCAAACAAATAGAAAAGAGCAGATGGTCATTAGCACAAACGCGGGTAAAACCCAGATCATTAGGGTTAGAAACGCAAGTACCGGCCCTCCGAATTTATACCCCATAGAGGTTATGGTTTGCGTACTACTTGGACCAGGTAACATCTGTGCCAGAGAGTATAATTCCAAAAGTTCTTGGTCGGTTAAATACCTTTTGCGTTCCACCATTCTCTTTTGAAACAACGCAATATGCATTGATGGTCCGCCGAACGCCGACAATGCAATCACCATCACGTCTTTAAGAAAAATGATGCGTTTTATTTTTTTTACTTTTGCCCCGCTTGAAGCCATAGATCTGTAAAGCGATAAATCTAAGACAAAAATATGACGAAGTCAAAAAAAGAAGTTGTTTTAACCTTCAGTATTATCACCATTTTTTTCACTTCTATGTTCCAAACTAGCTGTAATTCGGTAAGTGAAGAATACACGACAAGGCTGGATACATTGGACCAGAAGCTAAAAATAAACGCAGAACTACTGAGTATCGATTTTGCTACGATAGAGACACGCGAAAAAGCCATTATTAAGGAGTTGCGCTACATGCGCAAGTATTATGACCAAACTTACTCTCAAGAATTGGGCAACAACTTAACTAAATACAAAGGCATTCGAAAAGCATACTCAAACTTCATAAAGAATTATCCTATTGTTTTTAATGAAATGAAAGCGCTGGAAAAGCAGGCCGTTGACCTTAGAATATCGGTCAATAATAATGATATCGACAAACCAGCCTTTAAACAGTATTATCAAACAGAATTAACAGACGTCAACAACAATCTCGCTTTTTCTGAACGCATCACCCAATCGGTTCATGCCTTAGAGCCTGAATATCAAAGAATTAGCGACAGCGTTCGGAATGTTCTACGTGAACTCGCTGATTCTAACCCCGAATTCAGACAAGAATTAGAACGTGATTCTGCTGTAAATAAGCAGTAAACAGCCCTATTCTCATCGGCTTATAAAAGGGTCAATATTCCTTAAAATATCCATTATTTTTGCCGCACATTTTAAACACCCCAACATGCAACTAAACGTAAATCAAATCGATTTCTTTAAAGACCGTCACAACGGCCTTTCAAAAGCAGATCAAGAAGCGATGCTTGATGTAATTGGCGTAAAAAATCTAGATGAACTAGTTGAGCGTACAATTCCTGACGACATCAGATTAAACAGAGACCTTAACATCTCAAAAGCACAAAGTGAACAAGCGTTTTTGGCTGACCTAAAAAAGAAAGCCGGGAAGAACAAGATGTATAAGAATTACATAGGAATGGGTTACCACAACACCCACACGCCTGCCGTAATTTTAAGAAACATAATGGAAAATCCAGGGTGGTACACACAGTATACGCCATATCAAGCTGAAATTGCTCAAGGACGATTGGAAGCCTTGTTGAATTTCCAAACTATGGTCATGGATTTGACGGGCATGGAGTTAGCTAATGCTTCTTTGCTTGACGAAGGAACAGCCGCAGCGGAAACTATGACCATGTTTCACAACATATGCAAACGCAAAGAAGCCAACAAATTTTTTGTTGACAATAACATATTCCCTCAGTCAATTGACATCATAAAAACGCGTGCAACACCTGTTGGGATTGAATTGGTGTTTGGCGACTTTAACGATATTCAATTAGATGAATCATTCTTCGGAGCATTGGTTCAATACCCTGACTCGAATGGAGCAATAAGAAATTATAAAGACTTTACAACCAAAGCGCACGAAACTGGTGTACTGGTTGGTGCTGTTGCTGATTTGATGGCATTAACACTACTTCAATCTCCAGGAGAGTGGGGTGCTGATGCCGTAATGGGCAACACCCAAAGATTTGGTGTACCACTCGGCTTTGGAGGCCCTCATGCAGCGTACTTTGCTACCAAAGAAGCGTACAAAAGACAAATCCCAGGAAGAATTATTGGTGTGAGCAAGGATGCCACTGGCAAAAGAGCTTTGCGGATGGCGCTTCAAACTCGCGAACAACACATCAAAAGAGACAAAGCCACTTCTAATATATGTACGGCACAAGTACTACTTGCCATAATGGCTGGAATGTACGGCGTGTATCATGGCCCTAATGGGTTAAAGCGCATTGCTGGTAAAATTCATGGCTTAACAAAGGTTTTAGATGAAGCGCTTAACAAGCTAGGCTTCACACAAAGTAACAAACACTATTTCGACACGTTACGCATAGATGGATTGTCATCAGATCAAATTGGTGCGGTAATCAAAACGGCGGAATCGAAGGAGGTTAATCTGAGAAATGGTGGTGATTATATTGGCGTTTCTATAGACGAAACCACCGAGCTTGAAGACATTCAAGTAATTGCAAACATTTTTGCGACCATTAACGGACAATCTATACATGTTGAGGATCTTTCTGACAACTTGACCATTGACTGGGATACGCAATTTGTACGTACTACAGACTTTATGACACACGAAGTGTTTCACAGCTATCATATCGAACATGAAATGCTGCGTTACATAAAGCGACTTGAAAATAAAGATCTTTCATTAACTCACTCTATGATTTCGTTGGGTAGTTGTACAATGAAGCTTAATGCGACTTCTGAGATGATTCCGGTTACATGGCCTGAGTTCAATTCTATTCATCCATTCGTACCGAAAAATCAAGTTACAGGATATCACGAAATTATTGAAGAACTTGCTGCTGACCTGTCAGAAATCACTGGGTTTGCTGACATGAGCCTACAACCTAACTCGGGTGCGCAAGGTGAATACGCTGGTTTAATGGTAATTCGAGCTTATTTTGAAAGTCGAAACGAATCACACAGAAATATTGCACTCATTCCAGCAAGTGCTCATGGAACAAATCCTGCGAGTGCTGTGATGGCTGGCATGAAAGTAGTTGTAGTAAAAACGTTAGAAAACGGATACATCGACGTGGCCGACCTTAAAGAAAAAGCGGATCTTCATGCTGATGATTTAGCTTGCTTGATGGTAACGTATCCGTCAACCAATGGTGTTTATGAAGAAACAATTCGGGAGATAACTTCTATCATACACAATAACGGTGGACAGGTGTATATGGACGGCGCGAATATGAACGCACAAGTTGGGTTAACAAACCCTGGATTAATTGGCGCTGATGTATGTCACTTAAACTTACATAAAACCTTCTGCATACCTCATGGAGGTGGTGGACCTGGCATGGGACCAATAGGTGTAGCTGCCCATTTAGTACCATTTTTACCTGGTCATGCAGTTGTACCAACGGGTGGAGAACATGCAATGTCGGCTATATCCGCTGCACCATTTGGTAGTGCGAGCATCCTGCTTATATCGTATGCCTATATTAAAATGATGGGTGCATTAGGATTGGTTGAAGCAACAAAAATTGCCATTCTTAACGCTAACTATATTAAGGCTAAGCTAGACGGACCATACCAATTACTTTATACAGGTAAAAATGGAACCGTTGCGCACGAAATGATTGTTGACACGCGCGTACTAAAAGCAGATTCTGGTGTACAAGTGGCAGATATTGCTAAGCGATTGATGGACTATGGATATCACGCTCCTACAGTATCTTTCCCAATTGCAGGTACTCTTATGGTTGAACCAACTGAATCTGAAAGCAAAGAGGAATTAGATCGATTTTGTGATGCATTGTTATCGATTCGAGAAGAGATAAAAGCCATAGAAGATGGCGTTTACGCTAAAGACGACAATTTACTGGTTAATGCACCACATACGGCTGCAAGAGTAATGTCGTCGGACTGGAACCATAAATACACTAGAGAAATGGCGGCTTATCCTAGACCTTGGGTAATGGACCGCAAGTTTTGGCCAAGTGTTTCTCGTGTTGACAATACATACGGTGATCGAAACTTGGTTTGTGCCTGTTTGCCTCTTTCAGAGTATGAAGAGACTGCAGAAGCATAACAAAAAATATAAAAATTACAGAGCCTGGTTGTTTTTCAATCAGGCTTTTTTTATTGCAAATACCCAATAACAATTTCCAAAGTAATACGTTTGTGAATCGATTAACTACATGAAGGCAGCGTCGTTAAAACAAATTAAGGATGAACTCAAACATCTAACCGAAGGACAGTTAACCGATCTTGTTCTTCAACTCTCACGTTTCAAAAAAGAAAACAAAGAGTTGCTTACCTACCTGTTATTCAATGCAGATAACGAAACTGGTTATATCGTCGCCGTGCAGGAAGCAATAGTTGAGGGCTTATCCGATATAAACACACAGACCTATTATTGGATGAAAAAAACCATTCGAAAGGTGCTGAGAAACACGAAAAAATACATTCGTTATTCTAAAAAGAAAGAGACTGAGATTGAGCTTTTATTATTTTTCTGCCAAAAACTATTGGAACTTGATCCACCGATTAAACACAATACCACCTTATTCAATCTGTATAATCGACAAATAGCGTTAATCCGCAAGTCGATGTCACAAATACATGAAGATTTGCAGTACGATTATCAAAAGGAGTTGGATCGAATGTCTTGAAAGAAATTAGTTAGATAACTACGCTAATCCCATGGGTTCTTTTCAAACTCGTCAAAGGAATCGTCCTTCTTCTTTAAATTTAGACCATCCTCAGCATTACGGACGTCGTCTTCAATGCTAAAATGTGACTTAAATACATCGAGGTTATACGAATCAATGTTCCAATCTTGCACAATCTTACCGTCCTGGAAAACAATAATTCGAGGAAACCCTTTACCCTCAAGTAACCGATTAAACTTTGTATAGTCTTCAGTACGAATATATGGGTGGCGGCAATTGCCAGCTTGATTGAAAAAGTACTGTTGTTCGAGTGCCTTACCATAGTTTATCAGATACATTTTCGGCAACGTTGCACGGGCGCTTAATTCACATAAATCTCTGTAAGAATCTTGACAGTGGCCACAAGTCATGCTGAACAAACTCACCATCACAGTGCCTTTACCTAAGTTCATTTGACTCCCATCCGATAACTCGCCCATTTGTTCTAGCCTTTGCACTATACTTATTTTTTTAGGTACATCAGTCACCACCTTATCTGGTGCCTTGACTTTTGACTTATCCTCGTGTAACAAGGTGTCTACTGCAACATTTGAATCTCTTGACGTTTGCTCAACGTTTATTGATAAAAGGCTATCTTGATTTACCACTATTGTAGGTTCGAGTGGTGTAACTTCAGCTGATTGGTATTTTTTCACACCAAGCAACAAGGTGAGTAAAGTGACCAACCCAATAACCACTGGAGAGCTCCAAACCGCAATTTTGTCTTCTGATTTCAGTTTGACATAAATAAACACCGCCGCTACCATCGCAACTATATTCTTTATGATGCTTTCAAGATTATTCATTGGAAGGACGTCCCCAAAACACCCACAATTTCCCTCAACAAAACCCTTATCACTGGTTATTCCCTCATAAAACAGATGTATCGTGAATAACAAAAGCGTGCCAAACAACGCAGGCAAAGTGAGTTTTTTCACCCATTTATCAACCAATATAGCAACACCTAAGGTTAGCTCAACGGCGATTAAAACACGGCTAAGAATTTGTGTATAGAACATCCCAGAAGGATTGTCATAGTATGCAGATCCAAGAAATAACTCAGCCACCATGCCATCAAAAAACGGCATAGACAGCAATTTGCTTATTCCTGAGAATAAGAACATTACTGCTAGAAATATCCTGCTTATTCGAACTAAATTCTGTTGCATTCTTTATTAATGAGTGTCCACAATCCAACAACAAATACCGTACCTCAAAGTTTGGTAAACGGGCGGATTGAGAAATGTGTCTAACATACCCATATACAACCCTTACAAATGTTTATCCAGAAAACTAATGTTCTTTGCCATAACTAAGACATAAGATACTGACAAATTTACTTAGCTAAAATCATCGGTTTGGTTTGCTGTAAGCTTCCATTTTGGTATCTATAATAATACGTTCCACTTGCTAGGTTGGCTGCATTAAATACAACTTCATGCTCTCCAACAGGCATTTCAGAGTCCACCAGCGTTTCAATTAACTGCCCTTGTGGATTAAACACCTGAACCAAAATGTGTCCTCCAGACGATTCGAATTTAATCGTCGTTGCATGGCTAAAAGGATTTGGATAGTTCAACACATATGCTTCACCAGATTTCCTTAATGCCTTACGTGCACTAGAATTTGTATTACAGCTGTCGTTTAAGACAGGTAATTGTTGATGGGTTTTAAGCATCACAGAATCAACCTCAGTGTCTTCCAGACAGAACCAGTCTTTCAATACACTAGCATAAACCGACCTGAAGTCGTACTGCATAGGCAGGTTGTCATTTACTTTAACCGTATCTGCAATTGTTGGGTTCTTCCCTAGAATACCAGGCTTCACATTTGTTCCGAATAAGAACATTGGTGCCGCCGCTCCGTGATCTGTTCCTGAACTAAAATTCGCCATAATACGGCGACCAAATTCAGAGTAGGTCATTCCCAATACACGGTCCTTCAATCCCAATAACTCAACATCATCTTGAAAGGCATCAATTGCTTCACTTAATTGACCTAACAAATTAGCGTGATTACCCGTTTCAGTACCTCCTGTCGCAGGCACCTGACCGGCATGGGTGTCGAAACCATTTATATTCACCACATAAATTCTTGTTTTCAATCCACCAGAAATCAATTGCGCCACAATTTTAAGTTGGTCGGCTAAACGATTATTTCCTTGGTCGGGGTACTTGGTACTTTTATTATTCCCTTTCTCTCCAGCAGTTTTTACCGCCTGTCCGTATTCATTACTTTGTCCTGCCACCTGTCGGATATAATCCAATTCCTTTCCGGCTTTTGAACTTGGTGACTGCGTATAATTACCCGTTACCAATTGGTAATATGCACTTGGGTCACTAATCGCCATTCCCATGTTTACGCTAACTCCTTGACAAACTGTAGACACTACTGACCCAATCTGCAAAACAAGTGGATCTGGCATGTCTGTGTTTGGAAAACCAACAGGATAGTTGGGGAATTCGTGGCTTAAATAGCGCCCTATCCAACCAGAGTGTATTTCCTCGTTTGAATCAGAGGCTGTATGCCATATATCCGTACTTCTAAAGTGGGAAAAGTTTGGGTTTGGATATCCAACACCTTGGACGATGCCTAACTTCTCGTCATTAAATAAATCACGCATTCCAGTCATCGACGGGTGAAGTCCCGTTCCGTCAACATCATCCAATACCAATACTTTAGCTAATGGAATCATGATATTAGACCTAGCTTTGGTCAGATTGGAGTATTGATCGGTTGGGATTACCGTATTTAAACCATCATTCCCTCCGTTCATTTGTATCAATACGAGCACATGATCTGTATTCACAAATGCATTGCTCAATATATTCATCGTTTCAGGGTTACCTAATGCATGAATTGGTAGGCCATTCATCAACACAGGTAGTGTCGCAAATGGGGCGGTTGCTTTTAAAAAATCTCTTCTTTTCATTTTACTAAGCTTTATTTACGACAATTGATACTCTGATAAATTCATTAAATACTTGACAAGTCCTTGAAGCCTAAGTTTAACTACATTCTTCAACGACGCATTTGTTGGGTCAGCTTGATAAGCATTCCATGCATCGGTCCAATAAGATGCTGCTTGACCAGACAATAAAAAGGATCGCATATATTCCTTTTGGTCGCTGCTAACATCTAAAGTATAATAGTAGTCCACCATATCCTCAACAAGTGTTGCTGCGTCTTCAGGGGCATCAAACATCTCTGCCACCACAATTGGGTCTATCACCATGGTTTGCCCATTACGGGAAACTCCCGTCAATATCATAATGTCCGATATCTGATTCCTTTTGGGAAGGGTATCCGTATTAATCCAAATTTCGTGGTACTGAGGGATTTGGTAATATGCTGGCCATCCTGCCACGTTTGGTGGATCACCAACGTTTTGTTGTTGGAGGGCACATACTTGCCCAACAATTTGCCACATATAATATTGCTCTACAACATTTGCTGACGTAGGGAATTCTACTCCATTATGGCGCATCATGCCAACCGAATAATCAATAGGGCTCTTAATTAAGCACCCTTGATTCACCACGTCAAAGAAATGTTCACTCTTAAAAAGTGCTTCTAAGACCGGTTTCACTTGATAGTTGTTATTTCGGAATATGGCTGCTAACGGTTCTATAACATTGGTTTCGGCAGCGGCATCAATTTCATAATACACAAACCACCGATAGAGCTTCCGGCACATGAATTTCGACACTTCTGTTTGCAAGAATATCATATCGAGCAAATCATCTAATTCGTTGGCTCCATTGGCTCCTGATTGGCCTGTTATGGTTTTGCTACCAAAGAACGACGAGAATGTTTTGTCATCAGCATCATGTAAGTTTGGTAAAAAATAGCTGGTATAATTCGTACGGTTCACACGCCATCCAGTTAGTACTCGTGCTGCTTGCTGTACATCTAGTTCAGTGTATTTCGAATCTTCACCTTTACCTAAGGTAAATAGTTCTTGCAACTCTCTTGCATAGTTTTCATCTGGTGCTCGTCGTGTATTTCTTTCTCCATTCAGATACACCAACATAGCTGGATCGATAGTAATGAGCTTAACTAAGTTCTTAAAATCGCCAAGACTGTTTTCTCTTAACAATTGCTGGTGATTGTACCCATAAATGGGGTCTCTGTACACCTGCGTTTCCGTTGAGAAGTGATTGTGCCAAAATAGCGTCATCTTCTCTAATATGCTTCTATCTTGACCTAACATCTGACCATACCACCAAGATCTTAAGGAATTTACACGTGCGTTTTGCAAAGTCGCGTTTGTTGGACCGTTTACCCAAGTATCGCCTAAGGCAATGTCTGGGTCAGTAATTCTTCCATTATTATAGTTGTTTACTGGCGGTGACGGTTTAAACGAAGATGGGTTCAACAATTCATCGACCGCATCCGACATGCTCATAGAAGCAAAATAATTTATATCGGACTTAGTAGCTCCAAACATTGTTCGGCGCAAAAGGTGTAAGACTTCATTGTTTGTCCATGAACCTTTGTACGTATCAATGCCAGCCATTGTACGAGCGGTGCGTTGAGCAGAAGCAATCATATAGCAGTTTTTAAGTGAGAATTTTACTATTTATTCTCCACTAAAATAATTAAGGACGTGCTAATATCCAATGACATTATTTTAACAGTCCGCTTCTACACCACAAACTTTCAGCCAAACAGATTCACAGTCAGCTCATTAAACAAGAAAAGCGACCTAGGTCGCTTTTCTCTCATAAATGTCATAAAACTATTTCCCAAACAGCTTGCCCAAAAGGCCTCCAATTCCTCCACTTCTTTGAGCGCCAGAATTACCCCCACTTAAGCCTCCAACTACTTGTAGGATATCGCCTAAATCAAGACCCGTACTTTTGTCAGATGTATTGGACATGCCGCCCAATAATCCAGCAATACTGCCAAGATCAAAACCAGACCCTTGTTGTTTTTTCTGTTTACCTAAATAACCCATTATTAATGGAGCAGCAATCTTTAACAACTGACCAACTTGACTGGTATTGAGTCCGGTTTTTGCACTCAATCCATTTTCAACGGTATTTCTATTCCCACCTAAAACGTGCTTCAAAATACCTTCTCCTGGCCCATTATCACTATTCCCAATAAAGCCAGACACATCATCAAGTATGCTTCCGTCGTGATCACGATCAAGAGCTCCTAAAAGCCCTGATGCTCCAGATTTCGATTGAGAATTATTTGACATGGCACCCAATAATGTTGGCACTATCCCCTCTAGGGCGCTTGACGTTTGTTGGCTGTTTGCACCAATTTTATTGGCCATTGACTCGATGCCGCCGTTTCCGAGTTGCTTTAACAATAACTGTGTAATATCGATATCTACAATCTTAATTAATTATGCTTCTCCTGCTGGTCCAAAGTTCATTGGGAAATTTGGAACTTGGTCGTGGGATTCAATTTCCCCAAAACTTGCTTCGTATTTGTTTATGTTTTCTCCTAAGGCAAACATCAATCGTTTGGCATGTTGTGGCGACAAGATAATACGCTGCTTCACTTTGGCCTTAGGTGTACCAGGCATCATTCTTACGAAGTCAACTATAAACTCAGAATTAGAATGTGAAATGATGGCTAAGTTCGAATACGTTCCGTCTGCCACTTCTTCGCTTAACTCTATATCAATTTGATTGCCTTGCTTTTCTTTTTGTTCTTCCATTTTTTTCGTGTAAATCAAAAATGCCCCATTTCTGGGGCATTTCCGTAAAAAGTTTAAATAAAATTAGTTCGCGGCACCAACTTCACCAACAGTTTGGGTCTCTTCTTCCTTAGAACTCATCAATAAATCGTATTCTTCTTGAGAACCGACAATGATGTCTTCATAGTCGCGTAAACCTGTACCTGCTGGAATAGAATGACCAACGATAACGTTTTCTTTTAATCCTGTTAGGTAATCAACCTTACCTGCAATGGCTGCTTCGTTCAACACCTTAGTGGTTTCTTGGAACGATGCCGCAGACATAAAGCTTTGTGTACCTAACGATGCTTTGGTTATACCCATCAATAATGGCTCTGATGTTGCAGGAACAGCATCTCTCACCTCAACGGCTTTAAGATCCTTACGCTTCAACACAGAGTTAACATCACGTAGTCGACGCAAGCTCACTATTTGACCTGGCTTCAACTCATTTGAGTCACCTGCTTCAACAACAACTTTCTTGTCGTAAATCCAGTTGTTTTGTTCTTTAAAGTCATGTTTTGCAACACCTTCACCTTCTAAGAACTTCGTATCTCCTGGATCAACAATAGTAACTTTCTGCATCATCTGACGCACGATTACTTCAATATGCTTGTCGTTGATTTTTACTCCTTGTAATCGATATACTTCTTGAATTCCATTTACAATGTACTTATGCACTGCACTTGGACCTTCAATTGCCAAAATATCCTTTGGTGTAATAGAACCATCAGATAATGGTGTACCAGCCTTAACAAAGTCATTATCTTGAACCAAAATGTGTTTCGAAAGCGAAACAAGGTATTTCTTTTTAACACCTTCTTTTGATTCAATAAGTATCTCTCTGTTACCACGTTTGATACCTCCATAACTTACCACACCGTCAATTTCAGAAACAACAGCAGGGTTTGATGGGTTACGCGCTTCAAATAGCTCAGTTACCCTTGGAAGACCACCCGTGATATCACCTGTTTTACCTAATACACGAGGTATCTTGGCGATAATCTGACCAGACTTAATTTTAGCACTATCTTCAACAGAAATGTGCGCTCCTACAGGTAAGTTGAACTCGCGAAGAGTTTCCCCCTTTTTATCTTGTAGCAACACCGCTGGAATTAGTTTCTTGTCTCGGTTTTCTACCAAAACTTTTTCCTTAAATCCAGTTTGTTCATCGATTTCGTCTTTATATGTAATACCATCGATGATATCTTTGAACGCAATTTTACCTTCAGAATCACTCACAATTACTGCGTTATATGGATCCCAGTTACAGATCACATCACCTTTCTTGACTTTCTGCTTGTTTTTAACTTTAAGCAACGAACCATAAGGAACGTTCAACGTGTTTAACAATTCTTTTGTTTTAGAATCTAACACCTTGATTTCACCAGATCGTCCAACAACAACTTCTTCTTTCTCTCCATCTTCAGTGATACGATCTACCGTTTTGATTTCGTCAAACTCTAATATACCGTCATAACGAACAGTCATTTCTGATTCAGACGCAATGTTAGATGCTGTACCCCCAACGTGGAATGTACGAAGCGTCAACTGTGTTCCTGGCTCTCCAATTGATTGCGCGGCAATTACACCAACAGCTTCTCCTCTTTGAACCATTCTACCCGTAGGTAAGCTTCGTCCATAACATTTGGTACAAACACCACGTTGATTCTCACAAGTCATTACCGATCTAATCTCCAATCGGTCAATTCCTGCTTCTGTGATTATTTGTGCAACCTCTTCAGTAATTTCTGAACCGGCTTCAAGTATTACTTCCTTAGACTTTGGATCTTCAATATCATGAAGGTTTGTTCGACCTAAAATTCTGTCGTACAAGCTTTCAACGATTTCTTCGTTTTCTTTCAGTGCTGTTACTTCAATACCACGAAGTGTTTCACAATCCACTGCATTAATCACAACATCCTGCGCAACATCGTGAAGACGTCTAGTCAAGTAACCCGCATCCGCCGTTTTTAGTGCCGTATCCGCAAGACCTTTACGCGCACCGTGGGTAGAAATAAAGTACTCCAAAATCGACAGCCCTTGACGGAAGTTAGAAAGAATCGGATTCTCGATAATTTCACCTGTTCCACCATGTCCTGTTTTCTTTTGTGGTTTTGCCATCAATCCACGCATACCGCCTAGCTGACGAATCTGCTCCTTAGACCCCCTTGCACCAGAATCCAACATCATATAGATTGGGTTGAATCCTTGGTCATCGGCAGTAAGTTTTTGCAACAATGCATCAGAAACTTTAGAGTTAACACGTGTCCAGATATCAATAATCTGGTTGTATCGCTCATTGTTTGTGATAAAACCATTGTTATAGTTTTCCCAAATTTCATCTACCTCTACCTTAGCCGCATCAATTAAGCCTTCTTTAGTATCTGGAAGTACAACGTCGCTAATATTAAACGACAATCCACCTTTAAATGAATATTGGAAACCTAAGTTTTTAATGTTATCAAGGAAGTTTGCAGTCTTTGCAATACCTACTTCCTTCACCATGTCACCAATGATTGTTCTCAACGACTTCTTCGTAAGTAGTTCATTGATAAAGCCCATTACTTCAGGTACAAACTGGTTAAAGATTACACGTCCAACAGTTGTTTCGATAATCTTTTCTACCAATTCACCTTCTTCTTTGACACTGGTTTTGATATTGATATTAGCGTGAAGTGCTGCGCGACCTTCGTTGTGCGCAACAGTTAACTCATCATGTGAGTAGAAAGTAAGACCTTCACCAGCAACTGGTTTTGCCTTCGTTGACTTTCTTCCTTTTGTTAAATAGTATAATCCCAACACCATGTCTTGCGATGGTACTGCAATAGGTGCACCGTTAGCAGGGTTAAGAATATTGTGTGGCGCAAGCATTAAGATTTGTGCTTCCAAAACAGCCGCGTTACCTAATGGTACGTGAACAGCCATTTGATCACCATCAAAATCCGCATTAAACCCAGTACAAACTAGCGGGTGTAATCGAATCGCCTTTCCTTCAACCAATTTTGGTTGGAATGCTTGAATACCCAATCTGTGAAGCGTAGGAGCACGGTTTAGCAAGATAGGATGACCTTTTAGGATGTTCTCAAGAATTTCCCAAATAACTGGATCCTTTCGGTCTACAATTTTCTTTGCAGACTTAACCGTTTTTACAATACCACGTTCAATTAACTTCCGTATGATAAATGGTTTAAAAAGCTCGCTTGCCATACCTTTTGGTAAACCACACTCATGTAACTGAAGTGTTGGTCCAACAACGATTACAGAACGACCAGAATAATCAACCCGCTTACCCAATAAGTTTTGACGGAAACGCCCTTGCTTACCTTTAAGCATATCGCTTAATGATTTCAATGGTCTGTTCCCACTTGCTTTAACTGCGTTAGCACGTCGAGTATTATCCAACAAACTATCTACGGCTTCTTGAAGCATTCGCTTCTCGTTACGTAAGATAACTTCTGGAGCCTTGATTTCCATCAGACGCTTCAATCGGTTGTTACGTATGATTACACGACGATATAAATCGTTTAGATCTGATGTGGCAAAACGTCCGCCATCTAAAGGTACCAATGGTCTTAGTTCTGGTGGAATCACTGGAAGGATTTTCATAATCATCCATTCTGGCTTATTCTCAAACCTTGAATTTGCATCTCTAAATCCTTCGATAACCTTCAATCGCTTTAAGGCTTCTGCCTTACGTTGCTGAGAAGTTTCGTTAGCTGCTTGATGACGCAATTGGTATGATAATTCGTCTAAGTTCAATCTACCCAATAGGTCCCAGATAGCATCTGCTCCCATTTTCGCGATAAACTTGTTCGGATCATTATCTTCTAAGTATTGGTTTTCTTTAGGTAAAGTATCTAAGATATCTAGGTATTCCTCTTCTGTAAGGAAGTCTAAATAATTGATACCGTCTTCTTCTTTAACACCTGACTGAATTACTACGTAACGTTCGTAGTAAATAATCATATCAAGCTTTTTAGAAGGCAATCCTAAGAGGTAACCAATTTTGTTTGGTAACGATCTGAAGTACCAGATGTGTGCTACAGGAACCACCAATTCGATGTGTCCCATGCGCTCACGACGTACTTTCTTTTCTGTTACTTCTACACCACAACGGTCACAAACGATACCCTTATATCGAATACGTTTGTATTTACCACAGTGACATTCGTAATCCTTTACAGGACCGAAGATTCTTTCACAGAATAAACCGCCCATTTCTGGCTTATACGAACGGTAGTTGATCGTTTCCGGTTTGATAACTTCACCATTAGATCTCTGAAGGATTACTTCCGGAGAAGACAATCCAATACGAAGACTTTTGAAGTTACTTTTTATTTTTTGCTCTTTTTTATTGTAAGCCATGTTGTGTTTTTCTAAATAAATTGAAACTAAAAACTAAACTACTGATCAATCAAATGTTAACTCGAGACCTAAACCTCTAAGCTCGTGAAGCAATACGTTAAATGATTCTGGCAAACCAGGCTCAACACTGTTGTCTCCTTTTACGATTGCCTCATACGTTTTCGCTCTACCGATAATATCATCCGATTTCACAGTCAAAATCTCACGTAATATGTTCGATGCACCAAATGCTTCAAGTGCCCAAACCTCCATCTCACCAAAACGCTGACCACCAAACTGAGCTTTACCACCCAATGGTTGTTGCGTAATTAATGAGTAAGGTCCAATAGAACGAGAGTGCATTTTGTCATCAACCATGTGACCTAGTTTCAACATGTAAATGATTCCAACTGTTGTAGGTTGATCGAAACGCTCACCTGTCAATCCATTGTATAAATACGTTGAACCGTTTGCAGGAACTCCTGCCTTATTCACGTAATCTTCAATGTCTTTCTCGGTAGCACCGTCAAAAATTGGGGTAGCAAAGTTGATACCTAATTCTTCTCCGGCCCAACCCAATACTGTTTCGTAAATCTGCCCCAAGTTCATACGCGATGGTACACCAAGTGGGTTAAGTACGATATCAACTGGAGTTCCGTCTTCTAAGAATGGCATATCCGCTTCTGGTACAATACGTGCAACAATACCCTTGTTACCGTGACGACCAGCCATCTTATCTCCTACTTTAAGTTTTCTCTTCTTAGCAAGATACACTTTCGCCATTTGAAGGATACCTGTTGGTAATTCATCTCCTACACTAATTGCGAAGTGGTTTCTCTTGTAATCTGTCGTTACTTCGTTGATTCGAAGCTTATAGTTGTTTAATGTTTCAGCGATAAGTTCGTTTTTCTTATCATCCGCTGTCCAACCATTATAAGACACAGTAGCATAATCGATTTCAGCTAATGCTTTTTGCGTAAACTTGGTACCTTTTGGAATTACTTCTTCAAAGTATACGTTGTTTACCCCTTGCGACGTTCTACCGTTCACAATTTTGAAAAGCTTCTCAACCAACGTAGTTTTCAGTTTCGCAAGATTCTTGTCGTGCTCTGCGTCTAACTTAGCAAGTTTAACTTTATCGTCTGCCTTAGTGGCTTTGTCCTTTTTAACTCTTGTGAAAAGTTTTTTATCAATAACAATACCTTGAGTAGATGGTGAAGCTTTCAAACTTGCGTCTTTAACATCACCTGCTTTATCCCCAAAGATTGCACGTAATAACTTTTCTTCTGGTGAAGGTTCTGACTCTCCCTTTGGTGTAATCTTACCAATTAAGATGTCCCCTTCTTTGATTCTAGCACCAACTCGAATCAGACCGTTTTCGTCCAAATTCTTTGTTGCTTCTTCACTTACGTTAGGAATATCGTTTGTTAACTCTTCTTCCCCACGTTTTGTATCTCTTACCTCTAACTCATATTCTACAATATGAACAGAAGTATAGTAATCGTCTTTTACAACCTTCTCAGATATTACAATCGCATCCTCAAAGTTGTATCCTTGCCATGGCATAAAGGCCACTTTCAAGTTACGTCCTAAGGCCAATTCACCGTTATCAGTTGCATAACCATCACACAATACCTGACCTCTAACAACACGATCACCTTTCTTAACGATAGGTCGTAAGTTAATACAGGTATTTTGGTTGGTACGCTGGAACTTCGTTACTGGGTATGATTTTACTTCGCCAATGAATGAAACTGTTCGTTCGTTGTCAGATAAATCATAACGCACTCTAATTTCCTTTGCATCAACATATTCAACAACACCATCACCTTCAGCGTTAATTAAATTTCTTGAATCTTCAGCAATTTTTTGCTCAAGACCTGTACCAACGATAGGTGCTTCTGGTCTTAGCAATGGAACTGCTTGACGCTGCATGTTAGATCCCATCAGGGCTCTGTTCGCATCATCATGTTCTAAGAAAGGAATTAACGACGCAGCAATCGAAACAATCTGATTTGGCGCTACATCCATGTAGTGCACTTCCTCAGGTTTTACGATTGGGAAGTCCCCTTCGTTTCTAGCCTTTATTTCATCGTTTGCAAATTTCCCATCTTTACCGATTGGTGCATTTGCTTGTGCGATGATATGTGTATCCTCTTCTTCAGCACTAAGGAAAATTACACCATCTTCCACCTTACCTTTAGTTACTTTTCGGTATGGTGTTTCGATGAATCCCATGCTGTTAATCTTCGCATGAACACACAATGAAGAAATCAAACCAATGTTTGGTCCCTCAGGTGTTTCAATTGTACACAAACGACCATAATGCGTATAGTGAACATCACGAACCTCGAAACCAGCTCTATCTCTCGATAGACCTCCAGGCCCTAAGGCAGACATTCTTCGCTTATGCGTTATCTCAGCCAATGGATTCGTTTGATCCATAAATTGAGAAAGTTGGTTTGTTCCAAAGAATGAATTAATTACAGACGAAAGTGTTCGTGCGTTAATCAAATCAGTAGGTGTAAATACTTCGTTGTCACGAATGTTCATTCGCTCACGAATTGTTCTTGCCATACGCGCAAGACCAACACCAAACTGAGAATACAACTGCTCACCAACAGTTCTAACACGTCTGTTACTCAAGTGGTCAATATCATCGACGTCTGTTCTTGAGTTACTTAATTCAATAAGGTATTGAATAATCAAAATGATGTCTTCATTCGTCAACACGCGTGTATCAGATGAAGTATCAAGTTTTAATTTCTTATTAATTCTATAGCGTCCAACTTCTCCTAAATCATAACGTTTGTCTGAGAAGAATAAACGGTCAATAATACCACGAGCTGTTTCTTCATCAGGTGGATCAGTGTTTCTTAATTGACGATAGATATGTTCAACAGCTTCTTTTCCACTGTTTGACGTATCTTTTTGAAGCGTATTATGAATGATAGCAAAATCATTTTTGTTATCAATCTCTTTGCTTAAGATAATCGTCTTAACGCCTGAATCGATGATTTCCGCAACGTGCTCTTCTTCGATTACAGTATCCCTTTCGATTACAACTTCGTTTCTTTCAATCGAAACAACCTCACCTGTATCCTCATCAACGAAATCCTCAATCCAAGATCGAAGCACTCTCGCTGCTAATTTTCTTCCTATGCAACGTTTTAACCCAGCCTTTGATACCTTAACCTCTTCTGCAAGACCAAAGATATCAAGGATGTCCTTATCAGTTTCGTAACCAATAGAACGCAATAACGTAGTTACCGGGAACTTTTTCTTTCTGTCGATATATGCGTACATCACGTTGTTCACGTCTGTAGCAAATTCAATCCAACTACCTTTAAATGGTATTACTCTGGCAGAGTATAATTTAGTACCATTGGTGTGGTATGACTGTGCAAAGAAAACCCCAGGAGAACGGTGTAACTGAGAAACAATTACACGTTCAGCACCATTAATAATAAAGGTACCTCGAGGTGTCATGTAAGGGATGGTTCCCAAATACACGTCTTGAACGATTGTCTCAAAATCCTCGTGCTCGATGTCGTTACACGAAAGCTTCAACTTAGCTTTTAATGGAACGGCATAGGTCAAACCTCGGTCAATGCATTCTGCCATAGTGTATCTTGGCGGATCTACGAAGTAATCCAAGAATTCCAAAACGAAGATGTTTCGTGAATCTGTGATCGGGAAGTTTTCGCTAAACACTTTAAAGAGCCCTTCATTGGCTCTACCTTCAGAAGAAGTTTCCAATTGGAAAAACTCCTGAAACGATTGCACTTGAACATCTAGGAAATCAGGATATTTAATGATTTCCGGTATGCGTGCAAAACTTATTCTTTCTCTTTTTTGAACTGTAGACAAGGTTATAATTATTAAGGGTTAGTGCGTAAAAAAAACACAAGTGCGTTCAAACACAGATAGACCCGCAGATTTCTCTGGGGTCTATTGCGTTAATAAATTGTAATCTTACTTGATTTCAACTTCAGCTCCTGCTTCTTCAAGTTTAGCCTTCAAAGCATCTGCTTCGTCTTTAGCTACGTTTTCCTTGAGTTCTTTTGGAGCTGAGTCAACTATTTCTTTTGCTTCTTTCAAGCCTAAACCTGTAAGTTCTTTTACAGCTTTAACAACTTGAAGCTTCGCTGCACCTGCAGATTTCAAAATAACAGTAAATTCTGTTTGTTCTTCGCCTCCTGCTGCTGCACCGTCACCTGCTGGTCCTGCAACCGCAACTGCTGCTGCCGCTGCTGGCTCAATACCATACTCATCTTTTAAGATGTCAGCTAATTCGTTTACCTCTTTTACGGTAAGATTTACTAACTGTTCTGCAAATTCTTTTAAGTCTGCCATTTTTCGTTAACTTTTTAAAGTTTTTGTTTTAATTAATTTTCTTTTTCGGATAAAGTTTTAAGAAGTCCTGATAAGGTTGCTCCACCAGATTTAAGTGATGAAATAACATTTTTAGCAGGCGATTGGAGTAATCCGATAATCTCCCCAATCAAATCTTCTTTTGATTTGTACTTCGCTAGACTGTCTAATTGATCATCACCGATGTAGACAGAACTATCTAGGTATGCACCCTTTAACACTGGCTTCTTGCCCTTCTTACGGAAGTCTTTAATGGCAATAGCTGGTGCTTTTGGATTGGAAGCGAATAAGAGTGCGGTTGTCCCTTTAAGGGTATCAGTAAGTTCACCCCAGTCTTTTTCGGCTCTCACTAATGCCTGTCTGATAAGGGTGTTCTTTGCTACTTGCATTTTTACTCCATTTTTATGAAGTAAGCGTCTCAGATCATTGTTCGTATTGGCTGTCAATTCTGAACTATCTGTAACGTAGATAAACTCGTAGCTATTTAAACTATCTACAAGCTGATCAATCACTATTTGTTTTTCTTCTCGTGTCATTTTCGTTCTCTTTACAATTAAATTCCCGGAATGGTATTCACGTCCACTTTAATTCCAGGACTCATTGTGCTGGAGATAGTGATTGATTGAAAATATGTTCCTTTAGCAGCCGATGGTTTCAATCGGTGCAAGGTTTGAATAAACTCAAGTGCGTTTTCATTAATTTTATCTGCGTCGAAAGATGACTTACCCACTGAACTGTGGATGATACCAGCCTTGTCAACCTTAAAATCAATTTTACCTGCCTTTACTTCAGTTACAGCTTTCCCAATATCCATTGTTACTGTACCCGATTTTGGGTTCGGCATCAAGTTTCTTGGCCCTAAGATTCGTCCTAAACGACCTAGCTTACCCATTACACTTGGTTGTGTGATAATCACATCAACATCTACCCAACCTCCTTGGATTTTTTCGATGAACTCATCTAATCCAACATGGTCAGCGCCAGCCGCTTTGGCTTCTTCTTCTTTGTCAGGATTACACAAAACAAGAACGCGAACGTTTTTACCTGTTCCGTGAGGAAGTGATGCAACACCTCTTACCATTTGATTGGCTTGACGTGGATCAACACCTAATTTTACATCTAAATCTACAGATGAATCGAATTTGGTGAAAGTTACTTGTTTCACTAGATCCGATGCCTCGCTTAATGAGTAAAGTTTGTCTTTCTCAACTTTTGCAAGGGCTTCTTTTCTTTTTTTAGAAATTTTTCCCATTTAAAAAACGATTAACTATTAGTTATCTGCCGGAAACTGTCCGGTCACAGTAATACCCATACTTCTTGCTGTACCAGCTACCATGCGCATTGCAGAAGTAACTTCAAAAGCATTTAAGTCAGGCATTTTAGCTTCAGCTATTTCTTTTACCTGAGACCAAGTAACTTTCGCTACTTTAACTCTGTTCGGTTCAGCAGACCCACTCTTAATCTTGCTTGCTTCTAGTAATTGAGAAGCTACAGGAGGAGTTTTGATGATGAAATCAAACGATTTATCTTTGTAAACAGTTATAACAACCGGTAACACTTTACCAGCCTTATCCTGTGTTCTTGCATTGAATTGCTTACAAAAGTCAACAATATTAACCCCTTTTGCTCCAAGAGCCGGGCCAATTGGAGGTGCTGGGTTTGCTGCACCGCCTCTAACTTGTAACTTGACGTAACCTGTAATTTCCTTTGCCATTGTATTATTCTTTTTCTACTTGAACGTAGTTTAGTTCTAGTGGTGTTTTTCTTCCGAAAATCTTCACCATAACTTTCAATTTTTTCTTTTCTTCGTTAACCTCTTCAATGATTCCATTAAATCCACTGAATGGGCCATCGTTTACTTTAACCATTTCTCCTACGATAAATGGCTCAATCATGCTTTCACCACTTTCGTTAGCTTCATCGACCTGACCCAATATTCGGTTCATTTCTGATTTTCTAACAGGAATTGGTGTTCCTTGCTCATCTCCTAAAAACCCAACTACACCATTTATGCCCTTTATAGTTGGAAGAACTTCTCCAACCAAATGTGCATTTACATAAATGTAACCCGGGTAAAAGTTCTTTTCTCTAGAAGTCTTTTTTCCGTTACGGATTTCATACACCTTAGTGGTTGGAATCAATATTTGAGGAACATATTGCGTAAGCTTTTCGAAATCAAGTTCAGATTCAATCATCATCTTGACCTTCTTTTCTTGGCCAGTGATTGCTCTAACTACGTACCACTTAAATTCGCTTGTCGCTTGTTCCATGATTCTACCCCTCTAAGATTTCTGGTTACTAGATTAACTTGTATAAGAAATTTGTAATGAAGTCAAAGCCTTTATCAAGGATATAAATAGCCAATGCAAAAATGATTGATGCTACTAGTACGATGATGGTGGATTGAACTAAATCATCCCAACTTGGCCATGTCACTTTATTTACGAGTTCGTCGTAAGTAACATTCCACAAATTTTTAAGTTTACCCATTATATTACTTCTTTTGGTAAGAAACCTTTGCTGCAGGAGAGACAGGGATCGAACCTGCAACTTGCGGTTTTGGAGACCGCTGCTCTACCAATTGAACTACTCTCCTATAATCAGGTAGCCGGCAATAAAAATTGCCAGCTACTTGATATAAATTGTTTTATTATTAATCTAAAATCTCAGTAACCTGACCAGCACCAACTGTACGGCCACCTTCACGGATTGCAAATTTCAATCCTTTTTCCATCGCTACTTTGTTGATCAAATCAACTGTGATTGTTACATTATCACCTGGCATAACCATTTCAGTACCTTCTGGTAACTTGATTTCTCCAGTAACGTCAGTTGTTCTCAAGTAAAATTGAGGACGGTATTTGTTAAAGAATGGAGTATGACGTCCACCTTCTTCTTTCGACAATACATAAACCTCAGCCTTAAACTTCATGTGTGGAGTTACAGACCCTGGCTTAACGATTACCATACCTCTTTTGATGTCAGTTTTCTCAACACCTCTTAATAAGATACCTGCGTTATCACCTGCTTCACCTCTGTCTAGTAATTTTCTAAACATTTCAACCCCAGTACAAGTAGATGCCATTTTCTCAGCACCCATACCGATGATTTCAACTGGATCACCAACGTTGATTGTTCCTCTTTCAATTCTACCCGTAGCAACTGTACCACGACCTGTAATAGAGAATACATCCTCAACTGGCATCAAGAAATCTTGATCTACCAATCTTGGAGGAATTGGAATCCAAGAATCAACTGCTTCCATTAGTTCATTGATAGTAGAAACCCACTTGTCTTCTCCGTTCAATCCACCTAATGCAGATCCTTGGATAATTGGTGTGTTGTCAGCATCAAATCCGTAGAAATCAAGAAGTTCTCTGATTTCCATTTCAACTAACTCTAATAATTCTTCGTCGTCGACCATGTCAACTTTGTTCATGAAGATAACCAAACGAGGTACACCAACCTGACGTGCAAGAAGGATGTGTTCCTTTGTTTGTGGCATAGGACCATCTGTAGCCGCAACTACAAGAATAGCACCATCCATTTGCGCAGCACCCGTAACCATGTTCTTCACATAATCCGCGTGACCAGGACAATCTACGTGAGCGTAGTGTCTGCTCTCTGTTTGATACTCAATGTGAGCTGTATTAATCGTAATACCTCTTTCTTTTTCCTCTGGAGCAGAGTCAATAGCAGCAAAATCTTGCTTGTCAGCAAGGCCTGCATTAGATAATACGCTAGAAATAGCAGCTGTTAAAGTTGTTTTACCGTGGTCAACGTGACCAATGGTTCCAATGTTTACGTGTGGTTTGGAACGGTCGAATGTTTCTTTAGCCATGACTTAAAATAAATTACTTTTTAAAATTTTTTTTTTAACTTTTTTCCTTTGAGGATTATTTAAATATTTTTTGCTGCGCTACTCAGAGCCAACGATGGGAATTGAACCCACGACCTCTTCCTTACCAAGGAAACGCTCTACCCCTGAGCTACGTCGGCTTATTGTAAGCCAACTTTGTCAGACAACGCCTGAGTTACATCGGCAACAACAGTGAGCGGGAGACGAGGCTCGAACCCGCGACCTACAGCTTGGAAGGCTGTCGCTCTACCAACTGAGCTACTCCCGCATGTATGCCTCTGCTAATCGATTTTCAAAAAAGAAATCCTCATTAACTTTTTTGACATTTCAAATAACAAATGCAGTGGGGAGGGTAGGATTCGAACCTACGTAGCCGAAGCAACGGATTTACAGTCCGTCCCATTTGACCGCTCTGGTACCTCCCCAGAACAATTAAAAAAAAGAGCCGCCTATTGGACTCGAACCAACGACCGGCTGATTACAAATCAGCTGCTCTACCAACTGAGCTAAGGCGGCTTTTTAACCTAAAATTTTCGTTCCAATTCTCGCCAATAATTAAGCGAGCCTTTCCCGTCATTTTTAGGGTTGGCAAAAGTACATTTAATTTAAATTGTTTTCAAAAGATTTTTGAAAATATTTTAAGAAGTTGAAGCAAGTCGCTCTTTATACTTTTTAATCTGGACTTTTAACGCGTCAACCGCGTGGTCTATAGCCGCTTCAAAGCTCCGTGACGTTTGGGTTTTAAACAAGCTTTGATTCTGAACGTTTACTTTTATTTCAACCGTCTTATTGTCCTTCAAACGATTGTTCTCAACTTTTAAAAAAACTTGTGAATCCACTATAGCATCACTAAACTGTTCCAATTTGGAAAGTTTTTTTTCGATGTACTCAACTAATTTATGATCTGCTTTAAAATGGATTGACTGAATTTCAACGTGCATACTTATTTTGCTTTAGGGTTTAACTTTTAAGATTTGGGGTGTAACTTATGTACTTTCTTTAAATGTGCAATATCACTTTGAGCATATATTTGGGTTGAGGCCAAACTCGAATGGCCTAACAATTCTTTTATCGCCGCAATTTCTGCTCCATTCTGCAACAAATGGGTAGCAAAACTATGTCTCAAAACGTGTGGACTTTTCTTCTCCACATTTGAATACTGTTTTAACCATTTGTTTACACAATTATAAACCCATTTTGGGTAAAGTGGTTTGCCGTTTGGTAGAACAAAAAAGTGATTTGATGGATTTTCTTGCTCCCTGCTTGTAGTGATGTATTTTTCCAACTGAGACACCATCTCTTTTCCGATTGGCACAATACGTTCTTTCTTTCCTTTTCCGAATACCTTTATCTGGCCTTTGACAAGATCAACATCTTCCGCTTTCAAACCAATCAATTCAGCACGACGTATACCCGTATTATACAATAATGCCATGACTGTCGATTCTAAAGAAGCTTCACCAGTAACAGACGAGATATCATCAAACAACCTATTGGCCTCAGCCTTCCTTACATAAGAAGGAATTTTAGCTGGGAGTTTTAGATTTCGAACCTTGGCTGCAGGATTGACTTCAATTACGTCCATCATGCGCAGATATTTAAAAAAAGATTTTAATGTACTTAGTTTCCGGTTGACTGTTGTCGCAGTCATTTGAGCTTCCATCAAAAACACAACCCATGATCGAATGATCGCAGTGTTCGTTTCTTGGAATGCCGACACATCAAACTCCTTTGCTTGATAGGCTCCAAATTGCTCTAAATCTTTAAGATAAGCGTCAACAGTATGTGACGAGTAAGATTTCTGAAAACTCAGATAGTCTAGGTAATTTTGAAATAAACGAGCAGTAGTAACCATAGGCTACTGCAAGATAAGAAATTCTGAGGAGAATTACTTGGTAAGAATTAGTTATTAAGGCTTTGCTTGTATTTAGCCTTAATCATCTGCATTCTTCTTTTAACAGATGGCTTTGTGAATTGCTTTCTATCTCTCAATTCTCTCAAAACCCCTGTGCGTTCAAATTTCTTCTTGAACTTCTTTAAAGCTTTTTCTACAGATTCGTTTTCTTTTACGTTAACAACTAACATTCTTTTCTTCTGATTTTTTAAGGGGTGCAAATATGAGGTTAATTTTATTCTATTACAACGTTTTTATTTTAATAGATGACGACTTATCACTAACTTTTGAATTTCAGATGTTCCCTCACCTATGGTGCACAGTTTTGAATCTCTGTAAAACTTCTCTACTGGGTAATCTTTGGTGTAGCCATACCCACCAAAAATTTGAACGGAATCCGTACTTACCTCTACTGAAGTTTCAGAAGAGTGATATTTCGCCATTGCCGACTCCTTAGTCATTGGCTTTCCAATATTTTTCAAATAAGCCGCTTGATACGTCAACAACTCCGAACATTCAATTTTCGTTGCCATGTCAGCCAACTTAAATCCAATGGCCTGAAAGTGGGCAATAGGTTTACCAAATTGTTCTCGCTCCTTCGAATATTGCAACGCAGCCTCGTAAGCTCCCTTTGCAATACCTATTCCTAATGAAGCGATACTTATTCGTCCACCGTCCAATACCTTCATGGCTTGAATGAACCCTTCTCCTTCATTGCCTAGCATATTAGAGGCCGGAATACGACAATCATCAAAAAACAAACAAGCCGTTTCTGAAGCGCGCATACCGAGTTTATTTTCCTTCTTACCACCACTAAAACCTGGTGTTCCTTTTTCAACTATAAACGCAGTCATGCCGCGTGAATCACCTTTTTCTCCTGTACGAACAATTACGACAGCAACGTCACCACTAATGGCATGCGTAATAAAGTTCTTAGACCCATTTAGCACCCAATGATCTCCATCCTTAACTGCTGTAGTGTGCATGCCTCCAGCATCAGAACCAGTTCCTGTTTCTGTTAACCCCCAGGCACCAATCCATTCTCCTGTTGCTAGTTTAGGAAGGTATTTTTGCTTCTGCTCTTCGTTTCCAAATGCCATAATATGACCGGTACACAATGAGTTGTGCGCAGCCATCGACAAACCGATACTTCCGCAAACTTTGGACACTTCAATAATGGCAGTCATGTATTCATAATATCCAAAGCCAGAACCTCCATATTCTGTAGGCACCAAAACCCCCATTAAGCCCAAATCGCCCATTTTGCGAAAAAGATCTACAGGAAAGTGTTGACTTTCGTCCCACTCCATAAGGTTCGGTTTTATTTCCTTGGCGGCAAAATCGCGGATCATATCCGCAATCATTTTTTGATTTTCGGTTTGTTCAAAGTTCATTTTGAATTTTTTGAATATGCCGCGAATTTAACCGCAACACTTGTAATTATAAAGCAATACTATCGACTATAAATACTCTTTAAGCTTTCGTTACTCCGTAAACAAATAACGACCCTGATGGTTTATTTGAATTTGCATTAAGTGACCTGTTTGTTCAAAGTGCTGATACACACATCTCAGATTGGTCCAAAAAATACGTAATTCCAGGTCGGGATATCGAGCCAAAAGGGCTTTGTAGTTCGCATAATTCATGCGATTAGGAAAAATATGAATAGGTATATCCATTTGTCCGTTGTCTTTAGCCAAGACAGACATCACATATAACTCCTCTATTTTATCATCAGTAATCGGAATGCAACCAATGGTTAAACATCCACCGTGTACAAATATCTGGCCTCTCAAATCTTTATGCCTACTCAACAAACTATCCGACTTGTTTGGATAACTTACTTTAAGCGATAGATGATAATTACTATTGGGGTTAAACAGACTAAAATTGTAAAAACCTTCTGGTATTTGGTTGTCACCTTGCTGCCTTTTTGGCCCTGGATCACCCACATTACTGCAGAATGGATATGTCTCAATTAACGTATACATGTTGTCGGTTCGATTCTTAGCCCAAACTTCTACACTTTCCTCTTTCTTAAACGCCCTAACATATAGATCAAAACGTTCTGGCTGAATACCGGCAAGCCTTAACTTTGTTTTGACGTCTACCTCGTTGTTTTCAAAGGCTTCTTTTACTCTTGGGAACTCTAACTGTTCGGCTCTAAATCCAACAAATGATATCTCAGACTTCGCGTCTATATCAGAATTGAAACCCAATGCTAAGAGTACAATAAGTACCAATGATTTACGCATTCCCAACCGCTACTTTAGATCCATAAAATTTAGGCTGCTTACCAACGATCAAGTCCAATACCGCTTTCACCCTAGCCAATTTTTCGCGCACAAGAACCAAGTACCCTCGAGCAAAAGCAACGTCTTTGGCATTATAGCCAATAGCTTTAACCCCTTTTGCTTGGCTTATAAACACGGCACGTTGGTTATGGAACTCCTGAGAAACAACAATTATATCGTCTTGATCAAACACTTCTTTACAACGCACGACACTGTCTAATGTTCTAAAACCGGCATAATCTAAATAAATAACCTCTTGCGGAACACCCAACTGGATTAGCACGTTTTTCATATCAGTCGATTCGTCATAACTTTTAGATCCATTGTCCCCACTGACTATAATATATTTCACCTTACCTGATTTATAAAGATTTGCGGCAGCCTCCATCCGATATTTGAAATAAGGATTTATGGACCCATGGCTGTTTTTGTACATAGTACCTAAAACCAAAGCCGTTTTTTTAGCCGGAATTTCATGCAGGTTTGTATAGACTGAGCCCGCACTTGAAGACTCAACTAGTGTATCGCAAAAGGCAACCAACAATAAGGTCAGCAAACCCAAATAGAATGTTATACGCAGCCACCTTTTCATTCACTTATATAAATCTTACCCCAGAAGCTTTTTTCGCTCACTTGGTCTACATGTAACCAGTATATACCCGGACTTATTATTGAGTTAGGGAAATATTTATGCAAAAAAATCTGTTCGGTCTTTATAGACCCAGAAGAAGAAACCATCTTCCCAGTCAAATCATACAAACTTAATTTGAGCGAATTACCATTTGGGTTTAAAACATGACAATCTGTTTGAGTTTGGACTATTCGACAACTGTTATCTTTTATTAACGAAGTGGCACTATTGGTTTTTGTCTTTGTATACCGATACATATTCCCATAGCCTCCGGTTGACTCGTCTGTGATATATAGGTCGTTTTTATAATAAGATATCGCCTCTTTTTGACTAAAATGATTCAAACTAATCTGCTCCATTGATTGTAGACTTGGACGGCCCTGAAATTGAAATTTCCAAACCAATGCGCTGCCGACCAAATACAAGGTGGAATCGTTGATGTCGGCCCCTGTTACCCAACCAATTTCCTTAACGACACCCAAGTTAATACTATCCTGTGGAGACAACACGTAATCTCCAGGTGTTGCGGGAACTACGTACATTTTGACCATACCCGTAAATGGATTTGACCAGTTTTTACTGAATAAGTAGAGCGAGTCATTATAAAATGCCATGGCTTCACAATCAAAAACACGATTAGATGCCTCGGGTGGAAAAGCAGATTGATCAGCATATCGAAAAGTTATCTTTTCTGCGTTGACGGTATCTGTCTTCCAAGAGTTAAAATCTGGCAGAACGATAATCTCCAAATCTTTGCGGTTGTGCCCATTGTTTCCAAAATCACCAACATATACCCGCCCATCATTGGCAAGAGTAATGTCTTCCCAATCTGTATTTTGCTGTTGCCCAACTATTATTTCTCGTTGTACAACACCAGAAGAATCTATGAAATAGAGTTTGGCATCGTCTCCCCCATCGTTGTGTGTAATGAATAAGTTTTCATTGATAACTTCCAAGCCTGAAGATTCAGCACAAACGCCTGGCAATTTCGCCACAATGTCAAAACTCTGACACCACACCAACACAGGTATAAAAACTACCAGCAATGATGTAAACAGCGCTTTCATACTTTTATTCTACCGTAACTGATTTGGCAAGGTTCCTTGGTTGATCCACATTGCACCCTCTTAACAGAGCTATGTGGTACGACAATAGTTGCAAGGGAATTGTTGCAAGAATAGGCACAAGACAATCCTCCGTATCTGGTATCTCAATGGAATAATCTGAAATCGCTAAAACTTTTTCATCCCCTTCGGTAACTATTGAAATAATGTTTCCTTTTCTTGCTTTAACTTCCTGAATGTTACTAAACACTTTTTCATAATACCCGCGATTCGGTGCGATAACCACCACAGGCATATTTTCATCTATCAAGGCAATAGGTCCGTGCTTCATTTCCGCTGCTGGATATCCTTCAGCGTGTATATATGAAATCTCTTTTAGTTTTAGAGCCCCTTCTAAGGCTACAGGAAAATTCACTCCCCTGCCGAGATATAAGAAATGGTCTACATCTTTATACCTGTTTGCCACTTCTTTCACCTTGTCTTCACAGCTTTTCAACACCTGCTCCACTTTGCCTGGTAAGGCTTCAAGTTCAGCAAATATTTGGCGTAATCTATCTTGTTTAATTTTACCTCGAATATCAGCAATACCAAGAGCGATTAAGGTAAGTAAAGTTACTTGAGCAGTAAACGCTTTTGTGGAAGCGACCCCTATTTCTGGCCCTGCATGGGTGTATGCACCTGCATGTGTAAGACGTGGTATTGACGATCCAACCACATTACATATCCCGTAAATAGTTGCCCCTTTCTCTTTGGCTAATTCTAAAGCCGCTAGCGTGTCTGCTGTTTCACCCGACTGGCTAATGGCAATTACAAGATCATCTTCCGTGATTATGGGATCACGATACCTAAACTCAGAGGCATATTCCACCTCAACAGGTAAGCGCGCGAATTCTTCAATGATATATTCTGCGACTAAGCCAGCGTGCCAACTCGTACCACAACCTACGATAATGATTCGTTTTAAGTTTTTAATTTTCGATTCATACTCTCGTAAACTTCGCATTGCAAATGTGAGGTCGTTCTGATGGAACCTACCGCGCATGCTATCATAAATTGATTTGGGCTGCTCGTAAATCTCTTTCAGCATAAAGTGCTCGTATCCGCCTTTCTCTATCGCGTCTAAAGTCACTTCAAGTTTTTGAATGTATGGCGTCTTAACCACGTTATCAATTGTCTTTATGGTTAGCTCATTATCCTTAATTTCAGCAATTTCATTTTCATCTAAGTAGATAACGTCTCGCGTATACTCCACAATAGGAGTCGCGTCACTTGCCATAAAGTATTCTTTTTTGTCTTTTCCAACTCCGATAACCAATGGACTTCCTTTTCGTGCACCAATTATTGTACCCGGGTCGTCCTTGCTGATGATAACAATGGCGTATGCCCCAACAACCTCGTTTAATGCCAATCTAACGGCCTCAAACAACTTAACCTTCTCGTGTACTTGAATGTCCTCAATCAGGTGAATCAAGACTTCGGTATCTGTGTCACTTTTAAACGTGTGTCCGTTTTTAACAAGTGCCTCCTTTAATGTTGCGAAGTTTTCAATAATGCCATTGTGTATAACGGCAATATTACCAGATTGGCTCACATGAGGGTGGGCATTCACTTGATTAGGCTCACCATGTGTTGCCCAACGTGTGTGTCCCATTCCGGTAGTCCCAGAGATGTCTTTCCCCTTAGCCTCTTCTAAAAGGTCTTGGACTTTACCCTTTTGCTTATATACGTTAAGTTGCCCATTTAGCAGTGCAATCCCAGCACTGTCATATCCTCTATACTCAAGCCTTTGCAAGCCTTTAATTAAAAAATCAAATGCTTGATTGTCTCCAGTATACGCAACTATTCCGCACATAAATTATTTCTTATAGGTTAAATGTAGTTTTAATGTTATCGGCGTAATCCAATTTCTCCCAAGGGAAAAGTTCTACGGTTACGTTCTTGACTTTACCGTCTGGAGATACAAACGTTTTATTTACCGTTTCATTGTTTCGACCCATGTGCCCATAGGCAGCAGTCTCACTATAAATAGGCGTACGTAATTTCAGTCTTTCTTCAATTGCGGCAGGTCTAAGGTCAAATATTCCCTTAATTTTCTCTGCAATTTCTCCATCGCTCATGTCAACTTTTGCAGTACCATATGTATCAACAAAAACAGCCATTGGCTCAACAACACCAATTGCATACGAAACCTGAACCAAGACTTCATCACACAATCCTGCTGCAACCATATTTTTTGCAATATGACGTGTTGCATATGCCGCACTTCTATCTACCTTACTTGGATCCTTACCACTAAAAGCACCACCACCGTGTGCCCCTTTACCGCCGTAAGTATCAACAATAATTTTCCGCCCAGTTAACCCAGTATCACCATGAGGCCCACCGATAACAAACTTTCCAGTTGGATTTATATGGTATTTAATATCGTCGCCGAACAAAGATTGAATCTCAGGGCTTAAACCTGATTTCACTTTGGGGATTACGATGTTGATCATGTCAGCTTTAATTTTATCCAACATGGTTACTTCTTCATCAAAATCATCATGTTGAGTAGAAATCACAATCGCCTCAATCCGCACAGGTTGGTTTGCGTCATTGTATTCTATCGTTACTTGAGACTTCGAATCTGGTCGCAAGTAAGGAATTTCATTCCCTTCGCGTCTGTAGTCAGCCAACACTTGTAATATCTTATGCGATAGATCAACCGCTAATGGCATGTAATTATCCGTTTCGCTAGTTGCATAGCCAAACATCATACCTTGGTCACCAGCACCTTGCTCCATCTTATCGGCCTTGTCTACGCCTCTGTTGATATCCTCACTTTGCTCATGTATCGCAGAGAAAACACCACAAGAATTTCCATCAAACATATACTCGCTCTTGGTGTAACCTATTTTGTTAATTACCTCTCGAGTGATTTTCTGTACGTCTAGGTAGGTATTTGACTTTACTTCACCAGCCAAAACAACCTGACCAGTAGTAACTAACGTTTCGCAAGCTACTTTTGAATCCGGATCAAACGCCAAGAAATGATCAATAAGGGCATCTGAAATTTGGTCAGCAACTTTATCTGGATGACCTTCTGAAACGGACTCTGATGTGAAAAAATATGACATGTTTTTCTATATTCTTAAATAAGGCGCGAATTTAGCCCATTTTAGGATTAAATTATAGCGTCAAAATTTATTATTCGACAACACCTGAAGCACGTAAACGCTGGCGCTGTTCATCTTTGAACGGATATTGGTCGAACACCGACTGAATCGCATTTTTCATAAGCAATTGCTCATTGTACCATTTCAGGGTTTGCACTGCCGGCCCGGCCAACCTTCGATTGTTGCTCGTACTGGCTTCTAGCACATTAACGATGGCATTTGCATTCAGATAATTAAACTTTTTAATGGCCCTCATTGCCGAAATCCTTGTTCTGAATTCATAAAGGTTTGAGCTATAGGCTGTCAGTTCGTTTAGATACGTGTAATAATTACTCGATTTATCTCGAAGTTGTTCAACCGAGTCGGACTTCAGTTGATCCAATTTGTAGCTCAACCAGGTAATTCTAACATTATGACCCAAGCCTATATCATTTTTGGTTCTCTCAAAATAAGCATCACGATTCTTCCCTTTATCTTCACATAAACATCTTAAGGCAGCTTCTTTGTTGACATATGATTTATCAGACAAACCTGACTCAAACACAGATTTATACACTTTGGCTTGCTTACAATCGTTTAGCACAACGCGTTTAACACGCACATCTTCCTTAGGCAGTTTGCTAATTAAAAAGAAATTGCTCTTGCTGTCGTCCATCAATTGTTTCACAATTGCGCCCTTAATTGAGTAATGTGTTTCCTTCTCAAATGCTTTTTGCAATGCTGCTCTTTTTAATTCCATGTCCACAGATTTCAGCGCTAGAACGGCATCATAACGATCTATCAGATTTGTTGCCTTCTCGAGCTGATTGATTAAAACTTCTGCAGACTTGTTGAAGGTAACCTGTTTAAGTACTTCGCTATTGATATCGAATAAAACATATGCTATTTGTTTACCTGAATCATGATCGAAAGTAATTTGTTCCGTTTGATGTTGAACAACCACTTGCTTTTCAATCCTAGTTCCATCGATGAAATAGACACCACAATTCATTGGCATTTTAAACAATCCTGTCGTCAGGTTTTGTTCATGGATTTGTTCCACAGTCATTATTGTCTGCTTGTTATAATTGTTGTAATTCACCTTATAGTGAGGCTCCCCGCCATGGTATAACCATTGATCAAAGAACCAGTGCAGATTCAAGCCTAAAACGTCCTGTATTGTTTGGTGCAAATCATTTGTCTCCACATTACCAAACGCATGGTCTTTTAAGTACTGAGCAATCACTCTTTTGTACGCTTCGTCACCCAACACATAGCGCAACATATGCAGTATAGTACTCCCTTTTGGATACACGCGTGCAGACCCAGATTGTGAGTGCGCTACCGGTATGTTGTCCTTTTTGCCTGCAGCAAGTGCACTCCTAACTTCATTCCGCATAATGATGGCGTATTCGTCCGCTCCATACACAGACTTCATAAACAATTTGGCATAATAGGTTGCAAAGCTTTCCTGTAGCCACGTGCCTCTACCAGATCTTGCTGTGACTATGTCTCCGAACCATTGGTGGGTTGCTTCATGGGCATTGACCGACACATAGTTTCTATCATTAAAACCCTTCTCATCCACATTAAAAAAGTCACCAAAAATTGTAGCTGACGTATTTTCCATGGCTCCATACATAAAATCCTGGACCATTACCTGACTATACGTGCCCCATGGGTATGGAAATCCGGTTTCGTCTTCTAAAAACTCAATTATTTTTTCTGTATGCAAACTGGTTGGTTCAACTTTCTCGGGATGTTCAGGATAATACCAGAATTGAATTGGTGTGCCATTTTTTGTCTTGGTTTCTTTAACTGCATAGCGATCGATCGCCAACATCAAAAGATATCCGGCATGTGGATGCGGCATTAAATAGTGCCACGTTGTGGTGCCATCCTTATTCTTTTTTTCTTTCAGCTTTTCGCCATTCGACAATACTTTAAACTCACTGCTAAATGTGACAACCGTCTCGGTAATAAACTTATCGTTTTGGTTATCATACATTGGAATCCAATGCCTGTTATCAATGCCTTGACCTTGTGTCCAAATCTGTTGTCGGGTTTGATTTTTCGGATCGGTCACCTTAGGTGAATTCCATCCAATAAAATAGATACCTTTCGACGGTGTTGCTTCATATTTAATCTCCAAGGTATAACTCACATCCCAGGTTAACGCCGCATCAAATTCTGTGACCACTCCTTCTGGAGTAATACGGGTGGACACCTTAGGCATATTCGCCCCCAATAGTGTCGCTTCTTTTATATCAATTCCTGGCGCATTCCAAAACACACTTTTCACAGACTTTCGCAATGGCGTAAACGTATGATTAACTAATCCCTGAACCAACCCTTTTGCTGGATCAAAGCGAACGTCTACCTTCATATGGGTTATATCTAATTCATGTTCACGAGGTTCACCTTGTGGATCTGAAATTGCATGTTCATATTGTTGGCCAAAAGCTACTCCACTAAGGCACAAGCATAACAAGAAAAGTAAATTTTTCATGGCCCGAAAATAGCTTGAATAATTTACACGCTTTCAACACCTCAATTTGATTCGCATACAATCCAACGCATTGATGAATTTCATGCGTATAATTAGGGTTGTCATTCGTGGTATTCTGCAAAACTTTCCTAAACTTGTACCATAATGTCGAAAACAACAATCACAGTAGTTGGCGGTGGATTAGCTGGTTCGTTAATGGCCGTTTATTTTGCTAAAAAGGGATATGAAGTAAACCTTTTTGAACGGAGACCAGACATGCGAAACGCAGACATCAGTGCTGGTCGATCTATTAATTTGGCACTCTCGGCGAGAGGCTTACATGCCTTGGACAAGGTTGGTTTAAAAGAAGCCATTCTTTCTGAAGCAATTCCAATGCATGGACGAACTATGCATGATGAATCAGGACAACTGGCTTATCAGCCTTATGGAACAGAAGGACAATTTATAAACTCCGTTTCTCGTGGTGGATTAAACATTCAGTTGTTAGAACTTGCTGATGAGAATCCAGATGTGCATTTGTTTTTCAATCATAAATGCCAAGAGGTAAATTTCGAAACTGGACAAACCACTTTTGAAGATGAAAATGGGAATACCGTAATTCAAGAAGCGGATTTTATTTTGGGCTCAGATGGCGCATTTTCTCAGGTACGGATGGAAATGATGACGTCAGGTAAACTCAATTATTCTCAAGATTACCTTGATCACGGATACAAAGAACTCACCATCCCAGCAACAGCCGACGATGAATTTGCATTAGAGCCAAACGCATTGCATATCTGGCCCCGAGGCGAATACATGATGATTGCTCTGCCAAACCCAGACAAGTCATTTACTTGTACATTATTTTACCCATTCACTGGTCCAGTGAGCTTTGAAACGCTAAAAACAAAAACCGATGTTGAGGATTTCTTTAACAAACACTTTGCAGACGCTGTTCCGCTGATGCCTACGCTGATAGAAGACTTTTTCGCAAACCCAACTGGCAGTCTTGTTACTGTGCGTTGCTACCCATGGGTAAAAGAAAAAGCTGCTCTCTTAGGTGATGCTTGCCATGCCGTGGTACCATTTTACGGTCAAGGCATGAATTGTGCTTTTGAAGATTGTGTTATTCTAGATGAGTGCATCAATGAAGCCAATGGAGACCTTGAGGTGGCGTTTGATGCTTACCAAAAATCTCGAAAAGTTAACGCAGATGCCATTGCGGATTTAGCTATCCAAAATTTTACTGAGATGCAGGACTTGGTTGGCGATGAAGACTTTTTGCATTACAAACAAGTTGAGCACAACTTGTGTGAGCTTCACCCGGACCTTTTCCAATCGCAGTACGAAATGGTTACTTTTACAAATGTTCCTTATTCAACGGCGCAGTCTAAAGGTGCACAGAACACCGCTTTGGTAAAAAAAATAATTGCAAATGGTTGGGAGGATAAAATCACGGACAGAACGTTTGTCCTGGATATTTTATCTAGTGCAAATGCACTTCCGACCTAAGTCATGGCGCAAAAGAAATTTTGGTCTGATTTAATATTTGTTCAAGGCATAAATGTGTTGATCAAAACCATTTGGATTTTGGTTATTGATCGATCCGTCCAAAACCTTCTACCCGCGGAAGACTATGGAACTTATTATCGATTATTGAGCCTTTCCATATTGTTTGTTATCGTTCTAGACTTGGGATTAAACATTATGAACAGCAAAGAAGTCTCCCAAAACTCTGGATACTTCAAAACAAACTTCAGATCTTTCATTTCAACAAAAGTTCTTTTAAGTATAAGCTATTCTGTGTTGCTGTTTATAGCTGCTTTATTATTGGGTGCAACATCAACGCAATTAATTTTGTTAGGAGGTTTAGCGGCATTCCAAACCATTAACTCGTTCAACCAGTATTTAAGATCGAACCTAGCCGCTCTGCACTTATTCAAACTTGACGGAATGCTGGCAGTTGCAGATAGATTGTTTGTCATTCTCGTTTGCGGTTCTTGGTTATTGCTACCCCAATATAACGACTTCCTCACTGTTCAGAATTTCGTTTTCGTACAAGTTGCCGGTGTTTGCCTCACTTGGGTTGTAGCCTTTAGCATTAACCTAATTAAGCTTAAATCTGTTGAAGCAGACACAACCATTAATCGAGTACATATTGGGGCACTCATCAAATCTTCACTACCCTACGCTGTTCTTATTACATTGATGGCGATTTTTACTCGTGTTGATGCGGTCATGATTGGTCAGATGTTAGACGACATTCAAACTGATCGTTACGCCATGTGTTATCGCCTAATAGACGCGGCCAACATGATGGCAGCACTATTTTCTGGCATGCTGCTCCCTATGTTTGCGCGCATAATAAAAGACAATAAAGCAATTGCCTCACTGGCCGCTACTGCGTCCAAGGTCTTAGTTCTGCCTGCAATAGTTGTGGCACTCCTTTTACTACCACATACCGCTGACGTATTGACCTTGATGTATCCAAATAAGTTAGAGATTATTGCCCCAACAACGTTTGCATTGCTTGGATTTAGTTTTATTGCCTCAGCTTCTGTTTTTGTTTTTGGCACTCTTTTGACTGCTGGAGCCAAGTTAAAAAAGCTGAATATACTTGCATTAACCTCAGCTGTCATCAATATCATATTGAATTTTATTTTGATTCCAATGTATGGGATAAAAGGTGCTGCGATCGCCACATTATTAACGCAATGGCTCTTTGCAATTGGCTGTATATACAGCACTTATAAAACTTTCAACTTCACTATTGACACCAAGACAGTGGCAAAAATATTGGTTGTACTGGTCGTTTTTGGTTTGATATTTTATTCAACTATGCAATTTTTCGAAAGCAGTTTCGTTCATATTGCATTCGGAGGTTTGTTATCCGTTTTGCTTGTCGTAGGCAGCGGAATAATTAATCTGAATGTACTGAAGAATCTAAGTCGTCGTAAAACCTAATATCCTTCAGACAATTAATCTATTTTTGCAGACTTTTTTGAATGGCTAAATAATATGAGCACACAAGAAAATTTTATTGATTTCACTTTCTCTGATATTCTTTCGTTTATCCTTCGTTGGAAAAAACATTTAATTATCATTGGTATTGTAGCTGCAGTAGTTAGCGCAGCTGGCACTTATCTCATTACCCCAAAGTACGAGGCTGAAGTAGTCTTTTATCCAACCACCGTTAACTCCATTGGTAATGCCATGTTTACGGATTTGAACAAACGTGAATCTGACGTTTTGGCCTTTGGTGAGGAAGAAGAAGCGGAGAACGCTTTACAGATTTTAAAATCTGATAAGCTATCTAACAGAATCATCCAAAACTTCGAATTAATGAAGCATTACGATATTGACCCAAGTGGTTCATATCCGCGGACTAAGCTTCAAGAGAAAATGAAGAAAAACATTTCTTACAACAGAACACGATACCTATCCATTTCGATCAAAGTACTGGACGAAGACCCAGAAATGGCTGCTGTTTTGGCGAACGGTATAGCTGCCATGTATGATTCTGTAAAGACCAATATTCAGCGTGAAGTGGCTAAAGAAGCTTTTGCAATCGTTGACGAGGAGTTTAGAAATAAAGAAAAAGAGGTTTGGGATTTAAAGCTCGGACTTCAGGATTTAGGTGAAAAAGGAATTCTTGACATAGAAAAACAAGCCCAGTCTATTACTGAAAGCCTATATGGCATGAAAGCAAGTAATTCGAGCAGTCAAGCGCGAATAAAAGAATTACAGGCAGAAAAAGACACCCTGGCAAAATACGGTTCGGAGTACACCAATTTATATGAAACTTTAATTCTTGAACTCGAAGAGCTGAGCATGTTGCGAAAGCGTCACAAAAAAATGAAAGTTGACGTTGAAAAAACGATCCCACACAAATTTGTTGTTTCCAATGCGAGTGCTCCTGAAAAGAAAGCACTTCCGAATAGAAAATTAATTGTTTTATTGGCAACTGCATCAACACTTTTGTTGGCGTGTGTATACTTGTTATTCATTGAGCAACGCAAAAAAATAGCCGCTTAATTGTAGCATGTTGCGCAAGTTAGACGTCAGGTGGTTTTATGGACTTGGTTTACTTTTTTTGTTGGCCAATGTAGCCTGTTTTGTATTCGACTTTTATTACTTAAGCGCATTACCATTAATCCCAATATTCTTCTATATCCTTGTCCACCACACGGATAAAGTTATCTTGTTTTTGGCTTTTGCCACACCCTTATCCATTCCATTTAAAGACATTGGCGGCGGTATTGGTCTATCCCTGCCCACAGAACCCCTAATAGTACTGCTTTTTTTGGGTGTTTTATTTAAGCTTGTTAGTGGCAAAGTTTTCGAGGTTCGCATCCTCAAAAATCCAGTAACCCTCATTACGCTTCTTACGATGTTGTGGTTATTTATCACCACTATTACCAGTACACACCCATTGGTAAGTTTCAAATACTCCTTGTCTTACACGTGGTATATATTGGTATTTTTACTGCTGTTAACACACTTCTTCAAATCAGAAAAAGCAATGACACGCTTTATCTGGTTGTTTTCAATAGCAACGGTAATACTTACGATTTATACGTTAAAAAACCACGCAGCAGAGAGTTTTACTAGACTCTATGCCTATACTGCCATGCGACCATTCATTCCCGACCATGGCATGTACGCCGCAGCCATTTCATTTGCATTACCACCTATGTTAGTGATTGGTGTGTTTGGAAGAAAGATGAAAGTATCGTGGTTTTGGACGGCTGTTGCGCTGTTTGTTGCTTTGGTTATTGCTCTTGGTGTGGTATTTTCATTTACACGAGCATCATGGCTAAGCCTTGTGGTTGCTTTTGGCGTATTTGGGTTGTTGATGGCCAAAGTAAAGTTTAAAACGGTTATCACCGTTGGCGTAAGTCTTTTAGCTGTTTTTCTCTTGTTTCAGAGTTTAATATTTTCTGAACTCGCTCGAAACAAACAAGATTCGGATGATGACATAGGATCACATTTACAATCCTTTAGCAACGTAAGTACTGACCCATCAAACTTGGAAAGACTGAACAGGTGGAGTTGTGTTTATCGTATGTTTCTCGACAAGCCCGTTACAGGTTTTGGCCCAGGAACCTATACCTACGAATACGGTCCGTATCAGCTTCCCCATGAAATGTCGATTATTAGCACTCATGCAGGAGATTTGGGTAACGTTCATAGTGAATACCTAAGACCTTTTGCTGAATCAGGTTTAATCGGTGGGCTTCTATGGATTGCCCTCGTTTTGGCAACTATGCACCAAGGGTTTCACGTATTTTACGAATCTAAAAATGTGCGCATTAAAGGCCTTGTGCTAGGAGCGTTACTTGGGTTGGTTACCTATTTTATTCACGGCTTTCTCAATAACTATAGCGAATTCGACAAGATTGCTGTTCCTATGTGGGGTTTCATTGCGTTAATCATTGCTGCAAGGACTTATCATATTGATGCTGAAGACGCTTCTCATCCGATTAAGAAAGGTTGACGTTGATTGTCGATTAGGCAGATAACATTCTTTGCTTTTGCACTCCCCCTTGAACTTTCTTCCATTAGGCTTATCAGTCCGCCAGTGGTCGGACAGGCTATATAACCGAACTGAGTTAAACGTCGCTTAGGCTTATCAGCCTACAACCGATCTTCATTTTTTCCTTGATGAAAAAACGAAGCAAAAAAATCAAGACTTCTGAATTCTTCTTTGAACTCTACGTAAGTTAATTCTTCCCCTCAGCCAAAGTTGCTGCGCTTTCCTGTCTGCTTAGCGCAAGCCCTTCACACAATTACCTTTCTTGATTTCTACAGAATAATCTAAAGGTCGTCCTTGATCTTTCATTTTTTATCTGTGGCCGACAAAATCCATATACAGTAGAAGCACCCTACGCGTCATTCAGAGTAATCGCCGATTATTTGTGGCCATGCGCGCTTTGCAACGTCCTTAAATTTGCTGTGGAGGATATAAAGCGCCGGCCCTACAGAAATGCGAGCCGGTGGCTGGGTGAATGAATGAGGCATTACAAAATCAATAAAAGTGCTTGCATTTGTCCGTCAGTAGACGGACTCCCTTTTATTAGATTTTGTTTGCCTCAGACAGAGTGGGTGGGTAGCATATTTCTGGCGAAGGCTTTTTGTTTCGTTTTTGGCCTTCAAAAATGAAATCGGGTTATAGGGCAGAAGCCCTAATCAAAGAAAAAGTACACAAAAAGAAAGAGCAACTTCACAGCTGCTCCGTCAGACCCTAATTGAATGAATATGAATTATTGTGTGTAATTAATTTCTTTCAATCATTACTACTACTATTTATTATGATGAAATCATATTACGGTTACTGTATTTCAGAATTCATACCCAACGGCACAAACATGAACAACACAAATGCAACTCCCTAAATATGAGCACATTAATAGAATATGCAGTTTGATTACAGTAGAAAATTGTGTCCTAATATATGAACACTATTGATCTTCCTTTGGCGCATTCACCGTTCGATAAAACAGGATAAGCTCGTCTAAGTAGTCCCCAGATAGGGACAGATTCTTAATTTTAAATTCTTGCTCTGGTCCTTTATGTTTTTGATAAATTAACGTATCCCCTCTCACTACGTCCACCGTTTGCAATTCAATCCAACCAAAATGTTTGCCTAAAATGGTGATTCCATGTAAGGTAATCTCGATTACCGTTTGGTTTCTATTCCATATCGTTTTGATGGTGTAAATCAACCCCCCAAAACCAACAAAAAAGACAACACCTGAAATGGCTTTAAACGTTACATCTGGCTGGTAAATAAAGAGCAATAACAATCCGGTTAACACAATTACTTCGAACAACAACATCCAAAGCAATCCTGAAAATCGATAATGGACAATGACCGGCTTTTTTTCTGCATATCTTTCTTTTGCATCTTTCAGGTAACTTTCTTTTACCGCTGCCATTCTCGCATCAAAATTCTGTCGATAAGCCTCCTTTTTTGCCTTTCCCCAAATTGCCAGATTCTCTTTCCATTGCTGCTTCAAAAACGAAGCTTTTGCCATTTCAAGCGCCGTTTTTGGGTTAACTGTATTGGCGGCCATCCATGACTTCCAAACACCAATTCGTCTTAAAGACCAGATGGCGCAGGCAAAAACTACTGATAAAAATGAGGCGATTGCCCATGAAACAGGAACACCCAACTCCAAAGTGGCATAAATCAAACCACCAAATGTTAAAATCATTACGACCAATGGCCATATACGTACTTGCCAAAGTCCTTTTCTGAACGCCTTGTTGGCAGATATTAACTTATTCTCATTCATTATTTCCTCCTAAGTGTGGACAATCATGAAGCATCTTGGTTCCGTCAAACGCAACATGCTCTTTTTGATATTCGAAGCAATCTGCCAATGTCGTTGTATAGTTGGAGTCACCCATGCTTATCTCAATGTCTTCCATTGTAAACTGACAAGGATGTTCATGTCCTACGGCCATCGCTAGCTCAAGAAGTTCTTTTCTGAATGCCTTGGCGTAGTTACTAAATCGCTCGCTTTTAAGGGGCACATTGATGCCTGATTGCAACCACGTATTTTGCGTAGCCACACCAGAAGGACATCTGTTGGTATGACAAATTTGCGCCTGAATGCACCCAATGCTCATCATCGCTTCACGAGCAACATAAATCAAATCCGCTCCCAGGGCGAATGCCTTAGCGCCTTGAGCAGGAAGTCCTAATTTACCCCCAGCAATCCAGACTATACGCTCAGCCAACCCTTTATCTTTAAATAGCTTATACACTGAACTAAATGCATAAAACAATGGCAATGAAACATGGTCGGCAAAACTTGGTGGTGCTGCACCAGTGCCGCCTTCACCGCCATCTATAGCGATAAAGTCTGGCCCTTTACCTCTTACCTTCATCTGATCCGCTAGGTATGTCCATTGTTCTAGCCTTCCAACAGCAGCTTTTATTCCCACAGGTAAACCAGTTTTATCTGCAATCTCTTCAACTAGGTCAAGCATTTCGTCTATACCGTCGAAAGCGGTGTGAAATGATGGAGATATCACATCTTTACCCAGTTCTATGCCTCTAATACCAGCAATTTCTTTTGTAATCTTCGATGAAGGCAAAACACCCCCTTTACCGGGCTTAGCGCCCTGCGAAAGCTTTATTTCAATAGCACGAACAAATGGGTTATTCTCCACCAATTGCACAAGCGTATCTAATGAAAAAGACCCGTCTGCATTGCGCACCCCGAAGTAACCTGTACCGAATTGAAAAACCACATCAGCACCATTACTATGATACATAGACAAACCTCCCTCGCCCGTATTGTGAAAACACCCTGATTCTTTTGCACCTACATTTAAGGATTCAATGGCTTTAGCAGACAATGACCCAAAACTCATGGCCGATATGTTTAAGACTGACTTAGGTCGATAAGGCCGTTTTCGGTTGTTAAACACGCCCATCACTTTAGCACATGGGACTAAGTCTCTATGTGTAAAGTTTGGGTGGTTTGGACTCATTTTATACCCGAATAAACTGGGTTTGATAAAATGGTAACTGGCTTCATGTATATCTTGATCGGTTCCGAACCCTTGATAGTTGTTTTCTTTTTTAGCACTCGCGTATATCCACGACCGTTCTGAACGGTTAAAGGGTAATTCTTCGCGGTTATTTGCAACAATATATTGCCTAAGCTCAGGACCTATCTTCTCTAGAATAAATCTTAAATGACCAACCAAAGGAAAATTATGGCTAATCGTATGTTTCCGGTTAAAAAAAACATCACGCACCACTACAATAGTCAAAACAACAAGGACATACACCCACCAAGGAATATTTGAAAGAAATGCCACTATACTTTCCATAAATAGGATATTCTAAGAACGTCGCAAGTTACATATTTTAACTTTTGTCGGACCAAATATTCCAGGATGCTTCGGCTTGTTTAATCAGCATTTCATAACCGTTTTTTATTCGAGCCCCTCGATTTAACCCTTCTAACAAAAATGCTGTAACTCTTGGTTCATAAATCAGGTCGACCAACAGATTACCCCTTGAAATATAGCGATATGGGATAGCTGGTTTCAAATGCTTTTGATGGCTCATCCCTAATGGTGTGGTGTTGATAATTACAGGATACTCCTTCAACATTTGTTTGTTTACTGCTCCGTATCCGAGCATTTCTTTTATAGGGTTTCTAGAGATTTGGACAAATCGATGCCCTTCTTTTGTCAGCACATATTTGACGGCAGATGCTGCTCCACCTGAGCCTAAAACCAAACATTGTTGCGCTTGCACGCCTAAACTTTTAAGCGTTGCTCGAAAGCCAATAACATCAGTATTACATCCCAGTCGACGTCCTTTCACAATTTTGATTGTGTTGACCGAGTTTAGCGCAATCGACTCTTTACTGCATTCATCCAAAAAAGGGATAATGGATTCTTTAAACGGACTAGTCACGTTAAGCCCGACTAATCGACTCTCGGCACGAAACAGATTTTCAACTTCAGCAATTTCATTTAGCTGAAATCGCTTGTACACATAGTCTAAATTGTGCTTTTTAAACTTCTCATTGAAATAAGTCGGCGAAAAGCTCTTGGCTACCGGGTTGCCTATAATGCCTAAAACCTTAGTCATCTGATTGCTTCGGAGCGAACTTACTCATCACTACAATTACGGCGATTCCTACCAATAACAATATGACCACGGATGCAATCTGTGGCTCAATAACTGCACTAGGCATTACATTTTCTTGAATAAATGGCACTTCCACATTGTGGCTATTCAGCCTTGTGCTTACGGTGTGTTTCCAAGGCCATAATTTATTGAGAGAGCCTATCAAAAAACCCAGCAATACAGCTACTGTAACGTTAAAATATTTGTCAAGTAACCATTTTAGAAACCGACTAAAACTTAACAACCCTATTATGGCGCCAGAGCCAAGTATCGCAATAAAAACTATGTCCATGGATGACACGGCATCCAGCATAGGATAATACACCCCTAAAATTAAAAGTATAAATGATCCGGAAACACCTGGTAAAATCATTGCACAGATGGCAATTGCCCCGCTTATAAAAATAAACCACCATGCGCTTGCTTCTCCTCCGGGTTGAATTATTGTTAAATAGTAACTCACCACAGTACCGACCAAAACCGCAACAAATGCTTGCCAATCCCAAGTAGCAATCATCTTAGAAACCAGATAAATACTACCTAGAACCAAGCCAAAGAAAAAGCCCCAAACCATATTTGGGTGGTTCTCTAGGAGGTACTTAAACACTTTTGCCAAGCTTAAAAAACTCAAGGCAATACCTGAAAACAGGGCTAAAAGAAAGTTCCCATTTATTGTTTTCCAAACACCTTTTACCCCATCAGTTTTTAACTGCTTTAAGGTGTTTAGGTTAAAAGCATTTATCGACGCAAGCAGGTCGTCATAGATTCCTGTTATAAAGGCAATCGTTCCGCCAGAAACGCCAGGCACAACATCTGCTGCTCCCATAGCCATGCCTTTTAAAAAAACCAACACCCACTTTATCATAAACCTCTTTTTAATTCGTTAATGGGACAAAGCTAAACCATAGTTCTTATTTTTGACAACATGAATAAAAAACGCATTTGGGCGATATTCTTAGTGGCACTCTTTTCATTAACTGTGCTTAGCTCTTGTGGTTCGCAGCGTTCTACTGGATACAAGGGGAAGAAAAATTGTAACTGCCCAGGTGGTTTTTAATACCTACGTTTTATCCAAATCTTCTTTATGCAACTTGTAACAGTTGGCACATATGACAATCTAATTGAGGCGGAACTAGCCAAGCTTCAACTCGAAAGTTGCGACATCCATGCCGTTTTAAAAGACGCTGAAATGGTCCACTTAATGCCTATTTACAACCTAACCATTGGAGGTATCAAACTGCAAGTCAAACAAGTTGACGAACTGAAAGCAAGTAATCTTTTAGCCAACCTTAACATACAATCTGAGGTAAGCTGTCCGAATTGTGGCTCAGTCGACTATTACCTGAATTACAAATCAACGAAATCCAAAAAAGGTAGACTCGCGGTTTTTTTCTCGTTTCTAACAGGCACATACCCCCCACTGCATTATGATGTGTTTAACAAGTGTAAAAACTGCGGTGAACTCTTCCAGTCCGAAGCCGGTTAGACCTTAACTGTAAACCGATATTTTCTTACATTTGGCATACTATCAACTTTTAATAGAAGCAGTATGAATACAAATTCACAAAAAATTCCAACCTGGTTCTGGATTGTTTCGATTGCGCTCTTGTTATGGAATATCATGGGCATAATGAATTTTCTTGGTCAAGTAAATATGTCACAAGAAGCGATAGACGCGTTAAGCGAAACACAAAAATCGCTAATAGTCAATAGGCCATCTTGGGTGAACATAGCCTTTGGACTTGCCGTATTTGCAGGAACTGCAGGAAGTATTGCACTTTTGTTAAAGAAAAAAATAGCTCATGGATTGTTTATGGCTTCACTTGTAGGTGTTGCACTTCAGTTCGGACACGGTATTGCATCTAGTCCGGCAGAGGTATTTACCCCTGATGTCATTGGAATGACCGTGACGATAATTACAGTGGCATTTTTGGCCATCTGGTTTTCTAGAAACGCTTTTAAAAAGGGTTGGCTAAAATAATTATGCGGTATTCATTTAACAACGAACTGTAATGACTTTTGAAGAAGTAATGGACACACTTGAATCATCAGGTGATGCCCAAACAAAAAAAACACTGGGTAACCATGGGGCTCAAGAACCCTACTTTGGGGTAAAAGTGTCTGAGTTAAAAAAGATTCTCAAAAAAACAAAAAAGAACCACGAACTATCGCTGGAGCTATATGCAACGGGCAACTCAGATGCCATGTACTTGGCAGCACTATGTGCCGACGAAAACAAAATGACCGAGACAATTTTAGACACTTGGGCTGAACAAGCGTACTGGTATTATCTAAGCGAATATGCGGTACCGTGGGTTGCTGGCGACACCTCCTTTGGCTTTGACATTGGTTTAAAATGGATTGAATCGAACAAGGATCAAGTTCGTGCAGCTGGCTGGGCTGCACTGGCTTCATATGCCGCAGTAAATGATGATTCAAAGCTTGATATTAATGCCTATTCGAGGTTGTTAGATCGTGCTGAGAAAGAGGTACATAACGGCCCGGATAGAATTCCTTTTGTGATCAATGGATTTATAATAGCCATCGGCTCATACGTTGAAGCCCTCACTGAGAAAGCAAAAACAATCGCTAAAAATATCGGGAAAGTTGAAGTTGTTATGGCTACCGCTGCGTGCAAAGTACCTTTAGCCATTGATTACATCAAAAAAGTAGAAGACAAAGGCCGCATCGGCAAAAAGAGAAAAACTGCACGTTGTTAGAGGTCGAACTAGTTATCAAAAAATCCTTCTTTTTTACTTAGTACATTGATGCGTAACAAATAGGAAGAAAAGAGCTTGTATCGCATAAAACACAATGCTTTTTGTGCACGATGGAGTCAATTACTTGTATTTTTGAACCTGATTACTTTAACTTCATTGCACCAAAAAATGTTTGAACTCGTTTACTGTTCAAAAGCTTCTCATTCATTAACAATGGATGACATTTATGCCATTCTTGATACAGCAAACCAGTTTAATGAAGCCCATAATATCACTGGAGAAGAGGTTTCTACCAATATTCTGGCAAATCGATTGAAAAGGTTAGAAGAGGTTGACATCATTGCTAAGGCAACAAACCCAAATAACAAACCACTAAAAGACTACACCTCAACACTACGCGGGTATTCTATGGCGCCAATATTTAAAGAAATATCTGTATGGACTGACGTTAACATTGGAAACCTTAAAGACGTGGAGTTTCCAAGTTAAATAGTCCCCTACTCCCAAACTTGGATCGATACAATCTTTTAGCAGAGTAATAACCGACTAACCTTGCATTTATTCTTTTTCTTACCTTTGGTTCATCCTGCCTCTGGCAGAGCAGAATAACATAACCTCAATGATTTTACGAATTCAATCAACGCCTTTTTTCTTTTTGATTGGTATAGCGGTATTTCTATCGGCTTGTACTAAGCCAGAGACTAAGGATGTCAAAAAATTAAACGTTTTGTTTGTGTCTATTGATGACCTTGGTCCAAACCTAGGCGTCTATGACAATCCACATATCGTTTCTCCAAACTTAGATGCTTTCGCTAAAAAAGGTACCACATTTAGAAACACCTTTTGTCAAGCCGCTGTATGCGCCCCATCGCGAGCCAGCTTAATGTCTGGGCTAAGACCAGACTCAACACGCGTATGGCATTTAGGAGATAAGTTTAGAAAACTACACCCAGACATGATAACCATGCCCATGCATTTTAAGGAGAATGGTTATTACACCGCCTGCATTGGGAAAATCTTTCACAACTATATGCCGGACTCTATATCATGGGACGAGCCTGATTTACGTCCATCAAGATACCTAAGAGACGATTGGCTCAAGCGAGATGGAGAAACATTTTATGTTAACCCTGAAACACAACGCAAACAAAAAATCAAACGAGACTCTTTAGTTAAACTGCGGCCAAACTACTATGCCGATGGCTGGAATAACGGACCTGCATGGGAGATTGAAGACGTACACGACACCATGTATTTTGACGGTGCACAAACTGAACTCGCTAAGAAAACCCTTACTCGACTGGCAAAAAAAGACCAACCATTTTATTTGGCTTTGGGTTACTTCAGACCACACCTCCCGTTTGCCGTACCAAAGAAGTATTGGGATTTGTATGATCGAGATAGTCTACCATTGGCTAGCAACCCATATGTCCCGCATTTGTCGCCAGTAATGACGATGAATTCGATGTATGAACTTCGGGGATATGACGGATTTAAACATATTGGTCATCCAACCGAGTACACCATGAACAAAGACACGGCACGTATCTTAAAACAAGGGTACTATGCCAGTGTGAGTTATATCGACGCCCAATTTGGCAAAGTGTTAAAACACCTAGATGATTTAGGTATTGCCGACAACACTGTAATCATTGTTTGGGGAGATCATGGTTGGAAATTGGGTGAGCATAACGGATGGTGTAAGCAATCAAATTACAACATCGACATTCATGTACCCATGGTTGTGTATTCACCCAAAATAGAAAACCAAGGCCATCAAAGTTTTGAAATTACCGAGTTGATAGACATGTATCCTTCTTTGTGTGAATTGGCTGGAATAAATGCACCCGCCTATCTGCAAGGCACAAGCTTTGTTCCACTGATTACCGAGCCAGAACGCGAATGGAAAACAGCGGCGTTTAGTCAGTTTCATCGCCGGCCAAAAGTTACCCCAGATGGCAAGCGTTACATGGGATACTCAATTAAGACTAAAAAGTACCATTATGTAGAATGGTATTATTGGGACAATATAAACGGAGAGCGCAAGGAATATGTTACGAGTGAATTGTACGACAACACCATAGACCCAGATGAAAATGAAAACGTCGCAGCCTCTGAGCAGTATGCCGGCACGGTTGCTTCGCTTGCTGCACAGTTGAAAGCAGGCTGGAAATCAGCGCTTCCACCAAAAAAATAATCTGTCAATTATCACTCGATAAGGAGTCAAATAATTATGGAACAAAAACACCCTTTACCCCCTTTTACGGTAGAAACAGCGAAACAAAAAATACAGATGGCTGAAGATGCCTGGAATTCAAAAGATCCAGAAAAGGTGAGTATGGCCTATACAAAAGATAGTGAATGGCGAAACAGAAGTACCTTTATTCAAGGTCGCGACGAAATTGTTCGCTTCCTAACTTATAAATGGTCCAGAGAACTGGATTACAAATTAAAAAAAACATATTGGGCACATGGCGACAACCGAATCGCTGTTCGGTTTGAATATGAATTCCACAACCCAGATGGTCAGTGGTTTCGGGCGTATGGCAATGAAAATTGGGAATTTGATGAAAATGGCCTAATGGCTAAACGTTTCGCCAGTATTAATGATATATCGATTGCCGCCGATGATCGACGTTTGTAGAATCAACTGAAAACTTGAACCTGTGTTTCAAAATACTTAATAGCGGTATTATCCGTTTACCTCTAAATAAGTAACACATGAAACTCATCACATTTTTATCAGGATCGTTTGGCATTACCTTGACCTTATTAGGTCTGTTATTTGAATTCATGCACTGGAAAGGCGCATCGATTATGTTGATGACAGGAATGAGTGCCTTGGCACTTTTATTCATTCCAAGTGTAACCTACTTATACTATAGAGGGTATAAATTGGTGCGTATTCCTACTTCTTAAGCATACACTTACTTCATGCTCTTCCCTTGCCGCTTGCGAATGCTGTACATGGCAATAGCCGCAACAAAAACAAAAGCCATTAGGAAAAACCTTTGATTGAACGCCTTGGTATTGTAATAACTCAAATAGGCTTCCCATGCTGCTACTGCAGCTACGCCTAACCAAATAATTTGGACAAATCTATTGAACTTCTTCATTGCTTTCTAGTAGGTTGTCTTGAACACTTACAGGTCCTGCAGGACGTAAGATACGATATTTTGTAAAGGACTCGTTACTTTCGAAACCATCACCGCGCAACGTTTCCCCATTACGCACGATGCGAACGAACTTATTGGTATAGATCTTTTTACCGGTTTGATCCCAATAAAGCTCCTCACTTTTTAGTTCTTCCCCTTTAACATTTACCACACGAACACTATCCGTGAGTTTAATCAGTTTTTTGTCTTCGTAATTAATGCCGTATGCTGCCGAAAGCTTACTATCAACCTTGCCGTTGGCATCATAAAAAGTAGCGAATAAGCCTTTAGGCATTTCTGTATAAGGCTCGTCTTTATTCGGATACCTTATCATGAGGGGCGCTAGAATTGTTGCTTTGGTTTCTGCAGAATCTGTATACCTGATTAACACATCCTCAACCTTTTCAACGCTCAAATCTTCTGACTCTTGCAGATATTTTTCAATATTCGATTTATCGGCTTGACGACAACCCACAAAAAAACCAGCAATCATAACTGTATATAACAATTTGTATTGCCGGTTTCGAATCATAGTGGTTTATTTATTAAACCTAACTATGGTTGAAACTCCTAAACAAGGAACGGTATATGTACCGCCTTCTTGAACAGGGAAATTCTTAAAGAATGCTTGTTCGCCTTTTATAAAGTATGCCGAATACACATTGATGAATTTATTTGCTTGCTCCGCTACGCTTGGATCAACAGACTTGGCCTTAACAGCTCTGTCGACAGCTGCCCAGTAAACACTTTTCCCATCAATGCCGTCAGACTTGCACGCATCTTTACTTTTGGCATAACCACTTGCAATAATAAGATGAGCCGCTCCATTGTTTGGATTAATCGCTAACACCTTTTTAGCATAGCTAGTAGCCTTAGAAACATTTCCAGCTGCATATTCAAGACTTGCCATGGTTTGGTAGATATCAGCCTTTTTAGTCGTATCCATTACACCATCGATGCCTTTGTTATACCACTTCAACGCTTCTGGTCCGTTGCCAATGCCTTTATATGTTTTAGCGATACTGATTGCCGCGTCTGAACTTGGTTCTAACTTATATACCTTCACTGCTATATCTAACGCATACGCTGAATTATTACATTTAGCAATATCAAGCAAGTTTGTTACTTTCTTTAGCAGCGCAATGTCTGTGGCAGAGGTATCAGTTTTAGGCTTAAAAAATTCTTCAAGTTTTTCGCAGGTAAAATATGGTCGCATCATTTTAGCGACTAACGTATCACACGCAACCCATTTTTTTTGAGCTTTCCCTTCAATTTTTAAGTTGTAGTCAATTATATCCTGTAACTCAAAATATAAATCTAGCAAACTGTCTGCGCTGTATTTATCTCTTTTATTCTCAGTGATTGCCGACTTCAAATAGTATAAAGGTGTTTTATACTCTGTTTTGTAGCCTAGGTTTTTAACACTTTCGTTAAACATACCAAGAGCAGAGTCTCTTAACATTGGACGAAGGCTAAACATATCTGCTGCCTTTTTCGCTAACACGATGTCTCTTTGGCCCCAATATTTAATACGCATGTCGTAAGCCAAAAGTATCGTATCAATTAAGCCGTCTTTTCGCTGCTCGTAAGCTGCAGAATCGGTTTTGCTTAAATGGATCAAGTATTTTTTTGCAATAAATGCTCCGTTGAAGGTAATACGTTTACTAACCACAGGAGCATTATTAAAAAGATACTCCCAATACGGATAAACAGACTGGTAGTCACGCGCTTTGAAGTATTGATTAAACATCGCTTCACTTTTTTGCGCTTTTACAGTATCAGTTCCGTATTTGTGTCCGTCCCAATTTTCTTGACCAAGTGCAAAGGTCGCAGTGAAAGACATTACGGTTGCAAGAATTATATTTTTTATTGCTGTCATTTTCATCGCTTTCTATTTTTTACTTTTATACTTATTTATATTTTCTCTGGATAAACCACTTATCTGATAACGTTAATCCAAATTTGATGCCAAATATGTTTTCCTGAATCATTCCAAGATCGGTATTGCCTCTAATGGTATAATCCACCCCAATGTTAATTCTAGACACCATCACGTATTTAATCCCTTCCAAGGTATATTGTCGAGATAGTGGCAATCCAATTCCTAAACTAAAAGTAGATTCCTTTACCTGGTTGCTCACTACGCCGGTATAAAGGTTCTGCATTCTAAAACCATAATACACGCGAGAAGTTTTCAGATAATCCTTAAATCTTTCAGTTTTTGATGCATGTTGGCTATTCATTTCAGCCTTTGCCTGCCAATACCCGCCTATAATTACAGCCTCTTGATTAAAGTACGCATTATCTCCTGCTCGTGGCGTTAGGTCGGCCCATTGAGCAGAAGTATATTCAACGCCTAAACTCCAAACGTCTTGTTTCCCAACACTTAATGAAAGTCCTAACTCCATTGGAAGCTCTTGCGAAAATTGAGCATCCTTTCTATTGGAAATCGTATCAATGTAAAAATTACCTTGATAATTATACGTTTGGACCAATTCGTCACGACTCATGGTCATTGTGGAACTAGGCGTTCCAAAAGCCCCTAAGGTGAATTGTTTGGACTTACCAAATTGTCTAGTATACTGAACGCCTCCAGTATATCTTACACCAGAATAATAATTCGTTTTTGTGTTTCTCGTGCTAAAAATGCTTCGGTTTGTTGGAAACTGCTTGTCAACGATTTCTTCCGTATTCCCAAAGATAAAACTCGACTCTAGACCAAGTGACAATCCTTTTGCTATTTGAAAACCAACAGCGGTTTGAAATCTATTTACACCTCCTTGACCTGCAAAAATGTTTAACACGTCCTCTCCATTTTCTGTTGTTGTATTGGGTATGGTATAATCCATAGAAGTCATTCTATTTAAACCCGCGGCAAAACCGATGTGGTTCTTAACCGATATGGGCAACCCAAGTGCAAATTGACCAAAATCACCATGGCTATCCGTTTTCCGTTTTGTGGCTGATTTCTGCTCGATCAAACTGACAAAACTGCCCGTTTGCAAGCTTGTTTCTTGTAATGCCGATAACGACGCTGGATTCACAAGTGAAAAATCGCCTTTGTTTCTTATGCTTCCAGCCAAACCACCCATCAAATCGTGTTGAGTAAATCCAGACGATTGCATCAATCCCAAACTACCTAAAGTGTAAGGTGAATTTTGAGTATAAGCAAAGTGCTTACATCCAATAAATATAACCGCAACAACGAGCAGTTTATGTAAGACTTCTTTCATTAAATAATAAGATTTTATGCAGGCCCAACAGCACTAAATTTCGGTTCGCGAATATCTTCTTTTTAACATTATTCACAAAATACCTTGCGTCCCCTCCACAAATGACTGTTTGAATACCTGGAAACGCCTCTTCATAACGTATTATCATCCCATCTATTTCTGCACTCATCCCAGTGATCACGCCAGTTGACATACTATCATTTGTTGATTTACCAAAGAGGGCGTCGACCTCCAGTTCTGTAACTAAAGGCAAGGCATCTGTAAATTCATCCATGGCGCGATACCTTAAATGGATGCCTGGACTGATATTTCCTCCGAGATAAACGTTGGTTTCGGTGAGCACATCATATGTAATGCACGTACCTGCGTCTATGCATAAAACTGGTCCTTTAGGAAATAGGAATCTACCACCTACTACAGCTGCAATTCTATCTCGACCTAGCGTCTCAGGAGTATGATAATCATTAATTAAAGGTAAAGGAGTATTGTGATCTAGCCAAATGGTTGGCGCTAATGACTCCCATAGATCAACATCCTCGGATGTTAACTTTCTGACGGAACTAACAATTATTGCTCTAATCTTGAAGCGCTTAACATCATTATACAAGTCGTCACCAGCCTCTTTATAGGTGAATACTTTATGAATGCCATTGTTAATAAACAGTGCAGCTTTAACTCGGGTATTCCCGATATCTATAACTAGTTCCATTGTATATCTACTTCTTTATGCTGCAGGAATCTTTCTCCATCGTTGTTGCTAACAATCAGCTCTCCAGTTTCTTTAACTCCCATTACTTTATATGCCTCTCCGTTTAACATTACCGTATCATCATGTTTGTACAGTTGAGATACGTACAAATTCCATAATTGTTTCACTCCACCTGCACGTTTTGTCAATAGGTAGTATTTCTCTACAAAAGTCAGACATTCTGATACTATTTGGGCGACATCATATTTGTTACCCGTTTCCAGTAGTAAGGAAGTTGCATGTGGTAATTGGTCAAAATGTTGTTGATTAATATTCAACCCAATGCCAACAATCGAAGCTATGGGTTGGCCCAAACTATTTTCAATCAATATACCTGCTACTTTTTTATCGTCGACCATAATGTCATTTGGCCATTTGACCGTAACGTCTTTATCAGGCGCATATTTCTGCACTGTTGCTCGAACAGCAAGGCTTATGAGAAAAGACATGGTACTCAGCTGATCTGGTCGCAAGTGTTTGGGTTGTAACAAACAGCTAAACAGTCCATTTAGCCGTGCATTACTTTGCCAGCCGTTGCCGCGTTGCCCTTTACCACTGGATTGATAGTCGGTTACCACTACTGCACCCTCAGCTACATTTCCACGCTTTACAATAGACTTGAGATACGTATTAGTAGAATCAACTTCTTGAACAAAAATTACAGATTGTCCAACAAAGAGCGATTGGGGGTTTAGGTTCAACAAATTTTCCCGACTTTTGCCGCCAAAATACGCAATAACTCATTTATGCCGAAAAAAAATCCCGCCGTTGACAAACTAGCTGACATTGCGATTCACGGTATGTTGGAAAAAAAAGCACACAACATTGTAAAAATCGATTTACGCAATTTGACGTCTGCTGTGACCGACGTAATGTTGATTTGCCACGGAGAAAGTGACCGTCAGGTGTCTGCAATTGCCGAAAGTGTTATTCATGAAATAAAGAAAGCAACTGGAGAAAACCCTTTCGGCAAGGAAGGTTATTCGGTTGGCGAATGGGTTTTGGTTGACTATGTGAATGTTGTCATTCATGTTTTCAAAGGTGATATGCGTTCGTTTTATGCCCTCGAAGATTTGTGGGCAGACGGTGATATTCAAGAGATTACAACCGATTAATGCGAGATTCGGCTACCCAACGGTTAACTGAGTGAAAAAAGTTGACAATACCCGCGCAAGATTCCTGTTTTTCTTAGGTGTAAAGATATATTTTTGCATCCGTCGTACATGCGTTATCAAACACTAATAATCGGTCTTATCGCCTACCTTTCAGTAGGAGCCCAAAGCTCTTTCTCAGAAAAGGTTACCACCGCAAGTAATGTTCGGCTAAACGTTAGTAATGTTGGCACCTTTGGCAATGCATTTCGCGGATACAGAGATGGCAGTGGCAATCAAAGTTGTGAGTTTCCAGCAGGTTCAGGTATCGAACACTTGTTTGAAGGTGGCATTTGGGTCGGCGGATTAGTAGATGGTTCTCTTGTTGCTGTATCAACTTCAGCTTATGACGCGCCAAGTGGTTATGCCACTGGTCGAGGAGGATTTGAGTTTACCGCCGAAGTAGGCAGCACCCTCGAACAGCGCTCAAGTTTATTCGACAGTCCGTTTTTTACACCAGACGCAGTTTCGCATCAAGATTATGTGGCTCATTTCTCTGACTCTAACCTTTTGGTTCCAGGGACAAACATTCCGATTAACAACCACACCCAACCGTTAAAATTAGGTGTAACCATGGAGACCTTTAACTGGAACTACGCATTCAGCGACTTCTTTGTTATTCTGAACTTCGAGGTTACCAACACCAGCAGTAGCGTTATTGATAGTGTATACTTTGGCCTTTGGACAAATACCGTTGTACGCAACACAAACGTTACCCCAGCCGGAAGTGGTGGTGCGGCATTTTACAACAAAGGTGGTAACGGTTTTATAGACACCTTTAACATGGCCTATTGTTATGACCATAGTGGCGATGTTGGTTTCACAGAAAGTTATGTGGGTCAGAAATTTTTAGGGGCAGAAGACAAAAATGGATTTAAACATCCCTCCCTCGACCCCGGTTTTAAAGCCCATTACAATGCCTGGGAATTTAACAATACCACAAATCCCGTCTTCTTTTTGCCAAACTCCGAGCAAGCGCGATATAGAAAGTTAACTGCAGGACTTAATCATCATCAGTGCTGGGATCAAAATTCTACTCAAAATGGGAACTGTGGTGCAAAATCTTTTAAAGAGCAATTGAACGATGCAGGTAACAGAGCTGACCTTCTATCCGTTGGTCCTTTTCGCAGCATGGGACCCGGTGAAACTATAAAAGTTGCTTACGCTTTTGTACTGGCAAAAAAACTGGAAGACGGAGAACCGAATGGCACTAATAGCAATTATCAGCAAACGATAATCAGAGATAATGCGGATTGGGCGCAAGTAGCTTATAATGGAGAAGACAAAAACTTTAATGGTGTTTTAGATACAGACGAGGACGCCAATAATGATGGCGAAATAACACGTTTTATTCTGCCGGCTCCGCCGAATATTCCAAAGACTAAAATCGTTACCAACCAAAACAGTATTGATATATACTGGGCCGACAATTCGGAAGAAAGCGTTGACCCAATAACCCTTGAAAAGGATTTTGAAGGGTATCGAATTTACATGACTCAGCTAGGCTTTGATGTAACAAAGGTGCCAAGTCTTGCAACCGATTTAAAGAAGATTGGTGACTGGGATATAAAAGGCAATGGTTTGTTTTTTGAGACTGGCTTCTCCTCCATTAAACTGTCAGAACCAAAGCAATTTGAAAATGATCCAACGGTTTACGCATACAAATACACACTAAACAATATCCAAAATGGATGGCAATATGCCATATCTGTTTCTGCCTATGACAAAGGAAACGAAAACAGTAATTTGGAATCTTTGGAAAGTAGCTTGTTAAGCAATAATTATCGTGCTTTTGCTGGCAAACCTGTCAATAAGAATTTAGTGGTTGACGCTCCTTTTGTATATCCAAATCCCTATTACGCAGGTGCTGCATGGGAGGGGCAAAGCAATTTCCAGGAACAAAGCAGAAAGCTATATTTCGCAAATCTCCCTAAAAATTGTACCATACGCATCTTTACGGTTGCTGGCGACTTTATTGACCAAATCGAACATGACGACAATTATGTTGGAGAAGACATCCGCTGGTACGCAACATTCGGTGCCGAAAACACCGATAAAAATGTATTTAGTGGAGGCGAACATGCTTGGGATTTACTCTCCAGCGAATCGCAAATAATCGCAAGAGGAATATATATCTTCACTTTAAAGGATAATGACACCGGCGACACCTTTAAAGGAAAGTTTGCTGTATTAAAATGACAAAAAATAAAAAAATATGAAAATGCAATTCTTAAAATCTGTTCTCGTCCTCGCATTGACGACTGCTGCTATTGCTGTAAATGCGCAGTTTCCTAAAATCACTGTAAAACAACTTCAGGAAGTTTCAAGTGCAAAATTAGCTGCCTGTAACGACTCTTCGAGCTATTTTGGTGACACCGTAACAGTGGTTGCCGTAGTTACACAAGACGCCAACTTAATTGACGTGCCTTCTAGTTCAGTACAAGGTGGTTTCCGTCCTTTTGTACATGTGCTCGACACACAAAACAATGGCGCTGGTGGAGATTTCCATGGCCTACAAGTGATGGGTGTATACCGTGATGCTGGAGGAAATTCACTTCCTGTAACAGACATTTACAATTTATATGCAGGTATGGTTGTAGAACTAACTGGCATTGTAGGTAGATACCAAGGAGAAACACAGTTGGCTCTTCTCAATAACTCTTCTATTAACGTATTAGGCAACCAATCTAAGCCAACACCTATTAGTGTTGACCTGGGAGATTTAAACGACAATACACGAACCAACAACATCGCTTCAGGTGAAGAATACGAAGACTCTTATGTAGAGTTAAAAAATGTTACCGTTACCGCAACGCAAACGTTTAGTGGTAACCGCGTAAGTTTTGACGTTGCTGATGGAAACGGAAACGTAATCAACGTTTCTGACCGATTCTTTGCTCAAAAAACGACGTCTTACACCACAACTAGATCTAGTGCTCCTGAAAAACAAGGAAAGTTTGAACTACCTGTAGTTGGGACAAAATTTGATCACATACGTGGAATCATCATGCATTCCGAAAATGGTTGTTCAGGTGGAACAGGACGTGGATATGAAATAAATCCTACACGACCAGGCGACTATAAAATAGGAAAAACACCTCCGAATATTTCAACTGTGGTTAGAACACCTTTGGTACCAAAGGCAGACGAAAAAGTGATGATTTCAGCAAAGATTATTGACTTTGATGGCAGTGTTGCTTCTGCAAAGTTTTATTACTCTAACAACTTAACTGATACGTACGACAAGTTTACTGAAGTAGTGATGACCTTGAAAATGGGAACCACTGACACTTATGAGGCTGAAATTCCTGGTAGACCGGAAAACAGTATTGTACGTTATTACCTGTTTGCCACTGACGACATTGGGCAAGAAAGCTATATGCCATTTTCGGCAAACTCACCAAACAATCCAGATTTCATTTTTTACACGGTACGTAATGGTGGCTTAACCATTTCTGATATTCAGCGTGTTTTGAATGTTGCTAACGACGCTTCTCCATTTGAAAATCAAGAAGTAACTGTAACAGGAGTTGTCACTGCTAGTGCTAAAGCGTATGACCTAGAACAAATTTATATTCAAGACCCTAATGCAACCATGTGGGCTGGTATAAAATGTCAAGGAAATTCAGACCTAATCAAATTATTTAGAGGCCAAGAGGTTACGGTTACAGGAACAGTAGCTGAAAGCTTTGGATACACCGTACTGAATGTTACTAACGTGGTAAAAACTGGTGAGGTAATATCAGTGCCTGTTGCAACCCTAGATCCTTCAGATAGTGCATTCTATTTTAGCAAAAATGCCGAAGCCTATGAAAGCATGTTAGTCGGTTTAGTGAATCCAGCTGGTGGCAAAGTGTTTGTTTCAAATCCACGCCTAAACAATTTTGGTGAGTTTCAAGTTTCAACTGATCAAAATGCCTCATACGGTAATTCAAGACGTGTTCAAACAGGTATTCAAAACGCAACAAATAGCAGTAGTTTATGGGTTTCTATCGTATCTGACACGGCTCTTAAAGATAGAGACGGAAGTATGAATGTTGCTCCAATCGAAGCAACTCAAGGTATGTCGTTCGACACGATTGTTGGCATATTATATTATGGATTTGGTAACTACAATCTAATCCCAAGAAACAACGATGACTTTATAGGGTCAAGCGTAGCATTGCCAAAAACAGATTACCCAGAAATTGTTTCTGTTAAAGATGCTGTTGCCCTTAAAGGAATTAAATTCTACCCGAATCCTGCTCAAGATTTTGTTTCCGTTGACGTACTCGACAAAACACTACAAAACATCCAAATAAACGTTACAGACTTAAAAGGCAAAGTGGTATTGACCCAATCTGTCCGTCCGTTTGATTCTGTCTCTGTAGCTAACTTATCGTCTGGTATGTATATCATTCATTGCACAAACGATGGCGTGTCTTTAGGCAGTTTCCGTTTGGTTAAAAAATAACGTTGATTACGCATCGACAAAACATCTTTATGACGGTCGTGCTCTTTTGCGCGACTGTCTTTATAATTTCAACTATTTCTGGTTGCAAAGAGGATCAGATTATCCAAAATCAACCTCCTGATACACATATATCTATTGAAAAAATAGAGCTTACAGGTGAAAACAGGTTGAATTCAAGCGTATACCTAACTTGGTTTGGCACTGATAAAGATGGTCATGTCACTTCTTATGAATATTCTATCGATAATGTCAATTGGCATTATACAGAATCTCGGGATAGCCTGTTCAAATTCCCAATCGATCAAGGCGAAGACACAACCGACATCCCATTTTATATTCGATCAACAGACAATGATGGAAATGTTGACCCAACACCGGCATTCTTATCAATCCCGCTAAGAAATTCAGCCCCATCAGTGTCAATTATTGAAGAGTCGTTTCCAAGTGATACGGCCTTTAGCGTGGTTACGTTTCGATGGCGCTTTAGCGACCCAGATGGAGACAACACCGTTACCAAAGCGCTGATTAAAGCAAATAATGGCGCATGGACGGAGATAGACCGCAGTAAGTTTATGTTAAGTATACGGCCACAAGACACCAAGCAATCTGGTGTAGTTGATGGTGACGTGTTTTACAATACTGATATTGCCAACCCTGGTGTTACCATTGATGGTTTAAACAACGATGGCAACAACACGTTTTACTTAAAAGTGATAGACTTTGCAGGTTCTGAAAGTACGGTCGACACTTCCGATAATATCTATGTAAAGAAACAGACATCAGACCTTCTGTTGATAAGCGGGCAGCCACCAGAAGTTAATGTTGAATATCAAAAATTAGTTGGCGATAATTATGTTGGTGGAATCGATGCAATAGATTTTGCGCTTGACAACGGTCAATATCAACCAAAGTTTTGGAACCCTACTTTTTCGTTGTTAACGTCGTTGTACGACAAACTAGTTTTTAACTGTGATCAAAGCTTATTTAGCAACCCAATTACTGGGCAATCAGGTTTGCTTTTAGAGTTTGCGTCACCAGTGCTTCAAAACTATACCAATACAGGAGGGAAGTCTTTTGTGATAACTAGTTTTCCTGCCGGTTTTGTACCTTCCGAATTGCGTGGAGCAATCCCGATTGACAGTTTAAGTACAAGAAGTGGTCAAGCGGTAGTCAGCAATGATTCTAGCCTAATCGGTTCAAACTCGGACTGGCCCAACATACAACCCAAAAACTTGATTTTAGGCTTAGATCCTTTTTTACCAAGCATAGATGGCGAAGCAATCTATACTGCTCAAATATCAACATTTGGGGCTTGGGAAGGACCCAACATTGTTGGTGCCATTCGAAAACAAAACGGAAACACCAATCAAGTCTTTTTTAGTGTCGAACTATATCGGTTTGACAAAGACCCTGTTGCGCTTAATAAAATATTTGACAAAGTACTTAATTCGGAATTCAATTGGTAAGACTGCATCACATCATACTTTCTGTTTTATGTCTTATGTGCTTCACAGCCAGTCAGGCGCAAATTGGCTATATCAAAGGAACGGTGACAGATGAGGTGACCGGCGATGGACTTCAAGCAGCGACCATTTACTTGATTGGCACCTATTACGGCGCCACATCTACAGGCAATGGTAGCTATTTGGTTACAGATATAAAACCTGGTGACTACAGTGTAAAAGTGCAGTATGTTGGATATGTCGAAAAGGTATTTACAGGTATTCGAGTAGAGGCCGGAAAAACTACTAAACTAGACATTAAACTAGAATCTCAAAAAAACACCTTTAAAACTGTCACCATTGTAGGCAATAGACGCATAGTTGACCTAGATGAAGCAGACACTAAAGTTAAAGTAACACAAAAGGACATTGCCGATATGAATGTGCGTGATGTGCAAGAAGTAGTCGCAATGCAGGCTGGGGTTTCTAAAACCGCCGATGGTTTGCAAATTAGAGGAGCGCGTGTTTACGAAACACTTTATTTGGTCGACAATGTGACAGCTCAAGACCCCTTGGCAGGTACTGGATTTGGCGTTGAAGTGGCAAGTGGCTCTATTGGGGAAATGGAACTTACCACAGGTGGTTCGGGTGCCGAATATGGCGATGGATCGGCTGGTGTAATATCAACTACGATTAAAGAAGGTGGAGACAAGTTTCAAATAGCAGGAAGTTGGCAAAGTGACCATATGGGCGTTTACAATGGTGCCGCTCAATGGAAATCTGATATTGCTGACTTGAATATTGCTGGCTCTGTTCCTGGAACAAAGAAAAAAGTCACGTATTTCACGAATTTCACCATGCGCCATAGCGACACCTATTTTGGTGCGACTGCAAATCAATTGCATAGTTCTCTTTACACCAACGACTCAATATGGGCGCCACGACAAGAGAATCAGTTTACCAACACAATTAAGATCGCTTATCAGCTAAAGCGTGGAACTAAAATCACACTTTCTAATCAGCACAGTTTATCGGTTAATCAAAATACAAGGACCTTACAAATCGTTGGGTTTGATGCAATTTTAAGGCCTGGTTTTCAGTACGACCGAAGCCTTAACCTAGACAATGCAACGACGTATACCCATGCCGCAAACCTTACGGCTTTAAACTTAAAGCACAGTATCAGTGAGAAATTAATCTTACGTGCCACTATAGGACGACTGTTTACCAATCTAAGAGCCGACGCAAATGGAAGGCCATTTAGAAGTGAAACAGTTGACCAATTGTACGATGAGTATTCTATTGTAACTGATCCAGTAGAAGTGTTTAACCCAACCTCAAACATCCAGTTTGTTTTACCTGGACCAGGGTTAATCAATAATGGAGGAATATCTGGCACATGGCACGACCACTTTGCTAAGGAAATTACCTTGAAGGCGAATTTGCGGTATTACCCTAAAAACAAAATGAATCAGTTCATTTTCGGTTGGGAACAAAAATTTAATCATTATCAATGGGTAGATGTTTCTCGACCTTGGGTTGGGGCACCAATTCAAATTGACGACACCACCTATACGGCATCAATCTCGATAGGATCTAGTAATGATATTTGGGAAGTAAAACCAAATAATGGCGGGCTATATGCCATCGACAAAATCACGTATAAAGGAATTGTTGCAAACTTGGGATTACGTTTAAACTATTGGGCACCTGGTAAGTTTGCAGACGATGCTGTAAATAGTGCCTCTGCTCCTGTTATTGATCAGATCAGAACAGATTACATGGACAACACCTTTGGTTTGTTTGGGATGCGGTATAAGGTGAGATTGCTTCCTAAGGTGAATGTAAGTTTTCCAGTAACGAGCAACAACTCATTGTATTTTAATTACTCGCATTCTATGCGTTTGCCTCATCCAAGGTTTCTATATGCTGGATTAGACCCAACCTATCAAGATCGTTCATTCTTGTCAAACGTTGGAAATCCAGACTTAAATCCTGAGGTGAATGTATCGTACGAGCTTGGCTATAAAACACAAGTGACTAAAGATTTTGGGGTGACCTTATCGGCATACAACAACAACAGATTTGACTACATAGTAAGTCGACGTGTAATTGTAAAGGACCAAACAGGAAGACCCGTAACAAAAGTTATGTACATCAATCAAGACTACGCAAAGATTGTTGGCGCCGAATTTTCAACGACCTATCGTGTTAAAGAGTTTATGCGTGTTTTTTGGAATGTTTCGTACCAAGTAGCACGTGGAAAGTCAAACTCTGCACGAGAGTCAAGTTTACAAATTGAACAAACCGGAGAGGTTCCGTTAAGCACAGAGCAGTATTTAGCTTGGGATCGACCGTGGAATACGACGATAGGCATCGCCTTAACGTATGACACGTCTTTGAAACGTTTGCCTACTTGGTTTAAAAATAGTCAATTCTTCGTTTCTAGTAATTATCAATCTGGTTATAGGTATACGCCACAAGTGTTAGAGGGTTATAACGACCTAGGGCGGCCTTTGTACCGCCAACTCCCAGACAAATACCTTCAGTCTAGAGCCAAACCATGGTACAACACTGATTTAAAAGTGAATCGTACCATTCGTGTGAGCGAAAAAAACATGAACGGAATTACCTTGAGTTTCGAGGTAAGAAACGTGTTTAATAACAAGAATCCTCAACTCATAAACCCAATTACCGGTAATGCGTATGAGAATGGGGATGATGTGCCTAACGATTGGAGAGACCCTCGATATGTTGGTCCTTTAGAGTCGGGTGAACCACCTACAAACCCAGCGCGTTATTTGGCGCCACGTCAGATTCTATTTGGAGCGCGTTTTCGATTTTAAAGCTGCACGTCAAGTGCATCGCGCAATCCATTCCCAACAAAGTTAAAAGACATTACGAGCAACATAATGGCTATGCCAGGCGCAAGTGCCAAATGAGGTGCCCCTAATGCAATATAATCTGCATTCTCGCTGAGCATTTGACCCCAACTCGGAAACGGTGGTTGAACACCTAAGCCCAAATAACTAAGACCGGCTTCCAATAAAATAGCCGATGCAAAATTGGCTGCACAGATTACCACAATTGGCCCAATACAATTAGGCAGTATGTGGCGAAACATGATTCGTATGTTTGAGAAACCGAGCATCTTAGCGGCCTGTATGTACTCTGCTTCTCTTAAACTAAAAACTTGGCCTCTAATGATTCTTGCGAGCTCTACCCACATAGTTAACCCTACAGCAATGAATATTTGCCAAAAGCCTTTGCCCAAGGCAAACGTTATAGCGATAACGAGCAGCAAAGTGGGTAACGACCATATCACATTAATCAACCACATTACCACGGCGTCTACCCATCCACGAAAGTATCCTGCAGCAAGTCCAAGTGAAATACCCAAAAAAAGTGAGATTAAAACCGATATTAAACCAACCGACAAGGAGATTCTAGTTCCAAGGATTATGCGACTGAGCACATCCCTGCCAAACACATCGGTTCCAAGGCGAAAGCGTTTGGAGATGATGTCAGACTTATTGAGCAATGGTTGTGCAACCAGCATATTTAAAGTAGACGTATCTCCATTGTTGTCGTACAAGAACAAATGGTTTGCTGGTTTTCGGCCTTTCCATAAGAGTTCTGAAAGCGTAGAGGTATGCTGTACGGAATCTTTCAAATACCAAGCCTTGTAGCTTGGTTTTTTTAGATCATTTTCGATTTGCATCTCATTGCACGCCGTCGACTTATCCGGGGTAAAAACATAGCCCCCTATAGACACGATAAAGCAGACCCCAATAAACCACAAGCCAACAACCGCGAGTTTATTTTTTCGATATTTTTTCCAAAAATTGCGCATTGCAATGGTCAAATAAAACACATTGAAACTGGAAATTTAGAATTACTGTACGGAAGTTATCCAATTATACCTGGGAATCGCATGGTTACCGTCGTTCCTTGATCGGTTGCACTTTGGATGTCCATGGTTCCATCTTGGTTTTCAACCATCTTCTTACAAATATTTAATCCAAAACCACTACCAGACTCTTGTTCTGTCCCTAAACGTGTCGGAATTTTACCATACATAAAAAGTTCGTTTTTGATTTCATCACTCATCCCAATACCCTGGTCAATCACTTGTATCACAACATCACCTTGATCCATTTTACCGGCAATCTGAATCGTACTATTACGCTCTGAATACTTTATCGCATTGCACATGAGATTTCTCATTATTGTACCCATCATCTTGCGATCCATTTGCATCCGTAAGTCCTGATCTATGTCTGACAAGACTTTAATCTCTTTTAACCTGGCGTTAATCTGTTCTCCTTGTATCGTTTCCTCAACTATTTCCTTCACACTTCCTTCATGAAGGTCGAAATTCATATAGGTGCTCTGCACATCAACCCAATCTAGAATACTGGCAACAAGTTGATCACCATCCTGAATGGCACTTTTCATCATTTGTTTATACTCCGATTTTTTTTCTTGATCATCAGTGTGATCGAAGAGGGTTAAAAGTGCTGATAAATGGAAGAACGGCGCTTTCAAATCATGACCAAGAATCTCAAAAAGTTGATCTTTTGCCGCATTTGCACGCTTTAAGTTTTCGTTTTGAGTTTGGATAAGTGCATTGGCCGCAGTTACTTGATGGTTCAAATCAAAAAATATCCGGTTTAACTTATACCCTAACAAACTGGTGCAAGTCATGAGCATGATGTAAAATATAAATTTAGAAATCGGGTAACTACCGTGCATCCCATAAATGCAGAAAGCAATAAAAACTAAGTTTAAAATGAGGAGGTACAAAATATGCCTTGGATTCACCAAGATACCAATGGCATAGGTTAGTATGACCAGTACAATTTCAACCTTCAAAAAATAGGTTTCAAAATGAAAGTCAACAATGTTTAACCTAAGCGGCAACAATGCCATTATACCAACCACGATGGTATAGACGGCGATATTTATCGCGATGGTTTTATGTATCTTTTTCAACAAAACAGAACGTAAGCGAATGCAATGATGCCAATCGTCACAAGGTCCTTATAGAAAAAAGGGGATAACCCGCCTGAGGAATATTCTACCCACGCATCAACTCCAATGGTCAATAAAACAACAATCATCATTGGAGAAAACATCTTTAGATAGACCGCTGGCCATTCTAACCGTTCTCCCCGATAAGTAATTGAATTGTTGTCCATTATAAGCAGACAAATATAATCAGTTCACTGTGTTTTGCTTGCCTGACATTATCCCAGAAAGTGTTTCCTGAATCGTTTGGTATTTGAAATCAAAACCTCGACTATTTAACCTTTCTGGAATGACCCATCGACTTTTCAACAACAACTCTGTTTCCGTTCTTAAAACAAACGCGCCAATGGCGAGCATCCATGAATATATGCGAACTCCAACCCTCACCCCTAACATCTCACGTAAGGTTTTCATAAATGCCCTGTTCGTGACGGGGTTTGGTGCTGATACGTTAAAAACTTCCTTGTCGGAATCTGATTGACGTATAAACTCTATAGCGCCATATACATCCTCCACATGTACAAAACTCATCATTTGACTGCCTGAACCTTGTGGTCCACCAAATCCAATTTTGGCTAATATTTTGAAATGTTCGTAGGCGCCTCCCCCTTCGCCCAATACAATAGCAGTGCGTAGAGCAACTTTCCTCGTATTTGACGTACTTTCTTTAAAAAAAGTATCCTCCCACTGCTCGGCTACATCCACTGAAAACCCTTCTCCAATATCCCCACTAGTCTCAGTCATTGGCCTATCCCTTGCGTCTCGATAAATTGTTGCCGTACTGCTATTGATCCAAACTTTAGGTGGAAGTGGCATCTTTTTCACCAGCTGACTCAACTTACGTGTTGTATCAATTCGTGAGGCGAGTATGGCACGCTTATTTTTTTCATTGTATCTACAATCGACAGATTTTCCAGCCATATTGATTAGGAGATCGGCGTTGGAGAGAATTTCCAATAGCTGCTTTTCATTGGCCCAACTTACCACCTGCACCCCTTTATGCAAACCTGTTTGGCGTGATACTATAAATACCTCATGCCCGTCAGTGCGGTACCTGTGGGTTAGATATTGTCCTATAAACCCTGTTCCTCCGGCAATAACAACTTTCATATATCAAATACATTGTGTTCAGTTTTTTTGAACGGGTTTAACTTTACAAAGCTGACATACCAATAAGATAAGGCCAATAGAATAGGTGGGACTGAAGCTAGAATCTGAAATAAATCTTCAGACAACTCCACGTTAGTCATAGATCGCCCTACAGAAACATATGTAATGAATAAGGTTAGGTACACTGAACTCCAGATAAGGTGTTGTAACAGATGAGATTTTCGTCCTTTTGCTATTAACAGGATGAGTGAAAAAACCATGTGGTTGATTCCCATAAAAAAAGCGATGTAAAGAATATATATCGGCTCGACAATGGCGCACAGGAGTGCTAAAATCCATAAAGCCTGCATAACGACGTTGGTTTGTAATAGGAATTTCATAGGTTTTATATTTAGCGGCGGGATTATCCCGCCGCGATTTGAATTAATTATTTTATTTGAATGCCTAAAGCTTGGGTCTTGTTAGCTTGATTCTGAAGTCGTTCTCTAAGTCTCTGATTTTCTGAAGTTTTCTTCTTCCCGCGAAACAACATATACAAATTAAAGAAGACCATTATCCCGAGGAATACACTCAAGACACCTACCTTCTCACTTAAAATTTCATAGAACTGTTGGTGGTTAATGGTAGATCTTGTGATTTCCATAATCGACAAGGCAAAGCCTAAGCTTAATAGATAGAAACCCAATTCAAACAGCGTGTTGGTACTGTGTGCAATATCCATTCGACCTTTAAAAATGTCAGACATAAAAATGCGTGAATTCTTAAAAAAGATTCTGGCTACAATGAAGGTTAAGAACACCGCAACAGGCAAGTAAACGATGTAGGCACGTACAATTAAATTTTCCATAATTGATAATTATTAATGTGTTAAAAATTTTATAAAGTCTTTTCTTTTTGAGAGGTAGTACAACCAAAACAAGTTGTTATAGTGAAGTACTGCGAGGGCTAACAATATGATTCCTGTTTGCTGAAAAAGGATTCTTATCATTTCGTTATGAGATTGGATTACAGGCCAGCCTTTAATGGAAATTGCCAAGTAACCTAGGTTTACCAAATAGTATCCAACAAGCAAAAGTTTATTGATTGCATGGGCTCCTTCTATATTGGGCTTGAATAGGTTCAGGATTAAATGAATCCCATTCTTGTAAAATTTATACCCAACAACCACCGTAATATAAAACGTGACCATTAAGTACATCGAATATGTAAGAATATTGGTATTCATTGTATCCTGTATTTATTATATTTTCAATTTTCTTTGAAAGTTTCAATCAAAATTTTTTACTTCCTTCTAAACCATTTAAAGAATACTTTTTCCTCCAGTTTCATAACCAGATCAAGTATACTTTCAGCGCGTTTGGCCATCAGACCTGCTGATTTCACAACTTTGTTCATCTCCTTCACTTCCTTGTTGTTTCCTTCTATCGTCTGTAGTTCTCCTAATATTTTGACCAACGGTTCAAGTTCCCGTTTTTTCCGCTCCCTAGACACTTTCTTAGCCAACTCCCACATATCCTTTTCTGAATAATAGTATTCCTTTCGGTCTCCTTTAATGAAACTCTTATAGGCTACGCCCCATGCTACAAGCTCTCTAATATTCATATTGGCATTACCTCGTGAAATTTGAAGTTTCTCCATAATTTCATCCGTACACAAAGGCTTTGGCGAAAGTAAAAGCACCGCTTGAATCTGAGCCATCGTTCGGTTAATCCCCCAACTTGCACCAAGTTGGCCCCATCCTTGAATAAATTTTTGTTGTGCTTCTTCTAATTTCACAGGATAAAAGTAATACAATATTTTAAACTTTCAATTATTTCTGAAAATATAATTTTACAGTTTCAAAAATATAGGCGCACTCTTGGTGCGCCTATAAGTCAATTATAATTTTACTATTCTCTTTGTAATCAAACCATCTGGAGTGTTTATATGCAGCAGATAAGTGCCTTTAGCAATACCCTGAAGCTCAATGTGATTTTTGCTACCGCTGTTACCTTCAAGCAACCAAGTTTTCACTTCACCACCTTCAATCGTAAACAATTTGGCTACTACTGAGTTGCCTATTGGCGTTGCAAATTCAATTGTCAGATTCTTAGTAGCAGGATTAGGGTACACAAATACTTTGCTGTCCAGCATGTCTTCAACTCCCAAGTTTTCGACTACCACGGTATAAGAAGTGTCTTTAGAACCACATTTGTTAGTCACTTTGTATGTCAACACGTAATCGCCGTGCACTCGATACTTATGTGTTGCACTTTTTTCTTTGCTACTGTCTCCGTCACCAAAGTTCCAAGAATATGAATCACCGTGCAGACTATTATTCAGCAAGGTAATCGTCTTATGGCTTTGAGACATACTAAAGTCAATTATAGGCAACGGCTCTACGGTTATTAAGGTTGAATCTTCCGCATAACACCCTGTAGAATTTGTAGCCACAACTTTATATTCTGTGGTCACCTTAGGGCTAACACTAATCTTTTGGGTTGTTTCACCTGACCGCCATGCAAAATCAACATCGTCTGCAGTGTTGGCTGTTATGTCGAGTGTTACCCCTTCACAGATTGTCGTATCCGCTCTTACAGTTACTTTAGGAATCTTCGCAACAAATACATTTACGGTATCAATTAGGTAGCATCCATTTCCGGCAAATCCCTTAACCAAAAAGCTTTTTGACGATAACGGTAACGCTGTGTACTCAGCCGTTTTAGGGCCTCCTATCCATTCATAAGAATCCGCCCCAAAGGCTTTAATCAATACACGGTTACCAAAACATATTGACGTATCTCCTGATGTGTATAACGGTGGTCCTGGAATCGTTGTTACTTGAACCGTATCATAAGCCGAGCAATTATAACTATCCGTCACTTTAACGATGTATTTGGTATCCGCATTAGGGTTAACATTATACGTTGCTGTGTTTGGACCCGACGTCCATTGGTATGATGTTCCCCCAGATGCCGTTAGTGCTAAAGACTGGGCTTGGCAAATCGTTGTATCAGGCGTTACGCTAGGTACAGGTTTGCTCACATTTACTGTGACGTTGCGTGAGCTTTTACACCCAAAAAATGTATCTGCTTCTACCACATATGTGGTTGTTTTAGATGGGTTAACTCCATAGTTTTGATTTGTAGGTCCACCTATCCATTTATAATTGGCATTTGTATTTGCCTTAAGAAGTACGCTTTGAAATTCGCATACGGTCGTGTCGGCGCTAACTGTGATATCTGGTGTTTTAATCACCTTAATATCCTGATCAATGACTGCTACCTTACCACATACATCTGTACCGGTAACTTTCAATCGGAAGTCTTTGTCTGCTTTTACTTTAACGATGTTGCCCGTTTTACTTTGAACAATCCCAAATGGTTCCCACACATAAGATGCTGCACCACTAGCAGTGACTATATAATCTTTTCTCTGACAAATGGTATCATTCAAATCTATAGCAATAGCAGCCTTCTTAACTTCTCCAAAATTCATGCGAACCAAAACTGACTCACCATCAAACAACAACATCTCGGGCCAACCAGCACCAGAATACAAGCACTTGTTTCGCTCATAGAAGTCACGTGTGTAGCCAAGTCCCATGTTTGAACCACTTACCAACTGACGCACTGAAACAAAGTATTCACCGGCTTTCAATTCTCTATCACAACCAACCTTAACGGTATACCATCTAACAAAGCCGTCTAACACAATTGTTCCTGAGCTAACGATTAATCCGCTCGGTTTACTTGATGTAACATTATATAAATTTACCTCTACAGAATCTCCAGCGATACCACCATTAATAAAAAACGAGACTGATGTAAGGGTATCGTCTTTTTGTAACTCATACAAATTCCCGATTTCAACCGCACCCGCATTAGAGCCAACCCCTCCATACCAAGTGCCATTATCGCGACTAAACATGGAGTCGTTATGATAGTTCTGGACTTTAATTGAATTATTAGCGGTATTGCCATCTGTTTCGTTTAACAGCAAAGTTATCGTGCTGATATCTTGGTCACTCTTTACCGGCAATTGTGCCACAATTCTTTGTAACGAGTCAGAGGCAAATGCTTCAAGGTCACCATAGCTGAATGTATCTTTCGAATTGGTCAATTCAACCACCAGCTTCACTCCGGTAATTTTTTTCAAACCATTATTTCTTATAAAAACATCGTAAAGAATAGAGTCAGCCTGCAGCTTAGGAATATACCCGTACCCATTGTTCCTGTGTGCCCGCGCTCCTACAATTTCTCCATCATAATCTACGGCTGAAATCGCTTTAACTGTTATTGCATCAATAGCCATATCTGCCACAAACGTTCTTCCCATTATGCCTCTAATGCGTAACCGCACCGAGCTTCCTTTGTATTTTGCTAAATTAACTTTGGCTATTTTCCAACCTTCACCTTGATCCCCTTTAAGACTCCATACATCTTGTTCCCAAACATTGTTGTGGAACACGTCGACAAATAACTGCCCCATACCTTCTGTACCATGCATATTATAGGCAAACTCTAATTGATAGTATGACGTACCCGAAAGATCAAAACAAGGACTGATAAGGTTGATTGCATTGCCGGGACATCCGGTTGCAGAACTTGCCTCCATGTATAAATAGACCCCACCTGTTGTCCCAGGAGAATAGTCTTTACCTACCCCAACACCATTGGTGTTGTCATCACTACCTGGGCCCGTCCCAAAGGAGCCAGTTCCAGCGGTATCAGCTCTCCATTCACCTCCATCTGTCGAATCTTGGAACCAACCATTTGCTGAATCACCTTTGATAGTGGCGTCACAACTTGCGTCGATTTGAAGACTATCAAAATTTTCGAAGTCATAGGTATAAGGAAATTTATTTACGCACTGTGCTTGTGCAGTTCCTATTTGAATTAAAAATGCAAAAACTAAAAGGGTAATTGTCTGTCTCATGTTGAATGTTTTTAACTACTTAGCCGTTTGTATAAAACCGTGATTTTAAACAAGGTCGACTAAATTACAAAAAACTTACAATTCAACAAGGAACTACGTCTCTGCTTTCAGCAAATTCAGCCCTTTTTCTAAGTCGGCTTGATCACTTTCGCTAACTGTAGGGTAACTCAAATTCAAACCTTCCAAAGCATTTACAACAATTTCACTAACCACTGTTTGCATAAACCACTTGTTATCGGCTGGAATAATATGCCAAGGAGCATAACTCTTTGATGTTTTCTCAATAGCACTTTGATACGCGGCCATATAATCGTCCCATCTTGCGCGCTCTTTTAAATCTCCGATATTGAATTTCCAATTCTTTTCTTGCAGTTCGATGCGTCGCAAAAACCGCCTTTTTTGCTCTTCTTTCGACACATTGAGAAAGAATTTTAAAATGACCGTCCCATTTTCAGCTAAATGTGATTCATGGTCACTTATCGCTTTCAACCGTTTGTCCCAAAACTGTTCGTCAATTTTTGACACGTCATCAATTCCAGGAATGCGTTGCCCAATTATATATTGTGGATGCACCCTGGTTACAAGCACTTCCTCATAATAGGAACGATTAAAAATGCCAAATGTTCCTCGCTCAGGCAATACTTTGGCCGAACGCCACAGATAATCGTGATCTAACTCTTTTTTTGAAGGTGCTTTAAAACTATTCACACGGCTTGCTTGCGGGAAATTATTTGCAAATACCTTTCTAATTGTGCTGTCTTTTCCTGCCGCATCCATCGCTTGAAAAATGAGCAAAACTGAATGTGAATCATTCGCGTACATCATCCGTTGCAAATCGTGCAACTTATCTCTGTTTGCTTCCAGAATCTTTAAACCGTCTTTCTTCTTTTTTAAACTTCCTGTATAATCTGTTTGGTAGTCGCTGAGTGAAAAATTACTCCCATTACTGACAATAATTTTTGCTGGGTCAAATAAAGATTCCATATCAGACAAATATATACGTACATCGCAAATTCAATACAATCTGACTTCGGATTTTGATATCTTTGACCGCATACCATGCAAATTCAGAGCAGTCTTTTTAAACCTATCGACCATGTCCAAATTACAGTTTGGCGTATTTTGTTCGGCTTGGTTTTGGTGTTCGAATGTTTTGGTTCAAACCTAGTTGGCTGGACAAAAGAGGTTTTTACTGGCCCTCCCCACATCACGTTTAATTTTATCGGATTTGATTGGTTACAACCAATAGATGGGATTGGCATGTTTGTATACTTTGGGTTAATGGGATTACTTGCCATAGCCATCACATTAGGCTGGCATTATCGCATCGTGATGCCACTTTTTACATTGGGCTGGGCAGGATTGTATTTTATGCATAAAACAAGTTACAACAACCATCACTACTTGATGCTTTTGTTGTGTATTCTGATGACTTTTACTCCTGCAAATGCCAATCTAAGTATGGACGCAAAGCAGGGCAGGACAAAACGGTTACAGTACCTTCCAGCCATCTTCAAATGGCAGTTCCTATTCTTGTTTCTAATCGTTTACACGTACGCTAGCGTTGCAAAATGGTATCCCGATTGGATGTCGGGTCGAGTCTCCGAACTCATGTTTTCCTCAAAAAAAGACATGCCGGTTTTAGGCGCTATTTATCGTTGGGAGCTCACGCCCCTATTTGTGGCTTGGGGAGGAATTCTTTACGATTTATTTGTAATCCCGGCCTTACTTTACAAACCCACTCGGAAGCTTGCATTTATCACCTCTATTGCTTTCCACATTTTCAATTCGGTAACATTCCAAATTGGCACCTTCCCCTACATGATGATAGGGGCGTCTGTTTTATTTTTCCCTCCAGCAACTGTTACAAAATTGTTTAGAATCAAGACGTACTCTGATGCCATCCAAAAGACAACCTACACGAGTCAACATAAGCACATAGTATCCGTTTTGTTTTGTTTATTCATGCTAATTCAAGTTATGTTACCACTTAGGCATTTTGCCATTCCTGGCAATGTGTTTTACACCGAAGAAGGACATCGTTTGAGTTGGAGGATGATGTTGCGCATTAAATACGGCAATATTGGTTTTAACATTTTAAAGAAGGGCCAACCCATTGCACATGATGCCAAAGATCATTTGACCGTAGGTCAATATAGAGCGCTCGCAACGCATCCTGATATGATTTGGCAATACTGCCAATATTTAAAAAAACTTTATGGGCAGGATATAGAAATCTATGTCAATGCTTGGGTAAGTTTGAACAACAGGCCGTTTAGGCAACTCATTGACCCAAATGTTGACATGGCTAAAGCGCCTTGGCATGTTTGGGGGCACGAAGATTGGATTAACCCTTGTAATTGGAAACAGATAAACAACATTGAATAATAAAGAAGAAATTGTCGTAAAAGAGGTACTTGAAACGCTTCGTGAGTTAGGCAGTCAAGAAACAATTGAAACAAAACGTATCAAGTTTGGTGTTGCACCCAAAAACACGTTTGGCGTATTTCAAAAAGATATCAATGCGATCGCTAAAGAAATAGGGAAAAACGATGCACTTGCGATAGCACTGTTTGAAACAGGGAATTACGACGCTCAAATATTGGCTAGCAAAATTTCAATCCAAAGAATCTAACTCCTGTATTAATGGAGCAATTTGTCACTTCATTTCAGACCTGGGAAGCCTGTGATTCCTTTTCAATGAAACTCTTTGCGCGAAGTCCGTTTGCAGTCGAAAAGTCGATTGAATGGTCGCATCGAGAAGCAGAATTTGAAAAAAGAGCGGGCTTCGCTACAATGGCTGCAATATGCATGGCCGACAAAAAAGCCGACAATGATGTTTTTGAACCATTTTTTGATGCAGTGGTACGTGAGTCGTGGGATAACAGAATTTATGTGCGTAAATCCGTAAATTGGGCATTGAGAAATATGGGCAAAAGAAACTTGGACTTAAACTATCGTGCCATAGACACTGCACATGCGTTATTGCAAATGCAAAACAAAACGGCCAAATGGATTGCCAATAACGCCCTAAGGGAATTAACAGACGACTCTATGAGGCGATCCGACTACCCACGATCCATATATAGACCTAAACAAAAACGAGGTAACCGTTCTTCAGAAATGTGACTGTTTTTGACATTTAGGTTGAAACACGAATAAAATTATGGGAGAAACTTTTAAGGAGATTCAACGATATCGAAAGTGGTGGATGATTGCGATCGCGCTTTTATTCTTGCTGCTTCCTATTATTAGTGTCTACCAACAAATCATTTTAGACAAACCGTTTGGCAATAATCCCGCTTCTGACGGCTTATTATTGTTTTTTGCTGGATTTATGGTTCTAGTTGTTATCCTATTTTTAAGCATCTACCTAAAAACTGATGTCGGTTGGGATGGCATTTCGATGCAGTACGCCCCATTCTTTAAAAAGCAAATCCTGTGGAGTCAAATTTCTTCGGCTAAGGTCATAGACTATGGCTTTCTGGGTGGATGGGGATTTAGATACAGTAAAAAACATGGTATCGTTTACAATGTTTCTGGTCGTATAGGTATACAAATTGTTTTAACCAGCAATCAAAAATTCGTTATCGGAACACAACAACCTGATGAATTCATGCACGCCTTAAAATCATATATGCCAAATCTCGAACCCAAGTGGGTGGACGCAAAGAGCTAACAATCGTATAAATTTTATGAGCACTGCTTTAAAAGACCGTTACAATCTCTCCTTCTTTAAAACATTCGAAACTGCTTTGCATGAAGTAACTCCCAAGGTTGACACATCGCATTTATTTACCCAAATTTTAACGGATGAGTTTAAGGAATTTGAATTAAAACAGCGGATGTATCATGTAACCAAGGTGTTGCACGATGTACTCGATAAAGACTTCCCAATTGCATGCAATCAACTTGTGCAGGTGACAGAGGCATTAAAGCAATTGGGAATCGGCGAGAACTTCGAATACATGTTCCTTCCTGACTTTGTGGCTACCTATGGCCTAAACGACTTTAATACGTCTATGGAAACGCTTGCAAAAATTACTTCATTTACAAGTGCCGAATTTGCCGTTCGCCCTTTCATAATTAAGTACCCCAACAAAGCCATTGCCAAAATGCTAGAATGGTCTTCTCATAAGGATTCTAAAATTAGGAGATTGGCGAGCGAAGGTTCTCGACCAAGACTTCCGTGGGCCATGGCACTCCCTCAACTAAAGTCCGACCCTTCCCCGGGTATTCCTATCCTCGAAAACCTAAAAGATGACAACGACGAAGTTGTAAGACGAAGTGTTGCAAATCATCTTACGATATATGCAAAGACAACCCATCAGTTGCTAAGTCATTAGCAAAAAAATGGCATGGGAAAACCGAAAACCTTAATGCGCTTGTTAAACACGGAGTACGGACACTGCTAAAGCAGGGTCATCTCGAGGTTCTGAGTTTGTTTGGATTAGATGCAAATAAACTTGACGTAAGTAATTTTTCTGTTGCAAATCCTGATATACAAATGGGTGAGCGCCTCCGTTTTTCATTTGACATCTTGAATGGACAAAAAGCATCCCGAAGTGTAAGAATTGAATTTGCTATCTATTTGCTAAAACAGAATGGAAGCCATAGCAAAAAGGTTTTTAAGGTTAGTGAGCGAACAACCACAGACAGCTCGATCACGATTACCAAGGAGCATCATTTCAAACCCATAACTACGCGTGTCTACCATCCTGGCATGCATTTCGTGTCTGTAATTCTCAATGGGAAAGAATTTGACCGATTGTCTTTTCAACTATCTATGTGAGCTACCGTTCATCTTTGAGCACCATGTTATCTAATAGTCTAACATTGTCGTAACGCACCACGGTAACAACAGCCACGTACTTAGACTCAGACAAGTCATTCACTTGTTGCATTGTTTCTCCATCCACACAAACGAAGTATTCAACTGTGGCATCATCAATCGAATGCAAATATTTAAGCGTCGTTTCGATTGCTTCAGGTAGAGGCTTAAAAAAACAGCGCTCCTTGAACTTTAAAAGTGATTTGTATATAAATGCTGCTTTGAGACGTTTTACGTCAGACAGACGCTCATTACGACTACTCATGGCTAAACCATGCGGTTCTCGTACGATAGAACAAACGACTAATTCCGTTTGCATATCGAAAAGCTTAATTAAGTGTCCTACCACAACGGACTGCTGAAAATCTTTTTGCCCAAAATATGCCTTGTTAGGCTCAACGATTTCAAAGAAGCGCCTAACCACCTTTGCTACTCCCTGAAAATGGCCAGGACGTTGCTTACCTTCATGAATCAAATCTAAACCTTGTAAATCGAGATCGGTGTTGTCGTAATCCTCTCCATACATCTGATCTGCTTCTGGATTAAACATAATGTCGACACCCAAAGATTGAAGCATCGCAATGTCTTTTTGAATTGGATTTGGGTAGTTCACCAAATCCAGTTTATCGTCAAATTGTTTTGGATTGACGAAAATGCTACAGACTACTGTATCATTTTCTGCCTTGGCACGTTCTATTAGAGATAAGTGTCCTTGATGCAATGCACCCATTGTCGGAACAAAGCCAATTGTTTGTCCTTCTTTTTTACGATTTGATATCCTTGCGTGCAGTAAATCAGGCGATTTGAATATAAACATATACTAAAAAAATACTTAAGATACAAGTAGAAGAAGACGCAAATTTGCCAATTATAGGGGGTATCTTTGCACTCGCATTATAGTAAAAACACAGTTTATTTATGGAAAACAACAGAAAAAAAGTTTTATTCATTTCTTCAGAAATGAGTCCTTTTTTAGAAAGTAACGCATTGTCTGACATTGCTAGAATGTTGCCACAAGCCGTTCAAGAGCAAGACAATGAAGTAAGAATTCTGGTTCCCCGATTTGGTGTTATTAATGAAAGAAGAAACCGTTTACATGAGGTAGTACGTCTTTCTGGAATGAACATCACCATTGACGATAACGACAACCCACTTACTATAAAGGTTGCTTCTATACCTAACACAAAGATGCAGGTATACTTTTTAGACAACGAAGACTACTTCCATCGCAAGAGCGTGTATGGTGATGAAGAACATGAATTCTTTGCTGACAATGACGAAAGAACGATTTTCTTCTGTAAAGGTGCGTTAGAGACTGTTAAGAAATTAGGTTGGTACCCAGACATCATTCATTGCCACGGTTGGATGACTTCTTTGATTCCACTTTACCTAAAAACAATCTACAAAGACGAACCTGTTTTTGAAAATGCTAAAATAGTTTACAGCGTATTCGACAACGAATTTCAGGCATCACTTGGAGAAGACTTCTCAAGAAAAGCAAGTTTAAATCACATCCAAGATGACGAAATGAAACCATTTGCCAATGCCGATTGTACCAGTATGTATATTGGAGCAATTACGCATGCTGATGCCGTTGTTAAATGCCAAGAGTCATTATCTCCTGAGGTAATGGATCACTTACAAAATGATAAAACGAAACCGGTTTTAGAACACAGAGGCGATAATATCGCTGAAGAGTACACCGAATTCTATGACACGATATTGTCTCAAAATTAACAATAAGGCTGTCCAAAGGGCAGCCTTATTAGTAACCACTCTTTCCGTATCCTTTTTCTCCTGTAAGAAAGCAACTGATGAAATCGGGGTAGACTTTATACCCAAAGGAAATCAGCATGGAAGTCTTGTCGTCGATTCTTTCGATATAAAGACATATACGGTTCGTGAAGATTCTCTTAAAATTGATTCTTTAACGTCCAATTTGCTTGGAGGAATAAACGACGGTGCTTTTGGTACAAGCGTCGCCAATTTGTTTACGCAAGTTTTACTTCGCGAAATCAACGTTGATTTTGGAACGAACCCCACTATAGATTCTGTAGTGCTTTCGTTAGCTCGAGACTTGAATGTTGCATCCTATGGTCACGACAACTCCACATTAGATATTGACTTATATCGAATGGACGAGATTATTGAAAAAGACAACAAGTATTATTCTAATTACAGTCCTGCACTTGGAAATCAAATTGGATCTTGGTCTGGTACAATCAATGCAACTGATACAGCATGGTTTGAGGAAGACGGAAATCTAAAATACCAAACCAACACCTTAAGAATTCCATTAAACAATTCCTTTGGAGAAGATTTTTTCACCAACGGACAGTTTGGAAGCAACGAAGTATTTCTTAATTACCTGAATGGCATTGCCCTTATCCCAAACCCTGCAAACTTGGGTACTGACGACGGTGCAATAATTGCAATAGACAAATATTCAGACGAATCAAAACTAATCCTTTACTACAACGGAGGGTTAAGAAAAGAGTTTGAGATCAACCCAGAATCTCAAAACATTTCAACCTATACCTTAAGCAACCCAAACGCCTCTATTACGGCTCAGTTCGACAACCCTGGAACGCACTATACAGAAACGTACGTACAGAGTATGGCCGGTTGTAAAACACGTATTGAGATATCAGATTTACTCAAGCTTGTTGATGATGGAGAAGGGATTGTAATTAATGAAGCCAAATTGATTTTCAACGTAAAGGCAAACTCTGCATCCGATGCATATGCAGCACCCTCAAGAATGTTGTTGCTCCAGCCCTCTGAAGAAGATGGGTCAAATGCTTTTATCCAAGACTTAGTGGATGTTTTATTTCCACGATCACAATCTTGGGTTGGATTTACAAGTTACGGAGGAGGATATAATGCCACGGACGAAACCTATAGTTTCGGTGTAACACGTCATCTTCAGTTACTGCTAGACAACTACCTAAATAGTGGAGAAGACAACAACAGGGGCTTCTATTTGATTATACCTTCAGATAATCCAATGACGCCAAGTAGAGTTATCCTAGATACCGACAATAGCGGTTCTACGAAAAATATCCAGTTAAAAGTAACCTACACCAAACTTTAATTAAATCTTGGTGTTTTATTTGCACAAAGAAAAGAGCGTTGACTGATATACCTAAATACAAATTAGTAAGTCGACAATGGAAAAATAAAAAAACCATTATCGATGTAAAAGGGTGTAAAATTGGTGGTGATGATTTGTTTCTTATTGCCGGCCCTTGTGCCGTAGAGTCAGAAGAGCAAATCGAGACAATTGCTTCCTACACTAGTAAACTTGGCATAAAGTTTATCAGAGGTGGCGCGTTTAAACCTCGAACTTCACCCTATAGTTTTCAAGGTCTTAAAGAAACCGGCTTATCACTTCTAAAACAAGTTTCTAACACATACGACTTAGGTATTATTACAGAAGTAATGGACCTAAGTTTACTTGACACGGTGTATCCTTACACAGATATCATACAGATCGGATCACGTAATATGAAAAATTACCACTTCCTAAAGGAAATTGGTAAAACAGACAAACCCATAATGCTTAAGCGTGGCATGGATGCCACTATGGAGGAATGGTTATTGGCTGCAGAGTACATTTTATTAGGTGGAAACGAGAACGTCATACTTTGTGAACGCGGGATTAGAACCTTCGACACGAGTAACAGGAACACACTTGACATTGCAGGGATTGCTTTAGCTAAACAACTTTCTCACTTACCTGTTATTTCTGACCCTAGTCAGGCGACAGGCAATAGAGACTTGATAAAGCCTGCAAGTTTAGCATCTATTGCAGCTGGAGCTGATGGCCTAATGATTGAAGTTCATAACGACCCTAAAAAGGCATTATCCGATGGCCCACAATCGCTCTATCTCGAACAACTTGGCGACATGATGCCCGATTTTGCTAAAGTCGCAAAGGCTGTTGGAAAGACTTGCTCTTGGTCGCACAAACATGAAATCGTAAACGTGTAGGAAACTTAACGTTTTTAGAAAATTTTCGATTTCCTTTGCAAAAATTTTAAACATGAAAGTAGCCTTAGTCGGAGCAACCGGAATGGTTGGTTCTGAAATGATTCGCGTACTTGAAGAAAGTACATTACCCATCACGTCTTTTGTTCCTGTAGCGAGTGCAAAGTCAATAGGTAAACAAGTCGAGTTTAAAGGCAAATCTTATGCTTGTATCGGTTTAGCGGATGCCTTACAGGTAAAACCAGACATCGCATTGTTTTCTGCAGGTGGACATGTTTCACTAGAATGGGCCCCAAAATTTGCTTCTAACGGCACCTATGTAATCGACAATTCATCGGCTTGGCGGATGGATGAAAACACGCCTTTGGTTGTTCCTGAGATTAACGCATCAGATTTAACACCAAACGATAGAATTATTGCCAATCCAAATTGCAGTACCATACAGCTTGCAATGGCTTTGAAACCTCTCCATGACAAATATGGCATAGATAGATTAATCATAAGCACGTATCAATCTGTATCTGGCACTGGATATAAAGCGGTTAACCAATTAAACGGAGAACGCACAGGTAACGTTGATGACAAGGCATACCCACATCCCATTGACAAAAACTGCATCCCGCATTGCGACGATTTCCTTGAGAGTGGATACACCAAAGAGGAGATGAAAATGGTGAATGAAACCAAAAAAATACTTGGTGACCAAAGCTTACGCATAACAGCCACTGCTGTTCGTGTTCCTGTTGATGGTGGACATTCAGAATCGGTAAACGCTCAATTAAAGAAGCCGTTTGTTTTAGATGAATTAATCCAAACCATTTCTGAAATGGACGGTGTTGTCATTCAAAATGACGTTAAAAATAACCAGTACCCTATGCCCCTAATGGCTAAAGGTAAAAATGATGTATTTGTTGGCCGAATTCGCAAAGATGATAGTGCCGAAAACACCGTTAACCTGTGGATTGTAGCTGACAATTTGCGTAAAGGTGCTGCAACAAATGCTGTACAAATTGCAGAATACATTACTGCAAACAATCTAATTCAAAAAGAAACAACTGTTTAATAGCTCATTATGCCTAACGGATTTTACAAGCTCAAAGTCGACAAAATTACCAGAGAAACTCCCGACGCGGTAAGCATACGTTTACTAGTTCCTCCACCACTTAAGGGGATGTTCGGTTACAAAGCTGGTCAATATCTTACCTTGCACTCAATGATAAATGGAGAAGACGTAAGACGTTCTTATTCTGTTTGCAGCAGTCCGTATGAGGACGAAATGCCTACCGTTGCGGTTAAGCAAGTTGAAGAAGGTAGAATGAGTACATTTCTGAACTCCGAATTGCAAGAAGGTCAACTCATAGAGGCTATGCCTCCTATGGGAAATTTCATGGTTGTTCCTGATGCTTCAAGAGCGAATCATTATGTATTATTTGGAGGTGGAAGTGGTATAACCCCTTTAATTTCTATTGCTAAAACTGTATTGGGTCAAGAACCTAATAGCCGTGTGTCATTGGTATATGCCAACAGAGATGAAAACAGTATCATATTTAAAGATGCCATTAACCAACTAACACAGACGCACTCTGATCGATTTAATGTCGTTCATATATTAGACAACCCTGGAACCGAATGGAACGGGCTGTCTGGCATGTTAAATAGTATGAAAGTTACTCAGTTGGTTAACAAACTGACCGACAATACCCCGGGGAAGGCAGACTACTTTATTTGTGGCCCAACCGGCTTGATGCAATTGGTCGAATCAACACTAGACAACATTCATGTAGCACCCAATCATATACATTTAGAATACTTTACAGCTGTTACAAAAGACGACAAGTCTGATGCTGGAGAAGATGTAGATGTTGTTGACGAAGGAGGCGACAAGCAGGTAAAAATCGATGTGTATGGCGACGAACAAACCATCACCGTTTCACCTGACAAAACAATATTAGAAGCCGCTCAGGATGCTGGTTTGGATCCACCATACTCATGTACCGTTGGCGTTTGCACTACTTGCAGAGCAAAAGTATTAAGTGGGAAAGTTCGTATGGATGAACGAGAGGGATTAAGTGATGCCGAAATCGAAGATGGTTTTGTTTTGACTTGTCAAGCCCACCCGACTAGCAACAATGTTGAGTTAACTTACGAATAATTAACTTACTCGTTTGGAGATTAAGGTCTCCCAACCTTCTTCTACTTTTTTGATAGATAGACCTTCATCATAATAGATGCCGTTATCAATTTTAGGCACTTTATAGTCTTCAAAACCTTGCTCACGTAAATAAGTGCGTAACTCACCAATTTGGTCGAAAACCATGGTTTCTTTTCGCATTAGCGAAACAACCTCTTTTTGTACGGGTTCCGTTTTTGCAGAAGGACGGCCAATGGTTTGAAGGGTATCTCCCTTCTTATAGTTAAGCAACATAGCCTTCACCTCTTCTAAGTAATCGTCATCTATATCGGCAGGAACAGCCAACGTAATCACTTTCTTCTCATTCTTGTTTAACCAAAATTGAGATCGACAACTAGAACTGCAAAAACGGGCATTTTTCCGATTCGCTAAGAAAGCTGCATTACAATTTTCACATACCAATTCTGTGGACTTATGATTGGTACGAAACCCTTTTGTTGTCCGAAACATTCCTAACTCTAGCTGCATCTTAACGTTTATTTGATGCAACAAATTTGGGGAATAAAGGCCGAAAAAGCAGGTTTACCTTCCCACACTGTACACTAATACAGACACAGCAACTACTTGATAAAGAAAATATTAACTAGACTGTGGCCAGAATGCTTTCAAACATTGCTCGCCCGTGCGTATTGAATAACTTTTCGCTTGCCGCTCTTTCTGGATGAGGCATCATACCGAAAACATTTCTGGTACTATTTGTTATTCCAGCAATATTATGAACAGAACCATTCGGATTTGTAGACTTATCTACTGTTCCATTTTCGTCGCTATAATAAAACAGTATTTGATCATTCTCAATTAATTGACCAACTGTTTCGTCATCCGTATAGTACCTACCTTCAGCGTGCGCGATAGGTATTTTCACAACACTATCTTTCGACAAACTTGAGGTAATTAAGCTGTTGGACGTAGCCGTCTTTAGGTGCACATTCTCGCAAACAAATAGTTGATTTTCATTTCTCAACAAGGCCCCTTCTAACAAGCCCGACTCACATAAAATTTGAAATCCATTGCAGATTCCCATTACATATCCTCCTTTGTTCGCATGCGCCACAACAGCAGCCATAATAGGGCTTAATTTTGCTATTGCTCCACTTCGTAAATAATCTCCAAACGAAAATCCACCCGGAATGAAAATAAACTCACATCCCTTTAGGTCGGTGTTTTTATGCCACAATTGCTCTACAGGCTGACCACTAATTTCTTCTAAAACGTGAATGAGGTCATGATCGCAATTTGATCCAGGAAATACTACAACTCCAAATTTCATAGGGCAAAATTACAATTCAACCAATACCGAACCTACACAAGTGTATAATATTCGGTTTTTTCTGTTGTGTGTGACCTCACTAGGCCTGCGCTAATCATATTTACGATAATTTTTGTGGCTCTTCGCGTGCTGATGTTGATCATGTGTTTGTACTCTTTTAGGGTTATTCGATCATTTTCAGACAAATATTCCAACAACGCTTTTTCTTTACTAGAGTAGTTGATTAGTGTTCCTTGACTTGATGCATTTCTTTTCAACACATCCAATACAATTTTGCTCGCTAGAAGTGTATTATCCTTTACTCGAACATATGCCCACCACTTCCCATTTTCATCCTTAGCGTAATAAGGTTTTTCGGCGCCAGGCAAAACAATGCATTCAAGAATTTCCTTCCCCTCTATAGTGTGTTGTTTGATATCTAGAGTAACCTCTGGTTTACAGTAAAACCGGGCCGCCAAATCAAGCATATAATACTCTTCGTCACTTTTTACTCCAGACACCTTTCGGTTGTCTTTCACCCCAACAAGTAATACTCCTCCTTTGTGATTAGCAAATGCAGCCATCGTTTTAGCAATTTTTGCTGCACTCGTAATACTTTGTTTGTAATCTAGCGTATCATCTTCGCCCCTATTCAACAACTCGTAAATTCGCTTTTTCACTTTCCGAAGGTAAAGAAAACATAAAAAAACCCAGGCTGTTCAACTGGGTTTTAAATGAAATACACTCAATTTACTTTATGGAAATCGCTTTTAATTTGGCTTTTGCTTTTTTAGGTATCACCAACCCCAATATTCCGTTTTTCAGCTCAGCTTCAATTTTATCTGCACTAACGTTTTCAGGAAGGTGAAAACTTCTTTTGTACTTACCACTTCTAAACTCACTTAGGTGGTACTTTTCGTTTTCTTCTGTGTTCTTTTCAACTTTTTCAGCAGTCACGGTTAATTCGTTCTCCTGCATATCAATCTTTATGTCTTTCTTGTCAAATCCAGCGAACATCAAATTTATTTTAAAGTCTTTGTCGCTTTCTATTACCTCAGCACTAGGGGTAACAAATCCTTCCAACGGTCGATTGGTGTCGCGCATTAAATCTGAAAATATGTTATCAAATGCTGATGGATAAAAATTGTTGCTAAATAAAGAAGTTCGAGGTTTGAATTTTGTAAGTGTCATTTTTCTAATGTTTTATTTATTCTCCCCAGTTCAACCACTGTACCAATTGAAAATTCATTAAAATAAGTGACACTATGTCTTACTTTTTGGCGCAATGGTCAAATAAGGCGCCATTATGTCCTATTTTTGGCGACTACAAATCGATTTAACCCAAACTGCTCATTTACTTGTACGTTTAAAAAAACGTTTGACATTTCAAGAAAGATCGCGTTAAACTCGTTTTTATGTTCCCGATTTTGCACCACCTTGTTAAAAATTACAGCACCAGATGTAGCAAGCCGACTACCAAGCTGATGAATGAACTCACTTGACTGGAAAAATTTTGGCACTTCCATGTCGTTATAAATGTCATACACAATTAAATCATATCTCTGGTCATCTCCAGACATAAATTCCTTAGCATCCTGCAACACCAGTTTCACATTGTGTAATTGCTTACAATATGCCTTATACCACGTTAATACAGTTGTGTTGGACTCAACTCCAGTAATGTGTGCATAAGGGTTTGATTGCGTAATCAATTCAGCCACGCCCCCAAAACCAAACCCAAGAATTAGGACTCGTTTCCGTTGAGACAAATTCAAATCCACTTCTGCGAACAGGTTTCTGTATGCTGTTTGGAGGTTACCGTTAGAGTAGTTGGCATTACGGCTATTTAAAAGACGACTCCCTCGGAATAGAACCAGCTCTAAGTACTCTTCTTCAGACTGGTGCTTAACTACCGTAATTGGCCATATAAAAGAACCGACCCATTTTAACCAAAACAAAAAACCCAGGCTATTAACCTGGGTTTCATTTATAATTTTTGAATTAACGGGCTTAGTCAATTTTTACAAACTTTGTTGCACCGTTATGTTTTTCGCCTGTTACTTGAATAATGTAATTACCCGCTGACAACTGATTAACATCCATGTCTATCGTTTGTTGCAAACCATTTACATTGACAACACGTGACTGCATTAACTGTCCTTGATAATTATACACCTTAACCGTTAGTTCATCATTCCCGTTGATTGGCATGTCGATCGATATTTTGTTCGACGATGGATTCGGGTATGCACGAAGTTTTACGTTACTTGTACTTGTTACATTCTTAACACTTGTCAACATACTTGACGATCTCCAAATTCCACGTCCATGAGTACCAGCAACTAAAACAGCACCGGTTCTTTTTCCGCTTTGCCAAACTTTCTCTTCCACTTGTCGGATTTGAAATACAGGAACAGTTGGCATACTGTCTTTGTTGAATGTCCAAGTTGGAGTAGTTGCATTTCCATTTTGCGCATAGTATATACCAAACTCAGTACCTAAGATTATATGTGCCGGATTAGATACGCTAATTTCTGCATCATACACAGGGAAATTAGGCAATGCTCCTTGGATACTTCTCCATGTTGGTGCATCATCTAAAGCATTCTCTGTAATATAAACATGGCTAGAGTTACCATAATTTCCTAAAGTTACGATTACACGGTTTGGATTGTTATAATCTACTTCAATATCAGTCACTGAACGCCCACTTGGCAGGTTTGAGTTAATATTTCTGATGCTTAGACTGTCAGAAATTGTTGCTCCAGATAACATCGCCGTATCCCAAACTGCAGCTTGTATTCCGTCTATTCTGCTCAATGTCCCAGAATTTGTACTAGATACATATAATGAAGCACCATCTGGAGAAATCTTCATCGCATGAGGTCTAAATGAAGTTGCTGCCAATTTAAACCATTGAGGGTTAGGTGAAAGTACCGCTCCGTTTGCCATCCATACTGCATTATCCATTGCAAAGAACAATCGATTCGTAGAATCACTCAAGTCTTCCCAAAGCTGCATAGGTGTATTAAAAATATTATTCGCTTGTCTTATCGTACCATCCGTATTCAAAGAAGCTGCCTCACCGCTTCCTGCCAGTCTGCTGTCCCAAATTCTTGAAGGAGAACCTCCAGCATTTAATGATCGAATCATCCCTCCATTTTGACTTTCAGCAAAAACGATATCAGGGTTAATTCTTGAAATCTCACACTGAAATCCGTCACCACCAATGATATCTTCTGCGGCTTGTGGCGTATTTCCTTTACCATCAATTACCATAGAATTGTTGTCTTGTGTTCCACCAATCACCGTACCGTTAATACCTCCTGCAACTCCATAAAACTGAGTAGTACCATAGCCGTTATACAACGTCGTATAATTGGTCATATCTGCATTAGTAGTTTTGCTTACTCCTCCGTCAGAAGTCACATACATAATCATTGGGTTTGACTTGGTGTCAAATGTGATAAAATGCTTATCTGCATGAATACCAAATGGGTTCGCTTTACTGTCAAAGTTATTACCAACGATTCTGGCTCCTGTTTCAGGTGTCCATTCTGCAAATTGAATTCCACCCATAAAGATTCTCTCTTTTTGCGTTGGGTGAACACCGATACATAAGTCATAGTAACCCTGTGAATGAATTGAGCTAGGGCCAGTAGATAAAGTTGGAACACACCATGGAGCAAAAAATGAACTTGCATTACCAATGATTCTGTTAAAGTTTTTACCATTGTCTTTCGACTGATACACTCCTACCAAACCAGAACCTGCAGTTACACGTCCAATTGGTCCATTAAACGTTACTGTACCAACAATAACCACATAAGAGTAATTAGGGTCAGATTCAGAAACACCAAGTGCGATTCGATTAACACCTCCCAAAGGAAGGCCTGAGACAGCGCTGTAACTTCCATTCGTCGTTGGGTCTTCAGATCTATATACCGTATTGGTATAGGCCAAGGCATTACCATTTTTATCAATGACAAAATCTCGAGCGTTACCACCTAACACCAACGTCCATTGTTCGTCGTTTCCTTCTGTTGACACACGCAACCCTGTATTGGTTGAAGCAAATACAACATTTTTTGTTGGATGGGACACCACCTTATTTACATATGCAAATCCTCCGGTAGGTGCTATTTTCTCGAAAGTCACTCCGTCATCTGTACTCTTGTATATTCCTCCACCTCTAAATCCAGGAGTAAAGGCTTCCTGCCCTCCTCCACCAGTGAATGACTCACCAGTACCGAAATAGATCGTTCCGTCAGGAGTTTGACAAATACTAGAAACCGACATATCTTCAAAATGGTCATTAACTGGGTACCAAGAAGCGCCTTTGTTTATTGACTTAAACACGCCACCCATTACACCTCCAGCATACAATACGTTATTGTCGTTTCTGTCGATAAGAAGTGCTCTTGTTCGCCCACCTCGGTTGTCAGGGCCCGCAAACGACCATGATAATGGGTAGCTCGCTTTTCCATGAGTTTTTCGGAAATCAGCTAATTCTGCCTTCGCTTGTGCAACATCTTTAGGATCTACAACACCAGTATATTGATTAGCTCTAAGGCTATTCATATACTCTTGCGCCCCCATAAAAGTCTCAGTATTTGACTGACTTAATTCACGTGGTTGATACACTGTCTGATCGTCGAGCGACACAGTTGTTAGTGATCCTGCGATTACAACAACAGCAACAGCTGCGACACTATAGTAGATATTCTTCTTCATATTACGTATTCAATGCTTTTTTCTAAATCTATTCAATGCAAATTTATCAGGATTCTCCTTTAAACCAAGACATAATTCACCATGGGAACATACAATTTGAGCAACGGAAATTAGCCCTGATTGATGACCCACATAAACCCAACAAAAAACGTTGCATTAAGTTTAGGGTTTTGACCAAATGCCATTATGGGCAATCCGCCGGGGTAATAATCCATGCTAGCGCCGATATTCACGCGTTTAGAGACTTGCGTAAACTCATTCCATGTAAAGGATACATTGATTAAACTCGAAGCACCGGGCCGATATTCAAGCTCTTTCCATCCTTCACCATTCTTTGAATATCCAATAATCGGCTCCGCATCGGCCACATTTTGACGAGAATATTTTACATTTTTTACAGTCTTCTGATCATTTTCGATGGTTTCAATTCTCAGGTAGACAGGTCGCTGTATACCTATTGCTATACCACCCGACCCCTGAATATCCACAGCAACATGATTGTATTTGCGCGGTTGAATTAACCTCATAGAAACTCCATATAAGGCTCTGCATCTGGCGGTATGAAATAATTTGCCATACACGAATGGCATTTTGTTCTCAGCTTTATGGTTGACAATTTTTGACTCGTTGGTATGTTTAAATGAACCAAAATCAGCATAGACAAAACGGCTCAAATGCTGAGATTTGTGGAATTGTTGCTGGTACGCTAAACCAATTCCATTACTCTTAACCTTAACGCCAATCCCATAGGACTTTTGCCAATGATCTGAGGCTTGAGTTTGTGCAATGGAAATAGTGCTGCAAATTACCAGTACTCCAAGAAGCAGTTTATGTAAATATCGTTTAAACAATGTCGATTCTTAAGCGTAAAGATACAACTTTGAAAAAAGTTACACAATACCATTTATGTCGGCAACTTCAAGAATAAAATATGAGGGTAGTTTGCGCACTACCGCGATACATCTTCAATCCAACAATCAAATCTCTACAGATGCACCAATAGACAACCAAGGCAACGGAGCCCTTTTCTCTCCAACTGATTTGGCAGCTACCTCACTTGGCAGTTGCATGTTAACCGTCATGGGAATTGCGGCAAGAGATAGGCACATCCCTTTTGAAAATGTTGAATGTTCTGTCACCAAAATTATGGCGTCAGGGCCAAGAAGAATATCTGAATTACATGTTCAGGTTGAAATAGACCACAAATGGACCATAGACCAGAAAGAAATAATGGAACACATTGCATTGACTTGCCCAGTGGCAAACAGCTTGCACCCCTCAATAAAACAAATGGTTACCTTTAATTATTCGGAATAATCTTAATTGCTTTGGTGATGGTTTTGCTCTAACTGTCCAAAGTTATTTGGGCAACCTTTGTCCCCACGGCGCGAGCCACAAGAAGAAAGCAAACCAATCATCAACAATACTACACAAACGATACTTAATGCCTTTTTCATATTATCCCTATTTTAGTGAACGCCTTTATATATATAATGATTAACGATTCACAACATGATATAGTGCAAAGTAATGAAATAATTGAGTTACTTGAAACCCCTGAGGCACAACTATTTTTAAACAAACACAAAAACGAACGACCTGAAAATCTGGCACTTACTTATTCAGGAAAGGTCAATTTCGATTTACCCAAACTTACCCAAATCTTACATTTGTACCAGAAAGCACAACACAAATTACCAGATTGGGTTATAAATCGTTGTGCATTTAATTCTAAAAGCTATGCCCAAAGTTCACATTGGGAATTGGCAAATTTCAAATCTTCCTTATTTGGTGGCAAGAATTTACTTGACTTAACTTCAGGACTAGGAGTTGACGCAACATATTTTGCAAAGTCATTTGAACAGGTCTTTGCATTAGAGCATGACTTAGAAACACACCAATTTGCGACATATAATCAACAAAAATTACAGGTAGACAATATCCGCTTCGTCCATACCGATTTGGAATCTTTCAAATATGAAGAATCCTATGACATGATATATTTAGACCCGGATCGCCGACCTGAAGACACGCGCATTTTAGGGGATTTCGAATCTTACTCCCCAAATATTGTAGAAGGACATTCGAAATGGCTCAAGCACACAAATTGTTTAGTCATTAAGTTAAGTCCGATGGTGGATCTTACCGTACTTCATCGTACATTTCAAAACATACATTCTATCTATGTGATTGGATATAGAAATGAAGTGAAAGAGGTGCTTATCCACCTGACCAATGACGTTATCGAAACAACAAAACACGTTTCAATTCATATAACCAAGTCTCAAGTATGGCGGTATAGTGGAGAATCGATCACTCCAAAACCGTCTCCAAGCAAGCATGAATCTATTCTTCTAGAGCCCTCTAAACCCCTTATAAAATCGGGACTATCGCATTCTTACTGCAAAGAAATGGGCTTGTCACCAATTAAACCACTTGGGTTTTACTACATCAATAGCCAACAGATTGAAAATTTTGATGGACGACAATTTAAAATTATTGAACAAATAGACGCTTCAATTAAAGACGTCAAAAAGTTGCTAAAGAAGCGTGGGATAAAAGCTATTGACATTGCTCAACGACACTATTTTGATGACGTTCGGACAATTAGAAACAAACTAAAAATAAAAGAAGGAGGAAATCTATTCCTTCATTTTACTACCGACGACAAAGGCAAATCTTTGTGTTTGTTAACTGAACGAATTTAAAGAGACTTAATGTAAGCCTCGATAGCCGCCGTCATGGAAGGTGAATCAGGTGTTGGCGCTGGAATATTATTGGTGAGTTTAGCCGCTAAAATGGCCTTGTTTGTTGACGCTCCCCAACCCGCAATACGTGTATCATTTTGCTCAAAGTCTGGGAAATTGTCGTACAAAGACTTGATGTCTGCCGGACTAAAAAACGCGATTACATCATAAAACACATTCTCTAGATCGCTCAGGTCCGCATTCACTGTTCGATACATAATCGCCTCAGTGAAGTTAATCTCATTTTCTGTTAAAAATGTTGGAATCGATGGTTTACGAATATCCGAACAAACGAATAAATAATTTTCTTTTGGATGAGACTTAACCAGCTTTAAAAATTCTGGCTCTCTCCCTTTACCGAAAAACATTTTACGCTTTCGTAAAACCGTATACTTCTGTGTGTATAAAGAAATCCCTTCATTGACGCAGAAATACTTCATCGTATTTGGCACTTCAACTTTAAGCTCATCGACACATCTAAAGAAATTATCTACTGCGCTACGAGACGTCAATATAATGGCAGTGTGATCAAGAATGTTCAAACGCTTTTTACGCAGTTCCTTTGCAGGCACTGACTCCACTTGGATAAAAGGTCTAAAATCAAGTTTCAGCTTATACTTCTCAGCCAAAGCATGATATGCGGTCTTCTTATCCCCAGGATCTGGTTGGGATACTAAAATACTTTTCACTTTCAAGATTCTTAACTCCTAAACACCTAAACTGATTAATTTACCAATAACCAAAATGGGTGTTATCTCAAGGGCGCAAAGATAGATAATTATATAAATTTTAGCGAATGGAAAGTACCGATAATAAATTGTAGCACATTTGATTAATCGCCAGACAATAAAAACCGCCGACATTACTAATAACAACATGGCAATTATCGACTTTATAGACTCAACTGGAACATAGTACCAAACTACGATAATCGGAAAGATAAGTAGTGTAAAAGCATACAACATACTCGACAAACCAATCACCATCAATCTAGCAAGATCGTCTGACTGCAGAACCAAACCCACCAAAAAATGAACGCAATACTTTACCGTATAGATGAGACAGATAGTAAGGAATAGAATTAGGAAATAGGTAAACCCTCCTTCAATATTTATTGGGAGAACGAAGGGTTCGATTACAAAAAGTCCTAGTGCAATAATTATGGCACTGACAAGCACTTGCAATATCACAATTGGATTTATTACCGCTTCTTTGTCTATTTGTTCAAACTGGTTGGAGATATTGGAAAAAGCAGTGCGAAGCGACAACGTATGTTGTTTCAGCGCCACGGCTCTAATCAGACCGATGCATAATAGTACGATTACCGCCAGAATAAATATCCATGGATATTCCACCTTTTGACGTTGCTCAAATACTGGTGGGACTACATCCAAATAGTCGAGCGTTTGACTGCTATCTTTAACCTTTTCATGCGCTACATCAATCCCGCTTATGCTATCCACAGACTGACTATACGTTATGGGGGCTTGAAATAATCCACACACAAAGAACCATACCAAAAATGTATATCGATTGTTCCACTTGTGCATGGCGCAAAAATAGCTAAACTACACTCTGCAAATGCTTTTCAATTACTTCTTCGTAGTACGCTTCGTAGATAGGACAAACAGAATGAATGTCATACGTTTTGGCGTGATTAACGGCGTTTTCTTTAAACTTCTGCAACACTTCGTCAGACTGCAATACTTCAATTCCTCTTTGAGCCATTGCCTCAACATCTCCAACATCACAAGTAAAGCCAGTAACTCCGTTAACATTCACTTCTGGTAATCCACCAGTGTTACTTGATATCACAGGCACTTGACAGGCCATCGCTTCTAAAGCTGCCAATCCAAAACTTTCGGTTTCTGATGGCATTAAGAAGAGGTCGCCTACCGACAATATTTCTTCTACGGCATCTTGTTTTCCTAAAAAGGTAATTTTATCACACATGTTAGAGTTTCGACACTCACGTTCCAATCGCACTCGCTCAGGCCCATCACCCACCATCAATAAACGAGCCGGCAATTGTTGTTGTATTAAGCGAAAAACGCTCATTACATCATCAACACGCTTTACCTTTCTAAAATTAGAAGTGTGTATGACAATTCGCTCTTTGTTTGGTGCAATTGCTAACTTAAAATGCTCTTTGGGTTGACGTTGAAATCTCGCAAAATCAACAAAATTTGGAATTACTCGAATCTCTTTCTCAAATTGGAATATGTCTTTTGTATCCGTTTTTAAGCTTTCAGAAACGGCGGTAACACCTTCAGATTGGTTTAACGAATAATGAATAACTGGTCCGTATGTTGCATCCTTACCAACCAATGTTATATCTGTTCCGTGGAGTGTTGTAATTATTGGTATTTGAACACCTTCTTCTCGCAAAACGTATTTTGCCATCACGGCTGCGGCCGCGTGAGGAATTGCATAGTGAACATGCAAAATATCCAGATTTGCAGATTTAACAATTTCCACAATCTTGCTTGACAAAGCAATCTCATACGGAGGGTATTTGAATAATGGATATTCAGACACGTTTACCTCATGATAGTATAGATTTTCAGCAAAAAAATCTAAACGGGCGGGTTGATCGTAACTGATAAAATGGACCTTGTGCCCTTTTGCCCCCATTGATTTTCCTAATTCCGTTGCTACAACTCCGCTTCCCCCATAAGTTGGGTAACAAATGATACCAATATTCATCTAATAATTTTATTCATTTACCAGCGCTTCTTGCAGGCGCCTAGGTTCAAATTTTGTCGCTTCAGTAGCGATTGCTTCTATATGATCAGGCGTTGTACCACAGCACCCTCCTACGATGTTCACCAAACCACTTTCGGCAAATTCTCCTACGACCGTTGCCATATATTCAGGACTTTCGTCATACTCGCCCATCTCGTTGGGTAGTCCGGCATTTGGGTGAGAACTGACAGCACAGGTGGCTACGTCACTTAAATTTTTCAAGAAAGGTCTCATCAACTCGGCTCCCAATGCGCAATTCAGACCTACACTCACAGGGTCTGCATGTGCAACTGAATTCCAGAAAGCCTCTACGGTTTGTCCGCTTAATGTTCGCCCACTATTATCTGTGATTGTACCGGAAATCATAATCGGTATATCAATACCGCGTTCATCTCCAATTTCTAAAATCGCATATATCGCAGCTTTACAGTTTAACGTATCCGTAATTGTTTCGATTAACAATAAATCTGCACCACCATCCAAAAGCCCTTCTGCTTGTTCTTTAAACGCTTTATGTAAGTCGTCAAAGGTGATTGCGCGAAATCCTGGATTAGACACATCCGGCGACATTGAAGCCAGTTTTGTTGTAGGCCCTAGCGAACCAGCAACGTATCTAGGTTTGTTTGGTGTTTGTTTCGAAAACTTATCAGCCGCTTTTCGAGCAATCTCAGCACCAACCTTATTCATCTCATAAGACAAATCTTCCATGTGGTAATCGGCCATCGACACCCGATTTGCGTTGAACGTATTTGTTTCGATTATGTCCGCACCAGCAGCAAGAAACTGTTCATGAATGCCCTGAATAATTTCTGGTTTCGTGAGATTCAGTAAATCGTTGTTCCCTTTAATCGCATGATCATAGTTTGCGAAACGATGCCCACGATAGTCGTCCTCAGTCAGTTTATGACCCTGTATCATCGTACCCATTGCTCCATCTAGGATATGAATCCGTGATTGAAATAGTTGAAAAAACTCTTGCTTAGATGTCATGTCGCAAATGTAAATCGGAAAACCTGTAAAAGCCGGTTTATCTTTTATAACAAATAAGGTGATTAAAGTTTTGACAAAATGTTAACCATTATACATCCATAACAAAATGGGTTGACTAGTTTCATCGATATATTCACTTACTACTTCAAGAAATTCTGGGGATACCGTTGGGCAGCCTTCACTTCTGCAGATGCCTACAACCGTTTCGGAGTTGGGCACGCAAGAATGTGCATGTAAAACAACAAATCGATCAAAAGCATTTGAATTACTCGGCTCTAATCCATACAACTTATATGCAGTACCAAAACTACCATCATACTTATACCCTACCTTATATTTACCCAGCGAAGTGCAGTTGCTCCCGATTTCGTTACTAAAACTTGGCACTCGAGATGCATAGCTCCGACAATGACCATGGGCCACCAGTCCTGCGTGAACAACACTGTCTTTAGACAGATCTACAATGAAAAATCGCTTTTTACCAGACCGCAAATTCATGTCTGAAAAAAATGCGACACCTTCATTAAATCCATTTTGTTTGCAAAACGCCTTGGCTGCTTCTAGCTTTTGGGTATTGACGCTGTAAGGGTTTTCCACCTGTAGCTTTTCCCCTTCTTCAACTTTAGGATGGTGTGGTGTTTGACAACCCAATAAACCTGTGAGTATTATTAATAGTGGTAGACGTATAAAAGGCATTAAGTATTTAACACCAAGGGCTCTCAGTTTAGTATTAGGTGCACCCTTTATCTTAAAACCATTTTATAGTGCATGATGCCGGCTTCCTCAAATTGCTCCCCTTCAGGAACGAATCCGAAACGATTGTACAGATTACAAGCCGTGATTTGAGAATGCAGATAAACGTTCTCCTTATCTGGCAAATCGGCCAACACTGCCGCGACAATTGCCGCTCCAATTCCTTGATTTCGATTTTCTTTTAGTACGGCAAACCGTTCTAATTTAATTCCGTTAGGCGTTCTTCTCCATCTTGCGGTTCCTACGGATACGTCATTCACCTTAGCCACAAAATGGACAGATATTTCTTCAAACTCGTCATACTCCAAAACTGGATCTACCTCTTGCTCTTCCACAAACACCGTTTGACGAATGGCGAAGATGGCGTCAAACTGTTTCCCACTTTCTACTTTTTCAACGCGTATGTCCATCTTTTCAATTTGCTTAGACTAAAATTTTAGATTCATTTCAAAAATAACCCCATTTGATATTATTCCACCCTGCCTTTGATATTCCGCGTGTTACTTAACCAAAATGTTTTAAAAAAAAACTAATTTTGCCGACCTTAAAAAGAACGCAACAAAGACAATATAACATGAGTAATTCTGCTATCGAACAAATTTTGGGAAGTGAGTCTGAGTATTTACTAAATCATGAATCAAAAACGATTTCAAAAGAAAGTTTACATTTACCAGGTCCTGATCATATTGACCGAGTTTGGGGAATTTCTAACCGAAACCCACAAGTATTAAGAAGCATCAACCAATTGATGAATAGTGGTCGTCTTGGTGGATCAGGCTACGTGTCTATCTTGCCAGTTGACCAAGGCATAGAACACTCAGCTGGTGCTAGTTTTGCTCCTAATCCTGCTTATTTCGATCCAGAAAACATCGTCAAACTTGCTATTGAAGGTGGTTGTAATGGTGTAGCTTCAACATTCGGCGTTTTGGCAAGTATGTCAAGAAAATATGCACACAGAATTCCATTTATTGTTAAGCTGAATCATAATGAGTTGCTTACCTACCCAAACACGTTCAACCAAATCATGTTTGGAAGCGTTGACGAGGCTTGGAACTTAGGCGCTACTGCAGTAGGTGCTACCATTTATTTTGGTTCGGAAGGTTCAGAAAGACAAATTATTGAAGTTGCTGAAGCATTTGAAAGAGCACATGAATTAGGTATGGCAACCATCTTATGGTGCTACACACGAAATTCAGGCTTCAAAAAAGATGGTGTTGATTATCACGTATCAACTGACCTTACATCTCAAGCCAACCACTTAGGAGTAACCATTCAAGCAGATATTATCAAGCAGAAATTGCCTGAAAACAACGGTGGATACAAAGCAATTGGCTTTGGAAAAACACACGATAAAGTATATACAGAGTTAAGCTCGGATCACCCTATCGACCTTTGTCGTTACCAGGTAGCGAATTGCTACATGGGCCGTGCTGGTCTTATTAACTCAGGTGGCGCATCTGGAAGTAACGATATGTTTGATGCTGTAAAAACAGCAGTCATCAACAAAAGAGCTGGTGGATGTGGATTAATCTCTGGCCGTAAAGCATTCCAACGCCCAATGAATGAGGGTATTGAACTTCTAAACAACATCCAAGACGTTTATTTGGATAAAGGGGTTACCATTGCGTAAACCTCGTCACGAAAACTTCGTGATATTTATTTAAATTTGATTTGATATGAGTTGGTTTAAGCGCGTAAAAGACGGGATTTTAACGAAAACCCAAGACAAAAAATCTACACCAGATGGTTTGTGGGTTAAGTGTCCCGAGTGCCAAACTCCGCATGCAAGCAAAGACTTTGCTATGGAAATGTGGGTTTGTAAAGATTGTGGTAATCACACAAGAATTGGTTCTGACGAATATTTTGAAATATTTTTCGACAACGGCAAGTTTCAAGAACTAGATGTCAATATCACCTCTGGAGACCCTTTAAAGTTTGTCGACAAAAAGGATTACCCAACCAGAATAGAAGCCGCACAAAAAAAGACCCAACTTAAGGATGCCGTGCGAACGGGCGTTGGCAAAGTGAATGGTTTAAAAATGGTGATTGCCTGTATGGATTTCAGCTTTATTGGTGGATCTATGGGCTCTGTTGTTGGAGAAAAAATAGGTCGCGCAATTGATGCGGCTAGAGAGCAGAAAATTCCATTAATGATTATTTCAAAAAGTGGTGGCGCTCGGATGATGGAAGCAGCTTTTAGCCTGATGCAGATGGCAAAAACAAGTGCCAAACTTGCTTTGCTTAATCAAGACGGTATTCCTTTTATCTCATATCTAACAGACCCAACAACGGGAGGTGTAACCGCTTCTTTTGCCATGTTAGGCGATTTTAACATTGCAGAACCCAATGCCTTAATCGGCTTTGCAGGGCCTAGAATTGTTAAAGAAACCATTGGCAAAGATTTACCTAAAGGCTTCCAACGTAGTGAGTTTCTTCAGGAACACGGATTTGTCGATTTTATCGTTGAACGTAAAAATGCTAAAGATCAGATACACACCATCCTTTCGCTAATCTGCGACAAAAAACCAAGAGTTAAAGCAGAAACAGCAAAGTCGTCTTAGACTTAAAAATATTAGAAGAAACAATCAAAATCCAACAGAAAAATATTAATTCGCAATAAAAATAATATGAATTTACCAGCAGACTTAAAATATACGAAAGACCACGAGTGGGTAAAGTTAGAAGGTGACGTCGTTACGATTGGAGTTACCGATTTTGCACAAGGTGAACTAGGCGATGTCGTTTTTGTTGAAATAGAAACAGAAGGTGAGACTTTAGACGCTGAAGACACTTTCGGAACGGTTGAAGCAGTAAAGACTGTTTCTGACCTATACATGCCAGTAGCAGGTGAAGTTATTGAAATCAACACAGGTTTGGAAGATGCTCCTGAAAGTGTGAACAATGACCCATACGGCGACGGTTGGATGATTAAAGTTCGTGTAAACGACACTGCTGACGTTGCTGCACTAATGGACGTAGACGCTTACAAAGCGGCTATCGGACAATAGTCTTGAAAGCTTTTCGCTTTACACTCGCTCTAGCGATTGTAATATTAATCCTTAGCGTAATATCTGTCCCTAAACTTCCTGAAATAAAAGTCAGAGCGGTAGATAAATGGGGCCACCTTTTAGCGTATTTGTCGCTTTCTTTTACCCTATTTTTTGAATTGGCGAAAAAACACCATTGGTCAAATACTTATAGACGTTGGTTAATTCCCTCCATCGCAATTTGCATCATTTACGGCATCCTTATGGAGCTTTTACAAGCAACACCTCTTTTCGACAGACATTTCGAGTACAACGATATGGTTGCGAATTCTATTGGCGTTGGACTAGGACTAGCACTATTTGTGGTAACTTCGGGTTGGATTAAAAAATTATATATCAAATAATCTCGTTTTATCGTTTACCTTTTATTGAACAGGTATATATATCCATGATAATTCATAAATTTGGAACTTTAAATCTTTGTAAAACATGGAAATTAAAAAACTAAGGAACATTGACGTCAAGTATAAAAGAGGTCTCTTCTTTTTAATTGGTATGACTATTTCTTTGGGGTTTGCGTATGGCTTAATGCAATACAAAAAATATGACCCAATCGTAGTGGAAGACCTTGACCAGGTGTACGATGAAGACATGGTACAGCAAGAGCAGACACAACAACAAGAAGAAAAACCACCACCACCAGAAAAGCCACAAGACCCTGTAATTGAAGTTGTAGAAGACGAGGTTAAAATTGACGATACCCCTGATATTAGCATCGAAACAAGTGACGACGAAGCCTTTGGAGAACTTGATTTTGACGATGGTCCAGAAGATACTGATGAGGTATTCAAATGGTTCCAAGTACAAGAAAAAGCAACCTTCCCTGGAGGATTGGCTGCAATGGATGTGTTCATAAAAGAAAATATGGAGATCCCTGAAATCGCATACGAAGAAGCTGAAAATGGAACTGTCGTTATATCCTTCACTGTTGAAAAAGACGGTAGCTTATCAAACATTCATGTTACCTCTACAAGAAAGATTGGTTACGGTGTAGAAGAAGCAGCTATTTCTGTAATTAAGAAGATGCCAAGATGGAAGCCTGCATTACAACGTGACAAACCAGCACGTATGGCATTCCAAAAGCCGATAAGACTTAGCTTTAACTAGCAGCTAAAAAGAATAAACAAAAAAGCCTCAGTGATATCACTGAGGCTTTTTTAATGCTTAAATAAATTATGCCATCAATTGTGATTCAATCGATGTATCGTAAATATCTTTAAACTCTTCAATACTTCCGAAGTCCTCGTCATTGATACAAATTCTATTGCCGCTCACTGTGCCCAACACTCTATAGTGTTGTTCCTGTCCTTTCAAAAATTCTTCAAACCCTTTCGCTTGAGACTCATCAACAGTAACAACAACCCTACTTTGTGCTTCACCAAATAAATTAGCGTCCTTTCTTTCTTCAATTTTTGTGCGCACATCAACCCCTAAACCAGAAGCCATTGACGACTCAAGTAAAGCGATAAACAAACCACCCTCAGAAATATCATGACAACTCTTTACCACACCATTTTCGATAGCCTTTGTTACAGTTGCTTGAACCAAGTACTCTTCGTCTAAGTCGAAATATGGGCAAGGTGAGTGAGATACCTTATGGTACTTCGCCAAATATTGGGACGACCCTATATCAACGATTTCTTTACCAAGAAGGAAAATAACATCGCCTTCTTCTTTATAGTCAAGCGTAGTAATGTGCTCAGGTTTATCAACCAAACCAACCATTCCTATTGTTGGTGTAGGATACACCGCTGTTCCATCTGAACTTTGGTTGTAAAAGCTAACATTTCCTCCTGTTACAGGTGTTCCAAATTTTAAACAGGCTGCCTTCATTCCTAAGATGGCATTTTTAAACTGCCAGAAAACACCCTTGTCGTACGGGTTCCCAAAATTTAAGCAGTTCGTTACTGCACTTGGCTTGCCCCCACTACACACAATATTTCTTGCTGCTTCACTCACTGCAATTGCAGTCCCCACTTCTGGATCCGAATAAACGTATCTACTATTACAATCTACTGTAAGCGCTAATGATCTGTCTGTCCCTTTAATTTGAACTATCGCCGCATCGCTTGACTGATTGGTACTTTGATTTACGGTACCAACCATGCTGTCGTATTGTTTATATACCCATCGCTTAGAAGCAATGTTTGGCAATCCTGTCAAGAATTTTCCAATCTCTTGGATATTACTTGGCTCAGGGATATCATCTATAGAAAATGATTTTATTTTTTCTGTATATGCTGGCTCTTCCCATTCTCTTTCGTAAACAGGAGCACCCCCACCTAATACCAAACTTTCTGCAGGAACGTCACAGGTTACTTCTCCGTTTTTAACATATTTAATTCTTCCAGATTCATTGACTTCTCCAATCTGAGCAAAGGTCAAATCCCACTTCTCTAATATCGCCTCAACCTCTTTTTCGTGCCCTTTTTTGATAATGGCAAGCATCCGTTCTTGGCTCTCACTTAACAGGATTTCCCAATCCTTCATGTCTTGCTGGCGCAATGGAACTTTATCTAAATCGATAGTCATGCCTGTTTCACTCTTCGCACTCATTTCGCAAGTTGAACAAGTAATACCTGCAGCCCCCATATCTTGTAATCCAACGATTGCATCTGTTTCTAGCAACTCCATAGTCGCCTCAAGAATCAACTTCTCCCAAAAAGGATCGCCTACTTGAACCGCTGGCAAATCATCCATAGCATCTTCGCCAATATCTTTACTGGCAAAAGCTGCACCAGCAATACCGTCTTTACCGGTAGATGAACCGAATATATACACGGGGTTGCCGTTTCCTTCTGCAATCGCACTCATCGTTTTGCCTACTTCAACAATCCCAACACTCATTGCATTCACCAAAATATTCGTTTCGTAGCAGTCGTCGAAGTATACTTCACCACCAACCGTAGGAATACCAAATGAATTACCGTAATCGCCAATACCTTTTACTACGCCTTTAGTTAACCACTTAGTACGATCCGTATTGATGTTACCAAATCGAAGTGAATTCAACTGTGCAATTGGACGAGCACCCATCGAAAAGATGTCTCGGTTAATTCCACCTACACCAGTTGCCGCACCTTGGTACGGTTCTATTGCTGACGGATGGTTGTGACTTTCTATTTTGAAACAACACGCCAAACCTTCTCCAATATCCACCAATCCAGCATTTTCCTCTCCTGCTTCGGCCAACATCATTGGTCCTTCTTTAGGAAGTTTTTTTAACCAGGTGATAGAATTTTTGTAGGAACAATGTTCACTCCACATCACAGAATAGACGCTCAATTCAGTAAAATTTGGAGTACGCCCCAAAATTTCTTTTATGTGATCAAATTCTTCTGCTCTTAAGCCTAATTCAACGGCTGTGTCTACAGTTACTTCTTGCATGTTTACTGATTGTTTTGCAGGGCAAAATTAACTATTGCCGTAACAAAAAAAGACTTCAAGATACGATTTGGGGAAAACATTTTACAGGCACCGAATCCCACTCAAAAAAGAGATGAAATTTCATCTTGTTTTTAACAATTGGTTAAAACTATCTTTGCCGTCCTTTAAAAGAACTAGGCAATGATTATTGGAGTACCTAAAGAGATTAAAAACAACGAGAACAGAGTAGCCTTAACACCTGCTGGTGTTAGAGAAATGGTGAAGAGAAACCACACCGTGTATGTTCAATCTACAGCAGGAAATGGCAGTGGGTTTATTGACGAAGAATACATTGAAGCAGGCGCGAGCATCCTCCCAACTATTGAGGATACTTATGCTATTGCAGAAATGATTATGAAGGTTAAAGAACCTATCGAATCTGAATATTCGTTAATTAAGAAAGACCAACTTGTTTTCACATATTTCCACTTTGCAAGTTATAAGCCGTTAACGCATGCTATGATTGATAGCGGTAGTATTTGTTTAGCTTACGAAACTGTTGAAGACGCAGATAGAAGTCTTCCATTGCTTGTACCTATGAGTGAAGTAGCTGGTAGAATGGCAACACAAGAAGGTGCCAAGTATCTTGAAAAACCAATGGGTGGACGTGGCATTCTTTTAGGAGGTGTTCCAGGCGTTCAGCCAGCAAAAGTACTTGTACTTGGTGGTGGTGTTGTTGGAACTCAGGCGGCTAAAATGGCTGCAGGACTAGGTGCCGATGTAACCATCATGGATATAAGTCTTCCTCGATTACGCTACCTGGATGACGTAATGCCAGCAAACGTAAGAACGATGATGTCAAACGAGCACAACATCATGAAGATGATTCAAACACATGACCTAATTATTGGTGCTGTATTAATCCCAGGTGCTAAAGCTCCACACCTCATTACAAGAGACATGTTAAAAACAATGAGACCAGGAACGGTACTTGTTGATGTAGCTGTTGACCAAGGTGGTTGTATAGAAACGTGTAAACCAACAACGCACGAAGACCCAACATTTGTTATCGACGAGGTTATGCATTATTGCGTTGCAAATATGCCAGGAGCTGTGCCTTACACATCGACATTGGCTCTTACCAACGCCACTTTACCGTATGCCATTCAATTGGCCAACAAAGGCTGGAAACAAGCCTGTAAAGACAATAACGAACTCAAACTAGGACTAAATGTAATAGACGGCAAAGTATGTTACAAAGGTGTTGCAGATGCATTTGACCTTGACTATACTCCTGTTGACGAGTTTCTGAAATAGTCGTTACCTTTTTGGAATTAAATTACAAACGATACGGCGACTCAGGAGAGCACGTTGTAATTGTTCACGGCTTATTTGGCATGCTGGATAATTGGCACAATATGGCCAAAAAACTAGCTGAACATTTTCAAGTCTTGTCGATTGATGTGCGAAACCATGGTGGCTCACCTCATCATGAGGACATGTCGTACGAAGCGATATGTGAAGACATACACCTTCTTCTGGAGACCCTTGAAATATCTTCGGCGCATTTCATTGGTCACTCGATGGGTGGCAAAGCCGTTATGAAATTGGCTGATTTATTTCCAGAAATTGTAGACAAACTTTGTGTTGTAGACATTGCTCCCAAACAGTATAAACCTGGACACGCAGAGATCTTTGAGGCAATGTTAACGCTCCCCGTATCTGAATTATCCTCAAGATCAGAAGCCGAAGAAAAAATTTCCGTCAAGATTAAAGACAAAGGCATTAGACTCTTTATCCTTAAAAACCTGGATCGAGTTAAAGAAGGTGGCTACCGTTGGAAAATTGGTCTGACACAAATTCATGCGAATTACGATGCAATCATTGGGGGTGTTTCATTGTCTTGGCCTTTCTCGAACGACACACTTTTTGTACGAGGTGAAAAATCTAATTACATCACAGAGCAAGACGAAGTTGACATAGTAGACCTTTTCCCAAATGCCACATTCGAAACAATTCCGGATGCTGGTCATTGGGTTCATGCCGACAGCCCAGAATTATTTCACCAAGTATTGCTTCGATTTCTACTTTAAATTTGGGTATTGCATTTGCCCAAATTAATTCCCTTTTCTTCATAGGTTTTCATAGATTTGATTCCATTTTAATAAAGCGGTCTCCTCATCATGGCGAAATCATCAAAAAAGAAAATCTCAACGCCTTCTGCACCTTGTTCGGTAATAATTACCGGAATAAATTCAGAAGCCTTAAAAACTGCTGCAACGGAAGCACTTAACGAGATTCAAAGTAAAATATTCAACGCGTCTGTGTTAATGACCGGCAAAGCCGCGACAGCGTATAATGAGGTTTCGCAAAACATCGAAGAAGGCCCCAGTGCAGAGGTTGTTGTTTGTCCGGAGTCGTCTATCTCGTTACTCCCAGCTGCAATTCAAAGTTTACGACATAAAAAACCAACACCACGCAGCGTTTTACTGCCCGATTTTGCTCAAGGAAGAAACAAACGTTCATTGCTTCAGCTCTTAGGGAATTTTTGGTCGAAGCTGTTGGGCATCGTTGAAGTAAATGGTGTTGAAAGCGGCATTGTCATTCTAAATAAAACAGACATCGTGAGCCGTAATCTATTCACAAATGCTGATGGCGTTTTGGACAATAGTGGTTACAAGCTTGCCAATTGGGCTGTTTTAAACGGCATGGAGGCTTCATCCACAAATCTACCCAGTACAACCGCCAAAGACATCTCTCATTCTTATTCCAAATCCGTTTTATCAAGTATTGGTAGTCGCTGGAAGTGGTTTGTAACGTCACCGTTAAAAGAATTTTCTTTAAGTAACCTTAAACAGGGAAATTCAAGTACCTATAGACTTCTCTTTAGCGCTTTGTGTTTGTTTAGTTTGGTTTTACTCCCAATGATTAGTTTCGATTTTGGGACTACTTGGGACGAACCGGAAGACAGAAAATATTTTACGGAGGTCATCTCCTATTTTCAGACTGGCGGAGAAGATACACGCGCGTTGGATGAAAGCAGAAAGCTACACGACCACTTAGTCAATTACGGCCCCTTTGTAAATCTAACGTGTGCCTTTGTAGAAGAATACCTTTCACCGTTTGACACGTACGAAACCCGACACTTGGTATTGAGTTTGTTTGCCCTTGTTGGATTGCTGTTTACTGGCTTATTAGCCAGAAAAATAGGCAGTTGGCGAACCGGCGTTATAGCCTTAATAATTTTGCTGGTGACACCAGCGTTTCTAGGCCATTCGGCCAACAATCAAAAGGATTTACCCTTTCTCGCATTTTATATCGCGAGTATATTTTACATCGTCAGGTTCGTACAAGAATTGCCGAGAGTCAAAACCAAAACATTGGTTATGACTGGACTAACAATGGGCATATTGTTTAGTATCCGGGCAGGGGGACTTATTGTTTTTGCCTACCTCGTTTTATTTGCCGGACTGAGATATTTATGGGCTATAAAGCAAAAAGAAGTAAACCTTGGCGCACAGTTCAGACAGTACATTTTGAATGGCTTTTTTGTAATGGGTTTAGCCTATTTTATTGGTGTTATTCTTTGGCCAGCGGCACTGCAAGACCCGTTCGGACATCCACTAGAAGCGCTAAGTAATTTCGAGAAATTTAGCTTGGTACACGTGTATGAAATATTTGAAGGTGCACGCTACTACATGAAAGATTATCCATGGTACTACGCGCCGAAAATGATGCTCATCACGTTACCACTATTTGTACTTATCGGATTGGCCATGCTTGTGATTGGGTTTAAATGGCAACGCAAACACTACAATGCGATCATGCTGTCCATGGTGGTTTTCACTTTAGTATTCCCATTGGGATACATCATTTATAAAGAATCTGCGCTCTACAATTCGTGGAGGCACGTCCTTTTTGTATTACCCAGTGTGGTGGTTCTTTCAGCAGTCGGATGGGATACCATTATGCAGATTAAGCAAAAGATCGTTCAACTTGCCACACCTGTTGTTTTAATCATACTTGTTGGCGTAACAGGCATGTGGGTGATTCAAAATCATCCGTATGAGTATATGTATTACAATCAGTTGGCTGGGGGCGTAGAGGGCGCATATGGAAATTACGAGCTAGATTATTGGTGTCAAACACCTAAACAAGCCATTAAATGGATTCATGAGAATGAAGAGTTGCCAGCAGGCAAAACAAAAATCATCTCTAACAACGAGTTGTTTAGTATCCAATACTATTCCGACAAATATCAAGAAGGTGGTGAAGAGCTGCGAGAATATAGTCGGCAGTTAGAAGTATTAAACGATGAAATAGATCGTTTGAATCACTACAAAAAGGAAAAAATAATCACCGAAGCTGAGCATAAATCTGAAGTGGATGTATTGGTGCTTGAACGCAACCCATTGAAAGTAATGGTTGATTCGTTACGCAAAGCCAGTATTCTATGGAGTCGCGAATTGAATTGGAACAAAGACGATTGGGACTATGCCATATGGACGAATAGAACATTGTCTCCAACTGCTTTGCGCAAAGGGTATTTCCCGCCAAAAGGAACCGTACACGAAATTAAGGTGGACGGCGTGACCGTATGTGCCGTGGTAAAGCGTGAAAACAAAAACATCTATCTAGCGAATCAAAAGTTAAAAACTAGAGCATACGCTGAGGCAGAAGAGCTTCTTGAGAAGTATATTGAATATGACCCCTTAGAAGAAGAAGCGTACCGTACTTTGGGGTACACCCATCTTATTCAAGGTAGAAACGAACAAGCAATCGACTGGTGCATGAAGAGTTTAGAAATTTGTCCTGAAAGTTATTTCAGTCATCATTTTATTGGAATCGCCTACTTGCAACCTGTTCAAATGCAAAAAGCGGGTATTAATAAAATTGCAAACTTGGACTCAGCTGATAGACATTTCAAATCATCTGCTAAATACAAACCAAACTTTAGCTCGGCATATGACGGCCAAGGTGATGTGGCTATGGCCCGAGGAAACACGCAGCAAGCACTTAAGATGTATAAACTGGCGCTTCAATACGGTGGCAACAACCCACAGTTTTTCTTTAAAGCTGGGAACGCTTATCTCCAGCTTAACGACCTGAATAATGCTGGCAATTACTTCAATGCAGCTATTCAGGCCAATAAAAACTTTGCACAAGCGTATTATGGCATGTACCAAGTGTACTTAAAAGCTGGGAATGAGGCCGAAGCCAACAAATATTTACAGCAATACCAGCAAACAATGGGCAGGTAGCGTATGTTATAAATGTGTCATAAGCAAAATAATGACACACATATAATTTTTGTTCGCTAAAGATTCCCGATTTTTGGGAAAATACGGGAGAACATCATTGTCTTACGAATAGCTTTACATTGAAACGAGTAGTCTTCTTCGCGATAACTTATCTGACTTGCTTAGCTGCAAGTGCAACCCATATTGTTGGTGGTGATTTCTATTACGAACAAAATACAAACGGCACATATGATGTAACCTTAAAGCTTTATATGGATTGTGAAAATGGCAATCCAAGGGCCATAGCTGGTGACGCCACAGCATATGTAAGCATCTGGAACGCATCTACCAACACGCGGGTGCGAACAGAAATATTTTCGCGCACAGGTCCTAAATATTTGGATGAGGTGTTTTACAAATGTCTTGTCCCCCCCAGGGATGTCTGCGTTTCGGAGTATGTTTATACCAAAACATTAGCTTTAAATCCTGGGAAAGACGGGTTAATATTAGCCTTCCAACGTTGCTGTCGCAACAACACAATCAACAATATAGTTTCGCCAGAAAGTACAGGAGCTACATATTGGGTCAAGATCCCTGGCACAGATTTGGTGTCAAAGAATTCAAGTCCCATTTTCAAAGAACTTCCTCCAAACTATTTGTGTACGGATGCGCCGTTGAAGTTTGACCATTCAGCAACTGATGCGGATGGTGACTCTTTGGTTTATGAACTTTACACACCGTTTAAAGGAGCAACACGAGACCAACCTCGACCTGACGGTAATGTAGGTTTGGGAGGCAATTTTAAGCCCCCTCCGTTTGACAATCTGATTTGGGGTAATTCCTTCAACAACGTTAATCAAGTTACTGGCGACCCGAGAATGGAGATTAATAGACTAACAGGCGAGCTGACCCTAACGCCCAACGTAGTAGGACAGTATGTCATTGGCATTAAAGTTTTGGAATATAGAGACGGAGAACTTATCGGAGAAACATTGAGGGATTACCAATTTAACGTTAGGAACTGTCAAACCACTTTGGTTAGTAACTTCCAAATTAGCGCCGGTTCATCTGCATTGGTTTATTCCTGTACAGACACCGTAGACTTTGTGAATAAAAGTCAAAAAGCCGCACGTTATTTCTGGACTTTCGGCGATCCTACTACAAGCCAAGACACTTCTTCTGAGACCAACCCACGATGGGTTTATCCAGGCAATGGTGAGTATTTAGTAACCCTCAAGGCGTGGAACGAAGTATGCGAAGACGAATACAAGTTCATCGTTCGTATCAAATCGAATATCCAAGTGGACCTAGGCCCAGACTTGTTCTTTTGTGAAGAAGTTGATCGCTTTCTTTCACCTCGTGTTTTCGATGCAACAAAGATTTCTTGGAATACAGGTCAGTTCTCGACATCAATTCGCGCTCAAGACACCGGAAAATATATCGCAACGGTTTTTTATGGAGCCTGCTCTGGAAGTGATTCGGTAAGTCTTTTTGTGGATCCAGTTGAAATGGACCTCACCTTAGACAGTTTGTTCTGCACAGAAGAAGAAGTTGACCTGACCTTAGATGCCGGCATCTCTGGTCCTGATATCACATACCGATGGAGTACCGGGTTTTCCGACACGTCCAGAACGTTATATGTCGACAAACCAGGCAACTATTGGGTACGTGTATCGAACAAACATTGTCGTGCTATAGACTCAACTAAAATTACCATCGCCAAACCTGAAATTGGAGATTATTTCTTCGCCTGTAACGAATTTCAAAAAGAATTTGACCCTGGAGATTATGAAGGCGCTTCTTACCTGTGGAGCAACGGCGCAACAACACGAAACGTTGTCATAACTGCGCCCGGAGAACACTGGGTTCGCGTTACCTATAAGCACTGTGTTACCAGTGATACCATCTTTATTGAAAACCCGGTGATAGACCTTGAACTGGGTCCTGATTCAAACTACTGTGATGATTTATATCGCACGTTTAACGCCCCGGCCAACATGGTGTCTTATTTATGGCATGATGGTTCTACAGGTCCATCTTTTAATACCACCGATCCTGGCACCTTTTTCGTTTATGTGGTAGATACCAATGGTTGTGACAAATCTGACACCATTCGTTTAACAAAATCCAACTCCCCTCAGTTTAATATTGGCCCTGACACTACACTTTGTTTACGCAGTTTTATCACCTATGGCGTCCCTGATGATTATGCCATATATGAATGGAACACAGGCGATAATGGCCCTTCGGTTGATGCTTCCGATTCAGGATACTACATATTAAAAGTCATTGATGCGTTCGGCTGTAGCGGATATGATACTGCACAGGTTGATGTGGACCCCAATGCGCTCCCAAATGTGCTCCATATACCCAATGCGTTTAGCCCGAACGGAGATGGTCTAAATGAGTTGTTTCCATTTAAAGATTTAATCCCTCAACCCGAATACGCGGTTAAGGTATATAATTTATGGGGCGAAAAAATCTTTGATTCTGATGAATCTGGGGTTCAATCTTGGGACGCTATATACAATGGCAAAAAAGTGGAAGCCGACACCTACATTTATACGGTACGATATCGTTCGTGCGACGGACAACAAAAAAAGGTCAAAGGGTCGGTGAACGTCTGGGAATAAGCTTTATTGAATCAATTTTTCTCATACTTTTGTTTTTTAACATAAAATAAAAGCCGCATGCCCATTCGAATGGTGGATGATCCACAAAATCCGAAACGTAATCAAAATACAAATTCAAGAAGGTCAGGAGGGTTACCAAAAATCCTACTGCTTTTTATTCCGCAGCTATTAAAATTCTTGGTTAAAAAACCTAAGGTGTTGATCCCTCTACTTTTGATTGTAGGCGGACTCTACTTCTTTACAGACATATTTAAAAGTGGCTCACCGGTTGTTAGCCCTGATAGTGAAGAATATTCTGAACTATCAACTGGTTTAAACATGAGTCAGGAGATGTACGATAAAAGTAACATCTACGAACCACTTGTTGCCGGGTATAAAAACCAACTTCCAAGCCGAGTGAGTCTAGAAAAATATTGCCCGCCAAGACTAAACCAGGGAGCACAAGGGTCGTGCGTTGGTTGGAGTAGTTCTTATGCGGCACGAACGATTCAACAGAGTGTTGCTACAGGGAAATCACCAAAGGAAGTAGCCTTCAGTCCGTCTTCACTGTACAATCAAATTAAATTACCAAACTGCCAAGGTGCCTACATACACGACGCAATGGAAGTCATGCAGAAGCGAGGCGTTTTGCCATTTAATGAATTTAAATACAACGAATACGATTGCGACCGCACACCTTCAAACACACAAATGTCGAGAGCCTCACAATATCGAACACGTGGCTTTGAACGACTATGGAAAAACGAAGGCGGAACCGATATACTTGCGATTAAACAGAATATAGCCCAAGGTGCACCCGTTGTTGTGGGCATGCTGGTTGGCGGTAGCTTTATGAATGCTATGCAAGGTCGTAAAATGTGGAAACCGACTGCGTCAGATAGAAGGATGCAAGGCTTTGGTGGCCATGCAATGTGTGTTATGGGTTACGACGACAACCTAAAAGGTGGTGCGCTACAAATCATGAATAGTTGGGGAGAGAGATGGGGTGATCGAGGCTTTTGTTGGATTACCTATAGCGACTTCGAATATTTCACCAAGGAGGCTTATGGCTTGCACCCAATGGGGATTGCAAAAAACCAAGACCCAAATAAACTCTCCATAGACTTTGGATTGGTGGATAACCAATCAATGAAAAACATCGCTTTAACGCAGGTCGGCTACAATGTTTTTCGGTCTAATCAAACGGTGCAAAAAGGAACACGATTTAAAATCGAGGTTACCAATTCCATTGAGTGTTACACGTATGTTTTGGGTGAAGAAACTGACGGAAGTAGTTATGTCCTTTTCCCATATACCGATAAACACTCCCCGTATTGCGGTATAACCGGAACAAGGTTATTTCCTCGAACGCAATCATTGATGGCAGATGAATTAGGTAACAGAGATCGCATGGCGGTTGTGATTAGCAAAGTACCCATCGATGTTAAAGCATTAAACCAAGCGATGAATTCGGCTCCTGGAACGTATGATCAAAAACTTAATGCAGTAATCGGCCAATATGCCGTGCCAAATGTTGCATTTAAAAGCGGTGATGTTATTCATTTTGATGCTGTGATTAAAGACAAAAAAACAGTAGCTATGGTCATTGAACTTCAAAAACGGTAATGCCAAAGAGGAACTCAATTGGCGCAGTGCTTCTTATAATCGGCCTGTTCCTTTCTGGTAGTTTGTATCTAACGCTCTGGATGATTAAACCCTCCGGTCTGTTTGTTGACGTTACCATTGAGTTGCACGACACGTACCTAACGCTTCATCCACTCTTTATTCTTGTAGGAGTATTCTCTGTTTCGAGCAATTTGTTTTTAATAGGGTTACAGCTGGTCAAACGATTTAGATATGTCAATTGGAATTGGGGACATATCTTTTGCTTAACCATTTTGGGTGGTTTTGTATTTTACGGCCGTGAAGTGTTGCGATTTGGGTTAGCGTTCATTGGTCGACGTATGGACATTCCAGGTCAAGAATGGACACTAAATGACAGCATTACGTACAGTACCGGTAGATGGGAAAAAATACTTCAAAAGGTACCTGAAACTTTGCTTGTTATGACCGCCATCCTAACCCTATTTCTTATCGTCTATACGATAATGATAAACCGAAACAACAAATCTTTGGGTTGACATTATTTCAACAGGTTCAGTTTGTTCATTAATGTTTGACGGTTGTTACGGCTGATTGGAATCAGTTTGCCATTAATTACGAGAGACGAATCATCTATATCACGAATCCAATTTATATTAACGATATAAGATCTGTGCACTCGAATAAAAGCATCGTTGCCAATTTTTTCTTCAATTGCTGCTAATGTTTTTTTCACAACATACCTTTTACCGTTTACTTGGAATCCTGCATAATCACCAAGAGCTTCAATCCACTCAATAGATTCAAGTTTTAAGTTAACAAACTGTATACCGTCAGCTAAAAGTGAACTAATAAGGGATTAGATTTAAGAGAGAGGTTTTAATAAATTTATAACCCTTTAAATCACCCAGAGATGGTAAAAAAGAAAAGTACAAGTTCACTGATTAGTGAGTTAAAAAGAAAGACCAGAAAGGTCTACAGTTCAGAAGAAAAGATTAGGATCATTATTGAAGGAATGCGTGGGGAAACCACCATTGCCGAGTTGTGCC